>Ga0187862_10000020_pt1 | contig 173988 bp, 153 predicted proteins | sample June2016WEW_10_1_FD_133003 | JGI IMG/M metagenome (GOLD analysis project Ga0187862, IMG submission 133003) | Peatland microbial communities from SPRUCE experiment site at the Marcell Experimental Forest, Minnesota, USA - June2016WEW_10_150 | ecosystem: Environmental > Terrestrial > Soil >... | reverse complement strand
CAGAGCACTCGAACTACTCGACATCAAGCTCACCGCGTAGACAGAACCCGCCAGCCCAAAACAGGGCCAGAGCCCCGCCACCCCGGGGAATTCAGCGCCCCGGCCTCAAAAACTTCCGACTAGCCAGTCACTCTTGGCGGTGACGACCTGGCCGCGCAGCCAGTCACCGAGCGGTGATCCAAACGCCGGCGGCGACGCTATCCCGAGCACCACAACATGCGTCGAGGGCGACCGGAGCCGTCCGGTGCTGCCCCTAGCTTGCTTGGAGGACTTGAGGAGGGTCCGTCTAATAGTTCCTTTGCTCGACCGCAACTTTTTCGCCTGCTCGGAGTCCCGAGGGGTATAGCCGTCTTTGACGCGCACAGCCGTTCTCGATCACTGCCGAAGTCTCGATAGGGAGGTAGCCGTGAGGTCCAGGGTCCGTGTTTCGTTCGTAGCGCTCGTTGCGAGCGCGCTCGCGCTCGTAGCCCTTTCGGCACCGGCTGCGCAGGCCAGTCTCGGAATCGAAAAATTCGTCGGGATCAACTGCAACCAGGCCCACGAAACCTGCGGCGAAAACGGCAAAGCGCCGTTCGGCGAAACAGTCGAACCGGAAATCGTCAAATCCGAAGCGGAAGGCTACACCCAGGCTGCTGGGCACGTTCCCTTCGGCGTGACCGACTTCACGGTCACACACGAAGGGAACATCGAAACAGGCACCGCCGTTCCGGACGCCGTCGTGACGCACGTCAGGGTTGATGTTGCGCCCGGACTCGCAACCAGCCCTGCAAACGTGCCTCAGTGCACGTTGAAAGAATTCGGCGAAGGGCCGCTCGCGGCGACGTTCGGCTTCTTTGAAGCCCCCAAATGCAAAGCGGGCGGACTCGGACCGCACGAAACGGGACCGGAAAGTACGGTCATCGGGGAAGAAAGGGCGATCGTGTTTGCCGGTGAAGCGGGCGACGTTCCGCTGGCAGGAGTGCTCTACAACCTCGAACCTCCGAAGCCGCCGGCGAAGGCGCGCTCGGCGCTCTATGGAGCAGCGCTAAAACTGCCGATACCGCTCACCAAAAAAGTGCTTGAAGCACATGGGGTAACCGGTGGGCTGGCTGCAGCGCAGTACTACGCCCACACTCTCGTCGAAGGCGACGTCGAATGGGGCAAAGAAGAAAAGGGCACCAACGTTGGCGACTATCACGACTACTTCGAAGTCAATGTCTCTCCCGCTCTTCCACTCATCAGGTCGCGCCAGCTCGACTATGGCCGCGCGGGCAATGGGGCGTTCATCACAAATGGCACGAACTGTCCGGGCAACCACACGACGACGCTGAGCCTGGAAGGCGTCCCGCTCGGTACCGAAGCAGAAATCGCTAAAAGCGTGGCGAGCGGCGCGCGAGAATTTGCGAGAAAATCCTACGAAACCAAGATCGGCCTCCAGGAATGCAAAAAAGTCCCCTTCAACCCGTTGTTCAGCCTGGAAGCGGGAGCGAGCGGAAGCGATCAGCCGGACCAGATCACCGCTGAAGTGAGCCTCAAGCATTTCACGGGAGAAGAAGAAATCGACAGCTCTCAGGCGAGGACTGGAACGATCACGCTACCGGAAGGCATGACGCTGAACCCTTCCGCGGCGTCCGGGCTCGAAGCCTGCACGGTCGCACAGGCGAGGATCCACAGCGAAACGTTCGGCGTGGCATGCCCTGCCGGCTCTGAACTCGGCACCGTGAGCCTTGAAGTGCCGACGCTGCGTCCGGGCTCGCTCACCGGCACGATGTACCTCGGGGGCCCGCTCCCGCCGGCCGCCGAAACGAGTCCGATCACCGGTCCCCCTTACATCGTGTACGTCGTCGCGAACTCAGCACGATACGACGTGTCGGTCAGGCTGAAAGCAGAAGTGGTTCCCAACGAAGCGACCGGTCAGCTGACGACGGTGTTCAAGGAAAACCCTGAACAGCCGTTCAGCAGCCTGACACTGCACTTCAACCGCGGTGCGTTGACGTCTGTGGCCAACCCGCTCATCTGCGGGACGCCTACCGGCTCCACCAGCTTCACGCCGGTGGCGACGGAAGGAGTCGCGACCGCCAACGCCACGTTTGGCGTGCCGATCACCGGTTGCGCGGCGTCGCTCCCGTTCTCGCTCAGCCAGAGCACGGAATACGAAAACACCACCGCCGGAGCGCACAACTCCTACACATTCAGCCTGGCACGGGCCGAAGGCCAGCAGTATCTGGAAAAGGTCACCACGACGCTGCCCTCTGGTCTGATCGGTGAGATCCCGGATGTGACCCTATGCGGTGAACCGCAGGCGGCCGAAGGGAAATGTGGCGCTGCCAGCAAGATCGGCACCGTCACCGTGACAGCCGGGTCGGGCAGCTCCCCGTACTCGTTCCCGGGATCGGTGTACATGACTGGGCCCTACAACAACGCGCCGTTCGGTCTGTCGATCGTCGTGCCCGCGGTGGCGGGGCCATTCAATCTCGGGCCCGTGAAGACTCGCTCGACGATCAACATCAACCCGACCACGGCTCGCGTCACAGCTCAAACCACGCTGCCCACGATCGTCGGCGGTATCCCGATACGGCTGCGGTCGATCAGCGTCAACGTCAACAGGCAAGGCTTCCTGATCAACCCGACGAGCTGCGCGACGGGCGAAACGGAAACGAGCTTGACGTCGACGTTCGGAGCGCTACAGACAGGGCTCAAGAGCCCGCTGCCGATCGAAGGTTGCAGTGCGCTTGCGTTCAAGCCGACGTTCACTGCGTCAACGAGCGGCAAATCGTCGAAAGCCAACGGTGCGAGCCTGGTGACGAAGATCACGATGGCGCCGGGACAGTCGAACATCAAGTCGGTGTTCGTGACGTTGCCGAAAGCGCTGCCCTCGCGCCTGACGACGCTGCAGAAAGCGTGTCTGGCGAAGACGTTTGAAGAAAACCCGCTCAGCTGCGCGAAAGTCTCTCCGGGGTCCGAAGTCGGCACCGCGGAAGCGGTCACGCCGGTGCTCCCGGCGGTCATGAAAGGACCTGCGTTCCTCGTCTCACACGGCGGCGAAGAATTCCCCGCCCTCGAGCTCGTGCTCGAAGCTGACGGTGTGCGCGTGATCGTCGAAGGTAAGACGCACATCAAAAAGGGCATCACGACGACGAACTTCGAGTCGACGCCCGATGTGCCGGTCTCGAGCGTCACCGTCAACCTCCCGCTCGGGCCGCACTCGGCGCTGGCGGCGGAAAGTCTCAAGACGAACCTGTGTACGGCGAAGCTCGTCATGCCGACGATCATCACCGGCCAGAACGGCAAGCAGGTCAAACAGAACACGATCATCGCCCCGACCGGCTGTGGCGTGCAGATCGTCGGTCACAGGGTCGTCGGCAACACCGCGTACCTGACGATCGAGACCTACTCCGCCGGCCGGATAAGCGGCAGTGGCCCAGGTCTGTCGACGGTGCGCCGCACGCTCAACAGCGCGAGCAAAGCCACAACGCTCAAGGTTCCGCTCTCGAGCAGCGGGCGCAGCAGGCGGCGCCCGTTCAAGGTGAAGCTCCGCGTCGGGTTCGTGCCCAAGAAGGGCGCCCACTCGTCCGCGACCGTGACGCTCAGGTTCGGCTAGCAGGCTCAGAAGGAGAACCCGATCACGTGGGGGACGGCCGGCGGCCGTCCCCCACGACGGGCGCTGCATGCCGTACATTGTCGCCATGGATGTCGTTACGGGTACGGATACCTCAGCGTCGTCTGCGGGCGTCGATCGCCTGCTGGCGGGCATCCGCCATCTGACCGCGCTGGCCGACAGCGCCGGCAACGCGGACTCCGTGTTTCGAGCGCTGGCGCGCGAGCTGCTGTCGGTGCCGGGGGCCGAGGAGGTGCACATCCAGCATCTCCTCGTCGACGGCGACGGCGAGGACGAGCTGGTGACGGTGTACATGTCCGGTGGCATCGGGCGGCTCAGCTACCTGCTGCCGCGTGTCGAGCGCCCGCCGGGCGTGAGCTGGGTGGCGAGCACGCGCACGAGCTTCCTGGCGCTCGACGCCGACGGGCTCACGGCCAGCATTCCGCGGCTCGCGGAGACCGGCCCGGTCACCAGCGCGCTGCTGCTGCCGCTGGCCGAGCGGGGGGAGGTCGAGGCGGTGGTGGTACTGGTGCGCCGCGAATCCGGCGTCTTCTCGCCGCCGGAGGTCGAGTTGGCCGCCGCGCTGGTTGAGCAGGCGGGGACGGCCTTGGCGCTGTCACGCGCTCGCGCCGAGGCGGGCACGGACGCGGTCACAGGCTGCATGAACCACCGCGCGATGCGTCGACGCCTGGACGAGGAGATCGGGCGCGCGACGCGCACGGGCGGCCCGCTGTCGTGCCTGTTGATCGACCTCGACGATTTCAAGCTCGTCAACGACCGTCACGGCCACCAGGCCGGCGACGCACTGCTGCGCGGCGTGGTGCAGGCGCTCGTCGGGGAGTTCCGCGCGTTTGACCGTGTCGCGCGCTACGGCGGCGACGAGTTCGTCGTGATCCTGCCCAACGCGGAGCTCGACAGCGCGGCCGCAGCGGCAACCCGCGCGCTCGAGCGGCTGCGCGCGATCCCGACCCACGATGGCGTCGGCGTGGGCGTATCGGCCTCGATCGGCGCCGCGCAGTGGCGGGCGCCGATGAGCACCGACGAACTGCTCGAAGCATGCGACGTCGCGCTGCTGCGCTCCAAGCGCCAGGGCAAGGGGCGCGTGACGCGCGCGTCCGCATCGTCCCCGTAGGGGGAGCGCGCCCGCTGAGCTCACCGCCCTCGGGTGGGCAGCCGCGGAGTCGTGACGCTGACTCTGCGAGACTGCGAGAAGTCCCTGTAGACCCGCGGATCGCACGGGAGATGCCCATGTCGGAGAACAGCTTTGGCGCTAAGGACACACTCGAGGTCGGCGCGCGCACGTATGAGATCTTCCGGCTGGACGCGCTCCAGCAGCGCTTCGACGTCTCGCGGTTGCCGTTCTCGCTGAAGGTGCTGCTCGAGAACCTGCTGCGCACCGAGGGCGCCGGCGCGGTCACAGCGGCGGACATCGAAGCGCTGGCCAGCTGGGACGCAAACGCGCAGCCGAGCAAGGAGATCGCATTCACCCCCGCGCGCGTGCTCATGCAGGACCTCACCGGTGTGCCCGCGGTCGTCGATCTCGCGGCGATGCGCGACGCGATGGCCGCCATGGGCGGCGACCCCGCGAAGATCAACCCGCTCGCGCCCGCCGAGCTCGTGATCGACCACTCCGTGCAGGTCGACGCGTTTGGCACGCGCGACGCCTTCCGCTTCAACGCCGAGCTCGAGTTCGAGCGCAACCAGGAGCGCTACACGTTCCTGCGCTGGGGCCAGGGGGCGTTCGACGACTTCGCCGTCGTCCCGCCCGACACCGGCATCGTGCATCAGGTCAACCTCGAGTACCTCGCGCGCGTCGTCTTTCCAAACGACAAGACCGGCCAGGCCTACCCCGACACGCTCGTCGGCACCGACTCGCACACGACGATGGTCAACGGTCTCGGCGTGCTCGGCTGGGGCGTCGGTGGCATCGAGGCTGAGGCGGCGATGCTCGGTCAGCCGATGTCGATGCTGATCCCCCAGGTGCTCGGCTTTCGACTGCACGGCCAGCTCCCCGAGGGCACGACCGCGACGGACCTCGTGCTGACCGTCACGCAGATGCTCCGTGAGCGTGGCGTCGTGGGGATGTTCGTCGAGTTCTACGGCGCCGGCCTCGTCGGTCTGCCGATCGCCGACCGCGCGACGATCGGCAACATGTCGCCCGAGTTCGGCTCGACCTGCGCGATCTTCCCGATCGACGCCGAGACGCTCACCTACCTCGAGCTCTCCGGCCGCGCGCCCGAGCAGATCGCGCTCGTCGAGGCCTACGCGAAGGAGCAAGGTCTGTGGCACGACGAGCACTCAGAAGAACCGACATTCTCGGACACGATCGAGCTCGACCTGAGCACCGTCGAGCCGAGCCTCGCCGGCCCCAAGCGCCCGCAGGACCGGGTCGCGCTGAGTGACGCCAAGAGCGCGTTCAGGCGCGCGCTGGTCGACTACGTGCCCAGTGACGGCGAGCAGCCCGACGCGCTGGACGAGGCGGTCGCCGAGTCATACCCAGCCTCCGATCCCGCGGCGAATGAGTCCCCCGGGCACGCGCAGCCGCTGAGCGCCGGCGCCGAGCACGCCGCCCAGCACGCGACGGCGACGCTCGAGCGCTGTCACGCCGCCACGCCGGTGACGGTCGGCGGCGAGAGCTTCGAGCTCGATCACGGCCACGTCGTGATCGCGGCGATCACGAGCTGCACCAACACGTCGAACCCGTCCGTGATGGTCGGCGCCGGCATCCTCGCGCGCAACGCGCTAGCCCGCGGCCTGCGCTCCAAGCCGTGGGTCAAGACCTCGCTGGCGCCCGGCTCGAAGGTCGTCACCGAGTATCTCGACCGCGCTGGCCTCACCGAGCCGCTCGAGCAGCTCGGCTTCAACCTCGTCGGCTACGGCTGCACGACCTGCATCGGCAACTCCGGGCCGCTGCCCGAGGAGGTCTCCGCGGCGATCAACGACGCGAACCTGGCGGTCGCCTCGGTGCTGTCTGGCAACCGCAACTTCGAGGGTCGCATCCACCCCGACGTGAAGCTCAACTACCTCGCCTCGCCGCCACTATGCGTCGCGTACGCGCTGGCGGGGAGCATGGACATCGACATCGTCGCCGATCCGCTCGGCCAGGACGAGCATGGCGAGGACGTCTATCTCGCCGATATCTGGCCTTCCGCGCACGAGGTTGCGCAGACGGTCGGCGAGGCGGTGCGGGCAGACATGTTCCGCCGCAGCTACGGCGAGGTATTCGCCGGCGACGAGCGCTGGAACGGCCTGCCGGTCCCCGACGGCGAGCGCTTCGCTTGGGATCCGGAGTCGACGTACGTGCGCCTGCCGCCCTACTTCGAGGGCATGCCGCCCGAGCCGCGGGCCGTGAGCGACATCGGCGGCGCGCGCGTGCTCGCGCTACTCGGCGACAGCGTCACCACCGACCACATCTCACCGGCCGGGTCGATCAAGCGCGACGGATCCGCTGGCGCCTACCTGCAGGCGAAGGGCGTCGCGCCGAGGGACTTCAACTCCTACGGCGCACGTCGCGGCAACCACGAGGTGATGGTGCGCGGGACGTTCGCCAACATCCGCCTGCGCAACCAGCTCGGCGGGGAGGGCGCGCCGCTTCCCGAAGGCGGCTGGACGCGCTACCTCGCCGACGGCTCGAACGAGCAGATGCCGATTTTCGACGCCGCGATGCGCTACATGCAGGAGGGCATCGACCTGGTGGTGCTGGCCGGCAGGGAGTACGGCACCGGCTCCTCGCGCGACTGGGCCGCCAAGGGCACCAAGCTGCTCGGCGTGCGCGCGGTGATCGCGCAGAGCTTCGAGCGCATCCACCGCTCGAACCTGATCGGCATGGGCGTGCTGCCGCTGCAGTTCCCCGATGGACAGAGCGCCCACGCGCTCGGGCTCACCGGCGCGGAGACCTTCTCGATGACAGGGCTCGCCGAAGCGATGGGCGGCGGTGGCGGACCGCCGCGCGAGGTGCGCGTGCGTGCCGAGCGCGACGGCGCCGCGCCGGTCGAGTTCGATGCGCGCGTGCGGATCGACACTCCCCGAGAGGCGGAGTACTTCCGCCATGGCGGCATCCTCCAGTACGCCCTGCGAACCCTGCTCGCCGAGTGAGTCCAGCCCCGCGCAAAGCGCCCAAAGCAGCCACCAAGCGCGCCCGCCCGCCCGGCCTGCCCCCGGTCCTGCGCGAGCTGCTGCTGGCACGCGGGCCGTCCGGCTATGAGACCGCGCCGGCGGCCGTGTGGTGCGCTGCCGCCGGCGACTTCGCCAAGGTCAGCACCGATGTGGTTGGCACGCCGCTAGCGCTGGTGGCGCCCAAGCACGGCTACGACGGCGCCCCGCGGCGCCTGCTCGTGATGGGGCACATCGACGAGATCGGGCTGATCGTCACGCACATCGACGATGACGGCTACCTGTGGTTCCGCGAGGTCGGTGGCTGGGACGCGCAGATCCTCGTCGGCCAGCGCGTCGTGCTCGACACGAGCGATGGGCCGGTGGCGGGGGTCGTGGGCAAGAAGCCGATCCATCTGCTGCGCGATGAGGAGCGCAAGAAGGTCGCCGACATCCGCGACATGCACATCGACATCGGTGCGCGCGACGGCAAGCAGGCGCGTGGGCTGGTGCGGATCGGCGACGTCGCCGTGATCGACGCCCAGCCGCTCGAGCTCCCCAACGGGCGGCTCGTCGCGCGCGCGCTGGACAACCGCCTGGGATCGTTCGTCGCGCTGGAGGCCGCCCGCCTGATCGCCAAGGCCGGCGGCGCGCAGTGGGAGGTCGCGGCGGTCGCCGCGGCACAGGAGGAGACCACGTTCGGCGGCTCGCGCACGAGCGCCTTTGCGCTCGAGCCCGACGCAGCGATCGTGATCGACGTCACCCACGCGACCGATGCCCCCGGGGTCGACGTCAAGGAGGCAGGCAAGCACGAGCTCGGCTCAGGACCCGTGATCACGCGCGGCTCCACGCTCAACAACGCCGTCTTCGAGCTGCTGTTCAAGGCCGGCGAGGCCGAGAAGATCCCCTTCACCGTCGAGGCCTCCGGGCGCGCAACCGGCACCGACGCCGACGCCGTGCACATCAGCCGCGGCGGTGTGCCGACCGGCCTCGTGTCGATCCCGATCCGCTACATGCACTCGCCCGTCGAGCTCGTCCAGCTCGACGACGTGCACGCCTGCGCGCGCCTGATCGCTGCCGCCGCGCTGCGCCTGAAGCGCGACACCTCGTTCGCGCGCTGAGCGTCTTGCAGCGCTCCGGTAGGCTTGCGCGTCGACAGACACACATAGTGACGATATGGGGGAATCGCATGATCTCGCACCGGCTTGTCCTGCACGCTCTCGTGCCGCGCGCCGTGCGCCGCACGGTGTACATCCTCGTCGTGCTGCTCGCCGTGGCGCTCGTCATCCTCCTCGCGAGGCAGCACAGTCAGTCCTCGCTGAGCCAGGCTCCGGCTAGCGCTCTCGCCGCCTCTCCCCATCAGCTCACCGAACTGCCGATCGCCGAGCAGGGTGCCGTGTCGCGCAACATCGGCGACCGCGAACGCGCATTCTGGGCTGGAACCGGTCCCGCCGGCCTCAGCGCATCCGGTGCGGGGCTGGCGACGAGCTTCCGAGCGACCGGGGCAGTGGTCCACGCGCAGGGGCACTCGGCCGGATTCACGCTGGCCGCGATCGGCCGCGGCACCGCGCTCGCGCCGCTGCCGTCGGTCGCACCGCGCGCAGCGCGCAACCGTGTCGTCTACCAACTCCCGGCGGTGCAGGAGTGGTACGCAAATGGGCCCGCCGGGCTGGAGCAGGGCTTCCGCGTGGCGCGCCGCCCCTCTGCGGGCACGGGAGCACTGACGCTCGCGGTGGCGCTGAGCGGCAAGCTGCGTGCGACGCTGAACCCCGACCGCCTCGGGCTCACCCTGCGCGGGCGCAACGGCAGCGCGGTGCTGCGCTACACGGGCCTCTCGGCGACGGACGCCCTGGGTCACCGGCTGGCGGCCCACCTCGCGCTGCACGGCGGCCGCGTGCTGATTGTCGTCGACGACGCTCACGCGCGCTACCCAGTCGTGATCGACCCGTTCGTGCAGAGCGCCGTTCTCAGCGAGACCAGCGAGCTTGGTGGAGAGCACATCGGCGCTGAGGTCGCGCTCTCGGCCGACGGATCGACGCTCGCCGTGGCCGGCCCGAACGCTGGGACGGGCAAGGTGTACGTGTTCCTGCGGCCGTCGACGGGCTGGGAAAACGTCGAAAACTCGACGGAGCTCTCCGCCGGCGGAGTGGTGAGCGATCCGCCCTACTCGCTCGCGATGTCGGCTAACGCCGAAACCATCGTGTATGGCCCGTGGGTCTTCACGCGACCGGCACAGGGTTGGGTCGGGTCTGTCAAAGCCCCGACGCCGGTGAAGCTCACGCCAGACACCGGGCACGTCGGAGAAGAAGCCGAAGGTCAGAGCTCCGTTGCGATCTCCGGCGAAACGATCGTCCTCGGGGAATGGCGCACCAAAGTCAGCGGACATCCGGACCAGGGCGAGCTGTTCGTGTTCGTCAAGCCGGTGGGCGGTTGGGAAAACACGAGCGTCGCAACCGCGCAGCTGACCGCGTCCGACGGCGCAGAAAACGACGCACTCGGCACGGCCGTCGCGATCGAAGGTGAAACGATCGTCGCGAGCGCGCCCGAACACGGTAGCGACGGGACCGTGTACGTCTTCACCCGTCCCGCCGGCGGCTGGAAAACCGAGACGCAGGCCGCGGAGCTCAGCACTACCGGCGGCACGAGCGTGCATCTCGGCCAGAATCACAATGCGCTTGCGATCTCCGGGGGCACGATCGTCGCGGGCGCCCCGTTTGCGACCGCGGAAGCGACCGAAAGGGCCGGCGTCGTCTACGTCTACGCCGAGCCACACGAAGGCTGGAAAACCACCTCCGCGGCGACCGCGCAGCTGACCGTGCTGCATGGTGAAGAAGACGACGAACTCGGATCCTCCGTGGCAGTCGACGCAAAGACGATCCTTGCGGGCGCCAGAGCGGTCCACGCCGGACAGCAGGGCGAGGTCTATCTGTACTCGGAACCGGCATCCGGCTGGGCGAGCGCGACCCAGACGGAAGAGTTCAGCCCGTCGACGCCTGAAAGCGGCGCGACGTTCGGGGGCGATGTCGCGATTGCGGGGAGCACGGTCCTTGTCGGCGCCGAATTCAAGAAAGTCGGCTCAGAAGGCGGCGTCGGCCAGGCCTACGTGTTCTCCGGGCCCGCGACGCCGCCCACGGTGGCAAGCGCTGCCGCAACTGCGGTGACAAGCACCCAGGCGACGCTCAACGGAAGCGTCAACCCGAACGGCTCGCCGATCAGCTCCTGCCGCTTCGAATGGGGCACGACCACCGCCTACGGCCAGATCGCGCCGTGCGGCGCATCGCCCGGCGCCGGCGGCGAACCGGTAGCGGTGTCCGCGACGATCACGGGGCTTTCGCCCAGCACCACCTACCATTTCCGTCTCGTCGCGACCAGCGCGGGCGGTACGATCGAAGGCGCCGATGAGCAGCTGCTGACGTCGGCGGCACCGTCGCCGCCCACCGCGTCGATCAGCTCGCCCGCCGCCGGCGGCTCCTACGCGCTCGGCGCGGTCGTCCACACCGCGTTCGCGTGTCAGGAGGGCGCCGGTGGGCCGGGGCTCGAATCGTGCACCGACTCCAACGGCGCCTCCACAGGCGCTGGAACGCTCGACACGGCGACGGCCGGCTCGCACGACTACAAGGTGACTGCGAAGAGCAAAGACGGACAGACCGCCACAGCTGAACTCACCTACACGGTGACGACCACCAGCAGCAGCCCGAAGCAGACCGAAGAAGTGCTGCACGGCTGCAGCTCGCGCGCGCTCGTGCTCAACGACGTGGTGATCCACGGCAGCCACGTGCTGCTGAACGGCAGTGCCGCGAGCAGTCTTGACGGCAGGCAGGTGAAGATCATCTTCGGCGCCAGCAGGCAGGTGGGCATCACGACGGTTGGCGCCAACGGGCTGTTCTCAGCAAGCGTGCCGCTGCCGCCGGCTCGGCTTCGCGCCAGCAACAGCGCCCGCTACACGGCCGAATCCGGCGGACAGCGCTCGCTTTCGCTGAAGCTGACCAGGCGCCTCAGCCTGGAAAGCCCGACGGTCGTCGGCGGCCGCGTGATCCTGGTCGGTCAGGTCGTGCCGCCACTGGCGTCGCCGGTTGCCGCGGTGACAGTCGAACAGCAGCTCAAATGCGGCAGCGCGAGCCGGGTGCTCAAATTCAAGCCGGCCGTCAACGGCCACTTCCGCGTAAGCATCAGTGTGCCCGCAGGCGCGAGCGCCGCCATCTACCGCCTCACGACCAGCGTCAGGGAGAGCACGCACTCGCGACGCAGCTTCGCCACGTACAGCCTGCCGCTGCCGGTCGCGCTCGGCTGACGCGGCGCCGGCTCGGCTACGCGGCGGCGCTGAGCTCGGTGTTCGGCGAGATCTTGTAGGCCTCGCCGGGGCAGCCGCCGATGACGAGCATGCGCAGGCCCTCGGGGCCCGAGTGGACCTTGCGCTTGGTCTCAGCGCCGACGCGCACGAGCGTCTCGGCGTCGAGATCGACGCGCTCGCCTTCGACGTCCAGCCAGCCGGAGCCGTTGAGGGCGAGGTAGACCTCCTCCTGGCCGCTCTCCGCGTGGTCGTGCTCGGGGTAGTCGTTGAAGTTCGGCGGGAGCTGGATCACCTGGAACCCGAAGGCCGTGACGCCCAGCTCGGCTCTCGCCTTGATGAAGCCGCCGCCGAAGCCAGCCTCCATCTGATCGATCTTCTTGGCTGTGTAGTCGGGCATGGCGGGCAGCCTATTCGATCCCCATCGGGATCAGCAGCGCGAGCTGGCGGGAATGAGCGAGCACGGTCCCGTCGGCCGCCCAGGTCATGGTGTCCTCCTCGAAGAAGCCGTCGCGGATGAGTCCGCCCTGCACCCGCACGAGGCACAGCTCGTTGGGGTCGGGGTTCGCTTCGCGCGGCATCGGCACGCGGAAGTGGACGGTCAGGTCGATCGTCGGGGCCGCGTTCGGCTCCGGGATGCGCATGAACGGCGCGGGGATGAGCGCGTCGCTGAAGAAGGCGAGCGACAGCGCGTCGATCGGCCGCGGCTCGGCGAGCCCCAGCCACCCGCCCAGCTCCATCGGCTGCTCCGCCCCCGAGAAGGGCATGCCGCCGAGCCGTGGCTGCAGGGTGATGTGGCGCGCGAACGGCGGGGCGCCGTGCTTGATCAGCGTCCCCGGCTCGCGCGTGTCGTCGGGTGGGGCGACCTGCGGCATCCCGAAGTCCGAGATCTCCGGTCCGCCCCACGGGACCGAGAACGCCGCGAGCACGAGCGCCGCCGGCTTGCCGTCCTGCTCCAGGCGCGCCGAGAGCGTGCTCAGCGACCGCCCCTCGCGCTCGATCACCGTGCGGATGCGCACGGGGCCGGGCACGGGCGCCCTGGCGTAGTGGATCGTCAGCGAGCGCGGCGCGCGCGCTGGGTCCGCGACGCTCTGCATCAGGGCGCGCAGCAGCATCGCCGCCAGATAGCCGCCGTGCGGACCGCGGCCGGCGCGCCAGTCGGGCGAGACCTCTGCGCCGAACACCGTCTCGGATCCCGAGCCTCCCTCGCGCCACACCGCCGTGTCGCGGTCGAACTTGCCGGGCGTGGACGCCGGCTCGTCGGCGACGGACGCCCCGTCGTGGTCGGTAAACGTCTCGCTCTGCTCGACGGACGTGCCGCCGGAGGACGGGTCAGCCACGGACCAGCCGCTTGTAGGTGATGCGGTGCGGCCGGTCGGCGGCGGCGCCGAGCAGCGCGTGGCGGTGCTCCTCGTATGCCTCGAAGTTGCCCTCGAACCACGTGACCTGCGAGTCGCCCTCAAACGCCAGCACGTGCGTGGCGACCCGGTCGAGGAACCAGCGGTCGTGGGAGATCACGATCGCGCAGCCGGGAAATTCCAGCAGAGCATTCTCGAGCGCACGGAGCGTGTCCACGTCGAGATCGTTGGTGGGCTCGTCGAGCAGCAGCAGGTTGCCGCCGCTGCGCAGCAGCTTGGCGAGGTGCACGCGGTTGCGCTCGCCGCCGGAGAGCTTGCCGATGCGCGCCTGCTGATCTGAGCCCTTGAAGTTGAAGCCGGCCGTGTACTGGCGCGAGTTGACCTCGCGCTCGCCGACCTTGATGTGGTCATAGCCTTCGGAGATCTCCTCCCACACTGTCTTCTCGGGGTTCAGCGAGTCGCGCGACTGGTCGACGTAGGCGAGCTTGACCGTGTCGCCGAGCTCGATCTTGCCGCTGTCGGGCGCCTCCTCGCCGGTGATCATCCTGAACAGCGTCGTCTTGCCCGCGCCATTGGGGCCGATCACGCCGACGATCCCAGCGCGTGGCAGGTCGAACGACAGCGACTCGATCAGCAGCCGGTCGCCGAACCCCTTGGAGACGTCGGTCGCGGTCAGCACTTTGCCGCCGAGGCGCGGGCCGGGCGGGATGTGGATCTGGACCTCGTCGAGCTTGACGTTGCGCTCCTCGGAGATCAGCTCCTCATAGCGCGCCAGGCGCGCCTTGGACTTGGTGCGTTTGCCCTTGGGGTTGGTGCGGACCCATTCCAGCTCCGCCGCGATCGTGCGCTCGCGCCCCTTTTCCGAGCGCTCTTCCTGGGCCATGCGCGCCTGCTTCTGCTCCAGCCAGCTCGTGTAGTTGCCCTGATAGGGGATGCCCTTGCCGCGGTCGAGCTCGAGGATCCAGCCGGCGACGTTGTCGAGGAAGTAGCGGTCGTGGGTCACGGCGACGATCGCGCCCTTGCACTCGGACAGGTGCTGCTCGAGCCACGCGACCGACTCCGCGTCGAGATGGTTGGTGGGCTCGTCCAGCAGCAGCAGATCCGGCGCGCGCAGCAGCAGGCGGCAGAGCGCCACACGCCGGCGCTCGCCTCCGGAGAGCGTGCTCACGTCGGCGTCCGGCGGCGGCAGGCGCAGCGCGTCCATCGCGTATTCGAGCTGGGTGTCGAGGTTCCACGCGTCGGCCGCTTCGATCTTGGCCTGGATCTCGCCGAACTCCTCGGCGGTCTCCTCGGAGTAGTTGGCCGCCAGCTCGTTGAAGCGGTCGAGCAGCGCCTTGGTCTCGGCGACGCCGTCCTCGACGTTGCCCTTGACGTCCTTGCTCTCGTCGAGCCGTGGCTCCTGCTCGAGCATGCCCACGGTCGCGCCCGGGGCGAGCGCCGCCTCGCCGCGGTACTCCTGATCGACGCCCGCCATGATCCGCAGCAGCGTCGACTTGCCCGCGCCGTTGTAGCCGAGCACGCCGATCTTCGCGCCCGGATAGAACGCGAGCGAAACGTTGTCGAGCACCGTCTTGTCCGGGGGATGCAGCTTGGACAGGCGGTGCATCGTGAAGATGTACTGGGAAGACATTCGCACGCAGGATAGGAGGTTGCCCCGCTCGCTAACGTTGTCGAGTCATGCCCACCACCGTCCTCGACGTCGAGCAGCATCTCCTCCTGCTGGAGCTGGAGGCGCCGTTCACCAAGCGCGACGTGCAGCTCGCGCGCCGGCGGATGGCCAAGCGCTGGCACCCGGACGTGGCTCCCCAGGGTCGCCAGTTCGAGCACGAGCGCCATCTCAAGGCGATCAACGAGGCCGCGGACCAGCTCGAGCGCCTGGCGGAGGGCTCGCGCGGCGGCAAGGTCTCGGCCAACGCCGTCAAGGTCAGCGCCGCCGCGGCGCGCCGCGAGCGCGAGGAGGCGGGCCGGCGCGCGTATGAGGCCGAGCAGCGCGCGCGCGCGGCGGCCAAAGATCGCGCCGAACACGACCCGTTCGGCAGCCGCGTTCCCGACCACTCGGTCGTGCACCGCTACGCGCGCTGCCTGTCCTATCCCGAGTGGGGCGTGGGGACCGTCGCCGGCATCTACTTCTCATCCGATCCCGTCGCCGCCGGCGAGGAGGTGCAGCAGTGGGCGCGCGTCAAGTTCAGCCACGGGATTCGCACGGTGCCCGCCGGCAGCATGAAATTCGTGGACTTCTCCAAACCCGACCCCGCCTCCGAGCGCGTCGAGCGCTTCCTGATCGCCGCGCAGCGCGCGATGGCCGAAGGCGAGTACCTGCTGGCCGCCCAGCGCCTGATCTACGCGCGCGATGCCGAGCCGCGCAACGTCGCCGTGCTGCGGCTGATGACGCTCGCCTTCTGGAACGCCGGCAAGCTCGACGAGGCGGCGCGCGCCGTGCGCGACTGGGCGCGCGTTGACGGTCGCCGCCCGGCTGCGCATCGCTTCGCGGCGCGGATCTACGAAGACATGGGCGCGATCGACCTCGCCGAGGAGGCCGCCGAGCGCGCCGCCAAGCGCGGTCCCTCAGACGCCGGCGCCTGGGAGCGCCTGGGGCGGCTGCGGCTGGCGTTGATGGACCGCGAGGGTGCGCTGGAGGCGCTGCGGCGCGCGCTCGCGCTCGGCGCCGGCAAGGACGTGCACCAGCTGGTCGCGCAGGCTCTCGCGATCGAGCCGAGCCTCGCCAACTAGAGGATGTTCACCGCGCGCGAGACGACAAGCCCGATCGTGACGAGCGAGACGATCGACTGCACGCCCATGATGCTCTTCGCGACCGGCGTCAGCGGCATCGTGTCCGTGGGGGAGAAAGCCGTGGCGTTTGTCAGCGACACATACAAGTAGTCGATGAACTGCGGTCGCCAGTAGCGCGGCTCGATGCGGTCATCCGACATCTGCGGGAACAGGAAGTCGGGCGGGCCGTCGTGCCCGGAGGCGCGGCGGCCGGGGCCGCCGCGGTCGATCTCCCAGTACCACAGCGCGAAGATCAGGAAGTTCGTCAGCCAGATCAGCATGCCCGAGACGATCAGCTCGTGACCGTTGGCCGGTTCTTTGTACAGCAAGTAGTGCGTCAGCTCGACGAGCGAGAACACGTTGGCGGCGCTGACGAGCGCGGTCAGCGCGATCGCCGTCCGCCGGCGTCCGGTGTGCTCGTGCTCGAGCTGGCGCGGCGTCGCCAATGAAAGGCCGATCAGCAGCACGCCCTCGAGCGCGGGGATCAGCCACGACGGCCCCACGGTGAGGCGCTCGGATAGCCCGACCTGCAGGCCGATGGCGACCAGCACCGTCGCCTGGATCGGCCAGAACGCCTCCGGGCCCGCCGGAGGCGGGTAGGGACGAGCGGTCTGGCTCGCGGGTTCGTCGGCCACGAACCGAGAGGGTAGGGCGCGCGTCGGAGGTGATTGGCCGTGGCGTGCCCGCGTGCGCAGAGTCGCGACTGCCGCGACTGGTAGCGTCAACGGCCGATGAGCGTCGTGGGCAAGGGCTCTCTCGCGGCGGTCGCGTCGCTCGCGGCCGCCGCCGTCCTGGGGCTGTCGGCCGCGGCGCACGCCAAGGCGCCGACTCGAAGCGACCCCTGCGATCTCTCAACCGGGACCGGCAGCCCCGCGTCGAACGGCGAAGCGCTGCCGCTCGAACTGTCGAGCCCGTTCGAAGCGGCGATCCTCGAAAGGTTCGGCGTGCTCCGCCGCGCCGCGCTTCCCAGCGACCGGTTTCCAGCGCTGAGCCCGGTCGGCATCCAGCTCGACAGCCAGCTCGTCAGCTTCTTCCCCGCCTACGTGCGCCAGGTGAAGACCACGCCCAAAGGGGGTCGATACTTCTTGATCCCGGGCTTTGCGCGAGCGCATGTCATCCCGCCGGTCAACTGCCTGCCGGCGTCGCTGCGACGGGACCGCCCCGAGCTGGTCGAACAGGAGCAGAAGCTGGCATCCGAGCCGGTCTACTGCATCGTGGACGTCGGCCATGAAGGCGCCGGAAGCGAGTGCGGGTGGTTCGCCCAGATCGAAGAATCGCCGCTGCTCTTTGCGCCGAGTCTCTCCAACGAAGAACCGATCGTCGAACTGGTGCCCGACGGCGTGGCATCGGTGCGCGCCACTTACCGGATCGGCGCCCCCGTCGTTGCCAAGACCGCCGAAAACGTCTACACGCTCGTGGCGTCTCGGGCGGTTCTGCGCCGAGAGCGAAGGCTCGCGCAGGAGATCGCGTCACGCACCGAGCACGAGGAACACGAGGACCACCACAGCCGCGCAGAGCAGCGACGCCTGTCCGAAGCGGCCCTCAAGGCGATCGAGAAGGTCGCTGCAGAAGCCACGCCGGTGAAGCTCGAATGGCTCGGCAGCGCCGGCGAAGTCGTGCGCAGTATCGCTCCCCCGAGTGCCGCCAGCGCCTTCCTCGCAGCCGGCGCCCCGATCGACCTCGAAGGCTGACCGGCCCGCTGCGAGCTGGGCGTGCTGCGGTCCGCCCGACCCGCTAGGTTCGCGCGGTGCGCCTGATCGTCGCCCGCTGCGAGGTCGCCTACAGCGGCCGCCTCAGCACCGTCCTGCCCGAGGCGGTGCGGCTGCTGATGCTCAAGGCCGACGGCACGTTCATGGTCTGGGCCGACGGCGGCGGCTCGAACGTCAAGCCGCTGAACTGGATGGTCGCGCCGACCGTGATCGAGGAAGAGGCAGGCGAGGACGGGCAGCTGCAGAGGCTGCGCGTGCGCAAGCACAGCCAGGAGGAGCTGCTGGAGATCTCGATCGCGGAGGTGCTCTCGGACGTCGAGCACGAGCTCGACACGCTCGCCTCGCTGGAGAAGGAGGGGATCGAGCGCGAACTGCAGGAGCTGCTCGCCGGCGCGCCGCAGTGGTGCGGCGAGGGGCTGCGGCTCGTGCGCCGCGAGTGGCCCACCGACATCGGACCCGTCGACCTGATGTGCAAGGACGGCGAGGACGAATGGATCGCCGTCGAGATCAAGCGCATCGCCACGATCGACGCCGTCGAGCAGCTCACGCGCTACCTGCAGCGCATCCGCCTGGATCCCGCGCTCGGCTCCTGCCGCGGCGTGCTCGCCGCCCAGACGATCAAGCCGCAGGCGCGCGTGCTCGCCGAATCGCGGGGCATCGACTGCGTCGAGGTCGACCTCGCGGTGCTGCGCGGCGAGCGCGAGCCCGAGCTGAAGCTGTTCGTCGCCTGAGCAGGCGGTCGCCGCCTGGCGCTCGATCGCAGGCCGGGTAGGCTGCTCGGGTCGATCGACCAAGGAGCCGCGTACATGACCGCCGATGAAGCCCCCTCAGAGGATCCCGTTCTCACCGAGCGACGCGGGAACGTCCTGCTGATCACGCTCAATCGCCCCGCAGTGCGAAACGCCGTCAACGCCGCGCTCGCCGCGGGCGTCGCCGGCGCGCTCGATCAGCTCGACGCGGACGGCGCGCTGTCGGTCGGCGTGCTCACCGGCGCCGGCGGCTTCTTCTGCGCCGGTATGGACCTCGGCGCGTTCGTCAAGGGCGAGTCGCCGTGGTTCGGCGACCGCGGCTTCGCCGGCATCGCCCAGCGCTCCGCGCGCAAGCCGCTGATCGCCGCGATCGAGGGCTTCGCCGTGGCGGGAGGCCTGGAGATCGCGCTCGCGTGCGACCTGATCGTCGCCGCCAAGGGCGCCAAAATGGGGATCCCCGAGAGCAAGCGCTCGATCGTCGCCGCCGGCGGCGCGCTGCTGCGCCTGCCGCGGCGCATGCCCTACCACCTCGTCATGGAGCTCGCCCTCACCGGCGATCCGTTCCCGGCCGATCGCTTCTACGAGCTCGGCGTCGTCAACCGCCTCGCCGAGCCCGGCACCGCCGTCGACGTCGCACTCGAGCTCGCCGCGCAGCTGAGCAGGAACGGACCGCTCGCGCTCGCCGCCTCCAAGCAGATCCTGCAGGAGCAGTTCGACTGGTCAAGCGCCGAGATGTGGGCCAAGCAGGGCGCCATCACCGGCCCGGTCATGATCTCCGAGGACGCCAAGGAGGGCGCCAGCGCATTCAAGGAGAAGCGCGAGCCCGTCTGGAAGGGGCGCTAACGCGGGCTGGCCGGCGATGGCTGGCGCGGACCCGACGCGGGGATCGTGTCCGAGCTGGGGATCGTGTCAGGCGCGGCGAGCGTGTCCGGGACTGGCGCCAGCGGCTGCGCGGGTAGCAGCCACAGCGCCATCAGCACACCTGCGCCGGCGACTCCCGCAGCCAGCAGATTGCCCGCGCTGAAGCCGTGGAAGAAGCCCGCGTTGGCGGCGTGGCGCAGGCCTGCAGCCAGCGCCGTCTCGCCGGCGTGCTGCAGGCGCCCGGCGACGATCAGCGCCGCGCCCGCCGAGCTGTGCGCAGCGCCTGCCAGCGGCGCGGGTAGCGCGCGCGGTAGCAGGCTGCCCAGCCGGCTCCCGTACAGCGACGCGTACACGCTGCCGATCAGCGCCACGCCGAGCGTGCCGCCGAGCAGGCGCGTGGTGTCGTTGACCGCCGAGCCCACGCCCGCCTTCGCCGCTGGCACGACGCCCATGATCGCCTCCGTCGCCGGCGCGCTCGTGAAGCCCATGCCGGTGCCGAACAGCACCATCTGCACCGCGATCGTCCCGTACGCGAGGCTCGCGTTGCCCGTCGACACCCACGCGTAGAAGGCGGCCATCATCAACAGCCCGGCAGCCACCACCAGCTTCGTGCCGAAGCGCAGCGCGAGCTTCGTGCCGAGCACCGAGGAGACGCCCACCGCGCTCGCCACCGGCAGCAGGTGCACGCCCGCCGACAGCGGGCTGTAGCCCTTGAAGAACTGGAAGAACTGCGTGATCAGGAAGATGAACCCGAACAGCGCGAAGAACGCGATCGTCACCGACGCGCTCGCGGCCGCGAAGCGCGGGTTGCGAAACAGGCTCACGTCGAGCATCGGCTCGTCCATGCCGCGCTCCCACGCGATGAACGTCGCCAGCAGCGCCGCGCCGGCGGCGAAGCCGGCGATGCTGCGCGCGCTGCCCCAGCCGTATTCCGGCGCCTCGATGATCGTGAAGACCAGCAGCGCGATCGCCGCCGTCGACAGCACGAAGCCGACGCGATCGGTCTTCGGCGCGTGCGGGTCGCGCGAGGTGGGCACGCTGTAGGCGACCATCGCCGCGCCCAGCGCCGCCACCGGCGCCATCACGAAGAAGATGCTCGCCCACGAGAAGCCCTCGAGCAGCCAGCCGCCGGCGATCGGCCCGAGCGCGATCGCAACGCCCGAGCTCGCGCCCCACAGCCCGATCGCCCGTGCGCGCTCCGCGCGCCCCGTGAAGATGTTCGAGATCAGCGACAGCGTCGCCGGGAACACCATCGCCGCGCCCAGGCCCATGAAGCAGCGCGCCACGATCAGCTGCCCAGCCGTCGCCGTCAGCGCGCCGCCGACGCTTGCCGCGCCGAACACCGCCAAGCCCGCCAGCAGCATGCCCTTGCGGCCCACGCGATCGCTCAAGCTGCCCGACACCAGCAGCAGCGCCGCGAACACCATGTTGTACGCATCCACGATCCACTGCAGCTGGCTGTTGGACGCGTGCAGCTCCCGCACCAGCGTTGGCAGCGCCACGTTGACGATCGTCGTGTCGAGGTTGATCACGAACGAAGCCACGAGCAGCGCCGCAAGAGCCATCGGCTTACGCCTCATCTCAATAAAAATAAAACATCACGACAAGAAAATCAAGTCCATACACAACAATTTCAATCTCCCGCTAGAATGGAGGCATGCGCTCATATGGTCAGTACTGCTCCGTAGCGAAGGCGCTCGACGTGATCGGCGACCGCTGGACGCTCTTGATCGTGCGCGAGCTGCTCGCGCAGGGGCCCACTCGCTACACCGACCTGCGCCGCGGCCTGCCCGGCGTCGCCACCAACCTGCTCGCCGAGCGCCTGCGCGAGCTCGAGCAGGCCGGCGTCGTCGCGCGCGAGGACGCGCCGCCGCCGATCGCCACCGCGCTGTTCAGCCTCACCCCGCGCGGCGAGCAGCTGCGGCCCGTGATCGAGGAGCTCGGGCGCTGGGGCATGCCGCTGATGCTCGAGACGACCCCCGAGGAGCAGTACCGCAGCTACTGGCTGCAGCTGCCGGTCGAGCTGTTTCTCGCCGACACCTCACCCGAGCACGTGCCGACCACGATCGAAGTGCGCGCCGGCGAGCAGCCGATGCTGATCGAGGCGCGCGACGGCGCCGTCAGCACCCGCCCCGGGACCAGCGAGGACGCCGACGCCGTGCTCAGCGGCCCGCCGCAGCTCGTGCTCGGCGTGCTCACCGGTGTGCTCGACCCAGACGAGGCGACCGAGCGGGGGCTGCGCTTCGACGGCGAGCGCGCGGCGCTGGCGCGGCTGCAGCGGTGCAAGCTCGGCGACGTGGCTCGCTAGTCGCCGACGTCTCAGGGCCGGCCTGTGATTCCGAGGCCCGCAATGAAGGATGCCGCCTATTGGGACTTGTCGCTGAGGTAAAACCTCCGAAGGGCCGTCTAAAGTCGCCGAGGGAATGGCACGAGCGACATTTCACACTGCCGCCGACGGGTACCCAGCGAGGGACGCTGCGTCGTGGACGGAGGAGAAGCTGATGATCCTCGACGCCTACCTCAACTCCTTTGCCAAGGCGTGCACGATGGCAGGCGGCTGGTATGCCCTTGACCTGTTCGCAGGGACTGGGCTGAACTGGTCCACGACCCGCGACCGGGAGATCAATGGCTCTGCGTTGATCGCCTTGGAGGCTCGGTCACCCGAGGCGATCAAGGTCGCGGTCGCTGAGAGCCATGCCGGCGCCTTTGAGGCGCTGGTGCATCGCACCGAGCGCTACGGCGGCCGGGTGCAGAGCTTCAACGAGGATGCCAACAAGATCGTCGCGAGCATGTTGGGGCTCATTCCTCGACGGGCTCCGGCGTTCGCGTTCCTCGATCCCGAGGGATCCGAGCTTGAGTGGCCGACGGTTGAGATCATCGCTGCTCACAAGCGCGGGCACAGCCCCAACAAGATCGAGCAACTCATCTTGTTCCCGACCGATATGGGGTTCGTGCGGCTCGCGCCCGACCATCCGGAGCTTGTGACCCGAATCTACGGGCACGAGGGCTGGAAAGACATCTACGCGCGGCGCGAGTCCAGCCAGATTAGCGCCGAGGAAGCCCGCAGCGAGTATGTGCGCATGTACGCGGAAGGCTTTGCGCGCCTGGGTTATGCGACCGTCCTTGACCGTCAAATCAAGAAGTCCAACGGTCAGCCCATGTACTTCCTGATCTTCGCTACTGACAACGACGCCGGCGAGAAGATCATGGACTGGGTGTTCGACCGCGTGCGCCTGCGCGTTCAGGAGGAGCTTGGACAGACAACGCTCTTTGACATGGAGAGCGGCCCACGTCAGCGACGGCTAAACGGCCGCGACAGCTAGCTCGCCGTGCCGTGCGCGGTCGGACGGCGAAGGCATAGCGTCGTAGGTCCGGTCATCGAGCAGTCGGCCTCCCGCCTTCGACGTGCGACCTCCCCACTGCTTGAAGAAGAACGCCACATCTTCCTCAGCACAGCGGGCACGCAGGTCGCGTATCCAGGCGACATCGCAGCGTCGATGCTTCGCCCCGGACTCGCCGCCCGCGATCAACCAGTCGATACCGCTGAGGTCGAGTCCTTCGAGAGGGCCCAATAGCGGCTCAGCAGAGATGAATCGCACCGCTGCACCGACTTCGCGCAGGTAGTCCGCGCGGTGTACGAAGCGGCGATTCTCGATGGTGACCCCCATCCAAACGTTCGGTGCCCAGGGCAAAGTCGGTGCTAGCTCGGCTAGTCGCTCGTGGCGCTTGGTCAGAATCTGGAACGTGTGTTGGCTTGCCTCCTCCATGACGCCGAACACCTGTCGTATGAACGACTCGGGGATGTGCTCGTGGAAAAGATCACTCATGGAGTTCACGAAGATCGTCCGTGGACGCTTCCAGCGCAGCGGCTGAGCGAGCCGGTTCGGCCACAGGCGCAGATCGAAGCCCTGCTGGTAGGGATGGGCGGGGATATCCCGCCAGCGCTCAGCGAATGTCTCTGCGTAGCAGTGCGCGCAGCCGGGCGAAACCTTGTCGCAGCCCGTCACGGGGTTCCAAGTCGCATTCGTCCACTCAATTGCGCTGTTGTCGGCCAAGGCACAGCTCCCTTCGAGCCTGCAAGCGTACTTCCTTTATGGAGCGAACATATGTTCGCTCCATGGGCGGACGAGCATTCCGCGAAACAGCTGCGGCTCAGTAACCGCGGCGCTTGCGCTTGCGCTGGCGGCGGATCGCCAGGAAGCGCTTCCACAGCGACCACATCTCAGCGCTCTCCGGGCGTCTTGCGCGGGTACTGCGAGATCGGCTGGCGCAGGTCGATAGCGGTCGTCACGATGCGGTTCTGTTCGTCCATGTGCGCGGCCGGGTAGCCCTCGCCCGGGCTCGCGCGCTCCGGGCGCCCGACGTAGCCGAAGTGCATCTGCTCGGGCATGATCTGCATCAGGCGCGGGAACATGTGGGCGCGCGCACCCATGTTGCGCGGCTCCTCCTGCACCCACAGCACCTCGCGCAGGCTCGGGTAGCGCGCCATCAGCGCCAGGATCTGGCCTTCGGGGAACGGGTACAGCAGCTCCACGCGCGCCACCGCCAGGCCCGTGTGCGCGGCGCGCTCGGGGTGCCCGACGAGGTCGTAGTAGATCTTGCCCGTGCACAGCACCAGCCGCGTGACCTGCTCGTCCTGCACGCCCGGCTCGGCCAGCACGGGGTGGAAGCTCGTGCCCTCGGCCATGTCCGCGATCGCGCTCGCCGCCTGCGGCAGGCGCAGCAGCGACTTCGGCGTCATCACCACGAGCGGGCGCTGCTTGGCGATGCGCGCCTGACGGCGCAGCAGGTGGAAGTACTGCGCGGGCGTCGTCGGGCTCGCAACGCGGATGTTGCCCTCGGCGGCGGCGCGCAGGAAGCGCTCCAGGCGCGCCGATGAGTGCTCGGGCCCCGAGCCCTCGTAGCCGTGCGGCAGCAGCAGCGTCAGGCGCGAGGTCTGGCCCCACTTGGCCAGGCCCGACGTGATGAACTGGTCGACGATCACCTGTGCGGAGTTGACGAAGTCGCCGAACTGCGCCTCCCACAGCACCAGCGTCTCCGGCGCCTCCTGGCTGTAGCCGTACTCGAAGCCCATGCACGCGAGCTCCGACAGCGGGCTGTTGTGCAGCTCGAGCGGCGCCAGCGCGTCCGGCAGGTTCTGGATCGGGCACACCGTCTGGCCGGTCTTCGCGTCGTGCAGCACCATGTGCCGCTGGCTGAACGTGCCGCGCTCGGTGTCCTGGCCGGTCAGGCGCAGCGGCGTGCCCTCGGTCAGCAGCGACGCGAACGCCAGCGCCTCCGCGTGCGCCCAGTCGATGTGCGGCTCCGAGCTCGCGCCCCCGGCGAGCGCCTCGTGGCGGCGCTCCAGCTGTTTGACGAGCTTCGGATGCACCGTGAAGCCGTCGGGCACGCGCAGCAGCTGCTCGCCCAGCGCGCGCAGGCGCGTCGCCGGCACCGCCGTCTCGACGTCAGGGCTCGGCGAGCGGTCGAGCTGGTACTCGCCCGTGATGTGCTCGCCCTCGTGCTCCACCGCAGCCGCGATCTTCGACTTCAAGCGCTGGTGCAGCAGCGTCAGGTTGTCCCACACCTCCTGCGCCTGGCGGTCGAGCTCCTCCTTGGAAACCACGCCCTCCGCCAGCAGGCGGTCGGCCCACAGTTCATACACGCGCTTCTTGGTCTTGATCTTCGCGTACATCTCCGGCTGCGTGTACGCCGGCTCATCCGACTCGTTGTGCCCGAAGCGGCGGTAGCCGATCAGGTCGATCAGCACGTCGTGGCCGAACTCCTTGCGGAACGCGAACGCCAGGCGCACCGCGCTGATGCAGGCCGGCACGTCATCGGCGTTGACGTGGATGATCGGCACGTCGAAGCCCTTCGCCAGGTCTGAGGCCCAGCGCGTCGAGCGCGCGTCGTCGGGGTCGGTCGTGAAGCCGATCTGGTTGTTAGTGATGATGTGCACCGTGCCGCCGACCTTGTAGCCGTCGAGCGCCTGCAGGTTGAACGTCTCCGACACCACCCCCTGGCCGGGGAACGACGCGTCACCGTGGATCACGATCGGCACCGCCGCGTTCGTGTCCTGGTGGGCGTGCGGGCCCTTGCGCGTGGTCTGCGCCGCGCGCGTCGCGCCCTCGACCACCGGCGAGACGTACTCCAGGTGGCTCGGGTTGGACTCCAGGTTGACGCGGATCGTGCCGCCGCTCGGCAGGTGGTAGGTGCCCTGCGTGCCGTGGTGGTACTTGACGTCGCCCGTGCCGCCCTGCGGGATCGTCGTCACCGCCTCCAGCGTCGACGCGCCCTCGAACTCGCCGAAGATCGTGTCGTAGGAGCGCCCAAGGTTGTGCGCGAGCACGTTCAGCCGCCCGCGGTGAGCCATGCCGATCACGACCTCCTGCCCGCCGTGCGCCGCCGACAGCTGGATCAGCTCGTCGAGCATCGGCACCGTCATGTCCAGGCCCTCGATCGAGAACTGGTGCTGGCCGAGGTACGCCTTGTGCATGAAGCGCTCAAGCGCGTCCACCTCGATCAGCCGCTTCAGCAGCGTCGTGCGCTCGTCGTTCGTCAGCTCGTGGCGGAACGCGCCCGACTCGATGTGCTCGCGCAGCCACACGCGCTGGCGGTGCGAGGCGATGTGCTCGATCTCATATGCGATCGTGCCGCAGTACGTTTCGCGCAGGTGCGGCAGCGCGTCCGCGAGCGTCGCGCCCGGCACGTACATCTGGAAGATCTTCGCCGGCAGCCGCGCCTGGATCTCCGGCGTCAGTCCCAGCGCCTCCGGGTCGAGACCAGGGTCGCCCTCGGGCTCTGAGCCCAGCGGGTCCAGGCGCGCCGCCAGGTGGCCGTGGCTGCGCACGCGGCTGACGAACGTGCTCGCCGCCTGCACCGCCTGCAGCAGCTGTTCGCCGCCCGTGTACGGCAGCGGCGCCGGGGCCGGAGCCGCCGGCGGGGGCGCGCTCGGGGCGGGCACCGGCAGCGGCGCCTCGAGGCCGAGCGCCGCAAACAGCTCCTCGTAGAAGTCGTTCTCGCCCTGCAGGTAGCCCTCGATCAGCGCCAGGAAACGCCCGGACTCCGCCCCCTGGATGATGCGGTGGTCATACGTCGAGGTCATCGTCATGACCTTCTCCGCGCCGCTTGACGCGCTCACCCCGACCGGGTAGGCGATCGAGCCCGTCGCCACGATCGTCCCCTGCCCGTTCATCAGCCGCGGCACCGAGGCCACCGTGCCGATCCCGCCCGGGTTCGTCAGCGTCACGTTCGCGCCCACCAGGTCATCCGCCGTCAACGTGTTCGTTCGCGCCTTGCCCACCAGCGCGTCGTAAGCCTCCACGAAGCGGTCGAACGGCAGCCGCCCCGCGTCGAGGATCACCGGCACCATCAGCGTGCGCTGGACGATCCCCGATCGGTCGTCCTTCTTCTCGACGTCCACCGCCAGCCCGAGGTTCACGCGCCCGTCCTCGATCCTGAATGGCTTGCCGTCGACCTCGGCGAAGTGGTTGGCCATCACCGGCATGTCCGTGCCCGCGCGGGCGATTGCGTACGCGATCACGTGCGTGAACGACACCTTGCGCCCGGCCGCCTTCAGTTCGCGCCGGCGCGCGTCGAGCACGCTCATCGTCAGCGTGCGGAAGCTCGTCGCCGTCGGGATCGAGCGCGACTCGTCCATGTAGCGCGCGAGCGCAGCCGCCGCGCCTCGCAGTGGCTGCGAGCTCGGCTCGATCGCCACCGCCGTGTCGTCGATGGCGGCGCCGTTGGCCATACGCGTGCCGTTGCCGCTCGCTGCCGAGAGCACGTCCGACTTCGTGATCCGTCCCGCCGGGCCGCTGCCCGAGACTGCTGTCAGGTCCACGCCCTCGATCGCCGCGGCGCGCGCGGCCACGGGGGAGACCTTCGTGCCGTCGGGTACGGCGGCGGGCGGGGGCGAGGTCTCTGCCGCGGGCGCAGCGTCGCTCACGGCGATGCGCGCGATCAGCTGGCCGACGGTGACGGTGTCGCCCTCCTCGACGAGGATCTCGCTGACCGTTCCACTGGCGGGCGCCGGCAGCTCGAGGTCGACCTTGTCGGTCGAGATCTCCACGATCGTGTCGTCGACCTTGATGAAGTCGCCGACCTTCACACGCCATTCGAGGATCGTGCCCTCGGTGACGGACTCGCCCGCGGCGGGGGTCAGGACGTCCACCGTCTTGACTGCCGCCTGCGGGCTCTCGCCCGTGGCCGGCGTCGCGGCCGTCTCGGCGGCGGGCTCTGGCGTGTCCTCGACCGGCGGCTGCACCGCGGGCGCGGCGCCATTGACCGACAGGCGCGCGATCACCTGACCGACGGTGACCGTCTCGCCCTCCTCGACGAGGATCTCGCTGACCGTGCCGCTCGCCGGTGAGGGCAGCTCGAGGTCGACCTTGTCAGTCGAGATCTCGACGATCGTGTCGTCGACCTTGATGAAGTCGCCGACCTTGACACGCCATTCGAGGATCGTTCCCTCGGTGACAGACTCTCCCGCGGCCGGGGTTACGACGTCTATTGTCTGCGCGGCCGTGGTGCTCGTCGCCATCGGTGTCTCACTTTAGCGCGGCCCGTGCTGCCGTACGCTCACGCTGCTCGCGGATGAACTGATAGCTGCCGAAGAACGGTCCGATCCCCCCAAGCACCGCCACCGCGACGGCCAGCTTAAGTGAGACAACTCTTAGGCGCGCTGCCGTTATGCACGCCAGCGACATGAAGATCCACAGCAGTCCGTGCGTCCATCCCAGCACGAAAGTCAGCGGTTCCGGCTTGCCGACCGCGAACGCGCTCACGAGCAGTCCGGTGTACACGCACGAGTGAGTGAACGATGTCCACTTCAGGCGCCTGAACGTCAGCGGACCGACGCCCGGCCGTGCTGGTCTGGCGCTCGGCTGTGGCTGCGCGTTCACTCCGACAGCCACTGTGCCATCCGCGGCAGGACGTCTCCCGCCTCCGGCGGCCACTCGGCGATCTCGCGCGGCCACCACGCGAACTCGTCGTGCTCGTGATCCGGTGTCACAGTCTCGTCAACCCCCTCCGCGAGCCACGCCTGGCCGACGAACATCACCATCCTATGCGGCAGGCGCACCAGCGCCTCGCCCTGCACGCGCTCGGGCGAGACCGCCCACTCCTCGTGGAGCTCGCGCACCAACGTGTCGGCGGGGCTCTCGCCGAGGTCGACCGCGCCGCCGGCGCCCAGCGCCCAGCGCCCGGCCCACGAGGAGACCCACGATGCGCGCCGCCCGGCGAGCCAGCGGCCGTCGGCCGAGCGGGTCACGCACAGGGCGGCCACGCTCTGCGACGCGTCGCCGTCGACCAGGCGCAGCGCCCAGCGCAGCGGCTGCAGCTCGATCTCGATTCCCTGCTCGTCCTGGTGGTAGGCGACCAGCCGCGCGGCCACGCCGTCGTGACTCGGCGAGCCGCGCTCCTGCAGCTCCCTGATGGCCGCGTCTGCAGCTTCGCTCTGCTCGGGAGAGGGCACGAACGGCTGCTCGCGCCAGTGCGCCGTGATGTGGTCCAGCGGCCACGGCCCGCGGGCGAGGATCTCGGGGCCCTCGGTGATGGGCTGGGCTTGATCGGACACTTCAACGAAAGGCTAGTGAAGTCTGTGAGGAGCACCGGTGACGGTCGCGGAACGCGGTGCGCATAGACTCGCCGCCGTGAGCGGCCGCCGGCGCAAGCACTGGGGGTGGGGCTTCGAGGACCAGCAGCCCTCGGCCGCGCAGCTGCGCGCCTCGGCGGCGACGCTCGCGGCGCATCTCGGCATCGCGCTCGGGGAGGTCGAGGAGGCGGTGGCGCTCGAGGCGGTGCGCCTGCGCGCGCCGCGCATCCAAGCGCCGCCGTCGCTCGCGGACATCTGTGCCGATGACGTGCACGCGCGCGCCTGTCACGCGCTCGGCAAGTCATACAGCGACGTCGTGCGCGGCTTTCGCGGGCGCTTCGACGATCCCCCCGACCTCGTCGTGCGCCCGCGCGATGACACCGACGTCGAGCGGACGCTCGAGTGGTGCTCGAGCGAGCGGGTCGCGGCGATCCCGTTCGGCGGCGGCACCTCCGTCGTCGGCGGCGTCACCCCGATCGTGTCCGATCGCTACAACGGCGTCGTCTCGATCGACCTCGGCGCGCTCGATCGCGTGCTCGAGGTCGACGAGATCTCCCGCGCCGCGCGCATCCAGGCGGGCGCCCTCGGCCCCCAGCTCGAGACCCAGCTCGGCGAGCGCGGGCTCACCCTGCGTCACTTCCCGCAGTCGTTCGAGTACTCGACGCTCGGCGGCTGGATCGCCACGCGCGCGGCCGGGCACTTCGCGACGCTGTGGACGCACATCGAGGACTTCGTCGAGTCGGTGCGCGCGATCACACCGGCCGGCGTGTGGGAGTCGCGGCGGCTGCCCGGCTCGGGCGCGGGCATCAGCCCCGACCGCGTGCTCGCCGGCTCCGAAGGGACGCTCGGCGTGATCACCGCGGCGTGGGTGCGCGTGCAGCCGCGCCCCGCGCACCGCAGCTCGGCGGGGGTGCGCTTCGCGAGCTTCCTCGCCGGCGCCGAGTGCGTGCGCGCGATCTCCCAGGCGGGGCTGCACCCATCCAACTGCCGCCTGCTCGACGCCGGCGAGGCTGCGCTGACGATGGCCGGCGACGGATCTCACGCGCTGCTGGTGCTCGGCTTCGAGTCCGCCGATCACCCGGTGGCAGAGGCGATGGCGCGGGCGCTCGCGCTGTGCGCGGAGCACGGCGGCGCCGTGTCGGAGAGCCGCGATCGGTCCGGCGGCGACGCGGTCAGCTCGTGGCGCGACGCGTTCCTGGGCGCGCCGTACGCGCGCGACTCGCTCGTGGCGATGGGCGTGCTCGCGGAGACGTTCGAGACTGCGATCACGTGGGAGCGCTTCCCCGCCTTCCACGAGCGCGTGAGCGCCGCCACCGAGCAGGCGGTGCGCGTCCTCTGCGGCGAGGGCGGGCGGGTCTTCTGCCGCTTCACCCATGTCTACCCCGACGGCCCGGCGCCGTATTTCACGGTTCTCGCTCCCGCGCGCCGGGGCGAGGAGCTCGAGCAGTGGGCGGCGATCAAGCAGGCCGCGTCCGACGCGATCATCGCCGCCGGCGGGACCATCACCCATCACCACGCCGTCGGGCGCGATCACCGCCCGTGGTATGACCGCCAGCGGCCCGAGCCGTTCGCCGTGGCGCTGCGCGGCGCGAAGCTGGCACTCGACCCCGCAGGCATCATGAACCCGGGCGTGTTGATCGATCCAGGCGCATGAAGGTCGCCGTCCTTGGCCCCGGCGGGGTGGGCGGGCTGCTTGCGGGCGCGCTCGCGCGCGCGGGCAACGAGGTCCTGGTCGTGGCGCGCGAGCGCACCGCCGCCGTGATCGCCCAGGACGGCGTGCGCGTGCAGAGCGTGACGCTCGGCGACTTCGTCGCGCACCCGCGCGCGCTCGCGCTGCTCGATGAGCCGGTGGACGCGCTGATCCTGGCCACCAAGGCGGCCGGCCTCGAGCCCGCGCTGGAGCGCATCGCGCTGCAGCCACCGCTCGTGCTGCCGCTGCTCAACGGCCTCGACCACATCGCCGTGCTGCGCGAGCGCTTTCCCGCCGACGCGGTGCTCGCCGGCTCGATCCGCATCGAGGCAGACCGGCCGCAACCCGGCGTCGTCGTGCACACGAGCCAGTTCCTGCTCGTCAGCATGGCGAGCGCCTATCCGGCCGTGCGCCCGGCGATGCAGGCTCTCGCCGACACGCTGTCGCAGGCGGGCGTGCCGGCGCGGGTGCAGGACTCCGAGGCCGATGTCATGTGGTCGAAGCTCGTGCGCCTGAACGCGCTCGCGTGCACGACCAGCGCGTATGACGTGCTGCTCGGAGAGATCCGCTCGACGCCGCACATGCGCGCCGACCTCATCGGCGCGATGGAGGAGGCCGCCGCCGTCGGCCGGGCGGAGGGCGCGCACGACGTCGACGCGGCGAAGGCGCTCGCCGAGCTCGAGGCCGCGCACGCCACACTCGGCAGCTCCATGCAGCGCGACATCGCCGCCGGGCGCGAGCCAGAGCTCGACGCGATTCCCGGCTCGGTGCTGCGCGCGGGCGCCCGTCACGGGATCCCGTGTCCGACGATCGAACGGCTGGTGGCGATGATCGCCGAGCGCGCCCGCCGCGCCGGCATACCCGTCGAGCTCGTCGCTCGCTGAGGGCGGGCCTCGGCCAGGCGGCCGCGCCGGCGCTACTGCTCTTCGAATGGCGAGCGGCCCGGTGAGAACACCGGGATCGCCTGCGTGGCGATCGCCTCGACCGCCTTCTCCTCTGCCTCGGTCAGCTCGTCCTCGTGCTCGCCGTCGCACAGCACGCGAAAGTTGCCGGTGACGCCGCCGTCGGCCTGGATCGTGATGCCCGGCAGGATCTGCTCGCCCTCCTCGAGTCCCAAGCGCTCCATGTCGAAGTGCGCGAGGCCGATGCCGTAGGCGGTGTGGGTCGGGTTCTCGCGGTCGTGTGCGGCGACCGCCTGCGCGAAGCGCTCGAGGTTCTTGGCGATCTTGCCCGTGTCCGCCATAGCTTGCAGGAGCGTAGCGCGAGCGCTGTAGATTGGGGAGCGATGGCCGGTGCCCAGCCAGTCGACGCCCCACCGCTCGCGCTCGAGGCCGGGACCGACGGCCGCGCCGGCGGTCGCGGCAGCGAGATCATCCGCACGGTCGAGCTGACCAAGGTCTATGCCGGTACGGACTTCGCCGCGGTGGACAAGCTCAACCTGAGCGTTCGCGCGGGCGAGATATTCGGCCTGCTCGGCCCCAACGGCGCCGGCAAGACGACGACCGCGGGGATGCTCACGACGCGCGTGATCCCCACCTCGGGCGAGGCGTTCGTGGGAGCGATCGACGTCGTCGCGCATCCGGCGCTGGCCAAGCAGCTGATCGGGATCGTCTCTCAGCAGAACACGCTCGACCGGCAGCTGACCGTTTGGGAGAACCTGTACTTCCACGGGCGCCTGTTCGGCATGTCCGCCGCGGATTCGCGCCGCACGGCCGACGAGCTGCTCGAGCAGTTCCAGCTCGCCAAATGGGGCAAGGCCTCGGTGTTCGCGCTCTCCGGGGGCATGGCGCAGCGGCTGATGGTGGCGCGTGCGATCTTCCACCGCCCGGCCGTGCTGTTCCTCGACGAGCCGACTGCGGGCCTCGACCCACAGGGACGCTTGGCGTTGTGGGAGATCCTCGGCGAGCTCAACCGCGAGGGCCAGACGATCCTGCTGACCACGCACTACATGGAGGAGGCCGACACGCTGTGCGACCGCGTCGCGATCATGGATCACGGCAAGATCCTCGCGCTGGACACGCCCGAGGAGCTGAAGCGGTCGGTCGGCGCTGACACGATCGTCACCGTCAAGGCCGGCGGGGACCCCGACGCGCTCGCCGCGCGCCTGGCGCGGGAGATCGTCGGCGCGACCCGCTCGCGCGTGATCGACGGTGGCGTCGAGCTGCACGTCAAGGGCGTCGAACGGCTCGTGCCAAAGGTCGTCAACGCCGCCGAGAGCGACGGCTTCGACGTCGTCGACCTGTCGGTGGCGGAGCCGAGCCTGGAGACGGTGTTCATCAACCTCACCGGCAAGGAGCTGCGCGACTGATGGCCGCCGCTCCGTCTACCGCCACGCGCCACGCGCAGATCGCGATCGAGCCGACGCGCTCGACGATGACCGCCAGCCGCGTGGCGCTGCGCGCGCTGGTCCTGCGCGATCTGGTCGTGCTGCGCAAGCACTTCGGCGAGTTCGTCGTGCGCACGCTGATCCAGCCGTTCCTGCTCGTGTTCGTGTTCCTGTACGTGTTCCCCTCGATCGGCCAGGGCATCGGCGGTGGCGGCGGCAAGCTCGCCGAGTCGCACTTCGCCTCGGTGCTGATTCCCGGGGTGGTGGGGATCTCGATCATGTTCCAGGGAATCCAGGCGGTCGCCCTGCAGCTGTCGACCGAGTTCGGCTACACGCGCGAGATCGAGGACCGCGTGCAGGCGCCGTGCCCGATCTGGCTGGTGGCGCTCTCGAAGGTGTTCTCCGGCGCCGCGCAGGGGCTGCTCGCCGCGGTGATCGTGTTCCCGATCGCGGCCGTCGTGCACGCCCCTGGGGTGCACGCGCATCTGACCGTGCACTGGTGGGTGGTGCTGACGCTGATCCCGCTGGCGTGCGTGACGATGACCTCGCTCGGGCTGCTGCTCGGGACCGCGTTCGAGCCGCGCAACATCGGGCTGATGTTCGGCTTCGTCGTGCTTCCCCTGACGTTCCTCGGCGGCACCTACTACCAGTGGACGAAGCTCTCGCCCGTGACGGTCGACGGCATCCACTGGCTGCAGATCATCGTGCTCATCAACCCCCTGATCTACGTCAACGAGGGCATGCGCGCGGGGCTGACCGAAGCTTCACACATGCACCTGTACGTCGTCTACCCGGTGCTGATCGGCTTCTGTGCGCTGTTCCTCGGGCTCGGGCTGCGCAAGTTCCGCGGGCGGGTGTTGTCGTGAGGGCGAAGCTGCCTCAGCTCGGAGACAGGACCGTGATGCCGTGCTCGCGGGCGCCGTCTGCGAGCCGCTTGTCGTAGGTCATCAGCGCGTCAAGCTCACCGGCCTTGGCGAGGTGCACCGCGGTGGCCAGATGGATGGCGTCGAGCGTGCCAACGGTCGTGGGGGAGATGGTCTCGGCGGCTGCGAGGATCTGCTCGTCTACGGAGACCAGCGAGATGTCTGCCAGGAGCAGATCGGCCCGCTCGAGCACGCCCTCTCTTGCTCCCACCCGTCGCAGCTCCACGCGCAAGAGGCGACTGGCGACGCGCTGATCGAAGTCCTCCACCTGTTGCTCGATCGCCGGCTTGTCGGGCTCGTCGAGCAGCATGCGCGCAATCGCGCTCGTATCGACATATACGCTCGAGGGCGAGTCCTCAGATTCTGTCACGACGATCTTCGGCGAGGATCGCGTCGGTCGTACCGGCAGGCGCTGGGTTGCGGCGCGGAGGGAGGTTTCTACTGGTCTCGACCAGATCGCCCTTCGGGATCGTCGCGCCGTACTTCTCGGCGAGTTTCAGGTAGTAAGGATCAATGCCGGGCCCCGAAGGGACGAGGCGCGCGACCTCGTGACCGCGCTCGGTGACCGTCAGCGTCTCGCCGTCCTTGACGCGCTCCAGGTAGCGACTGAGGTTCTGGCGCAGCTCACGCACGCCAACCGTCTTAGTTGTGGATACGGGGTGCGTAGCAGCCATTGTGCGTCACAATGTAGCACATGGCGGGCCGGAAGCGCGCCAGCTTGCCGTCGCCTGTCCTAACGGCGGCGCGATCCACGCACTACGACTGCTCGATCAGCTCGATTCTGTAGCCATCCGGGTCTTTGACGAAGCAAAGCCGCGAGCCGCCCTCGCGTACGGAGTAGGGCGGCTTCTCGGGCTCGATGCCCTGCTCGGCCAGGCGCGCGAGCGTGGCGTCGAGGTCGTCGGCTGTGATCGCGATGTGGCCGTAGCCGGTGCCGATCTCGTAGGAGTCCACGCCGAAGTTGTACGTCAGCTCCAAGCGTGGCATGTCGCCGTCGCCGGGCTGGTTCATGAAGACGTTGACGGCCTCGTCTTTGATCGGCAGGCGGCCGATCTCCTGGAAGCCGAGCGCTTTGTAGAAGGCGACCGAGCGGTCGATGTCGGTGATGCGGTAGCAGGTGTGGATTAGGGGCATGGGCGGAGTCTACGGGGCTTCGACGCTCGGGTCTCCAAGGCTGACGGCAAGAGGAGCGCGTCTCGGCCCCTATCGATATTTGTTCGGTGCAATAACTTTCGCGCCAGCCGCACACTTAGAAAGATGTTCGGTACAATTAGAAAGTGCCCCAGCCGCACAAAACCTCGCGAAGCAATCGCGGCCGGCCTACCCGCGCCGCCGTCTACGAGCGCCTGCGTGTTCAGATCGGCGAACTACGCGATCGCCTCGGCGGCCTGCCGCCGCCCGGCGACGCGGACGCCATCTGGCGCGGGATCTGGCTCGAGGAGGCTCATCACTCGACCGCCATCGAGGGCAACACGCTCGTGCTCAAGCAGGTCGAGCAGCTGCTCGAGCAGGGCCGGGCGGTGGGTAACAAGGAGCTCAGTGAGTACCTGGAGGTGCGCGGATACGCCGATGCCGCCAACTGGGTGTACGGGCAGGCGCTCAGCCCCGACGCATGGTCAGGCGGCAAGCTGCTGTCGCTGACCGAGCTTCGGCACATCCACAGCCTCGCGCTCACGCCCGTGTGGGATGTCGCGCCTCACCCGAGCGCTGGCCAGAAAGAGCGTCCCGGTTCTTTCCGCGAGCACGACATCCGGCGGTTTCCAGGCGGCATGCGGCCGCCGCCGTGGCCCGAGGTCCCCGCGCTCGTCACCGACTGGATCGGCGAGGTGCAGGCGCTGGGCCGGGAGGGTGCAGGCATCGAGCCTGAAGCGCTGGCCAAGCTACACGCGCGCTTCGAGCAGATACACCCATTTCTCGATGGCAACGGGCGTGTCGGCCGGCTCGTTCTCAATCTCCTCCTGGTTCGGCTCGGCTATCCCCCCGCGATCATCTTCAAGGGCGATCGCCGGCGTTATCTGGCAGCGCTCCAAAGCGCCGACCACGGCGATCACGGCCCGCTGGGAGAGCTGCTCGCGCGCGCCATCCTCGACAATCTCCATAAGTTCGTCGTGCCCGCCGTCGCCGGCCCATCGCGCCTGGTTCCGCTGCCCGCTCTGGCTTCTGAGCAGATCTCCGCGAACGCACTACGGGTGGCTGCGACGCGGGGACGCCTCAAGGCATCCAAGGCGGCCGATGGCACCTGGCGCAGCACGCGCGCATGGGTCGACGAGTACCTCGCTGGGCGCTACGAGCGCGAGCGTCGCCACACCCGCTAAGACACACCCGCCTTCTGCACGCCGCCCTTGCGTTCTTCGTGCCGCTGCTGACGCGCGGCTTCGCGCTGGGCGTGCGCGCGTTCCCTCTTCTCTTCGGTGTGTTCGCGCTCGCGCTGGCGTTCCGTCTCGATCTGTTCCCGCGAGCGCCCGCGGTGCTTCGGCTTGGTCGCACGGGCAGTTCGTTCCTTGGCCGGCTTCGTCTTCGCCCGGGGCTTGGCCTTCGTCTTCGTCTTGGGCTCGCTCGCCTGCCTTTGCACAGCCCGACTCTCGGCGGAATGCCTGCTGGCCTGTCGTGCGCGCACCTGCTTCCGCTTGGCTGCCACTGCAGCGGCGCGCGTGGCTGCCCGCGCGCTCTTCGCCTTTGCTTTGTGCGCCGCCGCGGTCGCCTGCCTGACCAGCTGTTCGGCTTCTCGCGCGTGCGCCGCTTCTTCCAGACGCTGCGTGATGGCCACCGACGGCGGCGCGGCCTGCGCGACCGCCAGGTGCTGCGCGGTGGGGCTGGAGTGCGGCTGCAGGCCGAAGAACAGCGCGGCCACGACGGCCGCGCCGTCCAGAAAGCTCACCGCGATCACAGTCCTGTGTCTCATCCGCGCAGCCTCAGTTGGTCAGCGTACACCCGCCCTGCCGGTCCCGTGCCGGTCGCTGCGCGAGCCGCGTTGGCGCCTGTCTAGACTTGCGCTCGTGCGAACCCTGATCGTTGGCCACGGCGGGCGCGAGAGCGCGCTTGCGCGCGCGATGGCCGCGCACAGCGAGCTGCACGCGTTCGTCGGCCATGAGAATCCTTCGATCGTCGGCTACGCGGCCGTCTCCGGCGGCGGTCACCACGTCGGCGACGTGTGCGACCCGCAGGCAGTCGCCGCGTTCGCGCGTGCGCAGGAGATCGACATCGCGATGGTCAGCGCCGACGAACCGCTGGCGGCGGGCGTCGTCGACGCGCTGCTCGCCCAGGGCACGCGCGCCGTCGGCCCGACCGCCGCCGGCGCGGAGATCGAGTGGAACAAGACGTTCGCCCGCTCCGTGCTGGCCGAGGTTGCCCCGGAGGCCTCGCCGCTGCTGCGCGTCATCCACGATGGCCGCGAGCTCGACGAGGCGCTCGCGTTCTTCGGCTCGACGCCGGTCGCGGTCAAGCCACCTGGCCTGACCGGCGGCAAGGGTGTGAAGGTGATGGGCCCACACCTGGCGAGCCACGAGGAGGCACGCGACTACGCGCTGGACTTGCTCCAGCGCGGCGGCGATCAGGAGGGTGTGCACATCGAGGAGAAGATCGTCGGCGCCGAGTTCACGATTCAGGCGATCAGCGACGGCAGCACGGTGATCTTCCCGCCCTCGACCTACGACTACCCCTACCGCTACGACGGGGACGAGGGACCCGGCACCGGCGGGATGGGCTCGCTGTCGATGGCGCAGGAGGCCTTGCCGTTCATGACCGTCGCGCACTACGAGCAGGCCTGCTCGATCATCGAGCGTGTGATCGAGCGCCTCGCCCAGCAGGGGCGGCGTTTCAATGGCGTCATGAACAGCGGCTTCTTCGCCACCGCCGATGGCGTCAAGGCGATCGAGTTCAACGCACGCTTCGGTGACCCCGAGTGCATGAACATCATGAGCCTGTTCGACGGCGACTGGCCGGAGGTGATGCAGCGCATCTCGGCTGCGAGCCTCACCGCGGACGACATGGCCCTGCGTGAGGAGGCCTCCGTGGTCCTGTACCTGGTCTCACCCGACTACGCACTGCGGCCGGGGCCCGCGTACGAGTTCACGCTCGAGCGCGAGCGGATCGAAGCGGCCGGCTGCAACGTGTTCTTCTCCTCCGCCGTCGCGGTCGGCGAGAACATGTACAGGACCGTCGGGACTTCGCGCGCGGTCGCGCTGACGAGCACCGCGCCCACGCTCGAGCAGGCGCGCCTGCGGGTCGTCGAGAGCGCGGTTTCGGTGCCCGTGCTCGAGTGGCGCAAGGATGTGGGCGACGAACGCTACCTTGAGAACTTGACGCGGCTGGTCGAGCCGCAGGCCGCGGCCGCCGGCTGACGGATTCGTGCAAGGATGGCGCGATGCTCGTCGAGCGCTCCTGTCATCCACAGTTCCTGTCCAACACCTTCCTCGTCGCCGACGGCGAAGGCGGTCCAGCGTTCTTCATCGACGCCGGCGGACCCGTGGCGCCGCTGATCGCGGCCGCTGAGCGTCTCGGCCTGGAGCCCACGCACGTGCTGCTGACCCATCATCACTTCGATCACGTCAGCGACGTCGGCGAGCTGCTCGAGCGCTGGCCGAAGCTCAAGGTGCTGATCAGCGAGCGCGAGCGTGAGCTGCTGAGGGCTACCGCAGCGAACGGGGGGGATGAGAGCGCGTCATCGGTGGGCGACGGATGGGGCTCGATCGAGGCCGGCGAAACGCTGAGCTTTGGCGCGCTCGATGTGCGCCCCCTGCACACGCCCGGGCACACGGCCGGGATGCTGTCGTTCGTCGTCGGCGAGCGTTCGCGGGCCGCCGGCGGGGAGGGGGCGCCCGTGCGCACGGTCAAGAGCGGCGCGCCCGGTGGTCTCACGGGCGCCGGCCTGGCGGTGTTCACCGGCGACACCCTGTTCAAGAACTCGGTCGGCGGCGTCAAAGCGCCCGGGCACACCACTTACACCGACCTGCGCGACTCGATCATGGGGACGCTGATGGAGCTGCCGCCCGACACGATCATCTACCCGGGGCACTCCGAGGAGACGTCGGTCGGGCGCGAGTGGGATACCAACGCGTTCATCCGCGTGTGGCGGGGTCTGGACCCGGAGGGCTCGCAGCCGTGCACGGCACTCGGACAGCCGGCCACGCTCGTGCTGCTCGGCGCCGACTACGACGGCGGCACGAAGGCCTGGGTTCGCTGGCGGGACGGCTCCGATGACATCGTTCCCGGGTCGCGCGTCGAGCAGTCGTCCTAGCTCGCGCGGCCCCGGTTACCCGCCCGCCGCGGCCAGCTCCTAGCATTGGGGACTATGGCGCGTGAGAATGAGAAGATCCCGACCTCGCGCGCGCGGCGCACGGCAACCGTCGCGACGCTCGCCGCGAGCGAGGCCGTAAAGCAGTTCGGCACGCGCGCCGCGAACGTCACCCGCGGCGAGGAGGCCTCCGAGGAGGCGATGGCGCGCCGCCAGCTGGAGACCGCCAAGCAGATCGTGGCGGTGCTCGGCACGATGAAGGGCGCCGCCATGAAGCTCGGCCAGGTGATGTCGTTCCTGGATGTCGGCCTCGTGGCCGAGGAGCATCGCGAGGAGTTCCAGCGCGAGCTCGCCAAGCTGCGCGACGCCGCGCCCACGGTGTCCTTCAAGCAGATGCGGCGCGTGATCGAGGAGGACCTGGAAGAACCGATCTCCGAGGTGTTCGCATCCTTCGAGGAGGAGCCGATCGCGGCCGCGTCGATCGGGCAGGTCTACCGCGCGACGCTCGCCGACGGCCGCGAGGTGGCCGTCAAGGTCCAGTATCCGGGCGTGGCCAGCGCGGTCAGGGCGGACATGCAGAACCTGGACATGATCCTGCGCCTGCTCAAGCGCATGACCCCCGCGCTCGACGTCAAGGCGATCGCCGGGGAGATCAAGGAGCGCATCGTCGAGGAGCTCGACTACGAGCTCGAGGCCCAGAACCAGCGCTCGCTGGCGCGTATCTTCGCCGGCCATCCATTCATCGTCGTGCCCGACGTGATCACCTCGCTCTCGCGCGAGCGGGTGCTGGTCAGCGAGTTCGTCGACGGCGTCGGCTTCGAGGATCTCAAGGGCCGCTCGCAGACCGAGCGCAACCGCATCGGCGAGATCATCTTTCGCTTCTTCCTCGGTTGTCTGTATCGCCACCGGCAGTTCTCCGGCGACCCCCATCCCGGGAACTTCCTGCTGCTCGGCGACGGGCGCGTGGCGTTCCTGGACTTCGGCCTGTTCAAGCGCCTCGACGCCGAGCCGGTCGAACTCGAGCTCGCGGCCCAGCGGGCGGTCACGGAGGGCGATGCGGCCAAGCTGCACGAGCTGCTCGCGATCTCCGGCTTCCTGCCCGAACCCGAGCGCGTCGACCCCGACCATCTGCTGGCGTTCATCAAGGACGCGATCTGGTGGTACACGACCGCCGACGAAGACGTGCTGCTGTCACCCGAAATCGCCACGCAGGTGATGATCGAGAGCTCGGACCCGCGCTCGAGCCACTTCCGCGAGATGCGCCACCAGACGATCCGCCCCGAGCACCTGTTCGGCCGGCGTATGGAGATGCTGACGCTCGCTGTGCTCTCGCAGCTGCGCGCGAGCGCCAACTGGCACAGGATCGCCCGCGAGTGGATGTACGGCGACGAGCCCGTGACCGAGCTCGGTCGCGAGGAGGCCGACTTCTACGGGCGCAGCGGCGTCGCCGCGCGCGGCTGACGCGGCGCCCCGGCACTGCCCAACACACGCAGCCGGAGCGCGGCGCCCAGGCTCAGACGCTCGTCTCGGCGGTGACGCGCCCCGCCTTGACGGCCGCTGCCAGTGCCCGGTAGTCGCGCTCGTTCTGATCGGCGTAGTCGGTCGCGAACGCGACGATTGCGCGGTCGAACTTGGCGCCTTCGCCGAGGTATGCCGCGATCGCGACGCGGTCGCCGCTGCGGGCGTGGGCGCGGGCGAGCGTCCAGCCGCACAGTCGCCCGTAGGCGGCCATGCCCGCGGGCGTCATCTGCTCGGTTTCCGCGGAGCCCTTCCAGTCGCGCAGCTGGCGCGCGTAGAAGTCACGCGGCGCGTCGTGCTCGCCCGCATCCCCGCGCAGCCAGCCGAGAAAGATGTCGCTGGCGGCCTGCATCAGGCGCTGGCCGGTGACGACCCGCTCGCCGTGGTTGGCGAACTCGCTCGCGCCGACGAACTGCTCGAGCACGGACGCCTCGGCCTCCTTCAGCTGCAACAGCAGCGGATCCCGGTCGTCGCGTCCGAGCAGCAGCGCGATCCAGTCGCTCGTGCCGACGCTGCCGACGCCGACGACCTTGCGCGCGAAGTCGACGAGGCGAAACTGCTCGATCAGCAGGCGCCGGGAGCGTTCGAGGCTCTTGACGTAGGAGCGCACGTGCCCGTGCAGGACGTCGAACGTCTCGCTGCGTTGCTCGCCTTCCAGGAGCTGGTCGATCGGCACGACCAGCGGCGGCTCGGCGCGGATGCGCGTCTCGCCTTCGACCGTCTCCGTGAGCTTGGACAGCGCCGACATGCTGCTGCGCGTGCGTGCCTTGGCGAACGTCTGCTCGGCACCCCTGGCCAGCGCCGGCGTGAGCTGGGAGCGCAGCTGCGCGAACGTGTCATCGACGTCCAGGTGCGCGTACCACACTTCGAGGTTGCCCATCGCGGCGAAGCGCCGCATCGCGCTGCGGTACTCCGCGACCGTGTCGAGCGTGATCCGCTCCTGGTGCTTGACCGAGAAGCCGTTGCCGCGCGCGGCGATCAGCATGCTCGTCGCCAGGCGCTTGACGTCCCACTCCCACGGCCCCGGCAGCGTCTCGTCGAAGTCGTTGACGTCGAACACCAGCCGGCGCTCGGGCGAGGCGAACACGCCGAAGTTCGCGAGATGGGCGTCGCCGCAGCACTGCACCGTCAGCCCCGAGCGTGGCGTGTGCGCCAGGTCGCCGGCCATGATCAGCGCCGCGCCGCGGTAGAACGTCAGCGGCGAGACCAGCATGCGCCCGTAGCGGATCGGCACGAGCTCCGGCACGCGCGTACGCGCCTGGCGCTCGAGCAGCTCGATCGGGTCGGCGCGTCCCGCTGCCGGCTCGAAGCCGGCGTGGCTCGAGCGCGGTGCCTGCGCGCGCGCCGCCTTGCCGCGCGCGACCCGCTCGGCCACGCTCAGGTGCGCCACCCGCTCAGGCACATGCGCGCGCGTCATCGCCCGCTCAGAAGCCGGTGTTCGTCTTGACGCGTTTGCGGTCCGCCGGGTGCATTTTGCCCTTGGCCGCCAGCGTCGCGCAGGCCTCCGCGATGTCCTCGCCCAGGCACACCGTCAGCGAGTGGCCGAGCGTCTCCTTGACGAGCACGCGCATGATCTTCACGTGTTCGGCATTGGGCGGCAGCGTGTACGCCGGCACCATCCAGCCGCGCTGGGCCGCCAATTGCGCCGCCACGTCGAACTCGTCATACGCATGCTCGCCCGCGAGTTTGAACGCGACCAGCGGCAGCTGCTCGTCCTGCTCGCCGCCGATCAACTCGAACTCACCCGTGGCCGCTATCTCTTTCGCCAAAACGCGCGCGTTGTACTTCATCGTCTCCATCACGTAGCGGTAGCCCGCGTGACCCAGGCGCGCGAAGTTGTAGTACTGCGCGAGCACCATCGCCGCGCCCGTTGAGAAGTTGAGCGTGAATGTAGCGTCGCGCTTGCCGAGGTAGTTCTCGTAGAACACGAGGTCCTCCGGCAGGTCGGCCTGCTCGCGGAACACCAGCCAGCCGATGCCCGGATACACCAGGCCGAACTTGTGGCCCGAGACGTTGATCGAACGCACCTGCTCGAGGCGGAAGTCCCACTCCGAGTGGGGGTACAGAAACGGCCACACGAAGCCGCCGCTGGCGGCGTCGACGTGCAGCGGCACGTCCAGTCCCTTCTCACGCTTGAGCGTCACCAGGTAGTCGTTGATCCCGGCGATGTCGTCGGCGTGCCCCGTGAAGGTCGTGCCGAGCACCGCGGCGACGCCGATCGTGTTCTCGTCGATGTGCGGCTCCACGTCCTCGGGGCCGATCGTGTACTTGTCGGGCTGCAGCGGCACGATCCGCGGCTCGACGTCGAAGTAGCGGCAGAACTTCTCCCACACCACGTGCACGTCGCCGCCGAACACCAGATTCGGGCGATCGAGCGACTTGTTCGCGGCCTCGCGGCGCGCGCGCCACTTCCACTTCAGCGACAGCGCGCCCAGCATGATCGCCTCCGAGGAGCCCTGCGTGCGGGCGCCCGTCGTCTCCCCCGGCGCGTTGAACAGGTCGGCGAGCATGCGGATGCAGCGCTGCTCGATCTCCGCCGAGCGCGGGTACTCGGCGTGGTCGATGAAGTTCACGCGCAGCGCTTCCTGGATCACCTGCTCTGCCTCCGGCTCCATCCACGTCGTCACGAACGTCGCCAGGTTGCGCGTCGGCAGGCCATCGAGCACCGTCTCCTGCTGGATCAGGCCCATCGCTTCCTCAGCGGTCATGCCCATCTTCGGCAGTTTGTGGTCGGGCGCGGGCTCGAGCAGGTAGCGGTTGCCGTAGATGCCCTCGAGCTTCTCGATCTGGCCGACGGTGAGCTCTGGTGGGGCGCTCGCGGGGCGCTCGCCGGCGCCGTGGTGCTCGGGTGGCAAGGTCATCCTCCTGTCGTCGCAGTACTGTGCCCGTCGAGCATGACCGATCGAGCGCTCGAGAGGCTGCACCTGCGCGATCGCGCCGCCGCGCTCGAGGCCGAGTTCGTCCCCGGCGCCGGCATGCTCTGCTGCTCGCTGCGTCACCGTGGCGAGGAGCTGCTCGCGCAGAACGCCGGCGTCGACGCCTACGCGCGGCACGGCAAGACGATGGGCATCCCGCTGCTCTACCCGTGGGCCAATCGTCTCGCCGGCTTCGACTACAGCGTCGGCGGGCGCAGCGTGCGTATCCCGCACGACCCGACGCGCGTGCACCTCGATGCGAACGGTCTGCCGATCCACGGCGCGATCGGCGGCCTGATGGCGTGGGAGCTCGTCGGCGCGCCCGATCGCCCACCCGCCGGCACCACCAGCTCGCTCACGGCGCGTCTGAGCTGGAGCGACGCGCAGCCAGAGCTGTTCGAGCTCTTCCCCTTCCGCCACGACCTGCGCTTGCAGGCGCGCCTGCGCGATGGACGTCTGGAGATAGAGCTGACGGTGCACGCGTGCGGCACGGATGCCGTGCCGCTGTCGTTCGGCTTTCACCCGTATCTGTCACCGCCGGGCGCAGCGCGCGAGCGCTGGCTGGTCGATCTGCCGGCGATGTGTGCGCTCGCGCTCGATGCCAAGCAGATCCCGACCGGGCCTGCGCAAGAGCTGGCGGCCGAGCAGTTCGAGCTCGACGGACGTGAGTTCGACGATGGCTTTGACGCGGTCGCCGCGCCCGCGCGCTTCAGCGTCGCGGGGGCGGGACGGCTGATCGAGCTGACGTTCCTGCAGGGCTACCCATGCGCGCAGGTGTTCGCGCCCGCCGGCGGGCAGTTCATCTGCTTCGAGCCGATGACCGCACCCACCAACGCGCTGCGCAGCGGCGAGGGCTTGCGGCTGCTGGCGCCGGGGGAGCGGTTCGCGGCGAGCTTCTCGGTCGCCGTCAGCGACTCACGCTGAACGCGTCACGGCACCCACGGGCCGTGCCACGCCCCGAATCCTGCGACCAGCCCGTCACCCTCTCGCGGACCCCACGAGCCGGGGGCGTATGGATGCACAGGGGTTGGATGGTGCAGCAGCGGTTCGAAGATCCGCCAGGTCTCTTCGACGCCGTCCTGGCGCGTGAAGCGCGTGCTGTCCCCGCGCATCGCGTCGAGTAGCAGCACCTCATACGGCGTCGGCGCCTCGCCGCCCTGCTCGGCGAACTCGACGTCGAGGTGCACCGCCTCCGGGCCGGCGACGTCGGCGCGGTGAGCGTCGAGGATCACGCGCGTGCCGGTCCCCGGGTCGAGCTTGACGACGAACTGGTTGGGTTCGGGGCGGCGGTGCCCGTGCTCCATGAAGCCCAGGCGCGGCGGGTCGCGAAACACCGCCCGCAGCTCGGTCTGCGTGAGCGGCAGCTTCTTGCCGGTGCGGATGAACCACGGCACGCCCGACCAGCGCCAGTTGTCGATCTCCAGGCGCACGGCCGCGTAGGTCTCGGTGGTGGAGTCCTTGGCGACGCCGTCGATGTCGAGGTAGCCGTCGTACTGGCCGCGAACGTAGTGCTCCGGCTTGGCATCGGCGATCGAGCGGAAGACCGCGAACTTCGCGTCCTTGAGCGTTTCCGCGTCGCGGCCGGCGGGCGCCTCCATCGCGGCGAGCGCGACCAGCTGCATCAAGTGGTTGACGACCACGTCGCGCAGCGCGCCGACGGGGTCATAGAAGTGCCCGCGGTCCTCGACGCCGAACGCCTCGGCCATCGTGATCTGCACGTAGGCGATGTGATTGCGGTTCCAGATCGGCTCGATCATGGTGTTCGCAAAGCGCAGGTACAGCAGCTCGTCGGTGCCCATCTTGCCGAGGAAGTGGTCGATCCGATACAGCTGCGACTCCTCGATGTACTGGTGGATCTCGGCTGCGAGCGCGCGTGCGGAGGCGAGGTCGTGGCCGAACGGCTTCTCCACGACCACGCGCGCGGTCTTCGTCAATCCCGCGCCCGCCAGCTGCTTGATCACCGGCCCGAACAGAAACGGCGGGATCTCCAGGTAGAAGACCGGGGTGCGAGCGTCGCCGACGGCGGCGGCCACGCGCTCATAGGTGGCGGCGTCGTTGAAGTCGCCGCTGACGTAGGACAGCCTGGCGGCGAAGCGCTCGAACACCGCCTCCTCGAGCGTCTCGCCGGCCCCTTCGATGCATTCGCGCGCGTGCTCGCGCAGGCGCTCGATGTTCCAGTCGTCGACCGCCACGCCCACGATCGGGCAGTCCAACAGGCCGCGACGCTCCAGCCGATACAGCGAGCGAAACGTCATCACCTTCGCAAGGTCGCCGGTGATACCGAAGATGACTAGGACATCGGCGTCAGCGGGCACGAGCGCTGATGATTCCAGATAGGTTGTGGCGATGCCCGACGAGCGTGTCGCGCAGGGCGAGCTCCACGACCTGGCGCCGATGGTTCCGCGCACGCGGCACCTGCTGGCGCTCGAGTTCGGCTCCAAGGCTCAGTTCGACGACCCACGCCTGGAGTGGCGCCGGCTGTTCTCGGAGCTGCTCGGCACGTTCATGCTGGTGCTCGTGGCCGCCGGTGGCGGGATCCTCCACGGCAAGGGCCAGATCAGCCTGGCCGCCGCCGTCGTCGCGCCGGGGCTGATGGTGATGGCGATCATCCTGTTCATGGGCGCGGTATCCGGCGCGCACCTGAATCCGGCCGTGTCGCTGGCGTTCGCGCTGCGCAGGGACTTCCCGTGGAAGCGCGTCCCCGGTTACATCGCCATCCAGCTCGTGGGCGCCACGCTCGCGTGCCTGTTCCTCGATGCGGTCTTCGGCGACGTCCAGCATCTCGGCGCCACGCTGCCCGGGTCTGGCTACGCCGACTGGCAGGCGCTGCTGATGGAGGTCGTGCTGACGGCGGCGCTCGTGAGCGTGATCCTCGGGACTGCCTCCACCGCCCAGAACGTCGGCCGCGTGGCCGCGCTGGGCGTCGGCGGCTACATCGCGCTCGCCGGCCTGTGGTCGGCGCCCGTCAGCGGCACCTCGATGAATCCCGCGCGCTCGTTCGGCCCGGCGCTCGTGAGCGGTGACTTCAGCGGCTACTGGGTCTACGTGCTCGGCCCGCTCGCCGGTGCGCTGATCGCGGTCGGCTGCGCTCACATCCTGCGCGGCGGCGGCGGCGACCCGATGGCCTACGCGGCCGGGTCCGGCAGCCTCGACGCCGGCGAGCGCTAGCAGCCGCCGGCAGACCAGACACCGCCTGGCTAGAGCACCTGGATCTGGAACAGGCTCGTCGTGCCGGGCCGGCCGGAGGGCAGCCCCGCGGTGATACCCACGCGCCGGCCACGCTCGCACCAGCCGAGCTCGACCACGCGTCGTGCCGCGTCGGCGATCAGCGCCTCGGTGGTCTCGTGGCGCGGGATCGACGCGGCCTGTACGCCCCACATCAGCCCGCAGCGCCTGACCGTCTCTTTGCCAGGCGAGAGCGCATAGATCGGCACCGTCGGACGGTGCGCGGAGACCAGCCGCGCGGAGCGACCGGACAGCGTGGGGATGACCAGCGCGTCCAGGCGCAGCTCGCGCGCGGCGTCACACAGGTTGTGGGCGATCGTGTACGCGGGGTCTGAGTGCGTGCGGCGCACGCGCGACTGGTTCCAGCGCTCATACGGGGCGATCGACTCTGCCTGTACGGCGACGGCGGCCATCATCGCGACGGCCTCGACCGGGTAGGCGCCTACGGCCGTCTCCTGGGAGAGCATCACCGCATCGGTGCCATCCAGGATCGCGTTGGCCACGTCGGCTACCTCCGCGCGCGTCGGGCGCGAGGAGCTGACCATCGAGTCGAGCATCTGCGTGGCGGTGATCGACGGTCGCGCCATCCAGCCGGCGAGCTCGAGCAGCTGCTTTTGCACGATCGGCACCTGCGCGATCGGCAGCTCGATGCCGAGATCGCCGCGCGCGACCATTACGTAGTCGGCGGCCTTCAGGATCTCGGCGGCGCGCTTGACGGCCTCGGGCTTCTCCATCTTGGCGATCAGCGGCAGGCGCGTGTGCTCGCGCACGGATTCGACGTCGTCCGGGGACTGCACGAACGACAGCGCGACCATGTCCACGCCGATCGACTCGCCGTGGGCCAGCAGGTGCAGATCCTCCTCGGGCACCGATGGCAGCGAGGACACCGGGCCGGGGATGTTCAGGCCCTGGCGCGAGGCGACGGCGCCCCCGACCTCGATCTCGACGTCGACCTCACTCGCGCCGGTGCGCACCTCGACCACCCGCAGCCGCACGGAGCCGTCGGCGAGATACAAGATCGAGCCCTTCTCGACCGCGTCGGGCAGCCCCGCCCAGGAGATGCTCATCGCGTGGGCGTCACCCGCGCGCTCGCCGTCGCCGCAGGAGAACGTCAGACGCTCGCCTGGTGTGAGCTCGACGACGTCCTCGCGCAACGGCCCGATGCGGAGCTTCGGGCCGGGCAGATCCTGCAGGATCGCGACCGGCCGGCCGGCGCGCTCGGCGGCGTCGCGCACGCGGCTGACGGTCTCCGCGTGCTCGTCGAGCGTCCCGTGCGAGTAGTTCAGGCGCGCGACATCCATCCCCGCCTCGACCAGGCGCAGCAGCGTCTCCGGCTCGCGCGAGGCTGGGCCGATCGTGGCGACGATCTTCGTGCGGCGCATTGTCGGAAGGTATCGACGCCGGGCCCGCCGTGCGTAACCGAGCTGTGGCCCGGCTGGCGGCGTAGCATCGAGGCGTGCTCGGCCCCTCGCGACAGCTGCCTCGTGTCGGCGCCCAGGCACGGATCGTGCACTTCGGTGGGAGCTTCGAGCGTGGCGTCGTGTTGGCGGTGCTGGAGGACGGCCGGCGTCTGCAGGTGCGCGGCGAGGGCGGAGAGGTGCTCGAGTTCGTGCTCAGCCCGGCGACCGCGCGGTTCGTGTCCGCCGGCAGTGCGCACGGGCCGCGACTGGAGCTGCTCGGAGATCGCGTCCGAGGCCCGCGTCGCGGACAGGCGTGACCCCGGGTCATGCTGGCAGAAAACAACTCGGCAGCTGTCAGCGCCCTTTAGAAGTTGGGACCTGACCACAACAGACACCACAAGAATTGTGATGCGTCACAGCGACGCGCCGGTTTGGGCTGGTTATGCTCGCTGCCAGGAGAGGATCGAGTCGACGGCCGTCCGCTGGTGCTCGAGAGCGGTCAGGGGCGATCGGCTACCCATTAAGGACAAGGGGAGGCATGATGAGGAATCGGAACCGGTTGCAGGCCGTCGCCGTGATGGCCGTGCTGGCGCTCGCGGCGCTGCTGTTCAGCGCAGCCGCGCAGGCGTCGTTGCCGGCGCGCGTCGGACGAGACGCCAAGCAGTCCGCCGTGCGCTCGCTGCGCGAGAAACTACCGCCGATCGACACCAGCGAAGCGGAAAACTGTGACTTCATCGCCGAGCCCGAAAACGGCCTGTGCATGCTGCCGTTCCCGGACAACTACTACACGGTGCCCGACCCCAGCAGCGCCACCGGCCTGCGTGTCGACTTCAAGACCGCGGGTATGCCCACGAACGCCTACGGCGAGCACATCGAAGCGGGGCCGTATGACGAATCCGATGGCTTCAGCCCGGGCTCTACGATCCTCGTCAAGATCCCCGGCATCCAGACCGTAGCCGACGTGCGCGCGACGGGCGCGGTGCCGATCAACCATCTCGCGGCCTACAAAAACCCGACCGCGCCGGTGATCGTGATCGATGCGCAGACCGGCAAGCGGTGGCCGATCTGGACGGAGATCGACTCGACCGCGTCCACCCCGTCAGAGCGGGTGCTGGAGATCCATCCCGCCGTCAACTTCGCGGCTGGCCAGCGCTACATAGTGGTGCTGCGGCACCTCAAGAACGCCGAGGGCGAACACCTCGAAGCACCGGCTGCGTTCCGCTACTACCGCGACGACGTGCCCTCCGAACAGGAAGCGATCAACGCGCGGCGCGGACACTACGAAGAAATCTTCTCGGAACTGGAAAAAGCCGGCATCGGGCGCCACAAGCTGTACCTCGCGTGGGACTTCACCGTTGCCAGCGACGCCAACAACACCAGCCGCATGCTCGACATGCGCAACGCGGCGTTCGCCCAGCTCGGCGACACCGACCTCGGCAACGGGCTCCCCGAAGGGGTCTCGCCGAGCTTCGAAGTGACGAACGTGGTGACGAATCCGAACCCGGGACAGATCGCGCGCGACGTCGAAGGCACGTTCGAGGTGCCCTGCTACCTGTTCCCCAGCTGCGGGCCGGGCGGCACCTTCCACCTCGACGCCAACGGAGCGCCGATCCAGAACGGGACGTGGACGGCCAACTTCGAATGCATCATCCCCGACTCGGTGACGAGCGGCCCCGCCGAACAGGCGCGGCCCTCGCTGTACGGGCATGGTCTGCTCGGCAGTGCCTCGGAGGTGAAGTCCGGCCCGCAGCGGAGCCTGTCGCAGGGACACAAGATCGTGCAGTGCGCCACCGACGAGATCGGGCTGGCGGAATCGGACGTTCCCGCGGTGATCGAAGCCCTGGAGAACGTGTCGAACTTCCCCACCATCCCCGACCGGCTGCAGCAGGGCCTGCTCGACGAGCTGTTCCTGGGAAGGGCGATGATCAGCTCCACCGGCTTTGAGACCGCGCCGGCCTTCCACCAGGACGGCACGCTCGACACCGGCTCGGTGCTCGACACGAACGAGCTGTTCTACAACGGCAACAGCCAGGGCGGGATCATGGGCGGCGCGCTGACCGCGATCTCACCCGACTTCACCCGCGCGTCGCTGGGCGTGCCGGGGATGAACTACTCGGTGCTGCTGCCGCGCTCGGTTGACTTCACCGAATTCACCGAGGTCTTCTATCCCTTCTACCCGAACGAAACGGCGCGGCCGCTCGTGCTCGACCTGATGCAGATGCTGTGGGACCGCGCGGATCCTGACGGCTACGCCGATCGCATGACCAACGACCCGCTGCCGGACACGCCGGCGCACCAGGTGCTGCTGGACGTGGCCTTCGGCGATCACCAGGTCACCGACTACCAGGCCGAAGTCGAGGCCAGGACGATCGGCGCCTCGGCGCACACGCCGGCGCTCTACTCGGGCCGCTGGCCCGAAACGAACGTGCTGTGGAACGTGCCCAAGATCAAGAGCTATCCGTACACGGGCTCGGCCATCTACTACTGGGACATCGGGCCTGTGCGTGAAAACCCGTCAGACCCGGGCTCGCAGATCGGCGTCGAACCGCCGCCCTACGAAAACATCCCGAACGAAACCGGAGAAGACCCGCACGAGGCGCCGCGTAACGCGCCGGCCGAGCAGCAGCTCGTGTCCGACTTCTTCGGCGGAGCGATACCCAAGACCGACAACTGCGGGGGCGGGCCCTGCTACGCGGGGAGCTTCACAGGCCCGTAGGCGATCACAGCCGCGCACGATCACCCAGCGCAGTGACCAGCGAGCCCTGTCCTTGCAGGGTTCGCTGGTTGCTGGGTGAGATGCGCACGTAGACTTGCCGACGATGACTGCCGCAGAGCAGCACGACCGCATCGCTGTGACCGATCACGAGACGTTCAGCCTCGTCGTGCGGCGTCTGGACTTCGAGCAGATCACGCAGCGCATGGTGACCGCGTTTCGCAGCAGCATCAACGGCTATCGCCGGCTGCCGGAGGTGCTGATCGAGGGCAAGGTCGTGGAGATCATCGAGTACAACATCGAGGTCTTCCGCAGCACTACGCTGGCAGGGCGCGAGCCGGCGGACATCGAGCTGGAGCCGTTCCGCGAGTCGGCGCGCGCACGCGCCGGCGAGGGCATGCCCCTGGAGGATCTGCTGCACGCCTACCGTCTCGGCGGACGCTTGGCGTGGAAGGAGCTCGTCGAGATCGCCGAGCCGGACGAGCGCGACGGCCTGCTGGTCGGCGCCGAGATCCTGATGCGCTACATCGACCTGGTCTCGGCCACCGTTGCCCAGGCCTACCTCGACGCTCGCCAGCACATGGTCTCCGAGGAGGAGCGTCGACTGCGGGCCCTGCTGCACGCTCTGTGCGAGGACGACGGCCCGCTCACCGCCGACACCTCCAGCCTTGCCTCGCGGGTCGGGATCCCGGTGGCAGCGCGCTATCGACCATTCGCACTGGCGATCCCGGGCGAGGGCGCGATCCGCCATGGGCAAATGGCCGCAGAGCTGCGCGCGCAGGGGATTCTCGCGCTGACGGAGGGCGACCGTGTCAGCGGGTTGCTGGCCGAGGGGCAGGAGCTGCACGCCCATCCTGGGACGCTGTTGGCGGTCGACGCGCCAGCGCCGCGCGGCGCGCTGACAAGCGTCCTGGAGCGTGTGCGCATGGTCATCGATCTCGGTCGCCGGCTCGAGCGCACCGGATATCTGACCGCGGATGACATCGCGCTCGAGCTGCTGCTGGCGGACAGCCCGGGGACGGCGGAGTCGCTGGTGGCGCGGGTGCTCGCTCCGCTGCGAGGCGCATCCGGGCGTCGTGCGGACCTCGAGGCGACGCTGCGGGCGTTCCTCGCATCCCACATGGATCGCCGCACGACGGCGGCGGAGCTGCACATCCATCCCAACACGCTCGACTATCGGCTGCGACGCTTCGAAGAGCTGACAGAGCTACAGGTCACCGACCCACGGGATTTGACGATCATCGTGCTCGCGTTGAGTCACGCGGCGATTTAGCTCAGGCGCCACCGCCGGGCCGCCTTAATTGAGGGCGGCCATCACGATCTCGCCCGCCGCCGATAGCCGTCCGGAACGCCGCGAATAGGAGGTAGCTCGGTGGCTTGCGTCGTGCGCCCCCTATGTGCTACGTTCCGATTGTTTATGACTGTTCTACCTCCTCACATCGCTGCGCTTGAGGAGGTCGGCCGGTGACTGTCACTGTCGCGGCGACACCTCCGACCGTCAGTGCGACGATTCTGCACCGCAAGAGCGTGACCAAGCTCGAAGCCGGCCAGCTGGCGGACTTGCGACGAGCTTTTCGCGAAGTCATCGCGCTCGCACCTTCGGATGATCGGGGCTACCAGTACTTCGCCGGCTGGCACGGCGTGCCGCTCGGCCTGTGCAGGCACCACGAAGCGCTGTTCCTGCCCTGGCATCGCCAGTACCTCTACTACTTCGAGCTCGCGCTGCAACGCCAGGTGCCGGGCGTGAGCTTGGCGTGGTGGGACTGGACGGTTGACCGCGAGATCCCGCCGGCCTTCGACGAAGCGGAGGTGGAGGGCGAAGCCAACCCGCTGCTGCAGGCGCCGATCCGCGTGGAACACGCGCGGCCCGAATGGCCGACCGAGAGCTCGCGTGCGCCGGGCAGCTTTCCTCAGCAGCCCGAGCTTCCGCAGCCGAGCGCTTATCAGGAAGCGATGGAAGCGGCGAACTTCAATGACTTCAACTCGCTGATAACCGGCGTCCACGACGAAGTCCACATGTGGGTAATGGGCACCATGAGCGACCCATCTTGGGCGGCGTATGACCCGATCTTCTGGGCTCACCACACAATGATCGACCGTGCGTGGGCGCTTTGGCAGGCGGCACACCCCGGAGCTAATCCGCCGAGCAACCTGCTCGGGACGAAACTGCAGCCGAACGGCATGACCGTCAGCGAAACACTTGACGTCAACCAGCTCGGTTACGACTATGCCGGCACGACCGATCACGTCCCCGGCACCAACGCGTGATGCACCGCTTCGTCTCCCAGCCCCTGAACGTACCCCACCACGAGCATCCCTACTATCGGGCGGATCTCGAGTTCGAGGGAGTGGAGCGCTTCGGCGCCTCCTTCGTGGGTCTGGTCTTCCTCGGAAATCCCGAGGCCGACGAGACGACCGCGCAGACCCCTGCGCAAGGGTACGCCGGGCGCTTCACGGTGTTCGGCCACTCCGTGTGCTTCGGCGACGCGGGCCACTGCGACGTAGCTGGGCGGGTCTCGCCGTTTGACCGCAACCCCGAGCATCCGCTCACTCCGGTCAACATCACGGTCCAGATCACTGACGCGCTGAAGCGCGTCGAGGAGACACAGGTGCCCGTGACGGTACTGGCGTTCTCGTCGAACCCAGACGACGCGGAGCGCCAGGACATACTTCGCTTCAGCCGGCTTACGCTCGTCACCTATGACTGACAGGCAAGGCGAGGCTATCTCCACCACTCTTTGCACGCACGCTCACCGCTGGCAATTCCCGTACACAAGACCCAAGGAGGCGAACCATGGCTGTAGTGCCGTTGTATGGAGTCACCATTCATCGTTGCTGCGCGCGCGGCGATCTCGACGAGATGCGCGAGCTCGAGCAGCAGGCGAAAGAGCACCTTGACACCTACGGCAACATGCCGGTGGCCTATGAGTTGCTGCAAGCCGAGATCGCGAAGGCCGAACAGGCGGCGTCGAGCAGCTAGGCGACAGCATCATCACCGCATCGACCGATGAGCGGCTTTCGCGTCCGGTGCGTCTGCGCTCGGAGCGGGACTTCGAGCGCCGTGTGCCCGTCCATGTGGTGTGGGAGATCACCCTGGCGTGCAACCTCAGCTGCAGTCACTGTGGCTCGCGCGCGGGCAAGCGCCGTCCCAACGAGCTGGACACAGCAGCTGCGCTCGATCTCGTCGACGCCCTCGCGCGCCTCGGCACTCGCGAGCTGACGATCATCGGTGGCGAGGCCTTCCTTCGGCCCGACTGGTGCCAGATCGTCGCTAGGGCCAGCAGCCATGGGATCTACTGTGCGATGCAGACGGGGGCGCTGGCACTCACGGACCGGAGGCTCCACGCGGGGGTGAACGCGGGTCTCAAAGGCCTTGGTGTCTCGCTCGATGGCTTGCAGCCTCTGCACGATCGCCTCCGGGGGCGCGTCGGCACCTTCGACAGCGCAGTTGGTGCGCTTCGCAGGGCGCGTCAACTGGGCCTGAGGACCAGCGTCAACACCCAGATCGGCCCGCAAACGCTCGAGGACCTCCCCGGCCTGCTCGACGTGCTCGTGCAAGCGGGGGTCGAACAGTGGCAGATCCAGCTGACGGTGGCCATGGGCAATGCCGTTGACAACCCCGATCTCCTGTTGCAGCCTTATCAGCTGCTCGAGCTGATGCCGCTGTTGGCCGAGCTCTCCCTCCGGGCGCGACGGGAGGGTGTGTCGATGGTCGCGGGCAACAACGTCGGCTATTTCGGTCCCCACGAGCATCTCTGGCGGCAGGGCGTCGATGCCGAGCGCCAGCATTGGAGCGGCTGCTCGGCGGGTGAGACGACGATGGGGATTGAGTCCGACGGCGCGGTCAAGGGATGTCCATCGCTTCCGACCGTCGGGTACGCCGGCGGCAACGTCCGTGACTTGGAGCTCTCGGAGATCTGGTCAGAGGGGGTGCCGGCGGTGGATCCCGGCCTTCGATCGCCCGACAAGCTCTGGGGCTTCTGCGGCTCGTGCTATTACGCGGATGTCTGCACGGCTGGGTGCACGTGGACGGCTGATGCGCTGTTTGGTCGTCCGGGGAACAATCCCTACTGCCACTACCGGACGCTGAGACTTGCCGAACAGGGCGTGCGCGAGCGGGTCGTCAAGGTGCAGGATGCGGCCGACACGGCCTTTGCAACTGGGCGCTTCGAGCTCGTGCAGGAGTCGCTGGACGGGTCTGCGCCGCTGGCTCCCGGGCTCTCACCGGGGGACACCGCCGCAACAGCTCGCCCGGGCGCAAGCTCCGCTGCCACACGCGTCACCGCGTCGTTGCGACTGTGTCGTGCCTGCTACCAGTACGTCAGGCCAGACGAGGTGAACTGTCCCATGTGCGGCGTTGAGCTCTCGCTGGCCGAGGAGGCATACGACGCGGAGAGGCGCCGGCGCAAGAAGATCATGGCCGATGTCCGGGATCTGGTCGATCAGGCGCAGTCGCGCTCGCGCGAACTGGAGGGCAGAGCTCACTAGCGGGCTCGGTTGACCCTTGCCAGCTCACGGCGCCTGCACATCGGGAAACCACTCCGCGCAATGCTCCCGCAGCGCTTCACGCACCCAGGCCCGCTCCTCCGCCGAGGCCACGCGAAAGCGCGCGAGCAGCTCGCGCTGGCGCTCGATCGGCGCGTCGGCGATCACCCAGCGCACGGCCAGGCGCTCGAACAGCAACTCGGCGGCGCGCTGCCAGGCGTCCTCCTGCGTCGCGGCCGGCCGGCCCGCCGCCCCGGCGAGCGCCCGCGCGTACTCGCGCCGGGATCCAGGCGTGAGCGAGCCGCGCAGGGTGAGCACGTTGCCGTGCGCGTCGGTGTAGTCGCTGCTCGGCGCGCTCAGGCGCTCGCGCCGGCGGCTGCGCTTGGCCACGCTCAGTCCGCGTCGGCGGCCCGTTCGAGCTGGCCGCGCACATCGCCGGTGACCGGCTTGGCGTGACCCGGCCACGCGGCAGCCGGCTCCAGCGCGGCGAGCTTGCGCAGGCTCGCGCGCGCCTGCTCGGTGTCGAAGTTGTAGATCCGCTCGGGCAGGTGCGGCGGGCAGTCGCGGCCCCACATGTCGAGCGTGTAGAAGCAGTCGCTGCTCAGCGCCAGGCGGTCTGACTCGCGCCACAGGGCGATCATCCCGGGCGCGTGCCCGGGGATCTCCACGACGTGGAATCCCGCCAGCTCGTCGCCCTCGCTGACCGTGTCCGCGATCTTCACGGGACCGCCGTCCCAGGCGTAGCGGTGCAGCAGACGATGGAACTGGCGCATCGGTGTCGGCAGTCCCGCAAGGCCCTGCGGCCAGTAGCGAAAGCCGCCGCTGCCTTCGGCGTCCTGGACCTCGTCGGGGTGGCACAGTACCGGTACGCCGAGCGCCGGCGCGACGCCGCGGTGATCGGTGTGCCCATGACCGAGCACCACCCGGCGGATGCCGCCGAGCTTCGCTCCGGCGCTTGCGACGGCGCGCGTCATCGTGCGCGCCCCCGCGTCGAACAGCGTCACGCCGCCCTCGTCCTCGATCAGGTACACGTTGCAGCGCCCGGGCTGGCCCTGCACGACCCAGACGCCTTCCGCGACCAGCTCGGCCGCGCCGGCGCCAAGGCGGGCGCTCAGGCGGGTCTTGGCGTTGAACGCCGCCATCATCCGCTGCTCGGTTCCTGAGCCCTGCGGCGGCATCATCCCGATCTGACGCGCGAACGTCATCGAGTCGCTGAACGCGTCGTTGCTGTGGATCAGCCCGTCGCGCACGGTCAGCAGGTCAAAGCCTTCGAGCACGACCGGCATGCCCGTCGGCGCGACGCCGCCGAAGCCCGCCGGGCCGGCGAACGTGCCGGTCAGGCGCCACTGCACACCGCAGCGCTCGCCCTCGCTGGTCGTGGAGATCACCTGCATGTTCAGGTCCGGCAGCGCGCCGATCAGCTCGCCGATGAACTCGCGTACGCCCTCCGGGGCGAGCACGTCCACCTGGCCGCGCACGTTCTCGCGGCCGCCCTCGGCCCACAGCGACACCGCCAGCTCGAGGTCGCGGGCGTCGATCGCGGCAAAGTAGCGTCGCGCGATGGCTTCGGCCTTGCTGCCCGAGATGCGTTTGCGCGTCGCCGCCGCCTGCTGCATGTTCGCGGCGACCTCCTGCACCTTCGTGCTCGCTTCGCTCGCGCTCTCCCGCTCCGCCATGCCGCCTCCTTTACGCCGCTGAACAGGCGTAGTCTAGTCTGCGCCCGATGCCAGATGTACTCCGCAAGCGCGAGCTGGGGCGCGGCGAGCGCGTGCTCCCGGGACTCTTCCGGCTGCGCCTGCCGCTGCCGTGGCCCGGCGTTCCGCATTGCAATGCGTGGGCGGTGACGTCGGGGGATGGCTTTGTGCTGTTCGACACCGGCATGCACGACGCCGACTCGATGTCGCACCTGGAGCGCGCGCTGGGCATGTGCAACCTGCGCCTTGAGCAGGCCACGCTGGTGGTGTGCACGCACGCGCACACCGACCACTGCGGGCAGGCCGCAGCGATCGTCGAGCGCGCCGGCTGCGAGGTGTGGATGCATCCCAATCACGAGCATCTGAACCGGATGATCGAGGATCCCGACGCGGTCTTCGCCCGGCGCGTGGAGATCGCCCGCCAGAGCGGCGTCCCCGAGGAGCCGCTGCGCCGCTACGCGGCCGAGCGCAGCTCGCGGGGATCCGGGATCGCCGGTCCGATCGAGCCCGACCGCGATCTGCTTACGGGCGTGAGCGTCGTCACCGACCTCGGCGAGTGGATCGCCTACGAGACGCCCGGTCACGCCCCCTCGCATGTCTGCATGTTCCAGCCCGAGCGCCGCCTGCTCGTGTCCGGCGACCACCTGCTCGGGCGCATCTCGCTGTACTTCGACTACGGCTACTCGCCCGACCCCGTGGGCGAATTCCTGAGCTCGCTAAACATCGTTGAGCGCCTCGGCGCGCGCCTGTGCCTGCCCGGGCACGGGCGCACGTTCGCCGACGTGCATGCGCACATCCAGGGCAACCGCGTGCTCGTGGACGAACGCCTGACGCGCGTGCGCGAGGCGCTGGACGGAAACGAGCTGACGGTGTTCGAGCTCGTCCCGCACGTCTACGGCGACTCGCTCTCCGAGCAGAACGCGCACTGGCTGCTGTCGAAGATCCTCTGCTACCTGACGCACCTGGAGGCGCTCGGCGAGGCGCGGCGCGTCGCTGGTGCATCGCCCCCGGAGGGGGAACCCGAGCGCTGGACTGCATAATCTCCAGATGCGCATCGACCAGATCCTCGCGGATCAGGACCCGCCCACCCCGGTGTTCTCGTTCGAGTTCTTCCCGCCGAAGACGGCCGCCGGCGAGCAGAACCTGTTTGCGGCGCTCGCCGAGCTGAAGACGCTCGAGCCGTCGTTCGTGTCGGTCACCTACGGGGCCGGCGGGTCCACGCGGGAGAAGACGATCGAGATCGTCAAGCGGATCCGCGAGGAGTACGGGCTCGAGGCGATGGCCCACTTCACGTGCGTCGGCGCGACCGTGGCGGAGCTGCAGGCGACGCTCGCGGAGATGCAGGACGCGGGCATCGACAACGTGCTCGCGCTGCGCGGAGACCCGCCGGCGGGGCAGGAGGCATGGACGAAGACCGAGGGGGGCCTCGAGTACTCGCGCGAACTGGTCGCGCTGATCGCCGGCGGCTATCCGTTCGCGATCGGCGCCGCCTGCTTCCCGGAGACGCACATCCACGCCACGAGCCCCGAGGCCGACCTGGAACACCTCGCTGAGAAGGTGCGGGCGGGCGTCGACTTCCTGATCACGCAGCTGTTCTTCGACAACGCCGTGTACTTCGACTTCGTCGCGCGTGCGCGTGCCGCGGGGATCGAGGTGCCGATCATCCCGGGTGTGATGCCGATCACGCGCGTCGGGCAGGTCGAGCGGATGGCGAGCATGTGCGGCGCCTCGATCCCCGACGGTCTGCGCCGCGAGCTGCACGCGCGCGGGGAGGACCCCGAGGAGGTGCTCGACTTCGGCGTCGCCTACGCGACGCTGCAATGCGCCGAGCTGCTCGCCGCGGGCGCGCCCGGAATCCACTTCTACACGCTCAATCGCTCGCCCGCCACACGCGCGATCCTCAGCGCGCTGAAGCTCGCCAAGCCGTGGGAGAAGGCCGTCTATCCGAGTTCGATCTCGAGTCCCTCGGCCACGCGCGGCGAGCCGTCGGCGGCCTCGTAGCGGACGTCGACCGAGTCGTTCTGGCGGTAGGTGCCGACGCCCCAGGCGCCCAGCAGCCAGCGCCAGCCGTTGATCCTGTCCTTGCGCAGCTCGCGCTCGAACACGAGCGCGCCTTCGCGCACCGTGTAGTCCACGCCGGGCCGCTGCGGCACGCCGTTGAGGTACACCTCGTAGGAACCGCGCACCCCGCGCGGCAGTTTGACCCGGGAGCTGCTCATCGTCGCTCGATTATGACCGCGTCCCGCCGTCCGTCACTGACCTGCGCCGTCAGCTCGCCGGATGGCCGCCGCGACGGCGCACGTGGCGTCCATACGCGCGCTGGCGCGCGTGGGCGGCGTCGACGATCGCGCACACCTCCGACGGCCGGTCGACCTGGTGCAGGACCTCGAGGTCCTGGCCGTCGATGCGGTGGTCGGCCAGTGCCCGCGCGCGCAGCCACTCGAGCAGACCGTCCCACTCGCCGTTGCCCACGAGGATCACCGGGAAATGGCGGATCGTCTGCGTCTGGATCAGCGTCAGGCACTCGAACAGCTCATCGAGTGTGCCGTAGCCTCCGGGGCAGATCACGAAGGCGCTGGCGTAGCGCACGAACATCACCTTGCGGGCGAAGAAGTGGCGGAAGCGCAGACCGATGTCCACATATGGGTTGAGCGCCTGCTCGTGAGGTAGCTCGATGTTGCAGCCGATCGACAGCGCGCCCGCGTCGCGCGCCCCGCGGTTGGCGGCCTCCATGATCCCGGGGCCGCCACCGGTGATCACCGCGTAGCCGGCGTGCCCCAGGCATGCTCCGACCGCACGCGCCATCTCGTAGTCTGGGTGCTGCGGCGGCGTGCGCGCCGAGCCGAACACCGTGACCGCGCGTCCGACCTCGGCGAACGTGTCGAAGCCGCTGGCGAGCTCTGCGGCGACGTCGCGGATGCGCTCGGAGTCCGCCGCGCGCACCTCCGGCGGCTCGTCGCCGAGCCACAGCAGCAGCTCCTCGTCGAACGTCTGCGTGTCGCCGTCTTGGTCCGTCTGCTCGATCGGGTCCACGCCGCAAGGGTATGCGCTCGGCATGCACAGCCGCTCGGGTGCGTACTCTCAGCGACAGATGACCGACCTGAGCGTCACCGAGATCCCGTACACCGTCCGGCGCTCGACCCGTGCGCGGCGCGTGCGCGTCAACGTGCACGCACACACCGGCGTCGAAGTCGTGCTCCCGTCGCGCGCGCCCGAGCGCGCCGCCGCCGCGGCCGTGAGCGAGCTGCGCCCGTGGATCGAGAGTCGCCTGGAAGATGCGCAGCGGGTGCTCGCACGGATCGCCGAGCGCGCCGGAACGGTTCCGTATCTGGACACGGTGCTGGAGCTCGTCCCGCAGCCCGGCCGCCAGCGCGTGCACCGCGACGGTGTGCGGCTGCTGGTGCCGGCGGGCGACGCGCGCCCGGCGCTCGAACGTTTCTACAGGCGTGCCGCCCGTGATGAGATTGCGCCGCGGCTGGACCGCGCCACCGAGCTCGCGGGCACCAGCTACAGCGCGCTGGACATCCGCGCGCAGCGCACGCGCTGGGCCTCGTGCTCGGCCGGCGGGCGCATGAGCTTCAACTGGCGCCTGCTGCTCGCGCCCGAGCGCGTGCTCGAATACGTCGTCTGGCACGAGGTCTGCCATCTGCAGATCCTCGACCACTCACCGCGCTTCTGGGCGCTCGTGGAGCGACGCTGGCCGAGCTACCGCGAGGACCGCCAGTGGCTCAGCCGCCACGGCGCGACGTTGGTGCTTTGATACCTGAGCCAAACGCAACGCCTGTATAGCCATAGTTATACAGGCGTTGCCGTGAGGGACATCGAGCCGGCGGCTACCCCCGCTCGCCGATCGGCACGTAGTCGCGGTCGCGCTCGCCGGTGTAGATCTGGCGCGGACGGGCGATCTTCTGCTCTGGGTCCTGCACCATCTCGAGCCACTGGGCGATCCAGCCGCTGGTGCGCCCGATCGCGAACATCACGGGGAACATCGCAACCGGCAGGCCGAGCGCCTCGTAGATCAGGCCGGAGTAGAAGTCGACGTTGGGGTAGAGCTTGCGCGAGGTGAAGTAGTCGTCGTCGAGCGCGCGCTTCTCGAGCTCTGAGGCGACTTCCAGCAGCGGGCTCCTGCCGCGCACCTCGAACACGTCGTCGAGATATTTGCGGATGATTCGCGCGCGCGGGTCGTAGTTCTTGTAGACGCGGTGGCCGAAGCCCATCAGGCGCTCGTTGCCGGCCTTGACGCCCTCGAGGAAGGCGGGGATGTTCTCGACCGAGCCGACCCGCGCGAGCATCCGCAGCGCCTGCTCGTTGGCGCCGCCGTGCAGCGGGCCGTACAGCGCGGCGACGCCGGCGGCGACCGCCGAGTAGGGGTCGACCTGGGTGGAGCCGACCGAGCGCACGGCGCTGGTGGAGGCGTTCTGTTCGTGGTCGGCGTGCAGGATGAACAGCACGTCCAGCGCACGCTCCAGGCGGGGATCGGGCTCGTATTTGAGCTCGGTCATTTTGTACATCATCCCGAGGAAGTTGCCCGCGTAGTTGAGGTCGTTGTCGGGGTACACGTACGGCTGGCCCATGTTGTGGCGGAACGCGAACGCCGCGAGCGTCGGCATCTTCGCGAGCAGCCGGATGATCTGCATCGCGCGCACGCGCTCCTCGTGGATCTTGTTGGCGTCCGGGTAGAACGTCGAGAGCGCGCCCACGGAGGCGACGAGCATGCCCATCGGATTGGCGTCGTAGCGGAAGCCCTGCATGAAGTCCTTGACGTTCTCGTGCACGAACGTGTGGATCGTGATCTCCTGCACCCAGCCGGTCAGCTCGGTCTGCGTGGGGAGCCTGCCGTTGATCAGCAGGTAGGCCACCTCGAGGTAGGTCGAGTGCTCGCACAGCTGCTCGATCGGGTAGCCGTGGTGCTGCAGGATGCCGGCGTCGCCATCGATGTAGGTGATCGAGCTGCGACACGACGCGGTGTTCATGTACGCGGGGTCGTAGACCATCAGCCCGAAGTCGTGATCGTCGGTCTTGATCTGCCTGAGGTCCATCCCTCGCACCGTGCCGTCCTGGATCGGCAGCTCGTAGCTCGCGCCGGTGCGGTTGTCGGTCACCGTCAGCGTGCCCTGTGCGGGCGCCGCGCCGTTGCCGGCCGCTTCGGCGGCGCCCGTCGAGGCGGTGCCTGCGGTGGCGGTGGCTTCGCTCGTCGCTCGCTCGGTGCTCATGTGTCTCTCCTGTCGCGGTTTCGGATGCCGGATGCTCTCACCCGATTATGAGCGACCTGGCACGCGCATCCGCCGCCGCCGGCGAATCGGCGCTTGCAGGCCACTTCGAACGGGGCTCAGCGGTGTGGCAGGCGCTGGCGCGAGGCGAGCACGCGCACGCGCCTGGGGGCGCTCGGCGCGGGATCTCCGTGCGGGCCCCGGCGCGGTGCTCGCGGCAGCCGGGATCCGCCCCCACCCACCCGGTGGGGGTGCAGTGGCAGCGAGCGAGGCCCGATGCCGCCGTCGAAGCCCGGCTCGGTCTCCGGGGTCTGGCGCACGGCCCAGCGCACGATCAGGAACAACGCCCCAATCGGGATCTTCAGGATGACCATCAGCCAGATGAACGTCCAGGTCGTCACTTCTTTCGATCGTATACCCGAAGGCGGATCCGTACAAGCCCCCGATGCGCGATCAGTAGGAGTCCACGATGCGCGAGCCGAGACGAAGTGCTAAGCGGGCCGGGGGTGCCGTGTGCCCCGTGCGCTCAGCCGCGCAGGGCAAGCGGCGCGCCGCTGAACTGCGTCATCGCGTGCAGTTCGTGGATGCGCGCGGCGATCTCGCTGCCGGTGAGGCGCTGCATGCGCTCGGTCCCGAACTCCTCGACGTTGAACGACGCCAGCACGGTCGCGTGCGCCATCGCGCGGCGCAGCAGCTCGTCGGAGAGTTCCTCGTCGGGGTGCGCCGCGATGTAGCCGACGAGCCCGCCGGCGAACGTGTCGCCGGCGCCGGTCGGGTCGATCACGGTCTCCAGGGGATAGGCGGGCAGCGCGAAGAAGCCCTCGCGCGTGACGAGCGCGGCGCCGTACTCGCCCTGCTTGGCGACAACCACGCGCGGGCCGCGCCCACCCTCGGACGGTGACCACGAGAGGACCTCGCGCGCGGCGGAGACGAGGTTCGGCTTGCCGGTCAGCTGGCGCAGCTCGGCGTCGTTGAGGATCACGCAGTCGCACTGCTCGATCGCGCGCACGAGCGAGTCGCGCGCGATGTCGATCCACAGGTTCATCGAGTCGAGCGCCACGAAGCGCGCGTCGGGCAGCTGTCCGCGGACGTCGAGCTGCAGGTCGGGCTGGATGTTGGCGAGGAACAGGACGTCGCTCGCGCGCGAGCTCTCGGACAGCTTCGGCGAGAAGCCCTCGAACACGCCCAGCTGCGTGTCGAGCGTCTCGCGCGAGTTCAGGTCCCAGCCGTACTCGCCCTGCCAGAAGAACGTCTTGCCGCCGCTCACGCGCTCGACGTCGGATACGTCCACGCCGCGGGCGCGCATGATTGCGAGCTGGCGCTCGCCGAAGTCCTCGCCGACGGGGCCGACGACGCGCACGTCGTCGAAGAACGACGCCGCCAGCGAGAAATGCACGGCCGCGCCGCCGAGCATTCGCTCGCGCTCGCCGAACGGCGTCTTGACGGTGTCATAGGCAATCGATCCGACCACGGTGATGGGCATGGGCGCGCACCTTAGAGCACCCCGGCGCTCCGAGGCGGGCGCCGCAGTCCGATAGGCTCGGATCAGTGCGCGCAATCCAGATGACCGAGTTCGGCGGCCCCGAGGTGCTGCGGCTCGCCGAGCTGCCGATGCCGCAGCCGGGTCCCGAGGAGACGCTCATCAAGGTCACGCGCGCGGGGCTGAACTTCGCCGACACGCACACCCGCACGAACTCCTACGTGCAGAAGGCGACGCTGCCGCTGGTGCCGGGCGCGGAGGTGGCGGGCGTGCGCGAGGACACGGGCGAGCGCGTGGTCGCGCTGGTCGGCAGCGGCGGCTATGCGGAGTACGCGATCGCGCCCGCCGACCGCGTGTTCCCGATCCCCGACGCGGTCGACGACGGCACGGCGCTGGCGCTGATCCTCCAGGGGACGACCGCATGGCACCTGTACCGCACCGCCGCGCGCGTCGCCGACGGTGAGAGCGTCGTCGTGCACAGCGCCGCCGGCGGCGTCGGCACGATCGCGGTGCAGCTCGCCCGTGCGCTCGGCGCCGGCCGCGTCGTCGCGACCGCCTCGAACGAGGACAAGCGCGCGCTGGCGCTGGAGCTGGGTGCGGACGTCGCGATCGACCCTGCGCCGGAGGGCCTGACCGAGCGCCTGCTCGAGGCCAACGCCGGCAATGAGCTGGACGTCGTGTTCGACATGTCCGGTGGCGCCGTGTTCGACGCCTCCTACCGCTCGCTCGCGCCGTTCGGGCGGATCGTCGTCTGCGGCATCGCCTCGAGCGAACCCAACGAGGTGCGCACCGGCTCGCTGCTGCGTCACTCGCGCGCGGTCGTCGGCTTCTACCTGTTCCACTGCCTGCAGCGTCCCGGCATGTTCGCCGCGGCGCTCGACGACCTGTTCGCCCGCGCCGCGCGCGGCGAGCTGCGGGCGATCGTCGGGCACACCTATCCGCTCGAGCAGGCAGCGCAGGCGCAGACCGACCTGCGCGCCCGTCGCACGACCGGCAAGCTGTTGCTCGACCCGGCCGCCTAAGCTCCATGGCTACCGTCATGGCCAAGTCATTTGCCGAGCTCGGGCTGTCCGAGCACACACTGCAGGCGCTGCGCGACGTCGGCTACGAGTCGCCCAGCCCGATCCAGGAACAGGCGATCCCGGCGCTGCTCGCAGGCCGCGACGTGATCGGCCAGGCGCAGACCGGCACCGGCAAGACGGCCGCGTTCGGGCTGCCGATCATGGAGTACCTGGACCCGAGCGAGCAGGTCGTGCAGGCGCTCGTGCTGACGCCGACGCGCGAGCTGTGCATCCAGGTGACGCAGGCGCTGCGCACGTACGGCTCGCATAGCGGCATCGATGTCGTGGCGGTGTTCGGCGGCGCGCCGATCCGCACGCAGCAGGCGCAGCTGCGCGCCGGCGGGCACGTGGTGGTGGGGACGGTCGGGCGCGTGCTCGACCTGATCTCGCGCCACTCGCTGGTGCTGCACGACTGCCGCTTCATGGTCCTGGACGAGGCCGATGAGATGCTCGACCTGGGCTTCCTGGAAGACGTCGAGAAGATCCTCTCGCTGACGCCCTCCAGCCGCCAGACGGCGCTGTTCTCGGCCACTATGCCGCCGCCGATCCGCACGCTGGCCGACCGCTACATGTACGACCCGATGATCATCCAGGTCGAGGCGGAGACGCTCACGATCGACACGGTCGCGCAGTTCCAGCTGCCGGTGGAGACCAAGGGCAAGCCGGACAAGCTCGTGGAAGTGCTGCGCGCCGAGGCGCCTGAGCAGGCGATCGTGTTCGTGCGCACGAAGATTCGCTGCGACCAGCTGTTCCGCACGCTGCGCGACCGCGGCATGAACGTGCGCGCGCTGCACGGCGACATGTCGCAGGGCTCGCGCGACGGCGTGATGCTTGCGTTCAAGGGCGGGCGCGTGCCGATCCTCGTCGCCACCGATGTTGCCGCGCGCGGCCTTGACATCTCGACGGTGACGCACGTGATCAACTACGACGTGCCCACCAGTCCCGACACCTACGTGCACCGCATCGGACGCACTGGGCGCGTGGGGCGCTCGGGCCGCGCGATCACGTTCGTCGAGGATCGCCAGAAGCGCGAGTTGGAGGCGATCGAACGCCACATCGGCACCGCTGTCAGCCAGTGGGAGCAGGGCGCGGTGGCGGCGCCGACGCCCGTGCGCGAGCGTCCGCGCAGGCACTCAAAGCCGCGCATCTCCCGGCGCGACGACAGCGAGGAGTACACCAAGCTGGTGCTCGGCGGTGGGCGCGCGGCGGGGCTGAGCGTGGCCGACATCGTCGCCTCGGTGACCTCCTCGGCGGGCCTCGACGGCGAGGCGGTGCGCGACGTGCTCGTGCTCGACCGCTTCTCGTTCCTGTCGGTCCCGACCGCGGAGGCCGACCGCGTGATCGAGGCGCTGAACGGACGCCCGATCGGAACCCACTCGCCGCAGGCGCTCAGTCTCGAGCGCGTGAAGGTAAGGTAGGCGCATGTCAACCGCCACCATGCAGACCGTTGTCGAGATGTCCCTATAACCGCTGATATACGACCGACAAGCGTGGGGCGCACTTTCACTTTGCGAGCTTGTAACGGACCCCCCGCCCGCGGGCTGCGCCTACGGGCTCGATCACACTCCGCTCGTTGTATAGCTGGCTGAGGATGCCCGACGCGCGGCCTTCTCCGACGCCCAGCAGCGTCGCGGCGTCGGCGCGGCCGATTTCCTCGTTGACGTCGAGGAACGCATGTATGAGATCCCATTGTTGGTCGGCAGCGGTACGCCATCGGTAAGTGATCCGAGCCTGGAGTGCTGCCCGCGACTTTTTCGTCAGGCGAAACGATCGACTTCCGTCGAGCAAGCGCTCCACCGCTCCGGCTTCAGCGAGGCGCACGAGAACCTCAAAGGCCTCATCCTCGCTGCACTGTGCCGCGCGTGCCAGACCCTCGGCGCGGAGAGGTGTTCTGCCGAGCAGCGCGGTGATGGCGATGTGTGAGCGGACGTCCTCACCGAAGCGATTGTCGCTCGCCACCAGATCGTCAAAGAAGCCTCGCACGTTAGGGTCGACGCGCCCACCGGGCAGACGGCAGACGACATCGCCTCCCTCGGGAAAGATGTCCGGGGCGCCGTGACCGTCGCGGAGCATCGTGCGATACATCGCCCCGATGCCGACGCCCTCGCGCTCGGCGAGCCCGAGCACGCGCATCGCCTCGGCCAGCGCCCGGTTGCGGGGCTGGGAACGCGTGGCCAGCAGGCGGTCCTTGTCGACGCCCTCGGGGAAGTCTCCGGGGGAGAGCACCTTGAAGGTATCCGCAGGCCGGCCGAGCGCCATGGCGATGATCGACGCCCGCGGCATACGGTAGTCACGGTGCATGATCGCGTTTACCAACGCCTCACGTAGCGCCCGCTCGGGGATGGGGCGCTCCGCTCTGCGTTGCGCGCCGATGATCACCGGGTGGGACGGGAATGCTTGATCGATCACCTTCCAGGCGGTGTCGAAGGCCGTGATGACGGGTGCCTTGAGAATCTCACGCCTGGCGGAGGCGGCTCCCTCGACGTCGAGGACGCGGACGTCGAGCCGCTCGACGTCCGTTTCGTACCGGCACAGCAGCACGGCGCCGGCCCGATTGAGCTGCGGATCGTTTTGGGCATCCATGGTCACGCCGAGGCGGCGCAACAGCTCGACATCGCTGCCGGCGGTACGCCCCTGCGCGGCCAGGTAGTGGCCGTGGGCCGATTCCAGCGCTGCGCGATCGCAGGTGCTGAGGCGCTCCGAGGAGGCTTCGGCCGACCAGTCGTAGCTTCGCCAACGCTCCAGGAACTCGCGTGCACGATCGCCGTCGAGCTCCAAACAGTCGGTGCCGAAGCGAGCTCGCAGCTTCCCGCCACTGCGGATCTCGCTCAGCGCCGGGGCGACGTTGATCAAATACAGCCGCTGGCCTACCTCGAAGAGCTCCTCCATGAGGTCGATTGAAAAATGTGGCTGCGTCAGGACGTAGATGCGCCGGCGGAGCCAGTCCAGATCGAGAAACGTGCCAACGAAGGCGGCCGCGCCGGCCGCCTTGTCGTTGACCCCTACCACGATCGCCCCCCCGCGCTCGCTCATCGCCATGCATGCCACCTCTGCCGCGAGCGCCTGAGCGGCCGGCTCGTGCTGAGCGTCGATGGCCACCCGTTCCCCGCCGGCGACTACGGTGCCGGCCTCCTCCTTGAAATCCACGATCTCGCTCTCAACGTCGGCCGCTCTGGCGCCGTTGGCAACCGCGGCGATTGCGTCGAGCGCAGCTTTGCGACGGGAATGTGCATCCATGGACGCGATAAATGTAGCATAACGTTGGTTCCACGCAATAGTCCTTTTATCTCGTAGCGCCCTTTACATTTGGCCGATGTGGCGTTGCAGTTGCTTGCGCTGCCACGGGTCGCCACCCATCGGCGCCTGCCCCAGTACAGTGGGCCGATGCCAACAAAAGCCACCATGCAGACAACGGAAGGCCCGATCGTCTTCGAGCTGTTCGACGAGGACGCGCCCAAGACAGTCGAGAACTTCCGCAAGCTCGCCGCCGAAGGCTTCTACGACGGGCTCACGTTTCACCGCATCATCAAGGACTTCATGATCCAGGGCGGCTGTCCGCAAGGTACCGGCACCGGCGGTCCCGGCTACACGTTCGAGGACGAGTTCAACGACCACAAGGTCGTGCGCGGCGCGCTCGCGATGGCCAACGCCGGCCCCAACACCAACGGCTCGCAGTTCTTCATCGTCACCACCAAGGCCGCGTCCTGGCTCGACGGCAAGCACACGGTGTTCGGCCAGGTGACCGACGGCATGGACGTCGTCGACAAGCTCGAGGCGGTCCCCACCGACGGCGGCGATCGCCCGACGGAGCCGGTGGGCATCGACTCGATCGAGCTGTCCGACTGACGCGCGGCTCGCTGGCGCACAGGAGTACTCTGTTCGTACCAGGTCACGAGCAGGGGAGAGTGCATAGATGGCGAGCGTTGAGCAGCACGTCGAGCAGGAGATCCTCCAGGCAGGCGATGAGGCCGCGCCGGTGAGCGCGGACGCGGCGCAGGCGAGCGAGGATACGGCGCAGGCGAGCCCGGAGGCCGCGGTCGAGACACCGGTCGAGGCACCTGCAGCGGCCCCGATCGAGGCCGCGCCCAGCGGCGAGATACCGGTTGAGAACCCAGCGACGGGGGAGACCATTCGCACCGTCCCCGACATGGACGCGGACGCCGTCGCGGCGATGGCGGCGCGCGGGCGCGCGGCGCAGCCGGAGTGGGACGCGTATGGCTTCGAGGGCCGCGCGCGCGTGCTCTCGCGGGCGCAGAAGTGGCTGATGGACAACGCGCAGCGCGTGACCGAGACGATCGTCTCAGAGACTGGCAAGACCTACGAGGACGCGAGCCTCGCCGAGATTGGCTACGCGGGCAACGCGTTCGGCTTCTGGGCCAAGGAGGGGCCGCGCTATCTGGCGGACGAGGCGGTCAAGTCGAGCCAGGTGCTGGTCAAGGGCAAGAAGCTGATCCTGCGCTACCGGCCGCTCGGGTTGATCGGCGTGATCGGGCCGTGGAACTACCCGCTGACGAACTCCTTCGGCGACTGCATCCCGGCGCTGATGGCAGGCAACAGCGTGATCCTGAAGCCGTCGGAGATCACGCCGCTGACCTCGCTGCTGCTGGCCGAAGGGCTGCGCGAGTGCGGTCTGCCGGAGAACGTGCTGCAGATCGCGACGGGCCGCGGCGGCACCGGCGCGGCGCTGCTGGAGCACGTCGACATGATCATGTTCACCGGCTCGACGAAGACCGGCAGGAAGGTGGCAGAAGCGGCCGCCAGGCGCCTGATCCCGGCGTCACTGGAGCTCGGCGGCAAGGACCCGATGATCGTGCTCTCCGACGCGGACCTCGAGCGCGCTGCGAACTTCGCGGCGTACTTCTCGATGCAGAACGCCGGCCAGACGTGCATCTCGATCGAGCGCGTGTACGTCGAGGAGCCCGTGTACGACGAGTTCGTGGCGAAGGTCTCCGCGAAGGTGGGCGCGCTGCGCGTCGGCAGCCCGGCCGGCGGCTTCGGCACGGTCGAGGTCGGCGCGATCACGTTCCCGCCGCAGCTGGAGACGATCAAGGATCACGTCGCCGACGCCGTGGACAAGGGCGCTCACGTGCTCACCGGCGGCAAGGAGGTGCCCGGAGCGGGGCGCTTCTACGAACCGACGGTGCTCGTCGACGTCGACCACTCGATGAAGATCATGACCGAGGAGACGTTCGGGCCGACGCTGCCGATCATGAAGGTCGCCGACGCCGACGAGGCCGTGCGCCTCGCCAACGACTCGCCGTACGGTCTCGGCGCATCCGTGTTCACGCGCGACGCCGCGCGCGGCGAGGCGATCGCACGGCGTATCGAAGCAGGCGCCGCCAACGTCAACGACGCGATGATCAACTACACCGTGCTCGAGCTGCCGATGGGCGGCGCCAAGGCCTCCGGGCTTGGCTCGCGCCACGGTGCCGGCGGGATCCGCAAGTACTGCTCCCAGCAGGCGATCGTCGTCACCGACAAACTCGCGATGAAGAAGGAACTGTTCATGTACCCGTACAAAACGCGGACGTCGCGAATGCTCGCGGGGCTGTTCAAGTTGCTGTACGGGCGCGGCAAGCGCGACTGACACTACGCGGCCAGCGACACGCCGAGCAGCCGTTCCAGCTCCGGAATAGTGCTCTCGGCGCTCGTGTGGTGAATGGTGAGCATCCCCAGCTCCTGGGCTGGGGTGAGGTTGAACGGCAGATCGTCGACGTACACACACTCGCTGGCCGCTGCGCCCGCACGCTCGGCGCCCAGCTCGTACATGCGGCGCGAGGGCTTGCGGATGCCCTCCTCGGCGGAGATCACGACGCCGTCGAACAGTTCCGCGAACATCTCGTGCGGGTAGCGGTGCACGCCCCACGAGTTCGACACGAGCGCCGTGCGCACGCCCGCCGCGCGCGCGCTGCGAACTGCCTGGACCATCGCCTTGTCGGGGTGAACGCCCTCGAACAGGCCGTCGATCAGGCCCTCAGGCTCGACCTCCAAAAGCGCCGCGAACTCCAGCTCGAAGGTCCGCTCTTCGAGCTGGCCCTTCTCGAGCGAGACCAGCAGCTCGCGCGCGGCCGGGTCGCTCCTGAAGCGCCCCATCAGCCGCTCCGGCGGGATCCCCGCGCGCAGGCAGTATGCGTGGAAGGATGCGAACAGGTTGGTCGTCAGCACGCCGCCCCAGTCGATCAGCAGGGCGGTGCGGACGTCGCCGTCGGGCGCGCCGGTCTCCTCGCGCGTGTCGGTCGTGTCGGCCGGCTCAGCCACCGAGCGCCACCTCCTCGGCGCGGCCGGCGAGCTCGAGCACGCCGTCGCCGAACTGCCGCAGATACGGGTCGTCGGTGGTGCCGGCGACGGCGCGCTTGTAGTTGCCCTCCATGAACACCACGCTCTTCCACAGCGCGAGCGTCGTGTACCAGCGGATGTCGCTGACCGAGCGGCCGGAGCGCTCCTCGTAGCGCGCGATCAGCTCCTCGCGGGTGTAGAAGCCCTCAGCGCGCGTGACGTTGCCGAGCGCCGCGCGCAGCCCCTCGTTGGGGTCGCCCGGCTGCGCCCACATCATGCACAGGTAGCCGATGTCGGCCAGCGGGTCGCCGATCGTGGCCATCTCCCAGTCGAGCACGGCCGTCAGCCGCGCGGGCGCATCCAGCGCGAACATCGTATTGCCGAGGCGGAAGTCGCCGTGGACGATCGTCGCGGGGCCGGAGCTCGGCATGTGCTCGGCCAGCCACGCGCCGACGCTCTCGACGGCCGGGATCTCGCGGGTCTTGTTCAGCTCCCACAGGCCGCCGAAGCGGCGCAGCTGGCGTTCGAGGTAGCCGGTCGGCTTGCCGAAGTCCTCGAGCCCGGCGGCGCGCCAGTCGACGGCGTGGATCTCGACGAGCGCGTCGATCAGCTGCTCGCCGATGCGGCGGCGCTGGGTGGGCGTGTCGAGCTCCTCCGGCACCTGCGCGACGATCGCCTCGCCCTCGACGCGCTCCATCACGTAGAACGGCGCGCCGATCGTGGTCTCGTCGTCGCACACGGCAAGCACCTCGGGCACCCGCGCCGGCGTGCCGCGCAGCGCGCGCAGCAGACGCGCCTCGCGCAATACGTTATGCGCGCTCGGCGGCAGCGGCGGGCGCGGGGGACGGCGCAGCACGACCTCACTGTCGCCGCGCTCGATCAGGTACGTGACGTTCGAATGGCCCTCGCCGATCGGCGTCGCTCGCAGCTCGCCTGCGCCGATGCCGTGCTCGTCGAGGAAGGCTCGCAACGGCTCGACCACGAGCAGCGGCGGGCGGCTGTTAGCCTCCCCCTCCGCTGGGGTCTGGACGATGTCGTCCGGTGCGATCGGGGCGCTCACGAGCCCGAACGCTACAAAGACCGCAACCTTCTCTGCGCTGAGGTGTCTCAAGCGACCATGCCCAGAATCCGCACGCTCCTCCTTTCACTAGCCGTCAGCGCCCTGCTGGTGGGCTCCGCCGGCGCCGTCCAGGCGCTCGCGTCGCAGGGCCAGATCAACTACTTCGAGGCCAACGCACTGCTGCTCAAGATGGCCACGCGCCACCACACGATCGAACAGCTGCAGCACCTCGGCGTCAAAGCCATCCGCGTCGAGCTGAAATGGTCGGAAGTCGCACCCGGCCCGACGAGCGCGACCAAGCCGAGCTTCGAAGCGACCAATCCCGCCAGCGGCTACGACTGGGGCGACTATCCGTCGCTGCTCGCCGAAGCCAAGCAGCTCGGCTGGCCGGTGCTGCTGACGGTGACCGCGCCGGCGCCGCGCTGGGCCACCGCCAACCGCCAGGCCCCCTACATCACCGATCCGAACGCCGAAGACTTCGGGAACTTCATGACCGCGGTCGCGCGCGAGTTCGGCTCGGAGGTCTCGGTCTACGCGATCTGGAACGAGCCCAACGAGTCGGTGTTCCTGCTGCCGCAGTGGAAGCCCAACGGCGAGCCCGCGTCGGGGCGCATCTACCGCGGCCTCTACCAAGCCGGCTACGCGGGCCTGCAGGCCGCGGGGCTGACGCGCCCGCGCGTGCTGTTCGGCGAAACCGCGCCCTACGGCTACGACACCGTCAACATTCACAAGGAAGGCGCGAAGGCCGCGCTGCGCCACCCGGTGGCGCCGCTCGAGTTCCTGCGCGAAGCACTGTGCCTGAGCTCGAAATACCGCAAGGCCGGCTCGTGTGAAGAGCTGCAGATGAGCGGCTATGCCCACCACGCCTACACGCTCCCCACGGGCCCCTACTCCAAGCCCAAGCAGAGCGACGATGTGACGATCGGCTCGCTCTCGCGCCTGACGAACGCGCTCAGCCTCGCCGCGCGAGCGCACGCGATCCCGGCCGGTGTGCCGATCTACCTGACGGAGTTCGGCGTGCAGAGCTTCCCCAACAAGGAACTCGGCGTCTCGGCCGCGCAGCAAGCCGAATACGACGCGATCGACGAGCACATCGCCTACGAGAACCCCGACGTCGCCGCGTTCTCGCAGTACCTGCTCAAAGACGATCCGCTCAGCAGCAGCGAACCGGGGGCGAGCTTCCAGACGGGTCTCGAGTACTACAGCGGCAAGGCCAAGCCACTGTACTCGGCCTGGCCGATCCCGCTGACCGTGACCAAGACCGCGCACGGCGTCGCGCTGTGGGGCCTCGTGCGTCCGGCGGCCGGCGCGACGAAGGTGACCGTGCTGGTCCGGCCGAGGGGCTCCAAGCGCTACCGCACGCTGCGCACGCTCACCACCAACAGCCACGGCTACTGGAGCTTCAACTCCTCCATGCCCGGCGAAGACTGGCGCGTGCGCTGGACGAGCCCCGCGGGCGTCAAGTACGAAGGACCGCCGATCGCCGCCTACTGAGCTCCAGGCGGCCGAGGACAAAGCTCCGCGCCGGTCCACGGCCGCCTGCCTACGATGATGGGCGATGCCGGAGCTACCCGAGGTCGAGATCACCGCACGCCTGCTCGACGCTGCTTTGGCGGGCGCGAAGATCGAATACGCGCGGGCGCCGGGGATCAACGCGCTGCGGAGCTTCGACCCGCCGCTCGCGGCGCTCGATGGCCGACACGTCACGGCCGTGCGCAGGCGCGGCAAGCACCTGATCGTCGATGTCGATCGGGGTGGTGGCGATGGGGTCGCGCTGGCGCTGCTGATCCACCTGATGTCCGCGGGCCGTCTGCAGCTCTACGACAAGCCGGCGGGGCCGCGCGATCGCAGCTCGCGGCTGCTCGTGGGGCTCGATGACGGCCGCGAGCTGCGCCTGCGCGAGTTCGGCTCCAAGCAGGCGGCCTGGGTGAAGCTGCTGCGCGCCGACGAGCTCGAGTCAGACGATGCGCTCGCCACGCTCGGGCCCGAAGCGTGGCCGCAGCCGGGCTCCTCGGCGCAGCTGAAAGAGCTGCTCGACGCCCCGCGGCCGCTGCACACGCTGCTGCGCGACCAGCACGTGATTGCGGGCATCGGGCGCTCGTGGGTCGACGAGATCCTCTGGCGGGCACAACTGTCGCCATACAAGCGCGGCGCCGACCTCGACGAAGACGACGCGACGCGACTCACCGACGCGGTCCGCGAGACCCTCGGCGGGGCGCTCGCCCACTATGCACAGGCCATCAAGCTGCCGATCCCCGACAAGCTGCCGATGCCGCTGCGCATCCACCGCCACCAGGGCGAGCCCTGCCCCCGCTGCGCGACCACGCTGCAGGCGGTTCACTTCGAGGACTACGTGATCGCCTACTGCCCCACCTGCCAGACAGAGGGGCGGGTGCTCAAGGACCGCCGCCTGTCACGGCTCTTGCGATGAGGACGCCTTGCGGCCCGGTCGCGCACAGCTCGCTAGCGCTGCGCCGGTAGCGGCCCGGTCAGATAACGCTGGATGGTGGGACCGACCGTGGCTGCTAGCCAGGCGGGGTCGGCGCTTGCAAGCGGCTCGATGCAGACGATCTTGCGGGCCATCGCCAGGCCGACGATCTGCGCGCCCGCCAGCGCTGCGCGGGTCTGCGGGGCGTCGGGTGCGGCGGCTGTGGCGAGCCGGCCGAGGATCTCGCGGGTGACGAACTCGCGCAGCAGGCGCGCGGCGTCCGCGTGTGAGACGGCGCCGCGGATCAGCCCGAGGAAGCCCTGGAAGCCGTCGGGACGGTCCCACAGCTCCACGAGCGCGAGCACCAGACGGGGGCCGAGCGTCTCGCGCTCGCCGGCCAGGAGCGCGGCGAGGAAGTGCTCCGGATCGAGCGGCAGCTGCGTAGCGGCGGCGAACAGCTGTGACTTGCTCTCGAAGAAGTGGTGCACGAGCGCCGGGTCCACCTGCGCCTGGCGGGCGATCGCGCGCAGGCTGACGGCGTCGTAGCCGCTTGCGGCGAACGCGGCGCGGGCCGCGTCGAGGATCTCCTCGCGCGTGCGGGTCGGGCCGGCCCGGCGTCCGCCCGGCATCAGTCGGTGCGCCGTCGCAGCGTGAGCGCCCCGAGGAGGATCGCGCCGACGGCGAACGCGAGCACGATCGCCAGATCGCCCACCGCCGCTGCGCTCGCGCCGCGTTCCTCGGCGACGTGGCGGATGCCGTCGACGGCGTAGGACATCGGCAGCGCGTCGGAGATCGCGTGCAGCACGCCGCCCATGCGTGCGCGCGGGACCAGCAGCCCGCACAGCAGCAGCTGCGGCAGGATCGTCGCCGGGAAGAACTGCACGACCTGGAACTCGCTGCGCGCGAACGCGCTCGCGAGCAGCCCGAGGCCGAGGCCCAGCAGGGCGACCGCGGCGGCCAGGACCACGGCGAGCGCGGTGCTGCCGGCGAGGCTCAGGCCAAGCGCGCCAAGGCTCAACGCCGTCACAACGCCAGCCTGCACGGTCGCGAGCAATGTGAACGCCAGGCCATAGCCGCCAAGCAGCGCGAACCTGCTCAGAGGTGTGGTCATCAGCCGCTCGAGCGTCCCGCTCGTGCGCTCGCGCAGCAGCGCGACGGAGGAGACGAGAAACATCGTCACCAGCGGGAACAGCACCATCAGCATTGGCCCCGCGTGCTCGAAGACGGCGTGCTCGTGGTCGTAGACGAAGCGGAAGATCGTCATCAGCAGCGCGGGCACGCCGAGCAACAGGCCGATCGTGCGCGGGTCATGGCGCAGCTGGCGCAGCACCCGCGTCGCGGTGGCCGCGGCGCCCATCACGAGCGCTGTTCGACCAGGCGCAGGAAAGCCTGCTCGAGATCGTCGGTTCCGGTGCGCTGCGCGAGCTGTGCCGGCGTCGCCTGCGCGAGGACGCGCCCGTCGCGCAGCAGCAGCACCTCGTCGCAGCGGGCCGCCTCGTCCATCACGTGGCTCGACACGAGCAGTGTCGCGCCGGCGCTGATGAGCTCGCGAAACAGCTCCCACAGCCGCTCGCGCAACACCGGGTCGAGGCCGACCGTCGGCTCGTCGAGGACCAGCAGCTTCGGATCGCCGAGCAGCGCCGTCGCGAGCGAGATACGCGAGCGCTGGCCGCCCGAGAGCGAGCGCACGAGCTGGCCGGCCGCCGCCTCGAGATCCACGCGTTCGAGCAGTCGATCGACCTGTGCGCGCGGGGCACCGACGATCGCGGCGAAGTACTCGAGGTTCTCGCGCACGCTCAGGTCGTCGTAGGCCGCCTGGGACTGGGTGCCGTACGCGACGCGGCGATGCAGCGCGGCGCTGCCGGGCGCCATCCCGAGCACTTGCAACTCACCCCGAACGTGACGCTGGACGCCGACCACCGCACGCATCAGCGTCGTCTTGCCGCCGCCGCTCGGCCCGATCAGCCCCGTGATCCGTCCAGCCGGCAGTGCGAACGTGACGTCGTGCAGAACCTCCCGCCCACCTCGCCACACGCTCAGATTGCGTGCCTGCACGGCGTGCTCGGGGGAGAAACTCATCAGCTGATGAGATACTACACGCCCGCTGCGGCCCGCGGCTCCAAGCTAGGATCCGCCGCATGATCGAGCCAGGAGACACAGCCCCAGACTTCACCCTCCCCGACCAGGACGGCAACCCCGTCAAGCTCTCGGACCTCCGCGGCCAGCCAATAGTTGTCTACTTCTACCCCAAGGCCGACACGCCCGGCTGCACGACGCAAGCCTGCGGGGTGCGCGACCACCACGCCGACTATGCAGGCGCGGGCGCGACCGTGCTCGGCATATCTCCCGACCCGGTGGCCAAGGTCAAGAAGTTCCACGACAAGCAGGCGCTCAACTTCGCGCTGCTGGCCGATGAGGGCCACCACGTCGCCGACACCTACGGCGTCTGGGCCGAGAAGTCGATGTACGGCAAGAAGTACTTCGGCAACGAGCGCACCACGTTCGTGATTGACGCTGGCGGGCGGATCGCCCGCGTGCTGCGCAAGGTCAAGCCGGCCCAGCACGACGAGCTGGTGCTCGCGGCGCTCAACGACCTCGGTTGAGCACCGCCGCCTCGCGCACCGTCGGGAAGCGGCAAAGGAAACATTAAATGTTTCTATCTACCGGGTAAGACACAAAGTTTGGAATCGCCGGTACGATTACTCCTAGGTCAAGATCGGTTTACTGAGGAGTCCAAGTGGCGGTGCCTGGCGAGCATGTCTTGGAGGAGCGGGGGGCGGATCCCGTCGGCAGCGGCGTACTGCGTTCGCAGGTTGCGTGCGCGGTGCTCGGTCTGGTGATCGAGAAGCCGAGTCACGGCTATGAGATCGGGCAGCGGTTCGATCGCCGCTTCGGCGGCTTTCTGAGCGTCGGTCGATCGTCGATCTACGCGGCTCTGGCGAGCCTGATGGAGGCCGGGCTGATCGAGAAGCTGTCGAGCCACTCGACGACTGGGGTCAGCCGCGGGGCCAAGGCTGGCGCGTCCTACCGCGCCACCGCGCGGGGTGCACGGGCATATCGCGCCTGGCTGGCAGAGCGTGTTCGCAATGACCCGCAGCGGGTGGAGATGCTGGGGCGGATGATGTTGGCGGGCGTGCACAGCGTTGAGGCGGCACTGGACTTCGTCGGTCGCTACGAGCGGGAATGCATTCGCGAAGCGCAGGAGCTCTCGCGACCGACCGCCACCACGGCCGCCGGCCGCGGTGGCGTGCCGAGGGTGGTCGAGCGGCTGCTGATCGAGGAGCGCCGGCGGATGATCGATGCCCAGCTCGCGTGGATCACCTACGCCCGTGCCGAGCTTCGCGCCGTGCGGGCCGGCCCGCCGCGGATGGACGAGCGGCAGTGAGCCTGCTGGCGATCGAGCGCGTCACCAAGCGCTATCGGCGCGGCCGGTTGGAGCGCGTCGCCGTCAGGGACGTCTCACTGAACGTCGAAGCGGGCGAACTCGTGGCGGTGTGGGGCGCTCGCTTCTCAGGGCGCAGCACGTTGTTGCGTCTCGCCGCCGGGATCGAGTCGCCGGAAGAGGGCAGCGTCTCCTTCGAAGGACGCGACTTGGCGCGCGCTCGCAACAACGTCCTGGGCAGAGGCATCGGCTACTGCCAGACAGGCTTCGCCACCTGGCAACGCGGGCTCGTCGTCGAGCAGGTCGCGGCTGGGCTGCTCGCACAACGCGCGTCGCCGAAGCAGGCGTGGCGCCGCGGGCAGGAGACGCTCTTCCGCGTCGGCGCTGAGGATTGTGCACGGCTGAGATGCCACGAGCTCGATGGCGCTGAGCTCGCACGCGTTGCGATCGCGAGCGCGCTCGTCACCGCGCCCGCGCTGCTCGTGATCGATGAGCCCACGAGCGGCGTCGACCTGCTCGAGCGCGACCCGCTGCTTGCGCTGCTGCGCTCGATTGCCAACGAAGGCACGGCTGTGCTGATGAGCGCGACCGACGCGCAGGGGCTGTCGGGTGTGGATCGTGCGCTCACGATCGACAACGGCGAACTGCAGGGAGAAGCGGAGCCCGCGCACGCGCACGTGGTGCCGCTGCGGCGCGCGGAGTCGGGAGCGCGACGGCGGTGAGCGGGCGCGCGCGCGGCGCCGTGCTCGAATTGGATGGGGTCGTCAAGCACTACAGCGCATATGCAGGGGAGGTGGTCCGAGCCGTCGACGGCGTGACCTTGGCCATCGCTCCCGGTGAAGTCGTGGCGCTGCATGGTCCCAGCGGCTCGGGCAAGAGCACGCTGCTGATGCTCGCCGCGGCGCTGATGGCTCCCGACGCGGGCGCCGTCCGCTTCGAAGGTCGGGATCTCGCGAGCCTCGGTGCGGGCGCCGCGGCCGACTACCAGCGCCGGCAGATCGGGTTCGTCTACCAGTCCTTTCATCTCATGGCCGGGGTGCCGGCGGTCGAGAACGCCGCGATCAAGCTGCTGGCCGACCACGTGCCATTGAGACAGGCACGCCGCGTCGCGACCGTGTGGCTCGAGCGTGTCGGGCTCGACGCACGGCTCAACCACACGCCCGACCAGCTCTCGGGCGGCGAGCGTCAACGTGTGGCGATCGCGCGAGCGCTCGTGAACGAGCCGCGGCTGATCCTCGCCGACGAGCCGACCGGCAGCCTCGACACCCAGCGCGGTGGAGAGATCCTGGCGCTGCTTGCGGGCATCGCGCGCGGGCAGCAGGCCGCCGTGCTGCTCGTCACCCACGACTCGCAGGCCGCGGCGTTCGCTGACCGGGTGTTCACCCTGCGAGACGGCCAGCTCGTCGACGGCGCGGCCGCCGCTTCCCCGGCGCGGCGAGCATGGGGCTGACGGCTTGCGACTCTCCGGACTGCTCTACCTGTACGCCAGGCGGCTTCGTACCCGCCCGGTCCAGGAGTTGCTGGCTGGCATCGGGATCGCCATCGGCGTCGCGCTCGTGTTCGCCGTGCAGGTCGCCAACAGCAGCATCACCGACGCGTCCAGCGCGATCGTCCGTGGCGTTACAGGCACCGCGAGCCTGCAACTGCGCTCGCGCGACTCGGGCGGCTTTGATGAGAGGCTGCTCGCGCGGGTGCAGCGGCTGCCCGGCGTCGCGCGGGCGGCACCGGTTCTCGACGAGAACGCATCGATCGTCGGACCGCGCGCGCGTCGCGTGGCCATCGATCTCGGGAGTGCGGCGCCGAGCCTGGTCTCGCTCAACGGGAGCATCACTCGCAGCATCTCGGTCCGCGGCGGGCGCTCCGCGCCCGGGCTGATCTTGCCGCTCGCCACCGCGCGCGCGCTTGGGCTGTCCTCGTCGATTCAGTCGCTCGGCTCGGCGCCCCGTGTGACGCTCGAGGTGCGCGGCCGCGCGAGCCGCGTGCCCGTCGTGGCGGTACTCGGCCCGGAAACGATCGGTGCCCTCTCGGGCGCGATGGCAGCTCTCGCTCCGCTCGCATTCGTGCAGCGGCTTACTGGCCTGTCCGGGCGGGTGACGCGCATCCTCGTCACCACGCGGCCCGGCCAGCGGGCGAGGGTGCAACGCGAGTTGACGACGCTGGCAGCCGGGCGCTTGACGGTGGCCGCCGCCGATCAGGACATCGCCCTGCTGCAACAAGCGGTCACGCCAAATGCCGAGGCGACGGGCTTCTTCGTGCTCGTCAGCGCGATCGTGGGTCTCCTGCTGGCATTCAACGCGATGCTGCTGACCGTGCCGGAGCGCAGGCGCACGATGGCCGACCTGCGCATGCAGGGGGTGCGGCCTTGGCAGCTGGCGAGAATGCTCCTGTTTCAAGCGGTGTGCCTCGGTCTCATCGCGTCGCTCGTCGGGTTGGCGGTGGGCGACGTTCTCTCGCGCACCATCTTCCATGCCACGCCCAGCTACCTGTCCGCGGCATTCGCGCTGGGCACGCAGACGGTCATCGGGCTGCGCCCGCTGCTGGTGTCCTTCGTCGGCGGCGTGCTCGCGACGTGCCTCGCCGCGGCACCGCCACTGCTGGATCTGCGTCGCAGCCGCGCCGTCGACGCGGTGCATTTCGAGGATGGCGAACCCGGCCAGGCGCTGGATGGCCGCGCGCAGCTGCGGCTATTCGGCGCCGGCGCGGTCCTGCTCGTCGCGACCAGTGCCCCGCTGCTGGTGTGGCCATCCGCGATCGTGCCCGCAACCATCGGCCTTGCGGTCGCGACGTTGCTCGCGATCCCGCTCGTCTTCCAGCTGGCCGTGCGGCTGGTCGAGCAGATCGCGACACGCTCGGCGCGGCTGAACATGCTGACGGTCTCGGTGCGCGCGCTGCGGGCCACGACCGTCCGCTCGCTTGCGCTCGCGGCGACGGGCGCGATCGCCGTCTTCGGCTGCGTCGTCGCCGAAGACTCCCACAACGATCTCCTCCACGGCCTGTACCGCGACTACTCCGAATACGTTGCTACGGCAGACCTGTGGGTCGTGAACCACGACGATGACCTTGCCACCAGCAGCTTCGTTGCCGGCCGCCTCCCAGCTCGTGTCGCGGCCGTGCCGGGGGTGGCCAGCGTGCGCACCTATCAGGGAGGATTCCTCGACTTCGACGGCCGGCGTGTCTGGATCATCGTGCGCGCTGCCAGCACGCCCGCGCCGATCCCCGCGAGTCAGCTGCAGGAAGGCAACATCGCCACGGCCACGGCGCGCCTGCGCGAGGGTGGCTGGATCACCGTCTCCCAGCAACTCGCCGAAGCCCACCACGCGCAGGTGGGCGGGGAGCTGACACTGCCGACGCCGACCGGCGCGGTCACCTATCGCATCGCTGCCACCACGACCAACCTCGGCTGGAGCGCCGGCGCGATCATCCTCGACAGCGCCGACTACCGTCGTGCCTGGGCGACAGCGGACGCGACGGCGCTGGAAGTGAACACGAGGCCCGGCGCGGACATCCAGGCGATCAAGCGCGCGATCCAGCATCTGTTCGGTCCCGGCAGCGCGCTGACGGTCCAGACGAGCGGTGAACGAGCTGCGCAGGCCGACGCGCTCGCACGCGAAGGACTCAGCCGCATGACGCAGATCACGCTCCTGCTGATGATCGCGGCAGCGCTTGCGATGGCCGCGGCGATCGGAGCGGGGATCTGGCAGCGGCGCGCGTCGCTGGCGTCGCTGCGCATACACAGCTTCAGCCCGTGGCAACTCCGCGGCGTGCTGACGTGCGAGTCGATCCTGGTGCTCGGCACGGGCGCGATCACGGGGGCGGCAGCAGGCGTCTACGGGCATCTGCTCTGCGATCGCTACCTCAGGCTCACGACTGGGTTCCCGGCGCCGTTCGCGGTCGAAGGCGTGCATACGATTCAGACGATCCTGCTGATCGTCGTCGGCGCGCTGCTGGTGCTGGCGATTCCCGGATATATGGCCTCGCAGGTCTCGCCGCAGCTCGCGCTCCAGGATTAGAACGCGCGAGCTCGAGGAGCGTCACGACTAGAACATTCGTCGAGAACATGCCGCCAGTACTAGAACGTCCGGCCCCCGGCACTAGAACATTTGATTTCAACATATAGGAACTAGGCCCAGCTCATACCAGGATCCTGGTATGTGGCGCAAACGTTCGAAGAGTTCGTCCTACACGCCCGAGATGATCACGCTCGTGGTCGCCGGCGTGGACTACTGGCTGACGATCTACCCGCGCGCCAGGCTGGAGATACGCCATTGGCGGCGGCGCGCCCAGCAGATCCCCGATCCGACGCTGCGCGCTCACGCCGTCCACAAGCTGACGCGAGAGCGCCTGAACCCCGAGGCGGCCGCTTTCTTCGCGGTGCTCGCACCGCGCCGACACAGGGCCGCGCTCGTGCGTCTGATCGTTGGCTTTCAGATCGCGTATGACTACCTGGACGCGATCAACGAGCAGCCGACGACGGCGGCTCTGCGCAACGGCCTGCAGCTGCACCGCGCGCTGAACGACGCCGTCAGCTCGCGGCCATACGACACCGACTACTACCGCTTTCACCCGCAGCACGACGACGGTGGCTATCTGGCTGATCTGGTGCGCGCGTGCCGTGCCGCGCTGCAGGTGCTCCCATCCGCGTCAGAGCTCGAGCCGCTGCTGCTGCTCGCGGCCGAACGCTGCGGCGAGGCGCAGAGTCGCAACCACGCGGTGCTCGTCGAAGGCGACGCGCAGCTGATCGAGTGGGCGGCGACCCAGCGCGACGCAGGCGAGTACCTGTGGTGGGAGCTCGCCGCAGCCGGTATCTCCTGCCTCGCGCTGCACGCGCTGTTCGCCGCAGCCGCCCGCGCGACCACGCTGGGCGAGGCCGAGCGCATCGACAGCGCCTACTACCCACCGGTGTGCGCGATCAGTGCGCTACTCGACAGCCTGGTGGATCGTCCCCACGACGCCGACGGGACGAATCACAGCTTCGTGAGTCACTACGCGTCCTCGACGCTTACGGCGGAGCGCTTCGCGGCGATCACGAGCGAAGCGCGCGCACTATCGAGCGCGCTTCGCAATCACCGTCGCCATGCGGTCATCCTCGCCGGCATTGCCAGCTTCTACCTCTCAGCCCCCGAGGCGCACAGCGAACTCGCTCGGCCTGCCGCGACGCGTACGCTCGACTGTCTCGGACCCTCCAGCGGGGCGATTCTGGCGGTGATGCGCCTGCGACGTCGAACCGCCGGCTGACCGTGGGGATACAGCGGCGTTGCGTGCCGCACGAGTGTTCGAGATCGCGCCGCTCGTTCAAAGCGGCAGCCGGTACTTACGCGTCACGGGATCTTGCACGAGCAGCCCGAACGCCACGAGCGTGGTCATGTAGCGATGGGTTGTGCTCGGGCTCAATCCCAACTGGCGCGCGACTTCGACGACGCCGCGGCCCTCTTCCCCGGAGATGAACAACGCGAGTATCAGCAGCCCGCGGAACAGCGAGTGCGACAGCCGCCCGCTCTCCAGCTCGGCGCAATAGCGGTCTTCGAGCGAGCCCTCCGAGATCGCCTCCTCGGTTATCAGCCCCGACAGCAGCAGATTGAGGCTCGGTCCGTGCGCGTCGGCGGTCGCGCGGATCACGCCCTCGACCTGAGCGTCGGTCAGCTCCAGGTAGACGAGCTCCTCGGGCCCGCCTCCCGCGACGGCGCCCGAGCGTCGGCTTGCACCGTTCAGTGCTGCTCGAACCTCGGTGGCATCGTCGACGACCATCACGCACCTCGATCATGGCGACTGTCGGCGCGGGCGATAAGGCGCGCCGTGAATATTCAGACCGTGGACTATTCACTGAGCCGATATCGTCCCGGGCCATGGAGACCGAACTCGCTGGCGAGCAGGACTGGCGACTGCAGGCCGAGCTCGAGGTCGCAGATCCCCGCGGGGCGCTGCGTGAGCTGCTCGGACGCCTGCGTGGAGGAGACGGAGACGTGGTCAGGGAGATCGAGGCGACGGTGCCGCACGACGTCGTGATCACGCACGACGGCAAGCTCCTGTTCGCGTATGCGGCGGAGGAGGCGACGCTCGCGGCGGCGCGCAGCGCGATCGAAGGCGTGCTCGCGCGCGATGGGATCGGCGCGAGCGTGCGGATCAGCCACTGGGACGAGGAGCTCGAGAAGTGGCGCCAGACGGATCCGCCGCCAACGGCTGCGGAGAGGGAGCTCGAGGTCGCCGCCGAACATGACGCCGACGCGATCGAGACGCGCACGCTGGTCGTCAGCTCGGGCAAGATGATCCGTGCGGAATTCGAGCAGAGCATCCGCGAATGGGCCGACAAGCTCGGCCTGGAGTGCTCGATCGTCGAGCACCCGCATCTGCTGACGACGCAACTCGCGTTTACCGTCACCGGCCCGAAACGCAAGCTCGACGAGTTCGCAAAAGGCCTCGCCGCGGAGGAGCGGGCGACGATCCGCACCGAGACCGTGGTCATGTCGAGCCCGCTGTAGCGACCTGGACGGGCCTGCGGTGGCGTCGCGAGCGCGCGAGGAGTGGGCTGGGGCGGCAGCGATCGTGGCGAGGATTCCGCAGTCCGAGGCGGCCCGCGAGATGGCCGGCGAGCTCGAGAAGCGGATGGCTGTATTCGAGCATCTCTCTGCCGCGTCGCGCGCCGACGTGCTCAGCGGCCTGCAGCGCACCAACCGGCGGTGGTCGCGCTTCGCCTCGACCGGGGTGATGCCCCCCGACAGCGACTTTGACCCGCTGCGGGAGTGGACGCGGGCGCGCGCGGCCGAGGGCGTGCGGCTCGAGGACCTGCTGCGCTCGTTCGGGCTTGCCCATCAGCTGGGCTGGGAGTTGTTGCGCCGCTACGCGCGCAGCGACGAGGCGGGGGTGCTGCTGGAGCTCGTCGCGCCGCTGGCTCGCTACGTCGAGGAGGTCTCGGCGATCGTCACCGAGACCTACCTGGCCGAGCGCGAGCTGCTCGTGTCCGAGGAGGAGCGGCGCACGCGGAGCCTGCTCGATCGGCTGTGCGCGGACGCGCCGCTGGACGCCGCCGACAGCGAGCTCGCCGACCGGCTCGGCGTGCCGGTCGATTGCACGTATCGCCCGTTCGCGATCGTGATGCCGGGGCGTCCGCCGCACAGCCACGCGACGCTCGCGGCGCGCCTGCGGCGCGGCGGCTGGAGGCTTGCGGTCACGCAGAGCGACTGCGTGGTCGGCCTGACCTGGAAGCCGCTCGACCTGCTCGACCTCGGTGAGGGGCCAGAGGTCGTGCTGGCAATCGGAGCGCCGAGCCCGCGCGGCGAGCTCGCCGCCGCACGCGAGGAGGTGACGCTGCTCGCCGAGCATGCGCGTCGCGTCGGTCTGCGGGGCCGCCTCGACGCCGAGGATCATCTGCTGGAGATGCTCCTCGACCGCTCGCCGCGGCTGGCTGCGCAGGTGCGCGCCAGGGTGCTTGCGCGGCTTGCCGCAGAAGACCACGCAGAGCTCGCGCTCACCCTGCAAGCGCTGATCGCTTGCCGTCTCGATCGCACGGCCACCAGTGCAGCGCTGCACATTCATCGCAACACGCTCGCCTACAGGCTCAAGCGAATCGAGGAGATCGCCGGCCTCGATCTCGCCAGTCCTCGTGATCTTGCGTACGTCTATCTGGCGCTTGCCAGCGAGCCGCCGGCGGCGCCCTCCTCCGCAGAGCCGCCATCCTCCTGAGCTCTTGTGCAACTGCACAAGCGGTGGCTGGCAAGTTCGGCGGAAAGTCATTGCGCGGACCATGTGGTCGGCGTACTGTCCGCATGGCAGTAGTGGAGCGGCGTGTTTCCGCGGACAGGGATCGAGCGAGGGGTGAGGAGAGAGGGATGTTTGAGGAGCGTATGGACGTGTTGCGCAACGGGCTGGGCCGGCTGACGCTGGCGACGATTGCGGTGCTGCTGGCGTTCGCCGCGCTCGTGTCGTCGGCTAGCGCCATGCACATGGCCCGTCCTCGCCAGGCGGTGGTCAAGCGGATCACCATGAGGGTGCCTGAGAGCCGCAGCGAAAAGAAGGCGGAAACGATCACCACTCCGCAGCTCGGGAAGGTGGCGCTGAACAAGATTGGGATCATCAAGATCCGCCCGAAGAACGAAGCAGCGCCGAATGTGCTGGTGCTGGAGCCGGGGACCTCCGCCGCTGCCGCGTACTTCGTGCCGTTCGCGAAGTCGCTCGTGCAGGCTACGCCTGGCTGGCAGGTGTGGGCGGTCGAACGCAGGGAGAACTTCCTCGAGGACCAGACCGAGCTGACGAAGTACAAGTTCGGCGAACTCGCGCCCGAGGAACTCAACCCCAACACCGGCAAAGACGAAACGCCGCCGGAACAGTTCTTCAACTACTACCTCGGCTATCTCGGGCAGGATCAGCAGGAGGCCACGAACGAAGTCATCACGAAATACGTTGAGACGGGACTGCTCGCCAAAGAAGTCGCCGAAAAATTCACGACCCAGATCGCCGAAGAAGCAATCAAACAGGCCGATAAAGAACTCGCCGAAGGGAAGATCACCGCTGAACAGCTCAGAACACGGATCGGCGAAGACGCGGCGGCGATCGGCCAGAAATACGGAGAAAGACTCGCCGCAGAAAAAGGCGAAGCGATCTTCGACGAACTGGTCGCCAAGTTCCACAACCACTACGAACCGGTTCCGAACTCGCTAGTGGAGTTCGCCAAGAGCTGGGGCATGAGCCGCACCGTCGAAGACCTGAACCTCGTGATCGAAAGGGCCAAAGCGCTCGGCGGCAAGGTCGTGCTGGGTGGCCACTCGCTCGGGGGGTCGGTCGTGACCGCGTACGCAACCTGGAACTTCGGTGGCCACCCTGGGGCCGAAGGTCTCTCGGGCCTGGTCTACGACGATGGCGGCAGCGGTCCGGCGTCGATCAAAAGCGGGGAAGAAGCCGAAGCGGCGCTCGCGAAACTCGACGCGCCAGGTGAAACCCCGTGGCTGGCCTTCGGAGGCATCCCTGCACCCGACCTGGGGCTGTTCTCGATCACCGGCTCGACGCTGACGACGGTGGAACCGAAAGGCCCATCGCTGCTCGAAAAGTTCGCGTTCCTGCCCGAAGACCTGAAAGCGCCGACCGCCGACTCGCCGGCGACGAACGAAGCTGGGTTTGGCTTCTCGGTCAACTACAAGACCTCGCCGGCGTCCCTGGCTGCCGCACAGATACACGGCGGCGAAGGCATCGAAGAAGTCGCCGAAGGCGATGGTCTGCACGGTTGGAACGGCGCCAAGGCGCTGACGCCGGTCAGCCGCTACGCGGAAATGCTGGCGGGGACGGGACTGCGCGAAGCGAGCGGCAGCGAGTGGTACTTCCCCGCGCGCCTGACGCTCGATACGGGGGCGGTCAACAACGGCCTCGGCGAACCAGACGGCGAACAGACTCCGGCGCAGAAGGCGCTGGGTCTGCAGACGACCAAGGGCGAAGAGCTGTCCTCGAAACTGCACATCCTGGCGATCGACACGGAACTGGACAAGCTCTTCGGCTTTGGAGGGCTGACCAGCCTCACCGGGGCGGAAGAACTGGCCAAACAGAACCACATCCCTGAAGCAGACGTGAAGCTGATCGACCGCTTGAACTCGTACTCCCACAACGACCCAGCCGGGGCGCTGCCGGAAGAACACGAAGGCGTGGAAGGCAACGTCTTCTTCAAGGAACTCAAACCGTTCCTCGAAAAAATCGCGAAAGGCGAAGAAGGCGCGTAGCGTCGAGCGAGGCTACGGACGCGTCATCCCGCCAACAAGCATGCCGGAGCCGAGGTGGGCGCCCAGCACGGGCCCCACCTCGGTGCAGAACAGCGGCTCGAAGCCGAACAGCGCGGTTCCCTCGGCCACCAGCGCCTCGGCGTCGGCGGCCGACTGGGCGTGCTGGACGATCCAGTCGGTTGCGCCTCGCTCGTGCAGCTCGTGCAGGTAGGCGATCATCCGCTCGAGCGCTCGGCGGTGCGTGCGCACGCGCCCGACGGGTGCGATCTCCGTGCCGAAGGTGAGGATCGGCTTGACCTTCAGCGCCGTCCCGACCAGCGCCTGTGCGGCACCGATTCGCCCGCCTCGGCGCAGGTACTCGAGCGTGTCGAGGCAGAACCAGATGTCGAGGCTTGCGCGGGCGCGGTGGACCGCGTCGGCGATGGCGGCGAGCGTGGCGCCCTGTTCGGCAAGTTCCGCTGCGAGCACGACCAGGCAGCCGAGGCCGCCGGCACCGGTTTGGCTGTCGAGCACCTCGACCGTGCCGGCGTGGCTCTCATCGGCGAGCAGCCGCGCGGCTTCGCGCGCACTCTCGCATGTGCCGGAGAGGCCGCTGGCAATGTGGATCGAGAGCACGTCACAGCCGCTGTCGAGCAGCGGCCGATAGCACGACAGGAAGTCGCCGACCGACGGCTGCGAGGTCGTCGGCAGCTGCGGGGAGTCGCGCAGCCTCGTGTAGAACGCGTCGAGATCCCGGTACTCGTGCTCGGGGTGCAGGTCCCCGGCCCAGCCGACGTACAGGCTCACCTGATGGATCCCGCGGGCGTCGATCAACGCCTGCGGGAGGTATGGGGTGCTGTCGGTGACGACCGCCACACGGCGGCCTGCTTGGCTTGACTCGACGGGCTCTTGTGCGTTCACAGGCTGGGTAGCCTACGACGCGCGCGCCGTGCGCGCCTAGCGAATGAGGCGATCGAGGCGGGTGGCGCTGATCGTCTCGCGCAGGGTGTCCAGCGCGTCGTGCGCCGGACGCCAGCCGAGCTCGCGTCGCGCCTTGCTCGCGCTCATGATCACCGGCTCGCGGAACGCTGCGATCCACTGCGCCTGCGCGGGCAGGAAGCCCAGGCGCCCGATCATGTCGGCCACGACGTCCACCGCCAGCTCGGGCACTGGGATCGAGTACCAGCCGAGCTCTTCGGCAAGCTCCTTGACCGTCAGCTGGCCGCTGGCCGCGAGGTTGTACACGCCGGGGGTGCCGCGACCGAGCACCGCCGCGCGCATCGCGCTGGCGACGTCGTCGTGGTGCACGAGCTGGAACGGCACGCCGGGGTCGGGGAGCACGGGCTTCAAGATCGGCACCCCGTCGAGCAGGCTGAGGACCGCACCGGGCAGTCGCTCGGAGATCTGCGTGTAGGGCATGCTGTCGATCAGCAGTGGCGCCTGCGGTCCGGCGACGATGCACGGGCGGAAGACATATGCGGCCGTGCTGGCGCCGGCCAGCGTGTCCGCCAGCAGAGCCTCGACCTCCGCCTTCTGGGCCGAGTAGTAGTGGGCGGCGGTGCCCCGCGCGGGGACCTCCTCGGTCAGCGGCTGGGGGTTGTCGCGATGGAAGCCGTACGCGGCCACCGAGGATGCGTACACGAGGCGCTTGGCGCCCGCGGCGACGGTTGCCTCGAACACGTTGCGCGAGCCGACGAGGTTGACCTCCCTGCTCTCCTTTGCGCCGCCCATGATCATGAACGCCAGGTGCACGACCACGTCGGCGTCGTGCACGAGCGCGGCGACCGCATCGCGGTCGAGCACGTCGCCGCGGCGATAGGAGACCTTCTTCCAGCCCCGCGCGTGCGGGTCGAACGGCCTGCGCGCCATGCCCAGGATCGATCCCACCTCGCGTGAGCGCTCCAGCGCGGCGACGACCGCCTGGCCGATCTCGCCGGTCGGGCCGGTGATCGCCACCGTGAGGCCCTTGCGGGCGCTCCCGCTCGCTGCCATCCACCCGTTGTAGCGCATCGCCCGTACGCTTGACACGTGCCCGCGCTCACCGCGTCCACCTCGATCGGCCAGAGCATCAGCTCGTTCCTGGACGCGGCGGGAAAGTTCTTCTCGGACCTGGCGGCGGTCCACTGGGGGGCGTTGGCGCTGGGGCTGGCGTTCTTCGGGCTGAACCTCACGCTGCGCTCCCGCGCCTTCTTCAACAGCCTGCGCGCCGCCTATCCGGCTGCTGCGTTCCAGTGGCGGCGGGTGTGGGGCGCGTACTTCGCGGCGGTCGGCTTCAACAACGTGGTCCCCGCGCGCGGTGGCGACGTGATCAAGCTGTTCTTGACCCGCTCCTCGATTCCCGGGTCGCGCTATCCGACCGTGGCTGCAGCCTTCTTCGTGGAGTCGATCTTCGACTTCTTGGTCGGTGTGCTCGTGCTGATCTTCGCCTTCACCCAGGGGGTCTTCCCGAAGCCGCCGGACTTCTCGAAACTGAGCTCCTTCGACATCTCCTACCTGGCCGAGCACTTCCATCTGACGCTGTTCCTGATCACCGCCCTGGGGGTGCTCGGGCTGGTGGCGTTTGCGCTGCTGGCCGAGCGCGCGAAGGCGTTCTGGGTGCGGGTGCGCCAGGGGGTGACGATCTTGAGCGATCGCCGCCGTTACCTGCGCGAAGTCGCCGCCCTGCAGGCCGTCGGCTGGCTGTGCCGCTTCACGGCGTTCTGGTTCCTGCTGGAAGCGTTCCGTGTGGGGGCATCGGTCGATAACGTGCTGCTCGTGTTCGCCGTCAACCAGGTCGCCGGCGCCGTGCCGTTCACGCCCGGCGGCCTCGGCGTGCAGCAGGCGCTGCTCGTGAAGGTCTTCGCCACGACCGCCCCCACGGCGGTGGTCGCCGCCTACTCGGTCGGCCAGCAGATCGCGATTGCGGCGTTCACGGCCCTGATCGGGCTTGCCGCGATCGTGTTCATCTTCCGCTTCCGCTCGTTCAGGGAGGTGCTCTACGCCGGACGCGCCTCACGCGAGGCGGAGCGGGCGGCCGAGCGGGCCGGCGCTTACTGAGCCGGCTGGAAGATCAGAAGTCCGTCCATGACGGCGCTACGCGCCGGCTGGACTACTGAAGCCCCTCGCGCGCCTCGCGCACGAGGGCGACGGCCTCGGGGAACACACGGGCGATGACGGTGCGGATCTGCTCGGCCTGGGCCTCGGCGTTGCCCTGGACGTTGACCCTGCCGACGGCGGCGACGGTCATGTCGACGGCGAGCTTGATCGCGTTGTCCGCCCACACGAGCCGCTGGTTGCCCTGCATCTGCTCGGCGAACTCCGCGAGGCGCCGCTGGAGCTCCTCGGGGTCACCGAACAGGTCTCCGAGTCCACCACTTTCCATGCTCGCATCATAGACTGCCCTGCTCATGCCCACGTCAGGTGAGATTCGCGAGCAGGTCGCCCGCGAGCAAGACCGCCGCAGCAGGCTGGCCGTGCCGGCCTTCGCCGGCGGCTTTCTGTACCTGCTGAGCGCGATCATCGTCTTCAAGACGCTCAACGGCGGGCCCACCGTGGGCCTGATCCAGGGTCTGGAACCGGCGTTCTCGGGGGTGGCCGACCCGGTGCGCAGCCCTGCCACGAACGAGCTGAAATACCTGAGCCACAACGGCTTTGCGCTGATCTCGGGGAGCGTGATCGCGGCGCTGGCGATCGGCGCGCTCGTGCTCGTGCTGCTGCTGTTGTGTGAGGCGGTCGCCTTTCGTCGTCCCCACTCATGGAAGCTCGCACACCCGCTCGTGCTGTACGGCGGGATCGCGTTCGCGATCTTGAGCGTCGTGCGCCAGATAACGAGCGCGATCGTTGCCCACAACTTCGCGGTCGGACACGACTTCTCGCTGCACGCGTTCGAACAGGCGACCACGAGCAACACCGCGAACGTGATCATCGGCGCGCTCGGCCCGCTCGCCGGCGTCGCCTTTGCGGCGGGCATGATCGGAGTGCTCGTCAACACCGTTCGAGTCGGGCTGCTGCCGTTGTGGATGTCGGTGCTCGGCAGCTTCTCGGCGCTGCTGTTGTTCTTCCCGATCGGCGGCGCCGACCTGCAGATCGTGCCGGCGCTGTGGCTGGCCACCACAGGCGTGCTGTTCTTCGGGAAATGGCCCAAGGGCGAGCCGCCCGCGTGGGCCGCCGGGGAGGCGCGGCCGTGGCCAACGCAGGCGCAGATGCGCGCCGAACGGGCTGGCGGCGGACGCGCGGCGGCGAGCAGAGGGGGCGCTGGCGGGGGCGCCGCGGTCGCTGCCCCGGCTCCCATGCTGCCGGCGGGCGGCGGCACCTCGCGAAAGCGCCGACGCAAGCGCGGCGGTCGGGGCTGAGCGATGTCGAGCGAGCCCGACTCTGTGGCGGGCGGGGAGCTGGACGCCGAGCTCGCGTCGCTGCTGGACGTCGAGAGGTTCGAGCCGCCGGCGGACTTCCGTGAGCGCGCGCTGCTGAACGACCCGGCCGTGTACGAGCAGGCGGCGGCCGATCCGCTCGGCTGGTGGACCGCCCAGGCGGAACGGCTCGACTGGTTCCAGAAGTGGACGAGGGTGCTCGACGACGACGATCCGCCGTTCTACAAGTGGTTCACGGGCGGCACGCTGAACGTCTCCTACAACTGCCTCGATCGCCACGTGATCGCGGGCAGGGGCGAGCGCGTGGCGTTCCACTGGCGGGGTGAGGACGGCCAGGAGCGCGAAATCAGCTACGCGGAGCTGCTTGGCGACGTCGAACGCTTCGCCAGCGCGTTGAAGGACCTCGGCGTGGGCAAGGGCGACGTGGTCGGGATCTACCTGCCGATGATCCCGGAGGTGGTCGTGGCGATGCTCGCTTGCGCGCGCATCGGCGCTCCGCACAACGTCGTCTTCGGCGGCTTCTCCGCGGAGGCGGTGCGCGAGCGCATGGAGTTCTCGGAGGCGAAGGTGCTGATCACGGTGGACGGGGCCGCGCGCAAGGGCAAGACGGCGCCGGTCAAGGATCGCGTGGATGAACACCTGGCTGGCCTCGAGAGCCTCGAGAAAATCGTGGTCGTGCAGAGCAAGGGCACGCCGTGCGAGATGCAGGAGGGGCGCGACGTGTTCTACGAGCAGATCATCGCGGCCGCCGATCCGGTGTGCCCGGCCGAGCCGCTGGACGCCGAGCACCCGCTGTACATCCTGTACACGTCTGGGTCGACAGCCAAGCCGAAGGGCATCCTGCACACCACGGGCGGCTATCTCACAGGAGTTTCGGCGACGCACCGCTACGTGTTCGACCTGAAGCCGGACTCCGATGTGTACTGGTGCGCCGCGGACGTCGGCTGGGTCACCGGGCACTCTTACATCGTGTACGGGCCGCTGTGCAACGGCGCGACGTCGGTGATGTGGGAGGGAGCGCCCGACTATCCCCACAAGGGCATCTGGTGGGAGCTCGTCGAGCGCTACGGCGTCACGATCCTGTACTGCGCGCCGACGGCGATCCGCGCGTGCATCAAGTGGGGCGCGAAGTGGCCGAACGAGCACGACCTGAGCAGCCTGCGCCTGCTCGGCTCCGTCGGCGAGCCGATCAACCCGAAGGCGTGGCTGTGGTACCACAAGGTGATCGGTGGCGAACGCTGTCCGATCGTCGACACGTGGTGGCAGACGGAGACCGGGGCGATCATGATCACGCCGCTGCCGGGGATCACCGCGACGAAGCCCGGATCGGCGACGCAGCCCTTCCCGGGCGTATTCGCGTCGGTCCTCAGCGAGTCCACCGGCGAGCCGATCGAGGAGGGTCAGGGACTGCTCGTGCTCACACAGCCGTGGCCGTCGATGCTGCGCACGCTGTACAAGGAGCAGGAGCGCTTCGTCGCGGCCTACTTCGAGCGCTTCGGCCGTGAGACCTATCTCGTGGGCGACGCCAGCCGCCGCGACCGTGACGGCTACATATGGGTGATCGGGCGCATCGACGATGTCGTCAACGTGTCCGGGCACCGCCTGTCGACGGCTGAGGTCGAGTCGGCGATCGTGGCTCACCCCGAAGTCGCCGAGGCGGCGGTGATCGGCCAGCACGATGAGGACACGGGACAGGCGATCGTCGCGTTCGTGACGCTGCAGGGCGACCAGGACGGCGACGAGCGCACGGTCGAGGGCATCCGCGAGACGGTCGCCGAGCGCATCGGCAAGTTCGCCCGTCCCAAGCGCATCATCTGGGCGGAGGACCTGCCGAAGACGCGCTCGGGCAAGATCATGCGCCGCCTGCTGCGCGACATCGCGGAGGGGCGCGCGCTCGGCGACGTGACGACGCTGCGCGACCCGGCGGTGATGGGCGCGCTCGAGGAGCAGGTCAAGCAGCTGCAGGCCGAGGAGGCCTGAGGACTTCCTTTTTATGGGGCGGCCTACCGGCCGCGGGCACCGCCGCCGCAGGCGGTGGTCGGCGTTGGCGCGGCGAGCGCTCGCGCGTAGGGGGAATCCCTTAGGTCCGCTTGCACCGCCGCTGCGATGATGCGGTGATGGTCTCTGCTCAGGCGCCACTCGGGCAGTCTCGCGCGCCCGGCTCGCCCCTTCGTCGCCGCATCGACCGCGGCCTGCTCGGCGGCGTGTGCGCGGGCCTGGCCGAGCGCATGGGCGTCGAGGTTCTGGTCGTGCGCGTGATCATGGTCATGCTGGCTACGGTGGGAGGCATCGGCGTGGCCGTGTACGCGCTCGCGTGGGCGCTGATCCCCGTCGATGCCGACAGCGAGCGGCTCGGCCGCCGGCCCGGGGCCTGGCGTGAGGCGGCGCTGATCGTCGTGGCCGTGGCGGCGCTGTTCGCCGGCGTGCACCTGGCCGGCTCCCACCTGGGCGAGGGCCTGTGGCCGCTGGTTCTCGGCATCTGCGGGATGGCGCTGTTGTGGCGGCCGACCGCCGTGGCGGGTGGATCGGGCCCGAGCCGGCGCAGGACGCTGCGCGAGTACCTGCGTCGTCCCAGCCAGCTTGACGCCCCGCGTCTGATCACCGGCGCTCTGTTGGTCGCGTTCGCCTCGGCCGCGCTGCTGCACGCGATCGGCGTTCAGCACAGCCTGGGCAAGGCGATCTGGGCGGTGGCGATCATCGCGACCGTGCTCGGCCTGGTGGTGGGGCCGTGGGTGGTGCGTCTCGGCCGCAGCCTGTCATTCGAGCGTGCGGCCCGAATCCGCGAGCAGGAGCGTGCCGAGCTGGCGGCGCACCTGCACGACTCCGTCCTGCAGACGCTGGCGCTGATCCAGAAGCGCGCAGGCGATCCCAGAGAAGTGGCCGGGCTGGCGCGCCGGCAGGAGCGCGAGCTGCGCAGCTGGCTGCTGCAGCGCCCGGGCCGCGGCGAGGGCGACAGTGTGGCGACGGCGCTCGAGCGCGCGGCGGCCGAGGTCGAGGAGCTGCACAGGGTGCCGATCGAGGTCGTGACTGTCGGCGACGGGCCGCTCAACGGTGGGCTGGAGGCGGTGGTTCAGGCCGCGCGCGAGGCGATGACCAACGCGGCCAAGTTCGCGAGCAGCGAGCGCGTCGATCTGTACGCGGAGGTGGAGCCCGGTCGCGTCGAGGTATTCGTGCGCGATCGCGGCGTGGGCTTCGATCCGCAGGCGATCCCCGCAGACCGGCGCGGCGTGCGCGACTCGATCGTCGCCCGCATGGAGCGTCACAACGGCCGCGCTGCCGTGCACAGCCGACCGGGCGAGGGCACCGAGGTCGAGCTGGTGATGGAGCGGCCGGATGCGTGAGCTCGCACGTGAAGCTGGGGCCGAGCGCGCCGGCGCCAAGCCGCGTGTGGCGATTGTCGATGATCACCATCTATTCCGCTCAGGGGTCCGCGCCGAGCTCGGCGAGGAGCTCGAGGTGGTGGGCGATGCCGGCGCCGTCGAGGAGGCGGTGGAGCTCATCCGCGAGCAGCGCCCGGACGTGGTGCTGCTCGACGTGCACATGCCTGACGGCGGCGGCGTCGAGGTGATCACACGCGTCGGCGATGAGGCTGCGCCGGTGCGCTTCCTGGCGCTGTCGGTGTCGGATGCGGCGGAGGACGTGATCGCGGTGATCCGCGCGGGCGCGCGCGGGTACGTGACGAAGACGATCTCCGCGGCGGAGCTGGCGGAGGCGGTGCGCCGGGTGGCGGGCGGCGACGCGGTCTTCTCGCCGCGCCTGGCGGGCTTCGTGCTGGACGCGTTCGCGCAGGACGCCGGCGCGAGCAGCTCGGACGCCGGCCAGCGGGAGGCGGAGGATCGCGAGCTCGACCAGCTGACGCCGCGCGAGCGCGAGGTGCTGCGCCACATCGCGCGCGGATACATGTACAAGGAGGTCGCGCAACGGCTCGGCATCTCCGTCAAGACGGTCGAGGCGCACGTGTCGGCGGTGCTGCGCAAGCTGCAGCTGTCGAGCCGTCACGAGCTCAGCCGCTGGGCCGTGCAGCGGCGACTGGTAAGCCTGGACGGACCCTAGGGACAATCCCCGATTGCGAATGGCGTGCTCCTGCCGATAACAATAGGTAGCTGATGGATCCAAGCTCCTCTCAGCCGGCGATCGAAACCGTCGGCCTGACCAAGCGCTTCGGCGAGCGCACGGCGCTCGACGGCATCGACCTGCAGGTGCCGCGCGGCTGCGCGTTCGGCTTCCTCGGCCCCAACGGCGCCGGCAAGACGACGATCATCCGCACGCTGCTCGGCCTCACGCACGCAACCGCGGGAACCATGCACCTGCTCGGGCACCCCGTGCCGGCGGAGCGAGCGCAGGCGCTGCAGCGCGTCGGGGCGATCGTCGAGGAGCCGCGCTTTCACATGCACCTCACCGGGCGCGAGAACCTGCGCATCGTCTCCGCCGTCCGCGGGCCGGAGACGTGGGACCGGATCGACCCGGCGCTGGCACGTGTGGGCCTCGCCGAGCGGGCGGGCGACAAGGTCAAGAGCTACTCGATGGGCATGCGCCAGCGTCTCGGTGTCGCGCGCTGCCTGCTGGCCGACCCGCTGCTGCTGATCCTCGACGAGCCGACCAACGGGCTCGATCCGGCCGGCATCCAGGAGTTCCGCGAAATGATTCGCGCGATGGTCGAGCAGGAGGGCAGGACGGTGTTCATCTCCTCGCACCTCCTGGACGAGGTCGAAAAGACGTGCGACGCGGCGGCGATCGTCGACCGCGGCAAGATCGTCACGCAGGGCGCGATCTCCGATCTCGCCGCCGGCGGTGGCGCGCGCCACGAGCTGATCGTCGGCGTCGATGACGTCGACCGAGCGTTGGGCGTCCTCGGCGCCAACGAGCTCGTGGCCGAAGCTCGCCGCGCCGACGAGGGCATTCGCGTGGTGCTGTCCGGGGAGCCGCAGACGGCGGCTGAGATCAACGCGGAGCTCGTGCGCGCCGGGCTGGCCGTCACGCGCCTGGAGCCCGTACGCCACAGCCTCGAGCAGCGCTTCCTGCAGGTCACGTCGAGGCTCGACGCGGACCTCGTGCCGGAGGAGGTGAAGGCGTGAACCCAACGATCGCGATGCGCATGGTCGGGGCGGACTTCCTGAAGCTGCGCAAGAAGCGCGGCACGCTCATCTGGGCGCTGGTGCTCGCGCTCTTGCCGCTGCTGATCTTCTTCATCGTCAAGGCCGTGCAGCACTCTTCGAGCCCGGCCGAACACTCGCCGGCTGGCGGTATCAGCGGCTACACGGACGCGATACGGGTGCTCGCTCTCTTCTTCGGGCCGCTGGCCGCGATCATGATCGGCACCGACGGAGGCGCCGGCGACCTCGCGGCGGGCGTGTTCCGCGATCTCGTCGTGACCGGGCGCTCGCGCGTCGCGCTGTTCAGCTCGCGCGTGCCGGCGGCGCTCGGCCTTTGCTGGCTGGTGGTCCTGGCCGGATATGCGTTGACGCTGGTCGGGACCTATGCGCTGGCCTCGGGGACGCCCACCCCCGGCGGCGCGCTCGTGGTCAACGGGCTGCTGTTCACGCTGTTCTCCACCGGCATCGTGTGCGTGGTCGCGGTCGGCTTCTCCTCGCTCGTCGGCTCGCGGCCGGCCGCGCTGACGGTGCTGATCGGCTGGCAGCTGATCGCGAGCCGCATCCTCGAAAACATCGAATCGCTCGGCAGCTCGCGCAAGCTGATCCTCAGCCAGGCGGTCGCACACTTCAGCCCGATCAGCCTCAATGACGGCGGCCACGGGCCGCGAGGCGGAGCGACCGTGACGATGTCGACGGGCACCGCCGTGATCGTCTCGCTCGGCTGGATCGTCGTGTTCCTGGCGCTCGGCGCGTGGCGCACGCGCACGATGGACGCCTGACCAGGGGACCGCTGGGCGGCGCGATGCCGCGTCCTCGATCGCTCGTGTGCGGCTGCACACTTCGCTCACTGCGTCCTTGCCTCGCTTGCCCAGCGGCCCCCTGGTCGGGTGTTCCTAGACCTTGCGGTGCTCCGGGACCCAGCTGCCGTCGTCTTGACGGGCGAAGTCCTGGAACAGGCCCGGCGCCTCGGCCTGCATGATGCGGGCGATCTCGTCGAAGACGCTGCGCAGCTCCTCCTCGGCGCCCTCGGCGGTGCGCATCTCGATCACGTGACGCAGCGTGCGCGCGTTGGCCGTCCACAGGATGTCCGTGCTGAGGCCGATCGGGGCGAGCCGGCGCAGCGCCGAGGTGACCTCCTTCTTGACGTGGAAGGGCACGCCGTCCTCGTCGATCCCCAGCTCCTTGGCGGCGCTGACCTGGAACTCCTCGAGCTGCTCGACGATCGAGAGCACCTGCTCGCGCACCGGCTCAAGCGCGGGCGGGACGCGAAAGCCGATGTCGGTCAGGCGCACGTAGCGCAGGCTCTCCTGGCTGAAGGCCGAGCCCGCGCGATGCCTTACAAGCTCATGAGTGAATACTCTCGAACAATTTCGAATGGCGAAACTGTAGTTCGCGTGCTCGAGCACGCTGCCGTGGGCCGAGCGCAGGATGTTGGCGAAGTACTCGCGCTGGTCGCTGCGGACCCTCGTGACGTTGGGGTTGAGCCCAGGCTCCCAGCTGCGGTAGCACGCGCGGCCGCCGAACTCGACGATCAGCTCGCCGCCGTTGGGGTCGCCGTCGGCCTCCTGCAGGCGCCGCTCCAGCCACGACTCGCCGCCGACGTCGCGCAGGTAGGCGCCCATCGCCTCGACGTCGATCGACGGGCGTGCGATCAGGAAGGCGCGTGGACTTGTCTCGTGCATGGGGCGGAGGATGCTAGGGCGTGTCCCGGACGGCGCAAGCGGGCGTCGGGCAGCGGCCTCACTCTGTCCTGCGCAGCAGGTAGTCGCGGAACTTCGGCGCGGTGTAGGCGTACTCGCCCTTGCGGATGCGGTACAGCGCGCCGGCGTCGACGAGGCGGCCGAGCAGCACGTTGACGTTGCCAGGGGTCTTTGCCGAGGCGCTGCCCAGCTCGGATGAGCGCAGGGGGGGATACGGGCATCTGGCGGAGCTGAGCAGCAGGTCCTGCTCGGCTGGAGTCAGCGTTGCGAGGCGCGGGTCGTGGAAGTCGCGGTCGAGTCTGCCGTAGATGTCCGGGCGTGTGGCGTCGAGCAGCTTTGGTGTGAGCCGGTCCACGCCGACGAGGTCGGCGGCGTCCCACAGCTCAGATCCCCACAGCTGCAGGAAGTAGGGATAGCCTTCGACCTCGGCGACGACCGTCTTGGCGAGCGCTGGGGCGGCGCTGCGCGCGGTCTGTTCGAGCGGCCTCGTGAACGCCTCCAGCGCTTGCGCGGGCTCGAGCGAGTCGATCTCCTCGCCGCGAAACAGGCGCTCGCTGTAGGAGCGCGCCTTCTGCAGGTTGCCCGTCAGCGTCGGCAGGCCGCACAGGACGAGCCCGAGCGGCAGCTCGCGGCGTTGCAGCGCGACGATCGGCGCGATCAGCAGCGACAGCGGGTGCTCGCCGTGGCGGTCGCGCCCGTCGTGGATCAGCTGCGCCTCGTCCAGGAGCAGGACGACGCCCTTGCGTCCTTTGGCGAGCGCGAGCTGGACGGTGGTGAAGAGCTCGCGCGCGAGCTCTTCCTCGCGTTTGGAGCCGAACGAGAGCGACAGCGACACCTCCTCCCAGCTCACCGACAGGCTCGTCGAGCGCACCGCCTTGGCAGCCGCCGAGCGCAGTCGTGCCAGGCGCGAGAGCCGCTGGCGGGAGCGCTCCAGCAGCGACCCGATCGCCGCCTGAATCGCCGTGTCGGTGTTGTGCGCGGGTTGCAGCTCGATGAACGCCGGCTCCCAGTCGAGCGCCTGCGCGTGCTCGGCAAACGTCTCCAGCAGCACGGTCTTGCCTACGCCTCTCAACCCCGTCACCCGCATGTTCGCCTGCTGCTCGGGCGCAGAGCGCAGCATCGCGTCGAAGCGCCGCAGCGGCGCGTCGCGACCGGCGAGATACAGCGGGCGCACGCCCACGCCCGGCCGGTAGGGATTCTTGCCCGGAGTGCCAGTCATTACACGATCCTTGTAATGACAAGCGATCTTAACAATTCTCTGTAATGAGCCGCGTGCCGAGCCCACCTCTACGTGGCGTCGTGGCTCCTGCAGTACGCCGGGGCGGCCCGATGCCACACAGGTGTGCCCGGCGCTGTGTCATGGTTAGCTGCGACCGAGGAAGACGCCGCCGATACTGTCTAAGCTGCCGTGGCGATGGCCGCCACAGTTCCCGCCGAGCCCACCGATCCCGAGCTCCAGGCCACGGCCTGGGACCTCGAGCCACTCGTCGAAGGCGAGGGCGAGGACGGCGTCGAGCGCCGCCTGGGCGAGGCGCTCACGCGGGCGCAGGCGTTCGCGGCAGGCCACGCGGGCAAGCTCGACGAGCTCGACAGCGCAGGCCTCCGCGAGGCGATGAGCGAGCTGGCCGAGATCTACGAGCTCGTCGCTCGCGCGGGCTACTACGCCGCGCTGCGCTTCTCCACCGACACCGCCGATCCCGCCAACGGCGCGCTGCTGCAGAGCGTGCAGGAGCAGGAGACGGCGATCCAGACGACGCTGCTGTTCTTCGAGCTGGAGTGGGCGGCGCTGTCCGACGAGCGCGCCGAGCAGCTGCTCGCGGGCGAGGGCCTCGACTTCTGCGCTCACCACCTGCGCAACGTGCGCCGCTATCGCGAGCATCTGCTGAGCGAGCCCGAGGAGAAGATCCTCACCGAGAAGTCGCTCACCGGCGCGAGCGCGTGGACGCGGCTGTTCGAGGAGCTCACCTCGGCGATCGAGGTCGACGTCGAGGGTGAGCAGGTCGCGCTCGACGTGGCGCTCAGCCGCCTGCAGTTCGCCGACCCCGACGTGCGGCGCACGACCGCCGAGGCCGTCACCGCCGCGCTCGCGCCGGGGTTGCGCACGCGCGCGTTCCTGTTCAACACGCTGCTCGCCGACAAGGCCACCGACGACCGCCTGCGCCGCTATCCGCACTGGCTGGCGGCGCGCAACCTCGCCAACGAGGCCAGCGACGAGTCCGTGCAGGCGCTGATCGAGGCGGTGCGCGGGCGCTATGAGATCCCGCGTCGCTGGTACCGGCTGAAGGCGAAGCTGCTCGGCGTCGAGCGCCTGGCCGACTACGACCGCATGGCGTCAGTCACCGAGGACGAGGTCAGCTACCCGTTCGCCCACGCGCGCGAGATCGTGCTCGACTGCTACTCGTCGTTCTCACCCGAGCTGGGCGCGCTCGTCAAGCGCTTCTTCGACGAGCGCCGCATCGACGCGCCGGTGCGCCCGGGCAAGCGCGGCGGCGCGTTCTGCGCGGCGGCGGTGCCGTCGGTGTACCCGTACGTGCTGCTCAACTACACCTCGCGCCGGCGCGACGTGCTGACGCTCGCGCACGAGCTTGGCCACGGGGTCCACTTCGCACTGGCCGCCCGTCAGGGCGTCTATCACCAGAGCACGCCGCTGACGCTCGCCGAGACAGCGTCGGTGTTCGGCGAGACGATCGTGTTCGGGCGCCTGCTGGAGGAGGACACGACGCCCGCCTCGCGCCTGGCGCTGCTGGCGGAGAACCTCGAGGACACGATCGCGACGGTCTTCCGCCAGGTCGCGATGAACCGCTTCGAGGATCTCGTGCACACAAACCGGCGCGAGCAGGGCGAGCTGTCGGTCGAGCGCCTGGGGGAGCTGTGGACGGAGAGCCAGTCGGAGATGTTCTGCGACTCGGTCGAGTTGACGGAGGGCTATCGCACGTGGTGGTCCTACATCCCGCACTTCATCGGCAGCCCCGGCTACGTGTACGCGTACGCGTACGGGCAGCTGCTCGCGCTGTCGGTGTACGAGCGCTACGAGCAGACGGGCGCCGAGCTCGTGCCCCGCTACCTGGAGATGCTCGCCGCCGGCGGCTCGCGCACGCCGGAGGAGCTCGGCGCGATCGTCGGCGTGGATCTGGCCGACCCGGGCTTCTGGACGGCCGGCCTGGACCTCGTCGAGCGCCAGCTGCAGGAAGCCGAAGCGGCGGCGGAGGCGTCCGGAAGGCTGTCGTGAGCTTGGCATTCGCGGGCAAGACGGTGCTGGTGACGGGAGCCTCGCGCGGCATTGGCCTGGCGGCCGCGCGCGTGTTCGCCGCGCAGGGCGCGCGTGTCGGCCTCGTCGCGAGCAACGCGCAGCTGCTGGCCGACGCCGCCAAGGAGATCGACGGCGAGCACCACGTCGTGGCCGCCGATCTGACCGACCCGGCGGAGTGCGCGCGAGCCGTCAGCGAGGTCAGCGCCGCGCTGGGGCCGATCGATGTGCTGATCAGCTGCGCCGGCGTCCTGCGCCGCGACTTCGTCGAGGACGTCAAGCCGGCGGACTTCGAGCAGAGCTATCGCCTTCACGTCGGCGCTGGCATCTGGCTCACGCAGCGCGTGCTCGCAGGCATGCGCAAGCGCGGCTACGGCCGCATCGTGCTCGTCTCCTCCGAGCTCGGGCTGATCGGCGGCCCCTCCTACGCCTCGTACTGCTCGAGCAAGTGGGCGATGGTCGGCTTGGGCGAGGTCCTGACACACGAGCTCGCCGACAGTGGCGTGCGCGCCACGGTCGTGTGCCCCGGCGACGTGCGCACTGACCAGCTGAACGAGGAGCACGAGTGGGGGCCAACGGGCGGCGTGACGCCCGAGAAGGCGATGTCCGCCGACTACGTCGCCCGCGCGATCGTGCGCGCCGCCGAGCGCGGCAAGCCGCTGGTCGTCGTCGACCGCCCGCACATGCGTGTCGCGTTCTGGGTCATGCGCCGCGCGCCGCGCCTGCGCGTGCCGCTGATCGCCGATGCGTACAAGAAGCTCACGCGCGAACGGCGCCAGCCCGCCGGGTGAGGGCCTGCTTGCGGCGGTAGGCCTGCCTGTCGGGGAGACAGGGGTCGTGGCCGCAGACACCGGGGCTTTTAGGCCGGCGTAGGCGGTTTCGTGGGCGGATCTGGCACCTCGGACTCGTCCGTCCGGATCTTCGATGAGGATCAACTCGAGTTGATCGGCTGTGCCGGCCGCTATATCGCCTCCGCAACCGGAGCACGAGAACTCGGTGTACTCAAGGTCCCCGACGGCCATAGCGAGAACACCCGGATCCAGGCGCTCAAGAATCGAGGGGGCGATGTTGAGAGGCATGTCTCGTCGTCGGCGTGTCGCTGCGATGATCTACCATGAGTATTGTGAGCGCTACGCGGACAGACCCGTCTCTCACGCCCGTCAGCGACAGCATTGGCGAGGCATCAACGCTGACCTTCGATCTGCCAGGTTTCCACGACTGGATCGAGAGCCTTGGCGGGGAGTCGGCGATTGCTGCATCTCCGGCGCTTGTCGAGCTGCTCCAGGTCGTTCGCAATGCGCTCGCCCATCACATGCGAGTCGTTGTGCAGATAGCGCCTGTAGGTCCGCGAGATGAGGACATCGGCGAGTGGCGCAGCCAGCTCGAGCAGCTCGTTGAGCAGATGACTCCAGAGCTCTCGCTTCCGAGCGAGCCGAAGCTCCGCCAGGCTCGTCGCAACGCCGAGGCCCGCACGCAGCTTCTTCAGGAGTTTGGAGCACTCACGGGCGACCAGATTGGCGAAGAGCACTCGCAGGCGCAGAATCGCCACGCGCTGGCTGCCCGCTGGCGTAAGGAGGGCCGAGTCTTCGGCGTTCCTTATCGAGGACAGACGCTCTACCCAGCGTTCCAGTTCGATGCCGTAAGCGGCGAAGTCAAGCCGTCCATCCGCGATGTACTGACGCATCTGCCGCGTGATCGCATGTCGGAGTGGGAGAGCGCCCTCTGGTGGACTGCGGCAAATGGATGGCTCGAAGGACGACGCCCTGTCGATGTCCTCGATGACGAACCCGAGGCCGTCGCTGCTGCTGCGGCGCGGCTTGGAGCACCGCGGGGGCTGTGACGACAAGCCGCCCGGCTGTTCCGCGCTCGGGGAGCGTTTCTCCGGCGATCGAAGGCCTCAAAGCTGGCTCTACGCTCATTCGCATCTACCAACGCCGCTTTGGCCCCCTTGATTTCAATGGAGGGGGCGCGGTGGCCCGGTTCCGGCCGATCAGAAATACGTCGGGCGAGGTCGTCCCAACTGCCTACGGCGCTCACGACCAGGAGACCGCTATCGCAGAGGCAGTCCTCCGCGGTGTGTCCGCACTAAACCGCGGCTCTCCGAGGAGACGCTTGTTCCGCCTGGAGGTCGAGGGCTTGGACATGGCCCGGCTGCGTACAACTAGGCCGCTGCGGCTCGTGCGACTGCACGGCCTCGGATTGACCCGCCTGAATCTCCTGCGAGAGCACGTGATCGATAGCCCAGAGTCCGAGTACGGCTACACCGCAGCCTGGGCGCAGACGCTCTACGGACACCGGAGCAGAGCCCACGGAATGGTCTGGACATCTCGACAGAACGACACATCTCGTGCCCTCATCCTGTGGGGAGGAACGCGGGTGCGTCCCGGGTGGCTGCAGTTGGAAGGTGACCCCGTGGCCCTGGATCGAGAACCGGGCCTCGACCTCATTCGGCAGGTCTGCGCGGATGCCGGAGTGGACTTCGAAGGCTGAGTCGGCCGGCGGGTCCATACGAGACATCCCAGATCGTGCGCGCTACCTTCTCGGTTGATGCCTGTCGCAAGTAAGTTGGCGATTTATGTCCGCGATGCCGGACGGCTCTCTCGCCACGCCAGATCGGCAGAGCCACCGGCACATCGCCTGGCACAGCGCGTCGCTGGCTTGCCCAGCGGAGCAAGTCCAGCGGGTGATAAACGCTGCCTATATGCCGATCTGGCTCGACGCGCCCATCCCTGCCCTCGACGACAAGAAGCCTCTCGATGCCATCGCTCAAGGCGACGGTCGGGCGGTCGCGCGCCTCGTCTCAGGGGTTCGCTTCTCGGTCATCCCATCCCCGCTGGGAGCTCGGCGGAGCGACGTGCTAGATCCTCAGAACAGCCCGCTGAGCGCGGCGCCCGCGTGGTGCACCAGGTCGAACAGCGGCTGCGGGATGATGCCGAAGAAGATCGTCGCCGCTCCGGCCAGCACCGCGACGAGCACCACCTCCGGTTGCAGGCCGCCCATGCGCGGCGCGGCGAGAGCGGCGCCGCCGGTCGCCGGTGTGAGGCCGCCCTCCGCGTCGAGCTCGGGCGAGCCGCCCGCCAGCGCCGGCAGCGGGCCGCCCGCGGGCGCGGTGGTGGGGGAGGGGGAGCGGCCCTTCTGCGGCTCGCCGCTGGGTGCCTCGCGCATCCACATCGCCGCGACCACCGGCAGGTAGTAGCCGAGCGAGATCATCGAGCCGATCACGATCGCCACTCCCAGCCACGCGTAGCCGCCCGCCACCGCCGCGTCGATCAAATAGAACTTGCCGATGAAACCGGCAGTCGCCGGGATGCCCGCCAGCGCCAGCATCGAGATCGTCATCGGCCACGCAAGCCACGGGCGCTCGCGGCCCAGACCCGCCACCGCGTCGAGCGAGTCGCCCAGGCCCGTTTCGCGTTCGCGCGCCACGATCACCGCGAACGACGCCATGTTCATCAGCAGGTACACCGCCAGGTAGAACACAGTCGCCGCGACGCCCAGCTGTGTGGCCACGACGATGCCCGCCAGCATGTAGCCCGCCTGCCCCACCGACGAGTACGCGAGCATGCGCTTCAGCGAGGACTGCCCCAGCGCGCCGACGTTGCCGGCGATGATCGTGATCGTCGCCAGCGCCGCCAGCGCCGGGCCCCAGCTCGACTGCGCGCCGATCAGCGCCACGTCGAAGAAGCGCAGGAACACGCCCAGCGCCGCCACCTTCGTGGTGACCGCCATGAACGCCGTCACCGGCGTCGGCGCGCCCTCGTACACGTCCGGCGTCCACTGGTGAAACGGCGCCACCGACGCCTTGAAGCACAGGCCCGCCACGCACAGCGCGATCCCCGTCAGCGTCAGCGGGTCCGTCGCCAGGCTGCCGCTAGACAGCGCGCTCGCGATCGCAGAGAAGTCCGTCGAGCCGGTCGCGCCGTAGATCAGCGCCAGGCCATACAGCAGCGTCGCCGAGCCCACCGAGCCGACGATCAGGTACTTCAGGCCCGACTCCAGCGAGTGCTCGCGGCGCAGTTCCGTCGCGCACAGCACGTACAGCGGGATCGACAGCAGCTCCAGGCCCACGAACAGCGCGATCGTGTTCTGCGCGCTCGCCAGCACCGACATGCCGCCCACCGACGTCAGCAGTAGCGCGTGGAACTCGCCGTGCGCCGCTTCCTGCGCCGCCAGCGAGCGCCACGCCAGCAGCACCGTGCACGCGCCGCCCGCGATCAGGATCAGGTTCAGCGCCAGGGACAAGTCATCAATGCGTAGTGCTCCGGAAACGATTGACTTGTCCGCGTTCCACTGCCAGATCGTCAGGCCCAGCGCCGCGCCCAGCGCCACCAGGCTCAGCGCCGGCACCACCTGCGAGCGCACCCAGCGCGAGCCCAACAGGCCGATCAGCAGCACTATCACCGCGCCGCCGAGCAGCGCGATCAGCGGCGACAGGCCCGCGAAGTCGACGTGCGGGCCTTTCAGGTGCGTCGTCGCGACGGTCGGCGAGAAGAGAGGCACGTAGTTCATCGCGTCGCCGCTCCCGAGGGTTCGCCCGTAGCGCCTTCGGCGGATTCGCCGGCGCTGGCTTCGGAGGGTGCGCCAGCGCTGCCTTCGGACGCTTCGCTCGCGCCGCGTTCGGAGGATTCGGGGACGGTGACCGCTCCGTGGACTGTCACCGTGTGGGCTTGGGTCGCGGCTGGCGCGGCCGTACTGGCCGTACCGTTGAAAAAATGGAACTGGGCGTTGGGGTTGCCTGCGAGCGCCTGCGCCTCGAACACGGCGGTCTTGACCGAGCTTTCGCTGCGGTGCAGCGCCAGCTGCGGGTACAGCGCCAGGAACACGATCACCAGCACCAGCGGCACCAGCACCGCGCCGTCCCGAAGGGTGATCTCACGCGAGCTCACGCCTGAGCCCACGCGGTTGTGCATCGCGCGGATGAACAGCCGCAGCGCGTACACGCTCGCCAGCACCACGCCGCTGAACGCGATGATCGCGATCGCCAGCTTCGCTTTGAAGACGCCCAGCAGGATCAGGAACTCGCCCACGAAGTTCGACGAGCCCGGCATCGCCAGCGTCGCCAGCGACACGATCAGGAAGATGCTCGCCAGCACCGGCGCGCGGAACGCGATCCCGCCCATGTCGCGAATGTCTTCCGAGCCGCCCGCGCGCCGCCCCAGCAGCGCCGCGATGAACAGCGCCGGCGCCACCACCAGCCCGTGGTTGACCATCTGCAGCAGCGCCCCCTGCGCGCCCTGCGGATTCAGCGCGAAGATCCCCAGCAGGATGAAGCCCAGCTGCGCCACCGACGAGTATCCGAGGATCAGCCGCGCGTTCGTCTGGCTGAACGCCTGCATCGAGCCGTACACGATCGACACCAGCGCGATCAGCAGCATCAGCGTCTGGAAGTGCACCGCCGCCTGCGGGAACAGCGGCAGCACGATCGCCAAAAAGCCGTACGCGCCGACCTTCGACAGCACCCCCGAGAACACCATCAGCACCTCCACCGGCATCGCCCGGTAGCCGTCCGGCATCCAGCCGTGCAGCGGAAACGCCGGCATCTTCACCAGGAACGCCGCCGCGAACAGCAGGAAGATCCACTCCTGCGTGCCCGTGCCGAGCGGCAGCGCCTGCAGCGAGCTCAGCACGAACGTGATGTGCCCGCCGCCCTGCTGCGCCGCCAGCACGCCCGTCGCCACAGCCCCCGCGAGCATCAGCAGCGAGCCCACCAGCGTGTAGATCACCAGCTTGATCGTCGCTTTCACTCTGTCCGGGCCCTGACCCCAGCCGCCGATCAGGAAGTAGAACGGGATCAGCATCAGGTCGAAGAACGCCACGAACAGCGCCAGGTCCTGTGCCAGGAACGCGCCCAGCACCGCCGACTCCGCCAGCATGAAGTTGAAGTAGAAGAGGCGCGGGCGATCGACCGCAGCGCTTTCGCTGCGCAGGTTCGCCGCCAGCGTCGCCGCCGCGAACAGCAGCGTCGTCAGGCCCAGCAGGAACACGTTCAGGCCCGTTACCGCCAGCTTGTAGTGGATCCCCAGCGTCGCGATCCACACCACGTCCGTCACGTGCTGCAGGGGTGGGCCATTAATCTTAAAGTCCGCGATGTAGCCGATCGCCAGCGCCAGCGCCGCCAGCGAGCCAAGCAGCGCCATCGCGCCAGGCGCGCTCCAGCCCGCGCGGGCAGCGCCGCCGGCCTCTTCGCCATCCGAACCCACGCCGACAGCGCCCGGCGTTTTGATCACGGCACCCAGCAGCGCGCCCAGCACGCCGCAGGCGAGGGGGAGCCAGATCAGGATCGAGAGGGGCGGCATATCAGGCCTGCAGCAGGAAGTAGAAGCCAACGCCCGCCACGCCCAGCACCAGCAGTGCCGCGTAGTAGCGCACGAAACCGCTCTGCGCCGCACGCACCGCCGCCGAGCCCGCGCGCACGATGCCCGTCGTGCCGCCGATCAGCGTCTCATCGACGAACACGCGCTCGAACGTGTCACGCGCGAACGCGCCCGTGGCGGCCATCGGGCGCACCACCAGCAGGTCGATCGCCTCGTCGAAGTACCACTTGTTCACGAACAGCTCATACAACGGCCGCGTGCGCAGCCTGATCGCCGTGGAGGTCTTGAGTTCCCGCCCGCCGACGACCCAGATGCGGTACGCCAGCGCGATCCCCGCCAGGCCGAGCAGCGTGCCCAGCGTCAGGCCGATCACCAGCAGCCCCGTTTTCGTGTGCGGTTCATAGCCCTTCGCCGTCGCGAACGACGGGCGCAGGAAGTCGTCGATCACGAAGTCCACTTTCGGGATCTGGATCAGGCCCGCGCCGACCGCGCCCAGCGCCAGCAGGCCCATCGCGACGCGCATCGGCAGCGCTCGCTCCGCGATCGCGTGCACCGGGCCCGGGAAGCCCACGTCCGTGTCCTCCTCCTCGCCCGTCGCCGGGTTGCGCGGCACCTCCGCGTGGTGTAGATGGCCGCCTTCCAGCTCGCGCGCCTCGCTCACCGGCTCGCCGTGGAACGCGCGGAAGATCATCCGGAACGTGTAGATCGCCGTCAGCAGCGCGCCCGTGTAGCCCGCCACGTACAGGATCCAGTGCCAGCCGCCGCGCTCGCCCGTCACCAGCAGGATCTCGTCCTTGGAGAAGAAGCCCGAGAACGGCGGGATGCCCGACAGCGCCAGCCCGCCCACGATGAAGCACACGTACGTGAACGGCAGCGCCTTGCGAAAGCCGCCCATCTTCTCCAGCGACTGCTCGCCGCCCATCGCGCCGATCAGCGACCCCGCCGCCATGAACAGCAGCGCCTTGAAGAACGCGTGCGTCATCAGGTGGAACAGCCCCGCCGCGTACGCGCCCACCGACACGCCCATGATCATGTAGCCGATCTGCGACATCGTCGAGTACGCGATCACGCGCTTGATGTCCGTCTGCGCCAGGCCGATCGTGCCCGCGATCAACAGCGTCGCCGCGCCCACCACCGCGCCCACGTCCTGCGCCGCCGGCGCGCGTTCGAACAGCGGGTGCATGCGCGCGATCAGGTACACGCCCGCCGTCACCATCGTCGCCGCGTGGATCAGCGAGCTCACCGGCGTCGGGCCCTCCATCGCGTCCGGCAGCCACGTGTGCAGCGGGATCTGCGCCGACTTCGCAAACGCCCCCACCAGCAGCAGGATGCAGCCCGCGACCAGGTCGCCCTCGTTCGTGCCGTGCCCGAACGCGCCCGTTTCAGCCGCGTGGAAGCTCTTCAGCAAGTCCAGCGTGTGCGTGTGCTTGAAGATGAAGTACGTCCCCAGCACCAGGCCCGCGTCGCCCACCACGTTGATCACGAACGCCTTGATGCCCGCCTTCGTCGCCGTCGTGCGCCGGTACCAGAACGAGATCAGCAGGTACGACGCCGCGCCCACGAACGCCCAGCCCACGATCAGCAGCAGGAAGTTGCCCGCCAGCACCAGCAGCAGCATCGAGAACACGAAGAAGTTCAGGTACGAGAAGTAGCGAACGAAGCCGCGGTCCTTCTCCATGTAGGAGATCGAGTACAGGTGGATCAGCGTCGACACGCCCGTGACCACCAGGATCATGAACACCGACAGCGGGTCCACCAGGATCGACATCTGCGCGTCGATGCCCGCCGTCGACGCGTAGTTCCACAGCGACGACACCATCTGACGATCCGCCGCCGCGTGGCCCTGCAGCGAGATCAGCGCGCCCAGCGCCGCCAGGAACGCCAGGAAGATCGCCGTCGTGCCCAGCCAGCCCGCCGAGTTGCCGGGCAGCACGCGATAGCCGAACGCCGTGATCAGCGTGCCCAGCAGCGGGAACAACAGCACCAGCCAGCCATAAGTGGTGGTGCTCATCTAACCCTGCAGCTCTCTCAGCTCGTCGACGTCGATCGGCAGCTGGCGGCGGTAGATCGCGACGATCATGCCGAGGCCGATGCACACCTCGCACGCCGCCACCGTCATCACCACGATCGCCAGGATCTGCCCGTCGCCGTTGCCCCACATGCGCGAGAACGCGATCAGCGCGAGGTTGCCGCCGTTGAGCATCAGCTCCAGGCACAGCAGCACCACCAGCGGGTTGCGCCGCGTCATCACGCCCACCGCGCCCAGCGCGAAGACGATCGCCGACACCGCCAGGTACCACGCGATGCTCATGGCGTGCGACTCCCAACGCCCTCGGCCGTCGTGCCCGTGCCCAGCGGGCGGCGCATGTCGAGCGGCACGAACCTCTCGTGCTCGTCCTCCTCGCCCAAGCCGCCGCGGCGGCGCGCCAGCACGACGCCGCCGACAGCCGCGATCAGCAGCAGGAACGACGCGAGCTCGAACACCAGCAGGAAGCGCGTCAGCAGCAGCTTGCCGATGTACGCCGGCGTGCCATACGCCTGCGGTCCCGGCACGTAGCCGGCGCCGTAGCCGCTCGTCGCCTCCAAGCCGGTCCCCAGCAGCGCGATCAGCAGCTCGACCAGCAGCGCCCCGCCGAGGATCGCGCCGCCGAGGCGCAGGCCCGAGCCCACAGCGGGCGGGCGCGATCCGTTGCCCCGCAGGCGCTCGCCGAGCTGGCCGATCTTCGATCGGTCGCCCTCGCCGCCCACGTACGCGACCACGAACACGTACAGAACCATCACCGCACCCGCGTACACCACCACCTGCACCGCCGCCACGAACTCCGCCCGCAGCAGCAGGAACAGCACCGCCAGCGACACCAGGTGCCCGACCAGCGCCAGCACGCTGAAGAACGGGTTGCGCAGCACCACCACGCCCACCGCGCCAGAGATCACGCCGATCGCTGCGAGGAAGAAAAGAACGGCACTCATCTTGCGTCTGATCCTTCGGTGTCCACGCGCAGCGATCTCGGCCGCGGAGCCGCGATACGGCGACGCTCGCCCGCCGCGTAAGCGGCCGCGAGTGGCGACGTATCGCGGCGGAGCTTCACTCGCCCTCGTTCCTCAGCGGCGTGCGCTCCAACGGCTCCGCCAGCAGCATCTCCTTCGTGAAGATCAGATCCGCGCGGTCGTAGTCGGACAGCTCGTAGTCGTGGCCCATCGTGATCGCGTCGAACGGGCACGCGACCTCGCAGTAGCCGCAGAAGATGCAGCGCGACAGGTTGATCTCGTACACCGCCGCATAGCGCTCCCCGGCCGACACGCGGTTCTCGGGGGTGTTCTCCGCCGCCACCACGCGGATGCAGTCCGCCGGGCATGCCGCCGCGCACAGCGAGCAGCCGACGCACTTCTCGAGGCCGGTGTCCTCGAATCGGTGCAGCTTGTGGCGGCCGCGGAAGCGCGGGTACACCGGCACCTTCTCCTCCGGGTACTGGATCGTGTTCGGGCCCTCCGCGATGCGCCCGAACGTCGTCTTCAGGCCGCGCGCCGTCTCCACGAACGTGCGCCACGCGCTGCGCGCCGCGCCCGGCTGGGGCGGGCGCCGGACCTCGATCACGTCCTCGCCCGGGCTCCACGCGGTCACGTTCAGGGTCGCCGTCGCCGTCGCGGTGGGCTGGGTGGTGGCGTCGCTCATCAGTGCGTCACCACCACGAGGATCGCCGTCACCAGCGTGTTCAGCGTCGCCAGCGGCAGCAGCACCTTCCAGCCGAAGCTCATCAGCTGGTCGTAGCGCAGGCGCGGCAGCGTCGCGCGCACCCAGATGAACAGGAACGTGACCAGCGACATCTTGAACAGCACCACGAACGGATCGACCCAGCCCGGCGGGTGGATGCCGAACGGCAGCAGCCAGCCGCCGAAGAACACCGTCGTGACGATGCCCGAGACGACCAGCACGTTGAGGTACTCGGCGAAGTAGTAGGACGCAAAGCGCCCGCCACCGTACTCGGTGTTGTAGCCGCCCACCAGCTCCGCGTCCGCCTCCGTCAGATCGAACGGCGCGCGGTTGGTCTCCGCGAAGCTCGCCACCAGGAAGATCAGGAAGCCGCCGAACTGGGGGATGAAGTACCACATGCCTTTCTGGGCGGTCACGATCCCCGTCAGCGACAGCGTCTGCGCGGTCATGATCACGCCCACGAGCGCCAACCCCTGGGAGACCTCGTAGGAGATCAGCTGCGCCGCGCCGCGCATCGCGCCCAGGAATGAGTACTTCGAGCCCGACGACCAGCCGCCGAGCATGATCCCGTAGAACGCGATCGCCCCGAACGCGAACAGGTACAGCGGCCCGATCGACACATCCACCCCGTACAGCCCGACGCGTTCGCCGAAGATGTGCTGGACGTTGCCGAACGGGATGATCGCGAACGCCGCCACCGCCGTCAGGATCGAGATCAACGGCGCCACCGCGAACATGAAGCCGACTGACGTCGTCGGTCGGAACTGCTCCTTCGTCAACAGCTTCAGGATGTCTGCCAGCGGCTGCAGCGCGCCATACGGCCCGACGCGGTTGGGGCCATAGCGGCCCTGCATGCGGCCCATGATCTTGCGCTCCGCCATCAGCACCACGGGGACCAGCTGCAGCCCGACCGCGAAGATCACGATCGCCTTCAGGATCTGGACCCACCACGCTTCGTAGAAGCCCACGAGCGCCAGCGTGGGGGCGAGCCTGGGGGCGAGCGTCATGCCCGCTCACCGCCGGTGTATAGCGATGGTGATACAGGCTTCTCAAGGAGACATGCGGCGGGCGCGGCGTTCATGTCTTCGCTCCGCCGCTGTATGACAATGGCAATACAGACTTCTCGCGGGGAAACAGGAACTCGAGCGCAGGCGAGAACTCGACCTCGGGCGCGTCCCACACCGAGCGCCAGCCCGCGAGCTCGACAGCGTCGGGACCCGGCTCGGCTGCGTGCGACCCGGGCTCGGCCGACTCGGTGGACGCCGGCTCGGGCGCGCGGCTCCGCGCAGCCGCGGCATCGATGCCAGGGAACGCCGACGCGGCGTCACGCTCGTGCCAGCGCACGCCCCGGCCGCCGATCTCCTCGAGCGTGAGGCCGGCGTAGAACGGCACGGCCTCGAACAGCCGCTGTGAGGCCATCTGGCCGCTGAGCACGTCGAGGTCGAGGCCGACGCGCAGTGCGAGCTCGGCCAGCACCTGCCACTCCCCGCGCACCTCGCCCGGCCGCGCGATCGCGGGACGCAGGCGCTGCACGCGCCCGTCGGGGTGGACGATCGTGCCCTCCTTCTCGGCGTACGCCTCGGCTGGGAACACGACGTTGGCGTGCTCGCGGATCGTGTCGGTCAGGAACGACGCGTGGGCGATGACGGTGCTCGCGCTCCCCAGCGCGCGCTCCCACAGCTCGCCGTCGGGCAGGTCGCGCAGCGGGTCGCAGTGCAGCAGGTACAGCGCGCTCAGCTCACCCGCCGTCAGGCCCTCGGCGATCGCATGTGCGTCACGCGGCGCGGACGGGCTCCCGTTCGTCGCGCCGGCGACGGCGGCTGGCTCGCCGAGGCCGGCACTCGCGTTGGGCAGCACGCCGGCCTCGCGCAGCCCGCGGCCGTTGGCGAAGGCCGGCACTTCCAGCAGCCCGGCACCATCGGTGCCGGCGATGCCGAGGGCGTCGGCGATGTCGAGCAGCGCCCGCGCGGCGGCGGCTCCGTTCGCGCCGGCCGTGAGCCGCTCGCCCCACAGGATCACGATCTCCTCGCCGGCGCCCCTGAGCAGATCCGCCAGCTCGCGCACGTCCGCGGGCGCGTCGCCGCCGGTGAGCGCGGCGGCGAGCGCGGCGGCGAACGCGCCGCCGGCGCCCGGCGCGTAGCGCACCGACAGCGCGGCGTTCGCGTCGAGCAGGCTCTTGTGCGGGGAGGCGACGGCCAGCTTCATGCGCTGGCGGCGCACGCCCTTGCGCAGGCGCAGGTCGAGGATCGGCGCGTCGTTGACCGGCTCGGTGTCGAGCACGAGCACCGCGTGCGCGAACTCGAGGTCTGAGACCTTCGCCTGCAGCTTCGGCTCACCGAGCGCGCGGTGCAGATCCAGCGGCAGGGTGCCGGCGCGGCGAGAATCGACGTGCGGGGAGCCGAGTCCGTCGCGCAGCAGCCGCGTCAGCAGCAGGCCCTCCTCGTTGGTGCTCGCGCCGGCGGCGATCGCGCCGGTGTGCGCGCCGGCGCGCGCCAGGCCCGTCGCGGCCTCCTGCAGCGCGCGCTCCCACGAGACCGGCCGCAGCCGGCCGCCGTCGCGCACGTGCGGCTCGGTGATGCGCTCGTCGACGTGGAAGGACTGGTAGGCGAAGCGTCCCTTGTCACACAGCCAGCCGTCGTCGACCTCGACGTTGTCGCGGGCCAGCACGCGCAGCGCGCGCTCGTCGCGCACGGTGACGGTGACGTTGCACTGCGCCGGGCACAGCGTGCACACCGAGCCCGCGCCCTCGATGTCCCACGGGCGCGCCCGGAAGCGGTAGGGCCGCGAGGTGAGCGCGCCGACGGGGCACAGCTCGATGATGTTGCCGCTGAACGGCGCCACGTACGGGTGCCCGTCGAACGTCGAGACGTAGGAGTGCGCGCCGCGCTCGAGCAGCACCAGCTGGTAGTCCTCGGCGACCTCCTGCGAGTAGCGCACGCAGCGGTAGCAGAGGATGCAGCGCTCGCGGTCGATCGCGATCAGCGGCGAGAGCTCCAGCGGCTTGACGAAGTGGCGCTTGGGCTCGATGAAGCGCGAGATGCCGCCGCCCCAGCCGAACGTGATGTCCTGCAGCGGGCACTCGCCGCCCTTGTCGCACACGGGGCAGTCGAGCGGGTGGTTGATCAGCAGGAACTCGACCACCGACTGCTGCGCGGTCTTCACGCGCTCGGTCTGCGTGTAGACGACCATGCCGTCCTTGACGGGCGTCGAGCAGCCCGTCTGCAGCTTCGGGATGCCCTCGATCTCGACCAGGCACATGCGGCAGGCGCCGACCGGTTGGCCGAGCTTGGGCTCGTAGCAGAACACGGGGATCTCGACGTCGCCGCGCTTGGCGGCGTCGACGAGCATCGTGTTCTCGGGCGCCTGCACCTCGCGGCCGTCGATCGTGAAGGTGATCGTGCGCGGTTGGGGTCTAGGCATCGAGCGCCCCCTGGGCGGCCAGCGCGGACTCGGACGCGGCGCCGGCGCCGAGGCCGTTACGGGCGCGCGCGGCCTCGATGTGCGCTTCGAACTCGTCGCGGAACTTGGCGATCATCGAGCTGATCGGCATCGCCATCGCGTCGCCGAGCACGCACAGGCAGTTGCCCATGATGTGCTCCTGCACCGAGGCCATGATCTCGATGTCCATCGGCGTCGCCTCGCCGGAGTCGATGCGTTCGAGCATCTTCACGGTCCAGTTGGTGCCCTCGCGGCAGGGTGTGCACTTGCCGCAGGACTCGTGGCGGTAGAACTTGGCGACCTTCATCGCGACATCGACGATCGGCGTGGAGTCGTCGACGACGATGATCGCGCCCGAGCCGAGCATCGTGCCGGCCGCGGCGAGCGAGTTGAAGTCATAGGCGACGTCGAGGTCCTCGGCCTTGAGCACCGGTGAGGAGGAGCCGCCCGGGAACCAGCACTTGACCTCGCGACCGTCGGGCGGGCCGCCGGCGAGGCCGTAGATGATCTCGCGCGAGGGGATGCCGAGCTCGATCTCGTAGTTGCCGGGACGCTTGACGTGGCCGGAGACGGACACGAGCTTGGTCCCGGTCGAGGTCTCCACGCCCAGCTTGGCGTACTCCTCGCCGCCCATCGCGATGATCGCGGGGACGGTCGACAGCGTCTCGACGTTGTTGATCAGCGTCGGTCCCTGGTAGAGACCCTGCAGGGCCGGGAACGGCGGCTTCAGGCGCGGGTTGCCGCGCTTGCCCTCGAGCGAGTCCAGCAGGCCCGTCTCCTCGCCGCAGATGTACGCGCCGGCACCGCGATGCACGACCAATGACAGCGAGTGTCCCGAGCCGAGGATGTTCTCACCGACGTAGCCCGCGTTACGCGCTTCGTGCAGCGCGGCGTCGAGCATGTCTGCCTGCAACTCGTACTCGCCGCGGATGTAGATGAACGAGCGCGTGGTCCCAGCCGCGTAGCTGGCGATCACGATCCCCTCGATCAGCATGTGCGGCGTCTTCTGCATCAGCTCGCGATCCTTGAACGTCCCCGGCTCGGACTCGTCGGCGTTGCACACGAGGTACTTGTCCATCCCGCCCTTGGGCAGGAAGGAGATCTTCGTGCCCATCGCGAAGCCCGCGCCGCCGCGCCCGCGGATGCCAGACGTTTTGAGCTGCTCGAGCACCTCTTCGGGCGTCATCTGGAGCGCTTTGCGCAGCGACTGATAGCCGCCGCGGCGCTCGTAGACGTCGAGCGTGTTCAGGCCAGGCTCGTCGATATCGGTGAACAGGAGGATCGGATCCCGGCTCACGCCGGAGGCAGTGGCGGCCATGCTCAGCTGCCCCTCCGTACCGGCTCGGCCGGGTGCAACGGGAACTCGCTGCTGTTGGCGTGCGGGTCGGCGACCAGCCGCCGCGCGAGCTGCTTCTCGGGCAGCACCGGGCGCCCTGCGCGGATGTCCTGCAGCAGCTGCGGCACGTCGGAGATCTCAAGCGGGCCGACGTAGACGCCGTCGACCGACGCCATCGGCGCGATGTCGCAGGCGCCAAGGCACTCGAACCCGCGCACATTGATGTCGGGGTTCTCGCCGACGCCCTGCGCCGCCGCCTCGCTGATCGCCGCGTACAGCTCGTCGGCGCCGCACAGCGAGCAGGAGATGTTCGTGCACACGTACACGCTGTGGCGGGGAACGGGCGAGGTCTCGAGCATGTCGTAGAACGTCGCCACCGAGTCCAGGTAGGCGGGCGTCAGGCGCATCACGCACGCGACCTGCTCGAGCGCCTTGGGCGAGCACCAGCCGTGCACGCGCTGGGCCGCCGCCAGCGCCGGCAGCGTCGCCGAGCGGCGGTCGGGGTAGTTGGCCATGTGCGCCTCGATCTCCGCGCGCAGGTCATCCGGCACGGGCGTGCTCGCCGGGTCGGGGATCTCCGCGGGGTCCTTCTCGAGGTCGACCGACTGGTCCCAGCCGGGCACGCGCGAGCCGTGTTCGAAGCGGCGGACCGGGCGCCGCCGGGTGCCCTCCTCGGCGGCCTCCAGTTCCAGCGCCTGCGTCGCCCGCTGACTGTTCTCGGGCGTACTCACCGGTCGATGCCACCCAAGATCGGATCGAGCATCGCCAGGGTGGCGATCATGTCGGCGATGTAGGCGCCCTTGACCATCGGCGAGGTTGCCTGCAGGTTGACGAACGACGGGTCGCGCATGTGCACGCGCGCGGGCTTGGAGGAGCCGTCGGAGCGCACGAAGCAGCCGAGCTCGCCGCGTGGCGACTCGATCGGGAAGTACACCTCTCCCGGCGGCACGCGCATGCCCTCGGTGACGAGCTTGAAGTGGTGGATCAGCGCCTCCATCGAGGTCGCAAGCTCATGGCGCGGCGGCAGCGCGACCTTGCGATCCTCGGTGATGTGCGGTCCCTCGGGCAGCCCGTCGAGCGCCTGCTGCACGATCTTCACCGACTCGTACATCTCCGCCAGCCGGCACGCGTAGCGGTCGTAGTTGTCGCCGTGCGTGCCGACCGGGATCTTGAAGTCGAAGTCCTCGTAGGAGCAGTACGGGGCCGCCTTGCGCAGATCCCATGGGTTGCCCGCGGCGCGCAGCAGCGGCCCGGTGACGCCGAGCGACAGCAGCGTCTCGGCGTCCAGCGGGCAGGTGCCGCGCAGACGGTGCAGGACGATCTCGTTGCCGTTCAGCAGCGCGCCGTACTGGTCGATGCGCCCGGGCATGTCCTTGAGGAAGCCCTGCAGCTTCTCGGTGAACCCGCGCGGGATGTCCTCGATCACGCCACCGACCTGGAAGTAGCGCGTGTGCATCCGCTGCCCGGAGGACATCTCGAACAGGTCGAGGATCTTCTCGCGCTCGCGGAAGCAGTACCAGAACATCGAGATCGCGCCGAGGTCCAGCGCGCTGGTGCCCAGCCACACCAGGTGCGACATGATGCGGTTGAGCTCCAGGTGGATCACGCGTAGGTACTGCGCGCGCTTGGGCACCTCGACCTCGAGCAGCGTCTCCACCGCCCCGCAGAAGGCCATCGCGTTGAAGTAGTAGGAGAGGTAGTCCATCCGCTCGATCACCGGGATGACCTTCCAGTAGGACTTGTCCTCGGCGGTCTTTTCGATGCCCGTGTGGACGTAGCCGATGATCGGTTTGACGTCGCGTACGATCTCGCCCTGGAGCGTCACCAGCAGCCGCAGCACGCCGTGCGTGGCCGGGTGGTGGGGGCCGAAGTTGAGCGTCAACAGCTCCTGCGTGGGTTCATCCTGCCCGCCGCCGCGCTGGCCCTCGAGCTGCTCCTCGAAGGGGGCGAGCGTGATGCTCTGCTCGCGCCGGCGGTACTCCGACATCGTGGGTTGCTCGGTCGGGCTCACTCGCTGCCCCCCAGGGCGTCGTGCTCGTTGTACGTGAAGATCACCGGTTCGCCGCCGATCGGGAAGTCGCGTCGCTGCGGGTGGCCCTCGTAGTCCTCGGGCATCAGGATTCGTCGTAGGTCCGGATGGCCGCGGAAGACTACGCCGAACATGTCGTACACCTCGCGCTCCTGGTGGTTGGCGGTGGGCCAGCCCGCGCCGTCGGCCGCGTCGGGGGTCACCGAGTCCAGCTCCGGCGCGTCGCTCGGCACGCGCGCCTTGACCGTGATGCGGTCCACGCGGGCCATGTCCAGCAGCTCGTACACGACGCCCAGTCGTGGCTCGTGCGGGTAGTAGTCGACGCCGTGCACGCTCGCCAGGAACGCGTAGCCCTGCGCGCGCAGATGCGCGAGCACGGCGCGGATGTGCGCCGGCTCGACGCTCAGCGTGGCGCGGTTGCGGAAGAACAGCGTGTCGCTGACAACGCTCGCTCCCTCTGCCTCGCGCAGCTCCTGGGCGATCAGCTCGAGGCCGGTCGCGTCAGGCACCGGGCAGGACCTCCTCGGTGCCGCGCGCGTCGTAGCGCTCGCGCCAGCCCATGTCGGGATCGTCCTGAACCATCGTGCGAAGCTTGAGCACGCCGTGCATCAGCGCCTCCGGGCGGGGCGGGCAGCCGGGGACGTGTACGTCGATCGGCATGAACTTGTCGGCGGGGACGAGCGCGTAGTTGTTGAAGACCCCCATCGAGCTGCAGCACGCTCCCATCGAGATCGCCCACTTGGGCTCGAGCATCTGGTCGTAGATGCGGCGCACGATCGGCGCCATCTTGATCGAGACGCGGCCGGAGAGGATCAGCAGGTCTGCCTGGCGCGGCGAGGCGCGAAACGCCTCGAAGCCGAAGCGCGCGACGTCCACGCGCGCGGCGACGATCGACATCATCTCGATCGCACAGCACGCCAGACCGAAGGTGGCGGGGAAGAAAGAGTTCGAGCGCGCCCACGCGACGGCCTTGTCGAGCGTGGTGGTCATGATGCTTTCTTCGACGTGGCGTTCGAAGTCGCTGCCCTGCAGGTGCACGGACGGGTTCGGGCCTTCCAGGTCCCCACCGCGCAGCAGCTGCCGTGCGTTCAGCGAGCGCACGCGCAGGTCGGTCGCGGCTCCCGGTGCCCCGGTGAGCTGCCCGCCTGCCCCCGGCCCGCTGAGCAGCTCGCGCTTTATCTCCACTCCAACGCCCCCCTTCGCCATACGTAGGCGAACGCCACGAACAGCAGCACGATGAACACGATCGTCTCGATCAGCGCGAAGCTGCCGTACGCGCGCAGCTCGATCGCGATCGGGTAGAGGAAGACCACCTCGATGTCGAACAGGATGAACAGCATCGCGATCAGGTAGAAGCTGATGCCGAAGCGCAGTCCACGCTTGACCTCGGACGGCAGGCCGCACTCGTACGGGTCCTGCTTGTGCGGCGTCGCACGACGCGGTCCGATGACCGAGTTCAACACGGCGAACGCGCCGCCCACGGCGCCACCGAGAACGAGGAAAACGATCGCCGGGAGATAAGTGCGTAGCACCGCGCGCTGTTATATCACTGCTTGTGGCAGGGTGTTACATAGTGGCAATCGACTCGAAATCAGCGCGGTGACGAACGCTGTCGTGGCGGGTGCACTGGCGGTCGCGGCGCTGAACGCGATCCCCGGCGTGCTCGGAGCGACGATCTGGTACCAGCAGCGCACGACCGACCACCGGCCGGTGCGCAGCTTCTGGGTGCTGCTGCGGGTGGGGCAGGGCTCGGCGCTGACGCTGGCGATCGCCGTCGGCTCGCTAGCCGCCGCAGGCAACTACTCGAGCGAACACCTCTTCTATCTGTACGCGCTGCTGCCGCTGGCGATCGCATTCGTGGCCGAGCAGCTGCGCGTCGCCTCGGCGCAGACGATCCTCGACCAGAGCGGACTCCAGGACGCCGCCGCCGTCGGCGCGTTGCCCGAATCCGAGCAGCACGCCGTGGTGGCGGCGATCGTGCGCCGCGAGGTCGGCGTGATGGCGCTGTCGGCGATCGTGGTCGTGTTCTTGGCGCTGCGCGCGGCGAGCACGGCTCACGGGTTTTAGATCAATGATCGGCCGGCGCTCCATGCCGGCCTCAGATCGACGATTCGGCCAGCGCTCCGTGCCGGCCTCGTCCCTATATATTCTCGGCGCATGAAGCGCGCAGCCATGATCATCGCCCTGCTTGCCTGCTCAACGGCGCTGGGCGCCTGCGGGTCGCAGGGAATCCAGGTCGCCAAGACGAGCCTCTATTACAAGGGTGCTGTGTTGTTCCGCGATCACTGCTCGGGCTGCCACACGCTTGCGGTGGTAGGCGCGGAGGGCTCCGCCACGGAGATCTCCAACCGCGTCAAGACCAACGGGCCGAACTTCAACATCCGCAAGGAGAACGTCGAACAGGTGCTCTATGCGATCCGCAACGGCGGCTTCTCTGGCGCGATCATGCCCGAGAACGTCGTCGTCGGCGAAGACGCTCAGGACGTTGCGGCGTTCCTTGCGAAGTACTCAGGGCTCCAGGCGGAAAAGGTGCCCTCGACGAACATCACGTTGTCCACGAAATAGCGCAGGTCGCGTCCTCGTCGCGCCCGCGACTTCGCGGCGGTCGCGCCGAGCACACGACCTGCTTTAGCTGGGTACGCAGCAGGCGCGCCGGCACGGATGGATAGGCTCTCAGCGTGCTCGACATCAAGCGCATCCGGGACGAAAGCCGTGACGTAAAGGCGGCACTAGCTCGGCGCAATCCGAACCTGCCGGCGATCGTTGATCTGATTCTCGCCAAGGACGCCGAGTGGCGGTCGGCAACGGCAAGCGCCGAGAACCTGCGCGCGATGCAGCGTGAACATTCGGAGAACGTCGCCGCCGGCAAGCGGGCTGGAGCAGACGTCGCGCCGGAGCTGGCGAAGCTCAAGCAGATGAGCGCCGAGGTCAAGGAGCTGGCCGCTCAGGCCGAGCTTGCCAGACAGACGCTCGATGAGCTGCTCGCGCCGCTGCCCAACCTGCCGGACCCGAGCGCCGCGCCGGGGCCCGAGGACGCGCTCGTGCGCGAGGTCGGCGAGATTCCACAGCTCGACTTCCAGCCGCGCGACCACCTCGAGCTGGCGGGCGAGCTGATCGACATGGATCGCGCTGCCAACCTCTCGGGGGCGCGCTTCGCGTACCTGAAAGGCGACCTCGTGATGCTCGAGCTGGCGCTCGTGCGCTGGGTGCTCGAGAAGCTCCGTGGCGCGGGGTTCGAGCCGGTGATACCGCCGGTGCTGGTGCGTGAACGGGCGCTGTACGGGACGGGCTTCCTGCCCGACACCGAGCAGCAGATCTACAGCCTGCCCGAGGACGAGCTGTTCCTGGTGGGGACCTCGGAGGTGGCGCTCGCGTCCCTGCACGACGACGAGATCCTCGACGCCGAGCGGCTGCCGCTGCGCTACGCGGGCTTCTCGCCGTGCTTCCGTCGCGAGGCCGGCGCGGCGGGCAAGGACACGCGGGGCATCATCAGGGTGCATCAGTTTGACAAGGTGGAGATGTTCAGCTTCGTCGCGCCCGAGCAGTCCGCCGACGAGCACGAGCGGATCCTCGCGATCGAGGAGGAGATCCTGGGCGAGCTGGGGCTGGCCTACCGCGTCGTCAACATCGCCGTGGGCGACCTCGGCAACTCGGCGGCGAAGAAGTACGACTGCGAGGCGTGGATCCCCAGCCAGGGTCGTTATCGCGAGCTGACGTCATGCTCGAACACGACCGACTACCAGGCGCGGCGCCTGAACATTCGCGTCCGCGCCGGCAAACGCGCGCAGGCGCTGCACACGCTCAACGGCACCGCGATCGCTGTCGGGCGCACGATCGTCGCGCTGCTCGAGAACGGCCAGCGCGCCGACGGGGGCGTGGAGTTGCCCCAGTGCCTGCTGGCCTACGGCGCGCCCGTGCGGCTCCCGCCCGCGCTACCCGGCTAGACAATAGGAGCTAGGCTCCCGGACCGTTGTCAAGCGGGGAGTGGCGGGGGCGTGGAGGAAGCTCAGCGAACGAGGATCCTGGAGGCGATGGCCGAGGCGATGGCCGAGCGTGGCGCCGGCGGCGCCAGCGTGACACTCGCCGAGGTGATCGCGCGCTCGGGCGTTTCGAGCGGTGCTCTCCATGAGGCATTCCCCGACCGAGAAGCGTGTCTGCTGGCGGCGATCGAGCTCGGCATCGAGCGCGCGCGCAGAGGGATGGTCGCCGCTTACGACGCGGAGTCGCGGTGGCTGGACGCGATCAAGGCCGCGCTCGTGGCGTTCCTGTGGTTTCTCGAAGAGGAGCCGGCGCTCGGACGGCTGCTGGTCGTGTACTCGCTGAGCGGCGGCGAGCAGGTCCTGCGCCGTCGGGTCGAGATCCTCGCTGCGCTTGCAGCAGTAGTCGATCGCGGGCGCATGGAGGCGTCCCCTGGCAGGCAGCAACCCCCTGCCGTGATCGCCGAGGGTGCAGTCGGCGCGGTGCTGGCGGTGCTCCACAACCGACTGCTGTCGAAAGAGCGCGAAGGGGTCATGGATCTGTTCGGATCGCTCGTCAGCATCATCGTCCTCCCCTACCTCGGGGTGGGGGTCGCCCGCCGGGAGCTCACGCGCCCGCCTCCGCGCGTGCGCAGCGGCGCTGGGATCGCGGCGCCGCATGTCGGGGTGGCGTTCGAGCACGGCGGTCGCCCGCGGCTGACCTATCGCACGACCCGTGTTCTGCGTGCCCTCGCCGACTACCCCGGGGCAAGCAACCGTGAGGTCGCCGATCGCGCCGGCATCGTCGACCAGGGCCAGGTGTCGAAGCTGCTGGCCCGCCTGCAGGATCGGGGGCTGGTCGCGAAGACGGGCGAAGGCCGCACGCGCGGCGCGCCCAACTCTTGGCACCTGACCGACCGCGGCGAGCAGATGCTGAGAGGAGCCGTCAGCCGATCTTGAGCGAGATCGAGCGTGCCGCCCCGTGCGCAGGGGTGAGCGTCAGGTGGTAGCTGCCGCTGCTCAGCACTCCGCGTCCGCTCAGGCGCCTGCTGTTGCGCCCCGTCACGGCGGCGATCGTGAGCGGGCGCGTGACCGCCTGCCAGCGTGCGTGTCCGTGGCTGGCGACCCGCTTTTCCAGCGACACGCGCACATGCGTGGCGAGGTTGATCGTGAACGTGAAGCCGAGCTGGTCGATCCGCGGTCGGCTCGTGTTCAGGGCGATCAGCGCCTTCGGCGTAAGCGCCAGTCCTGAGAGCTGTACGGACTGTGCGGCGGCGACGGCGCTCGTGGTCGCCGGGGGCGGCTTGGAGGTGGAGGTGCCGGCGCTCGAGCTCCCGGCTCCCGCTCCCTGCCCGCCGCCCGCGCCTGCTTCGCCGGGCCCCGCCGGTGGTTCGTGGGTGCCCTTTTCGCTTGAGCCCGGAGATGCTTCGCTCGTGTTTGGCTGGAAGGCGCTGAGCCCGTCGGGCGTTCCCACGCCGGTGGGGCCGTCGTAGCCCGTGCCGGCCAGGCAGATCAGCTGTGAGGCGCAGCTCGCTTTGGCCTCCGCGGCGGTCGTGCAGGACGGCAGGCCGGTCGCTTCATCGAACGGCGAGGCGCATTCGCCGTTGGACCCCGCGGTCACGTCGTGCAGCGACCCGGGCGACTTGGCTGCATTTTCGTAGAGCGTCTCGGCGGGATATTCGACGCCGTTGGCGCCCCCGGCCAGCGCGAACGTCGAAGCGATCAGCGGCGACGCGAGACTGGTTCCGCCGACGGTGCACCAGTGCACGACGTGTTCGACGACTTCTTTTTTCGCGTTCTCTTCTTCGTAGCTGGTTTCGCATTCAGGGCTCGAGTCGTAGATCGCAAGGCCGCTGTAGGGGTCGGCGTCGGCGGACACGTCGGCGACGGCGCGCTTGCTGGCGCAGCCGACCGCAGACCAGTCCGCGACGTTCAGCTGCCACGGTTGCGCTGCGAACTGGCTGCTGCAGCCACCGCCGGTGGCGCCGTGGCCGTCTCTGCGGCCGGCGCTCTTGCCGCCGTCGTTCCAGACGCTCTCGCCGGCCCATTCACCGTCGGATCCGAGCCCAAGGCGCGTTCCGCCAACTGCCACCACCTGTGGCGAGGAGGCAGGGAAGTTGGCGGCGGATGAGCGCGGTTCTTCGAGCCAGTTGCGGTAGCCGTCGTCCCCGGCTGAGGCCGTGATCACCACGCCGGGATGGTTGAAAGCCGAGCTGTCGCTCACACACTCGCCCTCGACGCATTCAGGGCCGCCCCACGAGTTCGAGATCTCATCCGCGCCGAGGCCCGCGGCAGCGTTCTCGGCGCTCTCCAGGTCCGCGTAGCTGGTCGACGCGGCCTCGACGAGCGCGATGTGGCAGTTCTGGCAGACGGCATGTGCGGTCTCGATGTCGAGCGAGATCTCCACCGACCATCCCTCGGCTTCTTCGACGGCGAAGCACGCTTCTTCGCGTTCTTCCTGTTTCTTGGTGGTTTCGTCCGCTTCGCTGCCGTCACAGAGTGTTTCCTGCGCCGTCAGGATCGTCGGTGTCTGCGGGAACGGCAGGTCCGACGTTTCGCCGTTCTGGTTGACCTTCTTGAAGCAGCCGCTTTCCGTGGTGCATCTCGGCAGCCCAAATTCCGTGGAGTAGGTTTCCAGGTCCGCTTCGGCGCTGAGGTCGTTGTACGCGTCGACCAGCGCGATCGTCTGCGTTCCCGTCGCGCTGGTGGGCAGCGCGTAGGCGCTGTGCAGGTCCTGCGGTCTCAGCCCGAAGTCGCCGGCCGCCGGCGACGGCGTCGAGCTCAGGGACGCGGCTGCGACGCCCAGCGGGTGGGTGTGCGCGCGTGCCTGCGCGGTCTGCGCAACGAGCGCCAGCGCCAGGCAGGTGGCGTGTCCCGGCGACGGCGACGGGCACACGGCGCGCGTGGTGTACGCGGAGGGCGGCAGCGGCGCGACCGTCGCCGCGGCAAACGCCTGCGTGCAGCACACGGCCAACGCCGCCAGGGCAGCGACGGTGAACAACGCGGCTGTGGGGCGCGGGCGTGCGGTCATCGGCTCGTTATGCCTACCTGGACGACGTCGGCGGGCACGCAGACTCGCTTTAGCGGACGCGGAGAATGCCGACGCACGAGTGGACGACTCGAAGTTACGAGATCGTCACAGGCTGGTCACCGGTGCGTCACCTGCCGCTGGGCGCGACTGTCGATGATGGCCATCGGGACGGTGGGACACGGCAGCGGACCGGACTCGCTCGAGGGGGAGCTCCATCCGCAACGCGCACCGAACCGCATAGGGCGCACCGAACGGGGCGGGAGGCGAGACCCGCCCCGTTCGCCTTACGCTGGTGTCAATGTCCTCACCGTTCGGATTCCTGCTCGCGGCAGAGCCGCCCCCCCGGCGCGTGGGCGTGCTGGTGGCGCTCGCCGCGGTGGCGCTGTGCACCCTGATCGTCTACCCGCTCGCGCACGTCGCGCCCGTGGTCTCGCTGAGCGTCGTCTATCTGCCCGCGGTGCTGGTCGTCTCGATCACCTGGGGCGGATGGCTCGGTGTCGCCACCGCCGTCGTCAGCGCGGCCGCGTTCAACTTCTTTCACCTGCCGCCGGTCGGGCGCTTCACGCTCCAGGACTCCGACAACTGGGTCGCGCTGGCCGCGTTCCTGGTGGTCGCGATGCTGGCCAGCTCGGTGGCCGAGGTCACGCGCGCGCGCACCCGCGACGCCGAGGAGCGCCGGCGGGAGGCCGATCTCGCGGCGGAGATGGCGAGGCTGCTGCTACGCGGCAACAGCCTCGCCGAGGCGCTGCCCACCGCCGCGGCGCGCCTGGCGCAGACGCTCGAGCTGAGCTCGGCGGCGATCGAGATGGAGGCGGTCGAAGGAGACGAGCGCAGGGTGGCGTTCCCTCTGCGCGAAGGGCCCAACCGGCTGGGGACGCTGCTGGTCGGCGCCGGCACCTCGGAGGCCAGCCTGCGCAGGTTGCAGGAGCGCGTCGTGCCGGCGCTCGAGGCGCTGCTGAGCGCCGCGCTCGAGCGCGAGACGCTGCTCGGCGGGGTCGTCGAGACGGCGGCGCTGCGACGGGCCGATACGGTCAAGACGGCGCTCTTGCGGGCGGTCTCACACGACCTGCGCTCGCCCCTGACCGCGATCTCGGCCGCCGGCGAGGCCGTCGGCTCGCCATCGCTATCGCCCGAGGAGCGCGCCGAGATGGCCGCGGTCATCCAGGAGGAGACCAAGCGCCTAGCGCGGCTGGTCGACAACCTGCTCGATCTCTCGCGCCTGCAGGCCGGCGCCGCCGAGCCCCGCAGGGAGTGGACCTCGATCGACGAGCTGATCCGCTCCGCCGTCCTCGACGTGGGCGCCGCGCCGGACGCGTTCAGCCTCTCGATCGACCGCGACATCCCACTCGTCAGCGTCGATCCCGTGCAGATGGAGCGGGCGCTCGTGAACGTGCTCGAGAATGCGCGGCGCCACTCCGGCGGGCACCCGGTGTCGGTGCGCGCCCGCGCAGTGCGGCGTCTGGCGGGCGCGCGCGTGGGCGGCCGCGCCGGCGTGCTCGAGGCTGAGCGTGCGGGCGCATCCGCCGCCGAGGGCGATGGCGGCGAGGCTCTCCAGCCGCATGCCGCGACCGGCGACCGCGTGATCGTGCGAATCGTCGACCGCGGTCCCGGCATCCCCCCGGCCCAGCTGGAGCGGGTGTTCGAGCCGTTCTACCGCGCCGGCACGCCCGGCAGCGGGCACCGCGGGTCCGGGCTCGGGCTGGCGATCGCGCGCGGCTTCACCGAGGCCAACGCAGGGTCGCTGCATGTCGAGTCGCTGCCAGGCCAGGGCGCGACGTTCGTGTTCGAGCTGCCGCTGTGAGTCCGCCACGCGTGCTCGTGGTCGACGACGAGCCGCAGATCGTGCGGGCGCTGAAGGTCGTGCTGCGCGAGGCCGGCTTCGAGGCCGTGCCGGCGGAAACCGGCTCGGAGGCGCTCGATCTCGCGGCGGTGCGCCCGCCGGACGCCGCGATCATCGATCTCGTGCTCCCGGACATCGACGGCATCGCCGTCACCCGCACGCTGCGCGAGTGGAGCGAAATGCCGATTCTCGTGCTCTCGGCGGTGGGTGAGGAGGAGCAGAAGGTCAGGGCGCTCGAGGCCGGCGCCGACGACTACATAACCAAGCCGTTCGGCGCGCGCGAGCTCGTCGCTCGCCTGAACGCCGCCCTGCGGCGCGCCGCGCGCGGGGAGGAGGAGCCGCGCATCGAGGCCGAGGGACTGGAGATCGACCTCGCCGCGCGCGTCGTCCGCCGCGACGGCGAGCCGATCCACCTGACCCCGATCGAGTTCGATCTGCTGCGTGCCCTGGCGCGCAACCGCGGCCGGCTGATGACCCACCGCAAGCTGCTCGCCGAGGTCTGGGGGCCGGAATACGTCGACGACATCCAGCCCCTGCGCACGCACATCGCGCGGCTGCGCGCCAAGATCGAGCCCGACGGCAACGACAGGCCACGCTACATCATGACCGACCCGGGGGTGGGGTACCGGTTCTCGGAGTGAGCGACCGTGATGGTGACGGTTCCCGTCGCTCAGATCGTTGGGGCGCGAGGTTTGTCCCGTCGCAAGATCGTTCCGCCTCGATAATCGTTACGGGGCGTAATCGTTACAAGATGTAGCGAACTCTGCGGCAGGCTACTGACTCTCTGGCAGTCGTTGCTGCGGATGCGGGGCGGGTACAGCCCAAGCAGGATCAGCACATGCACCGCCGGTCCTGCTCCCGCCACGCAGCGCACCACGTCGCGGGCGCCAGCAGGCTGTCGTCGTCACGAAATCGTTACGTGCCGGGTGGGATTCGTTACGTCGCTGTGACGCGCAAGCGCCCATAGTGTTGCCCATGGACGCCGTGTACATAATTCTCGGGATCGCGATGTTCGCGATCCTGCTGTTGATCATCGAGGGCATCGACCGGATATGAGCGCGCCGCTTCCCCTTGGGTTCTTCATCGCGCACATGGGCGGCGCCGACTTCTTTGGCCTGGTCGTCTCGGTGCTGGTGATCGCCTATCTCTTCTACGCGCTGATCCGCGGGGAGAAGCTCTAAGCATGACGTTCGCAGGCTGGTTCACAATCATCGCGTTCGTGGTCATCCTGACTGCGCTCGCCTTCCCGTTCGGCAGCTACATGGCGAAGGTCTACACCGGTGAGAGGGTGTTCCTGTCACCCATATTCGCCGGCCCCGAGCGCTTCCTCTACCGCATCCTCAGGGTCGACGAGGAGCGTCAGCAGGACTGGAAGGCATACGCGAAAAGCCTGATCATCTTCTCGCTCGCGGGTTGGCTGTTCCTGTACTTCATTCTGCGCACGCAGGACGCGTTCTTCGTGCCGCACGCACTCAACCCGTTGGGCTACCACTCGGGTCCGGCGGACGTGACGTTCAACACTGTGTCGTCGTTCATGACGAACACGAACTGGCAGTACTACAGCGGCGAGACGACCATGACCTACCTCAGCCAGATGATCGGGCTGACCGTGCAGAACTGGCTCTCGGCGGGGGTCGGGATCGTCGTTGCCGTGGCACTGATCCGCGGGATCATCGGGCGCAGCGGCAAGGGCATCGGCAACTTCTGGCAGGATCTGGTGCGCACGGTTCTCTATGTCCTCGCGCCGATCTCGGTGCTCGGCGCGCTCGTGCTCGCCTCCCAAGGCGTGATCGCCAACTTCTCCAACTACCTGACCGTTCACACCATCACCGGTCTCACCCAGACGGTCGCGATGGGACCGGTCGCCGCGCAGGAGGCGATCAAGGAGCTCGGCACCAACGGCGGCGGCTTCTTCAACACCAACTCGGCTCACCCGTTCGAGAACCCGACGGGGTTCACCAACTTGGTCGAGATGATGCTCGTGCTGATCATCCCAGCAGCGCTCATCTTCACCTACGGGCGCATGACCGGCAACCGCCGCCAGGGCTACGCGATCTACGGGACCGTGATGCTGATGTTCCTCGGTGCGGTCGTGGTCGCCTACATCGCCGAGGCCCACGGCTCGCCCGCCCAGCACGCGGCTGGCCTGCACACGCACGTGATCTCGGGCTCGGGCGGCGGCAACATGGAAGGCAAGGAGCAGCGCTTCGGGATCGCGGGCTCGGCGCTGTTCAACGTCATCACCACCGTCACCTCATGCGGCGCCGTCAACAGCGCGCTTGAGTCGTTCACGGGTATCGGCGGAGCCGTGCCGTTTGCCAACCTGTCCGCCAGCGAGGTGATCTTCGGCGGCGTCGGCACGGGCCTGTACTCGATTCTGGAGTACGTCCTGCTGGCGGTCTTCATCGGTGGGCTGATGGTCGGGCGCACGCCGGAGTGGCTCGGCAAGAAGCTCGAGGCGAGGGAGATCAAGCTCGCCGGGCTGGGCATCCTGATCACCCCGCTGACGGCGCTGTTCTGCACGGCGCTGGCCACTGCGAGCAAAGGCGGGCGTGCGTCGATCTCCGAAGTGGCGAGCTCCGCCAAGCTGGGTGTTCATACGCCACAGGCATTCTCCGAGACCTTCTACGCCTACCTCTCCCAGGCGAACAACAACGGCTCCGCGTTCGCCGGCTACACCGGCCTAATCCAGCCGAACGCCGGCAACCTCGGCGCTCACGGGATCAGCTTCGCCGACGTGCTCGGCGGCTTCGACATGGTGTTCGCGCGCTACGCGCCGATCCTGTTCGCGCTTGCCATCGCCGGCGCGCTGGCCGGCAAGCGCGTCACCCCTGCGGGCCTCGGCACGATGCGCACCGACAACGGCACGTTCGTGGTGCTGCTGATCGGCGTGATCATCCTCGTCGGCGCGCTCACCTTCTTCCCCGCGCTGCTCCTCGGCCCGATCGTTCAGGGCCTGACCGGACACCTCTACTGACATGAAACCCTGGCTGCGCGACACCATCACATCGGTCATCGGGATCATCGTCTTCGCGATCCTGCTCGGGCTCGTCTACCCGCTCGCGATCACGGGCATCAGTCAGGTCGCCTTTCCCGGCGACGCCAACGGGCAGAAGGTCTACGTCGACGGCAAGCTCGTCGGCTCGAAGATCATCGGCCAGAGCTTCTCCACGCCGGTGCTCGAAAAGAACGGCAAGCCCAAGGAAGTGAAGGGCGTGGTGGTGACCGAAGCGGACCCGCGCTACTTCCAGACGCGCCCGTCGGCCACCGAAGGCGGCGCCGACAACGCCGCCGCGAGCACCTTCTCCAACCACGGCCCGAACAGCGTCAAGACCAAGGAAGCCGACGAAGAAAACATCAAGGCATATCTCGAATTGAACATGAACCCCACCACCAAGACCGAATATGACCCCGGGCTGACCGTGGCAAAGATTCCCGTCGACGCCGTCAACAGCTCGGCCTCGGGGCTCGACCCCGAAATCTCGAAGGCGAACGCCTGGATCCAGGCCTACCGCATAGCGTCCGTGCGCCACCTCTCGCTGACGACGGTGAACGGCCTGATCGCCAAGTACACATCGGGTCGCGGGCTCGGCTTCTCCGGCGAAGAAGGCGTGAACGTGCTCGAGCTCAACCTTGCACTCGACCGTCTGACAGGAGCAACGAACTGATGTCCGCGCAGATGCCGGCAACCCACGAGCGCCAGGCGATCTCGCTGTTCCAGCGCGACATCGTCACGCGCGCGCTGATCGACAGCCTCAAGAAGCTCGACCCCCGCGTGCAGATCCGCAACCCGGTGATGTTCGTGGTCGAGATCGGCGCGCTGATCACGACCGTGACCTGGTTCATTCAGCTCGGCGGCGGCGAATCTCTCGGCGGCAAAGATCCTTCGTGGTACACGTTCACGATCTCGATCTGGCTGTGGCTGACGGTCGTGTTCGCGAACATGGCCGAGGCGTTCGCCGAGGGTCGCGGCCGCGCTCAGGCCGACACGCTGCGCTCGATGCGCAAGGAGACGGTCGCCACCATGCGTGACGGCTCCACCAAGGCGGCCGCCGAGCTCACGCGCGGCGACGTCGTGGTCGTGCCGGCGGGGGAGCTGATCCCCGGCGACGGCACCGTGATCGAGGGCATCGCCACGGTCGACGAGTCCGCGATCACGGGCGAGTCCGCCCCGGTGATCCGCGAGTCCGGCGGCGACCGCAGCGCGGTCACGGGCGGCACGCGCGTGACCTCGGATGAGATCATCGTCGAAATCACCCAGGAGCCCGGCCAGTCGTTTCTGGACCGCATGATCGCGCTCGTCGAGGGAGCATCCCGGCGCAAGACCCCGAACGAGATCGCGCTGAACATCCTGCTCGCGGCACTGACTCTGATCTTCGTGATCGTCGTGGCGACGCTGCGCCCGTTCGGCCTGTTCGCCGGGACCGCGATCTCGGAGACCACGCTGATCGCGCTGCTCGTCGCGCTGATCCCGACGACGATCGGCGCGCTGCTGTCGGCGATCGGGATCGCCGGCATGGACCGACTCGTACGTCGCAACGTGCTCGCGCTCTCCGGACGCGCGGTCGAGGCCTCGGGCGACGTCGACGTGCTGCTGCTCGACAAGACCGGGACGATCACGATCGGCAACCGGCTGGCATCGGAATTCGTGCCGATGCCGGGCGTGGCCGAGTCCGAGCTGGCCGAGGTCGCGCAGCTGGCCTCGCTCGCCGACGAGACGCCCGAGGGTCGCTCGATCGTCGTGCTGGCCAAGCAGTACGGCATCCGCGAGCACGACATGACCACGCTGCACGCCGAGTTCGTCCCCTTCACGGCGCAGACGCGCATGAGCGGCATCGACATCGACGGCCAGCAGCTGCGCAAGGGCGCCGGCGACGCGATCATCGAGCTGGTCAAGCGCGAAGGCGGCTCGCCGCCCCCCGAGTTGCAGGCCGCGCTCGACCGTATCGGCAACGAGGGCGGCACGCCGCTGGCCGTGTCGCGTGACAGCCAGGTGCTGGGCGTGGTCTACCTCAAGGACACGGTCAAGGAGGGCATGAAGGTGCGCTTCGACCAGCTCCGCGCGATGGGCATCAGGACCGTGATGGTCACCGGCGACAACCGCCTGACGGCGGCGAAGATCGCCGAGGAGTCGGGCGTCGACGACTTCCTCGCCGAAGCCACACCCGAGCGCAAGCTCGCGCTGATCCGCGAGGAGCAAGCCGAGGGTCGGCTCGTGGCGATGACCGGCGACGGCACCAACGATGCGCCCGCGCTCGCCCAGGCGGACGTGGGCGTGGCGATGAACACCGGTACGCAGGCGGCGCGTGAGGCGGGCAACATGGTCGATCTCGACTCCAACCCGACGAAGCTGATCGAGATCGTCGAGGTCGGCAAGCAGCTGCTGATCACGCGCGGCGCGCTGACGACGTTCTCGATCGCCAACGACGTCGCCAAGTACTTCGCGATCCTGCCCGCCGTGTTCGTCGCGACGTACGCGACGAGCGCAGGGGGCAAGGGGCCGCTGCACGTGCTCAACATCATGGGTCTCGGCACGCCGCAGTCGGCGATCGTCTCGGCGATCATCTTCAACGCGATCGTGATCCCGCTGCTGATCCCGCTGTCGCTGCGCGGCGTGCGCTACCGCCCGATCGGCGCCAGCGCCCTGCTGCGGCGCAACCTGTGGATCTATGGTCTTGGTGGGATCATCGCGCCGTTCATCGGCATCAAGCTGATCGACCTGATCGTGCACAACCTGCTCGGAGCATGAGCGGCGAGCGCGTCGCGGTGCCCGCGAGCGCGACTGCACAGCAATGGCCGTCTCCGTCGATCAGAGTCGCGGGCGCCTGAAGGTCTTCATCGGGATGGCGGCGGGCGTCGGCAAGACCTACCGCATGCTGCTCGAGGGTCACGCCGAGCAGGAGGTGGGCCGCGACGTCGTGATCGGCCTGCTCGAGACGCACGGGCGGGCTGAGACGGCGAGCCTCGCCGAGGGCCTGCCGATCATCCCCCGCAGGCGCGTGCGCTATCGCGAGACGGTCGTCGAAGAGATGGACATGCCGGCGATCCTGAGCAGGGCGCCCGAGCTGTGCCTGATCGACGAGCTCGCCCACACGAACGTTCCCGGGGTCGAGCACACCAAGCGCTTCCAAGACATCGAAGCGGTGCTCGACGCGGGCATCGACGTCCTCTCCACCGTCAACGTTCAGCACCTCGAGTCGCTCAACGATCACATCACCGAGCTGAGCGGCATCCGCGTGCGCGAGACGATCCCCGACGCGCTGCTCGGCCGCGCCGACGAGGTCGTGCTGATCGACCTCACCCCGGAGGCGCTGCTCGAGCGCCTGCGCGCCGGCAAGGTGTATCCGGCTGAGCGCATCGACGCGGCGCTCAACAACTTCTTCAAGATCGAGAACCTGTCGGCGCTGCGCGAGGTGGCACTGCGCCAGGTCGCCGAGGAGGTCGGCGCCAAGCGCCTGACCACCGAGCTCGTCGGCTCTCGCGAGGAGAGCCTCGCGGCCGACGCGCCGTACGCCGTCGGCGAGCGCCTGCTCGCACTCGTGGAGCCGCAGCCCAGCGCGCAGCGGCTCGTGCGCCGTGCGTGGCGCTCGGCGCAGCGTCTCGGCGCGGGGCTCGATCTCCTGTGGGTGCGCGGGCCGGGCAAGGAGCTCTCCGAAAGTGAGCAGCGCTCGCTCGCCGCGCTGCGCCAACTCGCGTCGGTGCTGGGCGCGAGGATGATCGAGGAGGAATCCGACGACCTGACGGCCGCCGTCGTCGAGGTCGCCGCGCGGCGCGGCACCACCTACATCCTGATCGGCGGCTCGCGCCCGCCGCGCGGCCTTGCCCGGCTGCGCGTGCCGCTTCCACAGCGGCTGATGCAGCGTCTGCCGGGCGTCGACGTGCGGATCGTCGCGGATCGCTCCCACCGCCCGACCGGTTCGAGCGGCACGGGGGTGGAGAGCCTATGAACGTGAGCGTGATCGTGGCGGTCGCCTGCGCCGGCGCTCTGTTCGGGATCGCCGCCGGCTACTGGCTGCCGCCGCATGGGCGCCGGCCGGCGCGCAACCGCCTGCCGGGAGGTCGTCGGATCCTCCTCCCATTCACGGGTGAGGAGATCTCTCGCCGCTCGTTCGAGGCGGCCGTGCGCCTGGCGAAGGCCGAGGACGCGATCATCATGCCGGCGTTCCTCGCGCGCGTGCCGATGAACCTACCGCTGGAAACAGCGCTGCCGGTGCAGTGCGCGCGCGGGATGCCGCTGCTCGAGGCGATCGAGCAACGTGCCACCTCGCAGGGCGTGCCCGTCGACTCGCGCGTCGGCCGCGGGCGCTCCGCGCGCGACGCGCTGCGCAAACTGCTCGAGCAGGAGCACTTCGACCGCATCATCGTCTCCGCCGACGAAGATCCACGTGTCGGCCTCAGCTACGAGGACCTGCGCTGGATGCTCGATCGCGTGCCGGCCGAGATCCTGATCCTGCGCCCTGCCCCGGAGGACACACGTCGAATCTCGACCGAGGCGGTCAAGGGGCACTTCTGAGGCGACCGCACGTGGACGCCGAGCGGCACCCCGGACAATCCGACATGAGCTCGCCCGAGCACCCCATCTCCCACGACCAGCGAGTCCTCATCGAGGTGTGCGGTCGCGGCGAGTGGATCGCGGACAGCCCTATGGGCGGACGCTCGCTGCACGTCTACCGGTTGGCGTCCACCGATTGGCTCGTCTCTGAGGTCGGGCGCGACAACGAGGGCCGTGGCAGCGATCTCAGGAGGGCACTCGCCGCGCTCTCGGCCGGCGTCTCCGCGCCCGAATGGTGGGAACTCCTCGTCGCCACGCTCGATCGCGGCGAGGAGTAGCGACAAGCGCACGGGTGTTCCGGCGCCGGTCTTCACAAAATCGTTATGGCGGCAGGGTCATTTGTAACGCGACCGTAATCGTCCTGGTGACACACTCAATTCGGGCAGCCTGGAAACGCTCCCCACCACCCACTGCCGATGCCTTCAGGTGAGTGTTCACCTGCTCCGTCGACACCGAGAGCCGGCATAGCCCGGCAGGAGCAATAGATGAGTACCTTTCACGTAGTTCCGCTGGACCGCCAAGGCCGATTCACTTCGGCGGAGGCCTCCCTGAAGCTGCGGCTCCGGGTATACGTCACGCGCGGAGCGCTCGACCGCCAGATCGCGGCCGGACGCCCGTACGAGTCGACCCCGGCGCTGGCGTTGCGCGCGCGCCAACTCACCAACGCGCGCACACGACAGCAGATCGCGCGCAGCCTCCGCGGGATCGTCGACTACGCCGACTACCGCAGGTCACATCGGATCATCTCGGCGAGCGTGGTCGAGCCCGCCGCGGTGCGTCGCGCCCGGCATCCGATCCTCGGGTTGGCGGAACGACTTGAAGGCGCGGCTCAAGTGAACGCGGCCGGCGTCGCGCGCGCTCAGGTGCTGCTTACGGATGGTCTGAGCCCGCTGTATAACCGGAACTGTCCGCGTACCGCCACCCAGGCGATCTACGAAGTGCAGGACGCGCTCGAGGCGGGCATCTGAGAACTGCCTCGAGCCACTCGACCAGTCGCTCACCCAGCATCTCTACTGACCCCCGCGGTCGGTAGCGGGTCCCCCACCAGCACGAGGTCAAGGCTCGGGTCGGCAGCGACGATCTCATCCACGAGCGTGCTCGACGGCCGGCCGAGTCGCTGGTGGGGGTGCGGTGTGCCCATGACCACGTGCGTCGCCCCGCACCGGGTGACGACACGGGTGACCGCCCTGGCGACGCTGCGGTCGGTCTCGACGATCATCCGTGCGCCGAAGACCGCGGCCAGGCGGCGCAGCTCGTCGACGCGCCGGTCGGTCTCTGGGTCGTCTGCCTCGTCGGCTGAGACGACCCACAGGAGGTCCAGCTCGCCACCCAGCCGCTCGGCGATCGTCCACGCGCGGCGGATGATGCGGTTGGCGCTCGGCTCGGGCCGCACGAGGCACAGGAACCTGTGCGAGCGCTCCGCCGCCACGTTGCTGATCAGGCGGTCTTCGTCGTTGAGCACCTCTGCCGTGAGCCTATGGGCCTCGACCTCCTCGACGACCTGCAGCAGAGCCATCTCGCGCAGCACGCCGAGGTTGTCCTTGGTGAAGAACCGCTCCAGCGCCACGGGCACGCTGCCGGCCGGGAACACCTTGCCCTCCGTGATGCGCGCCTGCAGGGCCTCGGGCGTCAGGTCCACGACCACCACCTCGTCGGCCTCGTCGAGCACGCGGTCGGGCATCGTCTCCCTGACCACGATGCCCGTCTTCTCGGCGATCCGCTCGCTGACGCTCTGCAGGTGCTGCACGTTGACCGTGGAGAAGACCGTTATCCCGGCCGCGAGCACGTCCTCGACGTCTTCGTAGCGCTGATGGTGCTCGAGCCCGGGCGTGTTGGTGTGGGCGAGCTCGTCGATCAGGCACACCCGCGGCGAGCGGCGCAGGATCGCGGGCAGGTCCATCTCCTCGATGACCGTGCCCTGGAAGGGAACGCGTCGCCGCGGAATCAACTCGAGCCCCACTGCCAGGGCAGCCGTCTCGGGCCGTCCGTGAGCCTCCAGCAGCCCGATCGCCACGTCCTGGCCCTCGGCGGCCACCGAGTGGCCCTCCTGGAGCATGCGGCAGGTCTTGCCGACGCCGACCGCCATCCCGAGGAAGACCTTGTGCTCTCCGCGGGGCATCGCCGGCTCAGGCTCCGAGCACGCCGTGCAGGAGCAGGTCGATCAGCTTGATGCCGACGAACGGCGCGATCAGGCCGCCGACGCCATAGATCGCGAGGTTGCGGTACAGCAGGGCACTGGCGCCAAGCGGTCGGTAGCGCACGCCGCGCAGCGCGAGTGGAACGAGGGCGGGGATGATCAGCGCGTTGTAGACGATGGCTGAGAGGATCGCGGACCGTGGGGAGCCCAGGTCCATCACGTTGAGCCGCGCGAGCGGGCCGCTGGAGGCACCGGCCGCAGCATAGGTCGCAACGAACACGGCCGGCAGGATCGCGAAGTACTTGGCGACGTCGTTGGCGATCGAGAACGTCGTGAGGGCGCCCCTGGTGATCAGCAGCTGCTTACCGACCTCGACGATCTCGATCAGCTTGGTGGGGTCCGAGTCGAGATCGACCATGTTGCCCGCCTCGCGTGCGGCCTGCGTGCCCGTGTTCATCGCCACGCCGACATCGGCCTGCGCGAGCGCGGGCGCGTCGTTGGTGCCGTCGCCGGTCATCGCCACGATCCGGCCCTGGCTCTGCTGCTCATGGATCAGCGCCAGCTTGCGCTCGGGCGTCGCCTCGGCGAGGAAGTCATCGACGCCGGCCTCGTGGGCGATCGCGCCGGCGGTCAGCGGGTTGTCACCGGTGATCATCATCGTCCTGACGCCCATCCGGCGCAGCTCGTCGAAGCGGCGGTGAATGCCCTCCTTGAGGATGTCGCGTAGGTCGATCACGCCGAGCACCGTCCCGTCACGGCAGACGGCGAGCGGTGTTCCGCCCTCGCCGGCGATGCGTCCGAGCTCCCGGTCGAGCTCGGGCGGCACCTGTCCGGAGCGGCGATGCACGTAGTCGATGATCGCGTCTCCCGCGCCCTTGCGCAGCTCCTGGCCATGCAGGTCTACCCCACTCATGCGGGTCTGGGCGCTGAACGGCACGAAGCGAGCCCCTGCCTCGGCGAGCTCGCGCTCGCGCACGCCGTAGCGCTTGGCCAGGATCACGATCGAGCGGCCCTCGGGCGTCTCGTCGGCCAGCGATGCCGCCTGGGCGGCATCGGCGAGCTCACGCTCATCGGTCCCCGGCATCGGGATGAACGCCGTCGCCTGGCGGTTGCCCAGCGTGATCGTGCCGGTCTTGTCGAGCATCAACAGGTTCACGTCGCCCGCCGCCTCCACCGCGCGGCCGGACAGCGCCAGCACGTTGCGCGCCACCAGTCGATCCATGCCGGCGATGCCGATCGCCGACAGCAGGGCGCCGATCGTGGTGGGCGCGAGCGCGACCAGCAGCGCGATCAGCGTGGCGATCGAGATCGCCGTGTGGGCATGCTCGGCGAACGGCCCCAGCGTGATCACCACCGTGAGGAAGATCAGAGTGAGACCGGCCAGCAGGATTCCCAGCGCGATCTCGTTCGGCGTCTTGCGTCGCTGGGCGCCTTCGACGAGGGCGATCATGCGATCCAGGAAGCTCTCGCCCGGATGCTGGGTGATCTCGACGAGAATCCGGTCGGACAGCACCCGCGTCCCTCCGGTGACCGCCGAACGGTCGCCTCCGGCCGACCTCACCACCGGGGCGGACTCGCCGGTCACAGCCGACTCGTCGACCGACGCGATCCCCTCGACGATCGTCCCGTCGCCCGGGATCAGCTCGTTGGCGAGGACCTCGACGAGGTCGCCGGGGACGAGCGCGGCGGAGGGCTTGGTGCTGCCGTCGCGCAGGCGCGCAGGAGTGTCGCTGCGCATGCCCCGCAGGGCGTCGGCCTGGGCCTTCCCGCGCCCCTCGGCGACCGCCTCGGCGAGGTTGCCGAAGTAGGCGGTCAACCACAGCCAGCCGGCGATCGACGCGGTGAACCACTGCGGGTCGCCGCCGGTTCCCCCCACATCGACGCCGCTCACCTGCGTGAGCCACAGCAGTGTCGTGAGCAGCGCGCCGACCTCGACGGTGAACATCACCGGGTTGTGCGCCATCCGTGTCGGGCTCAGCTTGCGGGCGGCCGACGCGAGCGCCGGCATGACGATCTCGGCTTTGATCACGCGCATCTGCGTCGACCCGGTCATCGTGAGCGCACCGCGTCGAGAGCGAGGTTCAGGGCGAGCACGTTGACCGAAACAGGCCCGAACAGGCCGCCGGACAGACCGTCGGTGTGCTCCGCGATGAGATGCATCACCGTGGCCAGGGGCAGCGCGCGGACGGCCGCGACCCGGTGCGCCTGGATGGCAGCGTCGGCCATCGAGATGTCGGGATCCACCCCGGATCCCGAGGCCGTCACGGCATCCGCGGGGACCGCCGCCGCGGTGAGGTCCGGGTCATACGGTCGCTCGCGGCGCAGGAAGGCCGCGAGGCGCGCATGGAGCTGGCGCGCGAGGGCGGCGGAGTTGGGCCCGAGGTTCGAGGCCTGGGTGGCGGCGGGATCGTCGGCGCTCGCCGAGGGGCGGCTTTGGAAGTAGCGCGTCATGCCCCGGAAGTCCTGGCCGATGAGCGTCGAGCCGACGAGCCGCCCGTCTGCCTCGACGCGGCTGCCGTTCGCCTGGTGTGGCCAGAGCACCTGCGCCAGGCCGGTCATCGCCAACGGGTATGCCAGGCCGAGCAACACGCTCAGCACGATCACCGCGACCACTGACGATCTGAGCTGGCGGAGCATCAGAACAGCCTCGGGGTCAGGGCTTGCACGAGCGGGCCTAGCATCAGCGACGGCACGAAGGTCAGCAGCGCGACGATCGTGATGGTGGCGAGCAGCAGCACCGCGAACACCACCGTGTCGGTGCGCATCGTGCCCGCGCCGGCCGCGATCGTGCGCTTGCCCGACAACGAGCCGGCCACGGCGAGTGCCGCCAGCATCGGCAGGAAGCGCCCGACCAGTATTGCGACACCCCCGGCGAGGTCGGCGAAGGGGACTCCGCTGGCGCCCGCGTTGCCGGGCGCGTGCGGCTGCAGAAAGCCGACATAGCCGGCAAACGCCGAGCCGTTGTTGTTGGCCTGCGAGGTGTAGGCGTAGAGCGTTTCGGAGAAGCCCTGGGGTCCGGCGTTGAAGATCGAGCGCAGCCCGTAGCGGGCGCTGATCGCCCAGGCGGTCATGAACAGCACGATCAGCGGCACGGCGATCGCGCCGATCGTGACGAGCTTGATCTCGCGAGCTTCGACGCGCTTGCCCAGGTATTCGGGCGTGCGTCCCACCATCAACCCGGCGACGAAGACGGCGAGCAGCACCATCAGCAGCATCCCGTACAGGCCCGAGCCGACGGCGCCGAAGATCACCTCGCCGGTCATGATGTCCGCCATCGGAATGGAGCCGCCGAGTCCGGTGAACGAGTCCAGCGCGGCGTTCGTCGACCCGTTGCCGGTGGTCGTGCCGGCAACGGCCTCGAGCACCGAGTCGGACACCTGCAGGCGCTGGTCCTTGCCCTCCATGTTCAGGCCGTGAACGCCGGCCGCGCGCATCGCCGGGGAGGGCCGGCTCTCGGCCGGGTAGGCGACGGCCGCGCCGCCGAGGAACATCACGACCATCACCGCATACAGCACCCAGCCCTGACGGCGAGAGCCGACGATCCGCCCGTAGGTCGCCGTCAGCGCCGCCGGGATCGCCAGCATCATCACCATCTCGACGAAGTTCGCCAGCCCCGTGGGATCTTCGAACGGCATCGCGGAGTTGACCGCATAGAAGCCACCGCCGTCGGAGCCCAGCAGCATGACGGCCTTCTGCGAGGCGGCCGGGCCGAGGGCGAGCGTCTGCGTGCCCCCGGCCAGGGTCGAGAGGTGGACGTCGCTGGCGAGCGTCTGGATCGCGCCCTGACTGACCAGGAACGCCGAGCCGACGATCGACAGCGGCAGCAGCACGTACAGCAGCGCTCTGATCAGATCCACCCAGAAGTTGCCAAGCTCTTTGCTCGTGCGATTGGCAAAGCCGCGGGCGATAGCGATCCCCGCGGCTATCCCCACGGCTCCGCTGAGGAAGCCCTGGACCGCGATTCCCGTCATCTGGGAGAAGTTCGAGAGCGTCCTTTCGCCTCCGAAGAACTGCCAGCCGGTGTTGCTGACGAACGACGAGGCGGCATTGAAGCTCAGATCCCAGGGAGCCGAGCCGAAGCCCTGGGGGTTCAGTGGCTGGATCGACTGCGTGCGCAGCACTAGATACAGCGCCAGCCACGAGACCGCGCTGAACATCAGCACGCTGCCCGCGTACCCCCTCCAGTCCTGGCCGGCGGGCTCCGATCCCGCCAACAGCGCAGAGCTTCGCCGCTCCACCGGTCCGAGGACGCGCGCGAGCAGCACCCGCTCCCCGGCGAACACGCGATGTATGTAGCCGCCGAGCAGCGGCGTGATGCCGGTGAGCACCACGAGCAGCAGAGCGATCTGAAGCCAGCCCGACGCCGTCATCTACAGTCGCTCTCCACGCAGGAGCGCGAACACCAGATAGATGAACAGCGCTACGCTCGCGACGAGCGCGACCGCTTCAGCGACGCTCATATCCGGTCGAAGCCCGCGATCAGCGCGCCGAGGAGCCCAAAGATCACTGCGGCGATCGCGATCGCTACGGCGTCCATCCCGGCTAACGATTGCACACGGACATGACCGTCACCCGGACAATCGAGGTCGAGCTTCGATGGGGCTTACCCGTCGCTTGCGCAGCGATCGGGGTCGAGAAGAGGCTGTTACTCAGGAATGCGGCGGCTTGGCGTAGAGCTCGCTCAGATGCTCGACGGGTACGTCGCCCTTGGCGCTGACCTCGTCCAGTCGGGCTCGCTCCGCAGCCGTCACGTCACGCTCGCTGCCGAGGTGGCGCACGATCGTGACAACTGCGGTCTGCAGTTCCCGCACGCGGTGCTCGAGCAACGTGATCCGCTCGTCATCAGTCATCGGTGATCCTCCGTCATCGCTTTCGTCGCTTCGCCGGCTTTGGCGCTAATCCGCAACCCCAACTATCGGGCAGCCAGCATCACGACCGCGTGACGATCGGTGCGGTGAGCACAACGATTTCGTTACGCCCCGGGCAACGTGGTCTGAGTCAGCGGAGTTCGTCGACCGACAGACGCAGTGCCGCTCGGTACGGCTGTCCCGGCCTTGCCACCGGGAACACGTCACGGCTCAGCGCATCCGGCGCGGCCGTGAGCGCCTCGACCATCACGTGTGGTTCGCCGGCGATGCTGCGCACCTGCGCAAACGGGAAACCGCCCAGTGGCTCAACCGTAAGTCGCCGCGCGTCTGACGCGACGGTCAAGCGGCGATCGGACCCGAGCAGAAACACCTCATGGAGGTCATCGACACCGAGCGTGGACGCGCTCATCTCAAGTGGCTTGGTCGCGCCCGTAGGCAGTAGGCGCTCGTCGGTGACGACACGCCGGCGTGCGGGCAGGACCATCGTGACATCGCCTTGTGGCTGCTCGCGCCGCAGGTAATGTCGCTTCGAGCGCATCCGGCGAATGCAGGCGCACCGTGTCGAAGCCGTCCTCGGTGATCTCCCGCTCGACGCAGGCACCGCGGGGCGCGACATCTAGTGGAAGAGCGAGGGCCGTGGGAAGGGTCATCGCATCGCAGCTCCCTCGACGTCAGCCACGCTTCACGATCGATAGGCGATCGCGACTGGCCTCGCCCTGGCGACCGTGTCGGCCCCGGCGTCGGGGGCGTTCTCGACGCCCGGGGGCCCGGCCGGCGATGCTCTGGACGCGTGCGGGCTGTGGGCATTCCTGCCCGCGATGTTCCTCGATGTGCTGGGTCGCGGCGCCGATGCCGTCCACGACTGCGCCGCACTTCGCGCACGTCCATGACCTTGGCTGATGCCCGCGTGCTGGGTCCGACCGTACGGGCTGCGCCGTTGCCCAAGCCGGGAGCGTCAGCGACCAGAAGGGAAGCGTCGCCGAGGTCTTGGTCCCGGGTGTCGTGCGGTGGTGGTGTGGAAATCTCATGCGGTGGCCTTTCGCGTTGCTGGCCTTGTGACGGTGGTGCAACTCAACTATGGACCGCCCGCCATCACACCCGCATGACGATCGGGGCCGGCGATACAACGATTTCGTTACGAGCCGCCGAAACGGCCGTTTCCCTACGCTAGCGTTGCCCGACTTTGACCACGCTGCGCAGCTACGTCCCCACGCGCGCCGCGCTCCGGCGGCCGCTTTCGCCGATCGACGTCGCCGTGCTGATCGCGGTGCTGGTGCTGCTGTACGCGGTTCTGCGCGTCGGCCACGGCGCCACCGCAACGTTCTCCCCCGCCGCGCTCGAGCGCGTCTCGACCAACCCGGCGCGGCTCCCCTACGATGCCGCGCTCAGCCTGCTGCGGATGTTCATCGCGCTGTTCTTCTCGACGGTGTTCACGCTCGTCTATGGCTACGCGGCGGCCCGCAGCCGCCGAGCCGAGAAGGTGCTGGTCCCGATCCTCGACATCTTGCAGTCGGTGCCGGTGCTCGGGTTCCTCACGATCACCGTGACGGCGTTCATCGCGCTGTTCCCGGGCAGCGAGCTCGGCCTCGAGGCCGCGTCGATCTTCGCGATCTTCACCGCGCAGGCGTGGAACATGACGTTCTCGTTCTACGCGTCGCTGAAGAACCTGCCGCGTGAACTGGACGAGCTCTCACGCTCACTGCGCCTGACACGCTGGCAGCGCTTCTGGAAAATGGAGGTGCCGAGCGGCGCGATCGGCCTCGTCTGGAACGGGATGCTGAGCTTCGGCGGCAGCTGGTTCTTCCTCGTCGCCTCCGAGGCGATCTCGGTGCACAACCACACGTACTCGCTCGCCGGGATCGGATCGTTCGTCGGCGCCGCGATCGCGAAGGGAGACCTCGGTGCGGTCGGGCTGGCGATCGCCACGATGATCGCGATGGTGATCGCGGTCAACGTCGTGTTCTGGCGTCCGCTCGTCGCCTGGTCCGAGCGCTACCGGTATGAGACGACCGAGGCGGCCGAGACGCAACGCTCGCTCGTGCTCGAGCTGCTCGCGCGCTCGTCCTGGCCGCGCGTTCTCGGGCGCCTGCGGGCGCGGCTCGCGGAGCCGCTCGGCCGCGCGATGCGGATCCTCGGCCGCGACGACGCGCCGCCGGCCGTGATCGCCGCCCGCCAGCGCGCCGGCGACGCCGTCTTTGCCGTCCTCGTGAGCGCGCTCGTCGCATACGGCGCCAACGCGGTGCTGCACTTCATCGCCACCAGCCGCGGGGCCGGGCTCGGCCAGATCCCACACTGCTTCGCGCTCGGGGCCGTGACCTTCGGCCGGGTGCTCGTGCTGCTCGTGTTCGCCACGCTCGTGTGGGTCCCGGTGGGCGTCTGGATCGGGATGAACCCGCGCGTCTCGCGTCTGGCGCAACCGGTCGTCCAGGTGCTCGCGAGCTTCCCGGCGAACTTCCTGTTCCCGTTCGCGACGCTCGCGTTCATCGAGCTCGGGATCAGCATCAACATCGGCGGGATCCTGCTGATGGCCCTCGGCGCGCAGTGGTACATCCTGTTCAACGTGATCGCCGGCGCGTCGGCGATCCCCTCGGACCTGCGCGAGGCGATGGACGTCCTCGGGGTGCGCGGTGTGCAGCGTTGGAAGCGCCTGATCGTCCCCGGGATCCTCACCTCCTACATAACCGGTGGCATCACCGCCGCCGGCGGCGCGTGGAACGCGTCGATCGTGGCCGAGGTCGTGACCTACCACCACACGACGCTGACCGCCACCGGCCTCGGCGCCTACATCGTCGCCGCGAGCAACGCCGGAAACAAGGCCAAGCTGATCTGCGGCGTCGCGGTGATGGCGATCTTCGTGGTGACCGTCAATCGCCTGTTCTGGCGGCGGCTGTACCGGCTGGCCGAGACCCGCTACTCGTTTTGAGGTCATGATGGCCGACGTGAGCGCGAACCCCCGTGCCGCCCGCCGCACGCTCGTCTCGGTGCACGAGCTGACAAAGACGTTCTCCACGCACGATGGCGGCGGGCTGCCGGTGCTCGAGGGCATCAGCCTCGACGTCCAGCCGGGGGAAATCGTCGCGCTGCTCGGCAAGTCCGGCTCGGGAAAGTCGACCCTGCTGCGGTGCATCGCCGGCCTCGTGCTGCCGTCGAGCGGGACCGTCACCTACCGCGGCAAGCCGCTGCACGGCATCAACACCGGCGTCTCGCTCGTGTTTCAGACGTTCGCGCTGCTGCCGTGGCTGACCGTGCAGCAGAACGTCGAGCTCGGCCTGGAGGCGCAGGGGATCCCGCCGGAGGAGCGCGCGTTGCGCGCGCGCGAGGTGATTGACCTGATCGGCCTCGACGGCTTCGAGTCCGCGTTCCCCAAGGAGCTCTCCGGCGGCATGCGCCAGCGCGTCGGGTTCGCGCGTGCGCTGGTGGTCGAGCCCGACCTGCTGCTGATGGACGAGCCGTTCAGCGCGCTCGACGTGCTCACCGCCGAGAACCTGCGCACCGAGCTGCTCGAGCTGTGGCAGGCGGGCGAGTTCCCCGCGCAGGCGATCCTGATCGTTACCCACAACATCGAGGAGGCCGTCGCGTTCGCCGACCGGGTGATCGTGCTGGGCACGAACCCCGGGCGCATCCGCGCCGAGCTTGCGTGCGCGCTCGAACGTCCGCGCGATCGCCGCGACGAGCGCTTCAGCGCGCTCGTCGACGAGATCTACGGGATCATGACCGACCGCCCGCAGGCGGCTGTCCCAGCCGCCCCCGGCCAGGAGGACGGCGGCGGCGTCCAGCAGGTGGTCCTCCCGCACGCAAGCGTCGACGGCATCGCCGGGCTCGCCGAGCTCGCGCTCGCCAGCGGCGAGGCCGCGGACCTCGCGCAGCTGGCCGCGGTCGTGGGATTCGCGATCGACGACCTGTTCCCGATCGTCGACGCGTTGACGATGCTCGGCTTCGCCACGGTCCAGGGCGGGCGCCTCGATCTCACCGAGGCCGGCGAGCGGTTCGCCGGCGCCGACATCCAGCGATCGAAGGAGATCTTCCGCGAGGCCGCGCTGCAGCGGGTGCCGCTCGTGCGTCGCATCCAGCGCGCGCTCGAGCATTCCAGCGACGGCGCGCTGCGCGAGGGCTTCTTCATCGACCTGCTAGCCAGCCATTACAGCCGCGACGAGGCGCGCGCACAGCTGGAGACGGCGATCGACTGGGGACGCTACGCGGAGCTGCTCGAGTATGACGCCGGTCGCGGCGAGGTCAGCCTGCACGTGCACGCAGAGCAGCCCGCGACGCATTAGCGCCGCCGAGTATCGTAGGCCGCCGGTGAGCCGGGAAGACTGGTCGGCAGCGCTTCGCGCTGCCCAAGACCATGTGCGCCCACCTTCAGCCCCCGATCCGCCCCTCCCGCGGCTGTCTCCAGCCGTGGCGTCCATACGTCGACCGTCCCTGCGGGGCGCGCCGGTGAGCCTGCACGTGCCGCTGCCGTCCGCGTGGCGCCGCGAGGCGCTGCGCACGAACCTGTGGCTGGTGCCGACGGTCGAGATCGCGGTCGCGGTCGCGCTGTTCGCGCTCACCTATGCGCTCGACCGGGCCTCGTACGACGGCTCGCTGCACTTCCCGTCGTTCGTGATCAGTGGCTCCGCCGACGCCGCCAGGCAGATCCTGACCGCGATCGCCGCCGCCGTGATCACGGTCGTCACGCTGGTGTTCTCGATCACGATCGTGACGCTGACGCTCGCCTCGACCCAGTTCGGGCCGCGCATGCTGCGCAACTTCATCCGCGACCGCATCACGCAGCTCACGCTCGGCAGCTACGTGGCGACGTTCGTGTACGCGATCCTCGCGCTCGTCTGCATCGGCCCGGGCAAGCACGGGGAATTCGTCCCGCATCTATCGATCACGGTGACGATGGCGCTCGTGATCCTCGATGTCGCGGTGCTGGTCGTGTTCATCGATCACATCGCCAAGTCGATCCAGCTGCCGCAGGTGATCGCCAGCATCGCACGCGATCTGTCGCGGGCGATCGAGGCCGAGGTCGCCGTGCCTGCTGACGGGCGCTCAAAGACCGGTCCGTCGCTGTCGGAGATGCTCGTGCGCCTGGACGAGGACAGCGGGGTCGTGCGCGCGCCGAGCAGCGGCTACCTGCAGTACGTGAGCATGAGCACGCTGATCGAGATCGCCAGCCGCAGCCACGCGGTGATCCGCCTGCTGCGTCGCCCCGGCCACTTCGTCGTGGAGGGCGAGCCGCTCGCGAACGTGTGGCCCGCGGCCGCCGCGCCCGAGGTCGCGCGGGCGCTTGGCGGCGCCCACGCGACCGGCCCGCATCGGACACTCACCCAAGATCTCTCCTTTGCGGTCGATCAGCTCGTGGAGATCGCGATCCGAGCGCTCTCGCCGGCCGTCAACGACACGTTCACGGCGCTCGCGTGCATCGACTGGCTGGGCGACGGCCTGGGCAAGATCGCCGAGCGCTGGCGGCCGGCGACGGTGCACCGCGACGCGACCGGAAGCGTGCGCGTGATCACCGTCACGGTCAACTTCGACCGCCTGCTCGAGCGCGCGCACGACAAGGTCCGCCAGGCCAGTCGCGGCATGCCCGCGGTGATGATCCGCCAGCTCGACGGTCTCACCAAGGTGATCGCGAGCACGACCTCCCACGAGCAGCGCGAACTGGTGCTCAGGCAGGCGGCGATGATCATGCGCGGCTGCGATGAGTCGGTACCGGAGGCGGCCGACCGCGCGGACGTGCGCCGCCGCTACGACGCGGTGCTCGAGGCGGCCTCGTCGCAGGAGGGCCCGCCCTTGCTGTAACCGCCCCGCGAGGTCACTGCGGTAGCGTCCCACACGCCTGCCATGACCGACGAGAAAGGACACCTGAAGGTCTTCATCGGCATGGCCCCCGGCGTGGGCAAGACCTATCGCATGCTCCAGGAGGGAGCGGCCGAGGCCGACAACGGGCGCGACGTGGCGGTCGGCTACCTGGAGTCGCACGGGCGCGCCGAGACGCTGGCGCAGGCGGAAGGCCTGGAGCTCATCCCGCGCCGCCACCTGACCTACCGAGGCACGCCGCTGGAGGAGATGGACCTGCCGGCGGTGCTCGCGCGCCGGCCCGAGCTGTGCCTGATCGATGAGCTCGCGCACACCAACGCGCCCGGCGTCGAGCACGAGAAGCGCTACGAGGACGTGCGCGACGTGCTCGACGCGGGGATCGACGTGTTCTCGACCGTCAACGTCCAGCACCTCGAGAGTCTCAACGATCAGGTGACGCATCTGACCGGCGCGCACGTGCGCGAGACGATCCCCGACGCGGTGCTCGCGGCGGCCGATGAGGTGGTGCTGATCGACGTGACCCCGGAGACGCTGATCGCGCGCCTGCGCGCCGGCAAGGTCTACCGCCCCGAGCGTGTTGAGGCGGCGCTGAACAACTTCTTCAAGATCGAGAACCTGTCGGCGCTACGCGAGACGGCGCTGCGTCAGGTTGCCGAGGATGTCGAGGTCAAGCGCCTCGTGCGCGTGCCGAGCCCGCTGCCGCGGCGCGACGAGGAAGGGCGCCCGGCGGTCGTCGAGTCCGGCCCGCAGCCGATCGCCGAGCGCCTGCTCGCGCTGGTGACGCTCGCGCCGCACTCCGAGCGGATCGTACGCCGCGCGTGGCGCTCGGCCCAGCGCCTGGACGCCGAGCTGGACGTGCTCGTCGTACGTCCGCCAGGCCGTCCGCCGAGCCCCGAGGACCGCAAGCGCCTGGAGGAGCTGCGGCGCCTGACGGCGATGCTGGGAGCGCGTCTGCGGGTGGAGGAGGGCGAAGACGTGGCAGCGGTGGCGATCGCGCTCGCGCGATCGCTCGGCAGCACGTATGTGCTGATGGGCACGCCGTCCGAGCGCCGCGGGCTGTCGCGCCTGGGAGGGAGCTCCGAGCGCTCGCTGCTGATGCGCCTGCTGCGAGGCCTGCCGGGGGTGGACGTGCGCATCGTCGCCGATCCGACGCTCCGTACGCACAATGTCGATGCGCTGGCGCTGGCCGAGCAGGCGCTGGGTGCCGACTGACGCGTCCCCGGCGCCGCCCGCTGGCCTAAATCTCGCCTAAAACTCGACCCGCGGGGCAGGGTGCGCGCTAAATGCCTCGTAAGACTGTTGGAGCGTACGCGACCCTGCACCGCGTACCCTGTTGCGTATTCGCATGAGAACACACACCCGCCTACTCTCGATCCTCGCCGTCTCGATCCTTGCCGCCGGGCTCGCGCTTGGCGCGATCAGCCAGGCCGGTGCGAGGACCAGCAGCTCTTCTGACGCTCCCAGCGCGCCCCGCGCGCATGCGGCCAGCTCGTTCCTGACGGGTCTCGGCAACGAGAACCCGAAGATGTTCGCGAACCCCCTGTACCAGCAGCTGCACACGAAAATCGTGCGCTATGTCGTGCCCTACGACGCCATCGCGCACCCGTACTCGCTGGACCAGGCGATCGCGTTCATCGATGCCGCCGAAGCCGCGCACGAGCAGGTGCTGGTCGCCTTCTACCATTCCGAATACACGCCCACGAAGCTGCCGAGCATCGCCAGCTACCAGCGCGACGTGCAGAAGTTCGTGAAGCTGTTCCCGCACGTAAGGCAGTACGAGTCGTGGGACGAGTCCAACCGCGGCAACGTGGAACATCAGTTCTCGAGCCCGTCGGCGGTAGCCGCGGCCAAGTACTACCAGGCGCTGCTGCGCGTCTGCAAGGGCTGCACGGTCGTTGGCCTCGATGTGCTCGACGCGCAGGTGATCGGCGGGACACTGCAGTACATCTCGGAATTCAAGCGCGAGATCAGCCGCCTGGAGACCGTGATGCCGACGATCTGGGGACTGCACAACTACTCCGACGTCAATCGTCTGGAAGGCTGGCGCACCCGCGACATCGTGAAAGCGTTCGGTGGTCAGGTCTGGCTGACCGAGACCGGCGGGCTCGTGCAGTTCGAACCGAGCTTCCCCAACAGGAGCGGAGCGGGTCTGACGCGGGCCGCCAGGGTGATCAAGTTCATGTTCGCCCTTGCCTCCTCGATACCGCAGATCAAGCGCCTGTATGTCTACGACTGGACGAGAGGCACGAGCCGCATCACCAGATTTGACGCGGGGCTGACGAACGCCAGGGAACAGCCCCGCGCGGGCTATGTGGTCGTGTGCCGCCAGCTGCATGGGGCCAAATGCGCCGTCAAGATCGCCAGCAGCTGATCAGCTGCTGAGCGCCGGCTGCGCGTGCGAGTCGGCAGCCGCGCCGGCGCCACGCCGGCGCTCGGATGGCCGGTCCGGCTGGTTGCGCGCCAGGCGCATCGCGCCGAGCGCGAGCAGCGCGGCGATCGCGGCGACGAGGGCGAGCGTCTTCAACGGGTATCTGCTGCCCGAGTGCAGCTTCAGGTTGAAGGCGGTGTGGTCACCGGCTTTGAAGATGCTCGCGAGGCCCGCGTGGTCGATCCCGAGCACGGTCGGCGCGAGCGCGGCGAACAGTGCCCAGCCGGTCAGCGCCGCGAGGCCCCACCCCAGCGTCGCCGATGACAGTCGCAGCCGCGGCGTTGCCCATACCGCCGCCAGCAGCGCTGCACCGGCCGCGAGCAAGAACGGCCAGATCGCGCCCCAGCCGCGCCCCAGACCATAGGCGGAGGCGATCGTGGGCTGGAAGAAGCCTTTCGAGAGGAAGCGCATCCAGGTGACCGTCTCGTTCTCGTAGCCGACCAGCGGGTGGGTGATCGTGGCGATCACCATCGTCGTGACCGAGATCGCCGCGAGCGCGATCGTGGGGCCGGGGAAGCGCTTCAGCGTCAGCGCGATCGGGAAGGCCAGGAACGGCAGCGTCGTGATCAGGAAGCGCGGGCCCACGGAGCCGCCGCCGAAGGGCAGGTAGTAGCCAGAGTTGTAGCCGAGGAAGCACAGGCAGATACCGCCGATCGTGAGCGCCTCCGCGCGCCTCCCGCGCCGGTAGAGCATCACGGTGCCGATCGCGCCCATGATCAGCACGGGCGAGAGCGTCAACAGGCCGCGTGAGTCGAACAGCAGCGTGCTCAACACCCTCAGGCTCGGTGCGCCGATCCCGAAGAAGCCTTTGTGCTGGCGTGGCACGTCGGAGTAGGCCAGGTGCGTCCATGAGCGAAAGGCGTAGTGGTTATAGAGCAGCAGCGGGATGATCCCCACGAGGCCGCCCGCCACGTATGCGCCGCCGCGCCGCAGGACGCCGGGCGGCGTGAGCGAGTCCCGGCGCGAGAGCAGGAACCCTCCCAGCACGAGCGCCGCGAAGAACGTCGGGTACTCTGATGAGAACGCATAGCCCATCGCCAGGCCGGCGAGTGCCAGCAGCATCGCGCTGGGGGGGCCCTCGCGCTCACGCAGCATCAGCCAGAAGGCCGCGAAGCTGAGGAACGCGGTGAACACGTGCGAGAACAGCATCTGCGAGAACGTCAGCACCATCGTGCCCAACGCGAGCACGACCGCCGTCGCGATCCCGTAGCCGGGCTCGTAGCGCTCGGCGACGCGCCACACGAGCAGCATCAGCAGCAGCCCCGGCAGCACGTTGCCCCACAGGCCGATCAGGTAGATCATCTCGTCGCCCGGATGATCCGGCGGCGCCACGTGCGCGTCGGTCCACGATTCGGCTCCCACGAGGTTGAGCGCGTTGTAGAAGGGCAGCACGAACAGCGCCAGGCCGGGCGCGCGCGCGGAGTAGTAGTGCCCCTTGTAGAAGACCTTGTCGCCGGTGTTCGCCTGATAGGCGTCGATCGTCGTCTGATCGTCGTTCAGCGCGCGCGTCAGGTCGTAGTGGGAGGTCTGATTCCAGGAGAAGCTCTGGATCATCACCGCGGAGGCCACGCCCACCAGCAGCACCGCCGCCAGCGCAAGTCGTGTGCGCGTCATCAATCGGTGCCGTGCAGGGCCTTGGGCCCAGGGCCGATCTCGTAGATGACGATCGAGCCGACCTGCCGTCGCGTGATGCCCAGGCCGGCGATCGGTTTGCGCGCGTTCGCGGCAGGGTCGGGCGGCTCGGGGAACACCCAGCCCTGCTCCGGCGGCAGCCCCTTGGGCAGAACCGTGTGCAGCACGACCGTCTTGATGCCGTAGTAGCGCAGCTTCTCCACGCTCGCCTGGTCGGGGAAGCCCGACATGCCTCCGCGCAGGTCATCCTCGGCGGGGATGTCGAAGGTGCTCTCGCCGTTGGCGATCTTGGGGAAGCCATCGGTCGAGAAGTACTGCCAGATGCGGTCGAGGGCGCCGTCGGTGGGCAGGTCGATCAGCGGCCCGGGCAGCCCGATCTCGGCGCGTGCCGGCTGCGGCACGAGCGGGTGGCCGAGATGACCGGCGCCTTCGCCGACGATGCCGATCAGCAGCACCGCGCCCGCGAGCGCCGGCAGGCTGATCGCCGGCAGCGCCAGCGCGGGCAGGCGCCGCATAGGCGAGCGCGGCGTGGGCGAGCCGGCCGGCCGGCGTTGCTCGCCCCACGCCCTGACCCGCTGCACGAGCCACTGCGCCCCCGCACCCGCGAGCAGCGCGTAGAAGAGCGTGGCCAGCGTGAAGATCCTGCCCGGCACGCGCACGCCGTCCCAGCCGGGCGCATAGTCGTAGAGCAGGCGATACGGATAGCCGGCGCCCGTCAGGCCGAGGCCGAGCGCGAGGATCGAGCACGTGACGATCCCCGCCAGCAAGCCGATGCGCAATCGTCGCGTGTACGCGCCCGCCGCGAGGCCGATCAAGGCCAGCGCGAGGATCAGCCCGCCGGGGAAGAAGATGCTCTCGTTCTTGGAGTTGACTTTCGCGCGCATGCCAGCGGTGAGCGAGCCCCACACGCGGTTCTCCGAGGAGGCGCCGAGCAGCGCGGCGGGACCGGCGGAGTAGGTCTCGACTTCCTTGATCGTGCGCTTCGCCGTCGGGTACAGGGCGGCGACGCGCAGGTACGGGCGGGCCTCGTAGACGGTTACCGCGCCGACCACGGCGATGCCGATCAGCGTGACCGCCAGCAGCTGGCGGGGGACGAGCGGCCCGCGCCCGCGCTCGGCCGTGTGGCCCCAGGCCGGGCCCGGGCTCAGCCGTCCGCGCCACCAGAACACGAGCGCCAGCAGCGCGAGCACCGCCAGGAGATAGGCGTACTGCAGGCCGAGTGTGAAGCCGAGGCTGATCTGCCACGCGGACAGCAGCCAGCCGGCGAGCACGAGTCCCCGTGAGCCGCGGCGGTAGCCGCGCAAGAGCAGGAACACGCCGAGCGCCAACCCGCCGGAGGAGATCACGTGCAGGTGACCCGCCTCGGTGACGCGGTAGGGCGCGTAGGCGAAGGCCAGGCCGGCGGCGGCGGCGCCCAGCTTGCGCAGGCCGAGCTCGCGCGCGAGCATGTAGGCGCCGACGAAGCAGAACGTCCACGCCCACAGGAACAGCAGGTTGTAACGGACGAGCGCGGCGACGGTGCCCGAGCCGAAGAACGCCGCCGGCCCGTAGCCGAGCAGCGAGTCGGAGAAGGCGAGGCTGAGCGGGCGCGGGTAGAAGGCGTTGGAGTCGAAGATGTGCAGCGGGTCGTGCAGCATCGCGTGTCCCACCCACGCGATCTGCCAGGCAGTGCGCACGGGGTCGCCGAGATCAGGGGCGATGCGGCTGGGCATGTGCAGCACGAGCGGCCAGCTCGTGAGGATCGCCAGCAGCAAGCCCGCCAGGGCGGCCAGCGCGATCTCTGCGCCGGTGAAGCTCGGGGACGGCGCCCAGCGGCCGGCGCGCGCAGCGGCGCCCGCAGCTGGCGCGTCGACGCGCGCCACGCGATCGACGTCCGTGGGGGCGGATGATCCGGGTGGCGTGCGCGGCGGGCTGGGGAGACCGGTGCTCATCCGGTGCTCATGGTCGGCTGGTGTTCGGGGCCGCGCGGATCGGCGCAGCATACGGGAGGCGCCTGCTGCATTGCGTAGCACGCGCGACTGATGCTTGTGACATCCCAAACTTGCGCTTTACGTCAGACTTGGGCCGGTGAAGGTTCTTGTCGTCGGAGCTGGTGGCGTTGGTGCGGCGTTCGCCGCGATCGCGCAGCGTCGCGAGGTGTTCACCGAGGTCGTGTTGGCGGACGTCGCGCTCGAGCGCGCTCGAGCGGCCGCCGAGCGCCTCGGCGAGCCCGATCGCTTCGCGGCGGAGCGGGTCGATGCTTCCAGTCGCGAGGATCTCGTGGAGCTGATCGGCCGTGTGCGGCCTGATGCGGTCCTGAACGCGTGCGACCCGCGCTTCAACGAGCCTATCTTCGCCGCGGCGTTCGACGCCAGGGTCACCTATCTCGACATGGCGATGACGCTCTCACACCCCCATCCCGAGCGCCCGTACGAGCTGCCGGGGGAGATGCTCGGCGATCTGCAGCTGGCCGAGCACGAGCGCTGGGAGCAGGCGGGACTGCTCGCGCTCGTGGGGATCGGCGTCGAGCCCGGGCTGTCGGACGTCTTCGCCTGCCATGCCGCCGACGAGCTGTTCTCGAGCATCGAGGAAGTGGGCGTGCGCGACGGCGCGGACCTGGTCGTCGAGGGCTATGACTTCGCGCCGACGTTCTCGATCTGGACGACGATCGAGGAGTGCTTGAACCCGCCGCTGATCTGGGAGCGCGAGCGCGGCTTCTACACGACGGCACCGTTCTCCGAGCCCGAGGTGTTCGACTTCCCCGAGGGGATCGGCCCGGTGGAGTGCGTGAACGTCGAGCACGAGGAGGTCGTGCTGATCCCCCGCTGGGTGACGTGCGAGCGCGTGACGTTCAAGTACGGGCTCGGCCAGGAGTTCATCGACGTGCTCGCCACGCTGCACAAACTCGGACTGGACTCGACCGAGCCGGTGTCGGTGCGCGGCACGAAGGTCGCGCCGCGCGACGTCGTCGCCGCGGCGCTGCCCGACCCGGCGACGCTCGGCGAGCGCATGAGCGGGCGCACCTGCGCGGGCACGTGGGTGACGGGCACCGGCAAGGAAGGGGCGCCGCGCTCGACCTACCTGTACCACGTGGTCGACAACGAGACCACGATGCGCGAGTACGCGAGCCAGGCGGTCGTGTGGCAGACGGCGGTCAACCCCGCGGTGGCGCTCGAGCTGCTCGACCGGGGAGACTGGAAGGGCGCGGGCGTGCTCGGGCCCGAGGCGTTCGCACCAAAGCCGTTCCTCGAGCTGCTGGCGGAGTACGGCGCGCCGCACGGGCAGGTCGAGGTGCCGCAGGGCTGACGAGACCGCCGATGGGCCGGGCCGCGCTGCTGATGCTGGCCGCCGTCGTGCTCGCTCTCGGCACGCCCTCCAGTGGCCTTGGCGCACCGGCGTCGGTCCAGCCGAGCGCCGCGAGCGCCGAAGCGGACGGTCTTCAGGCTGTGCTCGACAGCGCCCGCCAGCGCTCGGGCGCGCCGGGCGCCCAGGCGGCGATCATGCTGGACGGCAGGCTGATCTGGGCCGGCAGCAGCGGTTTCGCGATCCTCGACGGCGCCGCCCCGGTCACCCCGAGCACGCTGTTCGGCCTCGCCAGCGTGACCAAGACCTACACCGCTGCGCTCACGCTTCGGCTGGTTGAAGCAGGCCGGCTCGGCCTCGACGACACGGTCGGTCAATGGCTCGGGCGCCGTGTGGTGGCAGCTGCGCGCGAAACGACGGTGCGCCAGCTGCTGCAGATGACCAGCGGTCTGCCCGACTACCTCAGCGACCCCGCGCTCGCTCAGGCGCTTGAAGACCCCAACCACCGCTGGACGGAGAACGAGCTGCTGCGAGCCGTCAGCGCGCCGTCCCGGGTCGGCCGCTTCGCGTACTCGAACACCAACTACGTGCTGCTGGGAGCGATCGACGCGCGCGCCGCAGGAGCCTCGGTCGGTGCGCTGCTCTCGGCGCTGATCCTTCAGCCGCTGGGCCTGCAGGACACCTACATCGAACGCGTGAACAGCGTGGTCGCGCGTTTTGCACACGGCTATGAATTCGGCGCGAGCGGCATCCCGATCGACACCTTCGCGGGCGCGCGGACCGTCCCCACCTCGCTCTGGGGCCCGGTATTCACGGACGGCGGCATCGCGGCAACCGCCACCGATGTCGCTCGCTTCGCCGACGGGCTGTATCTCGGAGGACTGCTTGCCCCGGAAGAGCTCACGACGATGCTGACGCCCGGCCCCGACGGCAGCTACGGCATGGGCACCTACACGTACCCCTTCAACGGACATCTCTTCCAGGGCCACAACGGCGCCTTCGACGGCTTCAGCTCCGACGCGTTCACCGACATCGAACGAGGGGTGACGATCGTCGCACTCGCAAATGGCATGAACAGGCTCAGCGAAACCGACCCGGCAGACGTCATCTGGCGGGCACTGGCTCGAGCCTACGACGACGGCGCGCGATGATCGCCGGGTCGTGCCCGCTCCGGCTCCCGGACGCTACGGGGGCATGGTAGTACGATATACTACTTATATGAGTAAGAGGCTGCAGATCGTCGTCAAAGACGAGGAGCTCGAGCGCTTTGCGCGGACCGCGGAGGCGGCCGGGATGAGCATGTCCGAGTGGGCTCGCCAGGCACTGCGGGCGGCTGAGCGTGAGCGCTCGAGCGGCGACGTGGGGGCCAAGCTGGCTGCCATCCGCAAGGCGGTCAGCCTCGAGACCGACGGGCGCGAAGTCGATATCGACACGATGCTGGCCGAGACCGAAGCCGGGCGCTTGGCTGGCATCGAGGCGGGGCTCGCGAGTCCGGATGACGCGTGATCTTCATCGATGCAAACGTCCCGATGTACCTCGTGGGGCGCCCGCATCCCCGCAAGCTCGACGCGCAGCTCACGCTCGAGCGCCTCGCTGGTGAACACCGGCAGCTGGTCACGAGCAGCGAGGTCTTCCAGGAGCTCCTCTATCGCTACGCCGCGACCGGGCGATACGACAGGATCGAGTCCTCCTTCGAGGTGCTGCGGGGCGTCGTTGAGGAGGTGCTCGCGGTCGAGGAGGCAGACGTGTTCGCCGCCAAGGACCTGGTACACGCTCACCGGGGTCTGTCAGCGCGCGATGCGATCCATGCGGCGACCATGCGACGGCGGCAGATCACCGAGATCCTGAGCTTCGACGGCGGCTTCGACGAAGTCGCCGGCATCACGCGGCTTCCCGCCCCCCAGCTACACGGCTGAGCTCAGAATTCGACGCGCGCGGGAACGGGCCCGGTGGGCGGCGCTTGGTCGAGCAGATGCGGCGGCGCGGTTTCGGTCTTGCGCGAGAAGTACTCGCGAAAGTAGGGCCGCGATATGAGCATGACGATGAAGCCGAGGATCATGCCGCCGATACCCATCCACAGCGGCAGGGTGATGCCGAGGATCGGCTTGGACGACACGTTTTCCGCGTGCCCGTAGTAGAACGCCGCCTTGACCCCGACCCCCCACAGGATCAGCCCGCCTGCGAGCGGACCGACGCCCAGCAGGAAGAACTTGCGCACACTCTCGCTGAGCTCGTGTCGGAAGTACCACGGGCACGCGACGCCGGTGAAGCCGTAGTAGAAGCAGATCGGGAAGCCGATCGCGGTGATCGAGTCTTCGAGGACGCTTTCCGAGAGCAGCAGCAGCGGCACCGTGATGATGACCGAGAGCAACCCGAAGCCGAGCGTTGAGACGGTGGGGGTCAGGTAGCGTTTGTGCACGCGCGACAGCAGCGAGGTGACGGCTTTCCAGTGCGCCATCGAGAGCGTCGTGCGGGCGGTCGGCAGGATCGTCGTCTGCGTCGATGCCGACGCCGAAGTGAGCACGGTGATGATCAGCAGCTTGTCGAGCGTGCCGCCGAGGACGCCCTTGCCGAGCGCGTTGAGGACGTCGCTCTGGTTGGCTTCGTTGGTCAGGAAGCCAACGCCGTGGAAGCCCTGCGAGGCCGCGGACACGAGCACGTAGATCAGCAGCAGCAGCCGCGTCGAGACGACGGCCGCCTTGCCCGGTCCGTTGGCGGGATCCTCGGACTCCTCGTTGACGGCCACGCCCGAGTCCCAGCCCCAGTAGATGAACACCCCGAGCAGGATTGCGTCGAGCAGGTCGCCGAAGTTCATGGCGAACGGGTTGAACCAGGACAGCGACGGCTTGATCGAGCCGCTGGGCGGATGGCTGCCGTAGATCTTGACGAACGCGACGACCGAGAACAGCGCGAGGATGAAGACCTCGATCCCCAGCAGCGCCTGCTGGATGCGCGCGGAGAGCTCGATGCCGCGGTAGCAAATCCAGGTCATCAGGGCGATCCACACGATCGCGCCGATGATGATCGCGGCTTTGGATTCGCCGAGTTCGGTGAAGCCAAAGAGCTTGAACGTGTAGATCGCGGCGATGTCGGCCAGGGATGCCATCACGATCACGTCTGCGAGGAAGATCGCCCAGCCGTTCATCCAACCGGTGATCGGTCCCATCGCGCGTGTGACCCAGGCGAACGTCGTGCCGGCGTCGGGGTCGACGCGGTTGAAGTATTTGTACGCCGAGGCGACCAGCAGCATCGGAATGAACGAAACGAGCAGCACTGCGGGGGCGTGCACGCCGACGCCTTTGACGGCGACGACGAAGCCGAGTGTCGCCGCGAGCGAGTAGGCGGGCGCGGTCGAGGCGACGCCGATCACGATGTTCGAGAGGTAGCCGATGGCGCCTTTTTTCAGCCCCTTGTCCATCACGCCCGAGTACGCGGGCGGCTCGGCGGTACTCGATGGACCGGCACCTTTGATGGCCATCAACGGCTCCTCTCGTGGGATGCGGGGCACACGGCGCGCTCTTGTGTGGAAAGTTACGGTCCGGGCCGGCGGAGGCGCAATGGGCGTGATCTCCAAAACGTCAGCAAGGAGTTAGACGAGTCGTACAATGCCCTGGGAACTTGTTGACCACGCGGCGCATTGAGCGGCACATGACGAGCGGTTAGCGTTGTCCTCAGTGTCTAGTTCGGCTATAGAGGAGGCGGTCTTCGATGTCGGGTGATCTCCAAGAGCAGGCCAAGCGCCACTTGTGGATGCACTTCACGCGCATGGGGTCCTTCGCGGACCACGAGGTGCCGGTGATCGTGCGCGGCGAGGGCTGCTATGTGTTTGACGAGCACGGCAAGCGCCACCTCGACGGACTGTCGGCGCTGTACTGCGTGAACATCGGCCACGGTCGCCCGGAGCTGGGCGAGGCTGCGGCGGCGCAGTCTAAGGAGCTGGCGTTCTACACGAACTGGAGCTACGCGCACCCGCGCGCGATCGAACTGGCGACGCGCGTCGCGGAGCTTGCGCCGGGCAACCTCAACCGCGTGTTCTTCACCTCGGGCGGCTCTGAGGCGGTCGAGTCGGCGTGGAAGCTCGCGAAGGCCTACCACGCGGCGATGGGCGAACCGCGCCGGCACAAGCTGATCGCGCGCAACCTCGCCTACCACGGCACCTCGATGGGGGCGCTGTCGGCGACGGGCCTGACGGCGCTGCGCGTGCCGTTCGAACCGCTGACGCCGGGCGGCGTGCACGTGCCGAACACGAACTCCTACCGCTGGGGGGAGGATCGCGACCCGCTGTGGGCGGCGGACGCGATCGAGGAGGCGATCGAGTTTCAGGGGCCGGAGACGGTGGCGGCGGTGATCCTCGAGCCGGTGCAGAACGGCGGCGGCTGCTTCGTGCCGCAGGACGGCTACTTCCAGCGCGTGCGCGAGATCTGCGACCGCCACGGCGTGCTGCTGATCTCCGACGAGGTGATTTGCTCGTGGGGCCGGCTCGGGCACTGGTTCGGGTGCGAGCGCTTCGACTACCAGCCGGACATGATCACCACGGCCAAGGGCATCAGCTCGGCGTACGTGCCGCTGGGGGCGCTGATCGCGAGTGACGAGATCGCGGAGCCGTTCCTGCACGGCAAGGCCGCGTTCAACCACGGCTTCACGTTCGGCGGACATCCAGTGGCATGCGCGGTTGGGCTGGCGAACATCGACATCATGGATGACGAGCAGATGTGCGCGAACGTGCTCGCCAACGAGGGCGCGTTCCGGGAGATGCTCGACGGTCTGCGCGACCTGCCGATCGTGGGCGACGTGCGCGGCGCGGGCTACTTCCAGGCGATCGAGCTGGTCAAGGACAAAGACACGAAGGAGACGTTCGACCACGACGAAGCAGAGCACCTGCTGCGCGGGTTCCTCTCGGGCGAGCTGTACAACCGCGGGTTGATCTGCCGCACGGACGACCGCGGCGACCCGATCGTGCAGCTGTCGCCGCCGCTGATCGCCGGACCGCAGCAGTTCGAAGAGATCGAGGCGATCCTGCGCCCGGTGCTGAGCGAGGCCTCTGAGCGGATGGAGCAGTGGAGCTCACTGTCGCGAGCCTGATCGGCGAGCTCGGCTTGGAGCTGGCGTGCGGGCAGGAGTCCGCGCAGGCGCACGTACGCTGGGTGCACAGCACCGAGCTGCCCGATCCGACCCCGTGGCTGAAAGGCGGCGAGCTGCTGCTGACGACGGGCATCCAGCTGAACGGCCCGAAGGCTCAGCGCGAGCTGATCGACCGGCTCGCCGACCACGAGATCGCTGGTCTGGGGTTCGGCACGGGCTTCGCTCACAAGCGGCTGCCGGCGGCGCTGCTGACGGCTGCGCGCAGGCGCGAGTTCCCGCTGTTCGAGGTGCCGTACGAGCTGCCGTTCATCGCGATCACCGAGCGCGCGTTCGCGCAGCTGCTGGACGAGCGCTACGAGCTGCTGCAGCGCACGATGGTCGGCGACGTGCTGGCCGAGGTGCTCACCGGGCACCTGTATCCGGAGGACCTGCAAGCGCGCCTGCGCCCATTCGGGATCCGTGAGCAGGTGGCGGTGCTGGCGTTCAAGCAAGCGGACGCGAGCGCAGGGGCGGCGGTGGTAGAGCGGATCCTCGCGCGCGAGCGCGTGCCGAGCCTGGTGGCGATTCGCGCGGGGCTGCTGTGCGCGGTGATCGACCCGCACGGCGCGCCCGGGTCGGCGCCGCTCGAGCCGGTGGAGCTGGCGCGCAAGATCCGCGCGGAGCTGGCGGGGCGCTTCGGAGAGGTGCGCGCGGCTGCGTCACGACCCGCTGCGACGCACTCGCTGCGCATCGCCTTCCATGAGGCGCGCTGTGCCCTGGAGGCGGTGCGCCTGCGCAACGGCAACGCGCCGGAGGTCGCCTCGTATGAGGACCTGGGCGCGTTCCAGCTGTTGCTTTCCCTGCAGGACGACGAGGCGCTTAGCTCGTACTGCCGCAGCGTGCTCGATCCGATCGAGCGCGACGAGGGCGAGTACGGTGACGAGCTGGTGCGATCGCTGGACGTGTTCATCGAGCACAACGGACACTGGGAGAAGGCCGCCAACGCGCTGTTCTGCCACCGGCACACGCTGCGCTACCGCATCCGCCGCATCGAGCAGCTGACCGGACGCGACTTCTCCAACGCGCGCGACCGCATCGAGTTCTGGCTTGCACTGCGAGGAAGGGAGTTGGCACGATGAAGATTGGCGTCCCGAGCGAGGTCAAGACCGACGAGTACCGCGTGGCGATCACGCCCGCGGGCGTGAGGGAGCTGACGAGCCGCGGGCACGAGGTGCTCGTGGAGGAAGGCTCGGGTGCGGGCAGCGCGATGAGCGACGAACAGTTCCGCGTGCAGGGTGCGCGCATCGTCCCCGACGCCGACGCGGTGTTCGGTGAGGCGGAGCTCGTGCTGAAGGTCAAGGAGCCCCAGGCGGAGGAGGTCGGGCGCCTGCGCACGGGGCAGACGCTGTTCACCTACCTGCACCTGGCGGCCGAGCCGGAGCTGGCGCGCGGGCTGATGGCCTCGGGGGCGACGTGCATCGCGTATGAGACGGTCGTGGACTCCGAGGGGCGCCTGCCGCTGCTGGCGCCGATGAGCGAGGTGGCGGGCAAGATCGCGACGCAGGCGGGCGCGTTCATGCTCGAGAAGCCGCTCGGCGGGCGGGGGATCCTGCTGGGCGGGGTGCCGGGCGTGGCGGCGGCGACGGTGCTGGTGATCGGCGGCGGTGTGGTGGGCATGAACGCGGCCTTCATCGCGATCGGCATGCAGGCCGACGTGTTCGTGTTCGACCGCTCGATCGACCGGCTGCGCGAGCTCGAAGTGGCGTTCGCGGGGCGCGCCTCGACGGTGTACTCGTCGACGCTCGCGATCGAGGAGATGCTGCCGGCGGCCGATCTGGTGATCGGCGCGGTGCTGGTGCACGGCGGTCGCGCGCCGCATGTGATCAGCCGCGAGCAGCTGAAGCTGATGAAGCGCAACGCGGTGCTGGTGGATGTGTCGATCGACCAGGGCGGCTGCTTTGAGACCTCGCGCCCGACCACACACTCGGACCCGACGTACGAGGTCGATGGGATCACGCACTACTGCGTGACGAACATGCCCGGAGCGGTGCCGATCACCTCGACGTATGCGCTGACGAACGCGACGCTGCCGTATGTGATCGAGCTCGCGGAATCCGGCGTCGAGGACGCCCTGAAGCGCAGCCCGGGCCTGCGCATGGGGCTGAACGTGCAGGGCGGGAAGATCACCCACCCTGCGGTCGCGGAGGCGCTCGGTCTGCCCGAGCCGCCGGCGCTGGATGAGTAGAACAGACCCGAGACACCCCCGACGAGGAGAGCGACGATGGCAAGCACGACGGAGACCCTGAGCAACTTCATCGACGGCGAGCGCGTCGCCTGCAGCGGCGAGACCGAAGCGGTGCTGAACCCCGCGACCGGCGAGGAGCTGGCGCGGGCGCCGATCTCGAGCGCCGAGGATGTGGACCGCGCGGTCAGGGCGGCGCGCTCCGCATTCGACGGCTGGTCGAACACGACGCCGGCGCAGCGAGCGCAGGCGCTGCTCGCGATTGCGGACCTGGTGGAGGAGCACGGCGATGAGATCGCGCGCCTGGAGGCGCTGAACGCGGGCAAGCCGATCGAAGCGGTCAAGGGCGATGAGATTCCCGTGATGGCCGACAACCTGCGCTTCTTCGCGGGCGCTGCGCGCTGCATGGAGGGGCGCGCGGCGGGCGAGTACATGGAGGGCTACACGTCGTTCACGCGCCGCGAAGCGGTCGGTGTGATCGGGCAGGTGACGCCGTGGAACTACCCGCTGATGATGGCGATCTGGAAATTCGGGCCGGCGCTGGCGGCGGGCAACACGGTCGTGCTGAAGCCGGCGGAGACGACGCCGATCACGACGATCAGGCTGGCAGAGCTGGCTGCTGAGATCCTGCCGAAGGGCGTGCTCAACATCGTCACCGGACCCGGTCGCCCGACCGGCGAGGCGCTGATCAACCATCCAGACGTGGACATGCTGGCGCTGACCGGGTCGGTGGACACGGGCAAGCACTTCGCGCGCACGGCCGCGGACACGCTCAAGCGGGTGCACCTCGAGCTCGGTGGCAAGGCGCCGGTAGTGGTGTTCGACGATGTGAGCCTGGAGAGTGCGCTGGAGACGATTGCCGGCACTGGCTACTACAACGCCGGCCAGGATTGCACCGCGGCCACGCGCGTGCTCGCGTCGAGCAGCGTGTACGACGAGGTTGTCAGCGGCCTCGCCAGCCAGGCGCAGGGCCTCACAATCGGAGACACGCTGTCGCCGCAGACGACGCTCGGCCCGGTCAACTCAGCGCGCCAGCGCGAGCGCGTCGAGGGCTTCCTGGAGCGCAGGCCCGATCACGCTGAGATCATCACCGGCGGTAAGGCGGCCGACCGGCCGGGCTTCTTCCTCGAGCCGACGGTCGTCGCGGGCCTGCAGCAGAACGACGAGATGATCCAGCGTGAGATCTTCGGCCCGGTGATCACCGTGCAGCGGTTCGCCGACGAGGAGCAGGCGATCGCATGGGCCAACGCGACTCGCTACGGCCTCGCCTCGTCGGTGTGGACGCGCGACGTCGGCCGCGCGCTGCGCGTGTCAAAGGCGCTGCGCTTTGGCTGCGTTTGGATCAACGACCACATCCCGCTCGTCTCCGAGATGCCGCACGGCGGTTTCAAGGAGTCCGGGTACGGCAAGGACCTGAGCATGTACGGGGTGGAGGACTACACGGTCGTCAAGCATGTGATGGCGAACATCCAGTAGCGCCCGATCACATAGCCTTAGGCGATCGTGCTCTTTGTCCTGATCCCGACGGCGCTCGGCCACGAGAGCGCGTGCTCGCGATAACACAGAGCCTCTCGACCGGGATTCTCGCCAAGGGTTTGCGCCGCGCGATGGTCGTAATGGTGGTGCTCCTCGGGGCGCTGCTTCTGGCCGCAAACGCCAGCGCCGCCTCGTCGGCCGGCGAAGCGACTCCTGAATCGGTCCAGGAATCCTCGTCTGAAGCGGGGGTGCCGGTCGCGCCGGTGACTGAATCCGCTCCTCAATCCCCGGCTGAAGCTCCCGCGCCGGTCGTGCCGGTGACCGAACCGCCTGCTGAACCTGCTCCTGAAGCGGGGGTGCCGGTCGCGCCGGTCACTGAATCGGCTCCCAAATCGCCAGCCGAAGTTGTGGTGCCCGGCACGCCGGTCACTGAATCGGCGCCTGAAACTTTGCCGCCTGCGGCGCCGGTCACGGAATCTGTCCCGGAAGCGCAGGCGCCGGTCGAACAGCTCAAGGAAAAGGTCAAGGAAGTGCCAGCCGGCGAACCGGCCACGGAACAAGTTGCTGCGAGCGTATCGTCGCCGCCTGCTGGCGGGCCGCCGGCTGAAGCGGAGGTTGCGACCGCCGTGCTCAGCTCGCTCATCACGGATCCGCCCGCCGGGGAACCGGAAGAAGTGTCGGTGACCCCAGCGGCGAGCTCGGTCTCGATCGGCACGTTCACGCGATTGAGCGCCGCGCAGCGCGCCGGTGACTTGCGTTGTGAGCTGTCCGGGCTGGAAGGGCCGATGACGGACGACTGCACGGCTCGCTGGCTGGGAGAACAGAGTTTCCTCGCCGCGTCGCCGGCGGAGCTCGAAAGCGTGGTGGCGGCGAGGGCTGGCGCGCCTGCCGGGGGCGGCGGCAGCGACGACTCGGGCTCTGGCGGCGGGGGCCGCTCGGTTGCCCCGCCTCCTGTGCCCGCGCCGAGCGGGGCCTTCGGCGGCTCGGCGTCTGGCGGCGCCGGTGTCGCGCTGTCCGACTGCTCGACACTCGCCGCCTGCCTGATGCGGGCGGCCCCGCTGGCGATGCGTCGCCTGCGGCTGTCGTCTCAGCCGTGGCTGACGGCGTTCTTCGTCCTGATCCCAGAGCGGCCCGGCTAGCTCCTTCCGGCCGCTTCGCTCCGGCGTGGATCACGCGATCCACGCCATGGAAATCAATTCGAAGCCCTTGGAAGGAGCTGTAACTGATGGATCGTCATCTAACGACGTCGATAGTGAGCATTGGCACACGAAAGAAGGGAGATGCGGCGGGCATCGGCTCGAGCCGGGCCAGCATCGTCTCCGCCAGGAGCAGGCACGAACAGCCTGCACGGGACGAGCCGGCCTCGGCAGCGGCGAGTGTGCGCGCTTGGACACACACGCTGATCCTGACCGGCGAGTTGACGCATCGCTCGGCGCACGCGCTCGAAGTGGAGATCGAGCGTCTTTGCGAAAAAGGGGTCACGAGCATCACGCTCGATCTCCGCCAGCTCGCGCACATCGACGCGACCGGCGTGGCGGTGATCTCGTTCCGCTGCGGCCTGTGCACACGACAGGGATACGGCTTTGCCTTGATCCCCGGGTCGAGGTTCATCCAGCTTGCGTTCGAGCGGGCGGGCGTGATCGATCTGCTGCCTTTTCAGGTGGATGAGGTGGCGGCTCGTCGACTGCGCGCGTCGACGCCGGGCCAGCGATCGCGCAACGGTTGTGAGCCGTGACGCATACTCGGCAGGGCTCATTGCACGACCGGGCGCGGCGGCAAGGGCTGCTACGGTCATCCCACGGGTGGCGAAGTCATCCGTGAGGTTCTTTGTCTTTGTTGGCGCTGAAGGGCGCGGATGGGGTCAGTCGAATCTCCATCCGCAGCGGCGGCCACAGGGTCGCCAGAAGGAGCACCAACAACATGACGCATGCAACGTTCGCCGACCTCGGCGTGTCCAAGGTCGTCGTAGATGAGCTCGCCGAGCGCGGAATCACCGCGCCGTTCGCGGTCCAGAGCCTTGTCATTCCCGACGTGCTCGCCGGCCACGACGTGCTGGCGCAGTCACCAACCGGCTCGGGCAAGACGCTCGCGTTCGGGGTGCCGCTGGTCGAGCGGCTAAAAGACTCAGACGCACGCCCCTCGGCGCTGATCCTGGCGCCGACACGCGAGCTCGCGCTCCAGATCGTCGAGGACCTGCGCCCGCTGGCGCACGCCCGGGCGCTGTCGATCGCGGCCGTGTACGGAGGCGCGGGAATCGTCAAGCAGGCGCGGCTTGCGGGACGCGCCCACATTCTCGTGGCCACGCCTGGACGCCTGCTCGACCTGATCGAGCGCAGGGACGTAACGCTTCACCGCATCCGCATGCTCGTGCTCGACGAGGCCGACCGGATGCTCGACATGGGCTTTCGCCCGGTGGTCGACCGGATCGTGAAGATGACGGCAGCCGAGCGCCAGACGATGCTGTTCTCGGCGACGCTGGAGGGCGAGGTCGGGCGCATCGCCAAGGCCTACACGTCCAACCCGCGTCGTCACGAGCACGCGCATTCGGCGGAGCGCAAGGGCGACGTCGAGCACCGCTTTGTGACCGTCACCCACGAGGGCAAGGTCGCGCGCCTGGTATCCGAGCTGGGCGAGGCCGAGCGCGGTCTGACGCTCGTGTTCGTGCGCACCAAGCGCGGCGCCGACCGGCTCGTGAAGCGGCTCGCGTCGAGCAGCGTGCGGGCGGTGGCGATGCACGGCGACAAGTCCCAGGGACAGCGCGAGCGGGCCCTGGCCAACTTTGAGGCGGGGGTCGTCGACACGCTCGTCGCCACCGACGTCGCCGCACGCGGGATCGACGTCGCGGGCATAACGCACGTGATCAACTACGACATTCCAGCCACGCGCGAGGACTACGTGCACCGCATCGGACGCACCGCCCGCGCGGGAGCAAGCGGTGTCGGCGTGACGCTGGTCGCGCACGACCAGACACGCGAGCTGGCAGGGATGATCCGCGAGCTGGGTCTCGATCGGGAGCTCGAGCTGGCGGGGATCTCCGGCGGCGCGCAGCAGCGCGGCAGTGCGGCAGCAGATCGGTCGCGCGGCGGCGAGCGTCGCAGCGCGGCGCCTCGGGGCGCCCCCAAGCGCTCGGCAGGCGGCTCGCGTGGCTCGGCAGGCGGCTCGCGTGGCTCGGCAGGCGGCTCACGTGGCGGTGCCAGCCGAGCCGGGCGGGCGTCCGGCCGCTCGAGGTAGCCGTGCGTGCAGTTGTTTCGGCCGGGCCGTCAGCTACTGTCGCTGCGCATGACAGAGCCGCATGCGAACAACCCCGAAAGCGAGGCCGGGGCCAACGGCGACTCAGCGGAGGCCGGCTCGGAGGCCGACTTGCTGACGCACTACGACATCCTGCGCGTGCGCGCCTCCAACCCGGGGTTGCTGACACTGTCGGGCACCAACACGTGGGTGGTCGGGCGCGAGCCGACTTGGGTCGTCGATCCTGGGCCGCTGCTGGACGAGCACCTCGAGCGGCTGTTCGCTGCGATCGATGCTCGCGGCGGGCTCGGCGGCGTGGTGCTCACCCATGACCACCACGACCACACCGAAGCCGTCGGCGCCGTGCTCGAGCGCTACCCGGCGCCGCTGGCGGCCGGACGTGGGGCGGTCGACGTGCTGCTCAGCGAGCGCACGCGCTTCGGTCCGTTCGAGGCGGTCGCCACGCCGGGGCACGCTGCCGATCACTTCGCGCTGGTTGGCGACGGAGCGTGCTTCACGGGCGACGCGGTGCTCGGCGAGGGAAGCGTGTTCATCAGTCCATACCGTGGGGCGATGGCCGGCTACCTGCTCGCGCTCACGCGCCTGCGCATGCGCGAGGACTTCAATGTCTTGTGCCCGGGCCACGGGCCGCCCGTGTGGGACGCGCAGGCGAAGCTCGAAGAGTATGTCGCGCATCGCCTCGACCGTGAACACCGTCTGATCATGGCTCTGGGCGAAGGCAAGCGCACGATCGAGGAGCTGTTGGACACCGTCTGGCCGGAGGTGGCTGAGCCGCTGCGCCCGCTTGCCACGGCCACGCTCGCTGCGCACCTCGACAAGCTCGAGGAAGAGCAGATCCTGCCCGCTGGCGTGGAGCGCCCGAAGTTCGAACGGACCGAGTGGTGAGCGCGCCGAGCCCCCCGGCCGCAGGGCCGGCCGGCCGCTCCGCGTTGGGCACGCTCGGCTCGAGAGCGACGTCGATCGACTCGCCGTTCCCGCCGATCGCCGACTACGGCTTCCTGTCGGACTGCCACACGTGCGCGCTGGTCGCGCCGGACGGGTCGATCGAGTGGATGTGCCTGCCGTACTTCGACTCGCCGTCGATCTTCGGCGCGATCCTCGACCGTGGCGCCGGCAGCTGGCGGGTCGGTCCTTACGGGGTGTACGTGCCGGCCGGTCGGCGCTACATCCCCGGCACCAACATCATCGAGACGACCTGGATGACCCCGCAGGGTTGGCTGCGCGTGGTCGAGGCTTTGACGATCGGCCCGTGGCACGACAACAAGCACGGCTCGAGTCACACGCGCCCGCCCACCGACTACGACGCCGACCACTTGGTGGTGCGGATCGTCGAATGCATCCAGGGCCAGGTGCAGGTCGAGATCGTGTGCGAGCCGATGCTCAACTACGGATCCACGGCGGCGACATGGAGCGTGGTGCAGAGCGGCGAGGAGGGCGTGTGCATGATGGACGCCACCGACGACACGACTGCGTTCAGGCTGTTCAGCGACGTGCGCATGGGCATCGAGGGCAATCGCGCGCACGGTCGCCATACGATGAGCGAAGGCGAGAAGCGCTTCTGCGCGCTGTCGTGGACGGAGGGGCGGGGCGGCCCGCACACTGTCGAGCAGGCCGAGGAACACATGCAGCGCACGGCTCACTTCTGGCGCGAGTGGCTGGCCGAAGGCACCTACCCCGACCATCCGTGGCGCTTTCACCTGCAGCGCTCGGCGCTGGCGCTGAAGGGTCTGACGTTCATGCCCACCGGTGCGCTCGTGGCGGCGGCCACCACCTCGCTTCCGGAGACGCCGCACGGCGAGCGCAACTGGGACTACCGCTTCTGCTGGATGCGCGACGCCTCGTTCACGCTTTGGGGCCTGCACGCGCTGGGCCTGAACTGGGAGGCAGACGACTTCATCCAGTACGTCGCCGACATGGAGCGCAACGAGGACGGCTCGCTGCAGATCATGTATGGCATCAGGGGCCAGAAGGACCTCACCGAGACGACGCTCGAGCATCTCAAGGGCTACGAGGGCGCACAGCCGGTGCGCGTCGGCAACGGCGCCTACAACCAGCGTCAGAACGACGTCTTCGGAGCGGTGCTCGACTCGGTCTATCTGCACTCGAAGAAGCGCGATCACATACCCGAGCGACTGTGGCCGGTGCTTGCCGACCAGGTGCAGTGCGCGGCGGCGGCGTGGAAGGAGCCCGACCAGGGGATCTGGGAGGCGCGCGGCGAGCCCCGCCACTACGTCTCCTCCAAGCTGATGTGCTGGGTGGCGATGGACCGCGGCGCGCGCCTGGCGGAACGGCGGGGGCACGTCGACAACGCCGAACAGTGGCAGGCGCTCGCCGATGAGATCCGCGAGGACATCCTCGAGCGCGGCGTGGACAAACGCGGGGTCTTCCGCCAGCACTACGACACCGACGCGCTCGACGCCTCGACGCTGCTGGTGCCGCTGGTGCGCTTCCTCGGGCCCGAGGACGAGCGCGTGCGCGCGACCGTGATGGCGATCAGCGACGAGCTCACCGAGGGCGGGCTGGTGCTGCGCTACCGCACCGAGGAGACCGACGACGGGCTGCACGGCGAGGAGGGCACGTTCCTGCTGTGCTCGTTCTGGCTGGTGTCGGCGCTGTCGGAGATAGGGGCGCATCGCGAGGCCGAGCACCTGTGCGAGCGCCTGCTCTCCTACGCATCGCCGCTGGGCCTGTACGCGGAGGAGCTGGAGGCCTCCTCGGGGCGTCATCTCGGCAACTACCCCCAGGCGTTCACGCACCTGGCGCTGATCAACGCGGTCACCCACGTGATCGACGCGCAGCAGCAGCTCTGAGCGGCTCAGTACCCGGGCTCGCCGGGAAGCACGATGCGGGCGACCTCGCCTTCGAGCAGCACCTTCGGCTGCACGGGCTGGACCTCGCGTCCGCGGGCGTAGTCGATCAACGCGTCGACTGAGGAGAAGTCGCTCAGCTGTTCGAGGTGCTTGATCGTCGGGAACACCAGTTGGATCTCGCCATCGGCGTTGGCCTGCAGCGCCGCGCGCGGCGTGAACCAGCCGAGGTCGACGCACTCCTCGCCGTCGATACGCGGTTCCTGGCCATCCGGAAGCTCCGCGAGGAAGAAGTGCGTGTCGAAGCGGATCTGCACCTCCGCGGGGGTGATCCAGCGCGAGAACTTCACCAGCGCGCCAGGATCGTCGAGCGCGATCCCGGCCTCCTCCTGCAGCTCGCGCACCCCGGCGACACGGTGAGCCTGATCGCCGTCGCCCTCGCGAGCATCGACGGCGCCTCCGGGAAACACCCACACGCCGCCCATGAAGCGCGCGTGTGGGGTGCGCCGGACGAGCAGCACTTCGAGCTGCTCGGCGCCACCGCGCAGCAGGATCACGCTCGCGGCCTGGCGCGGCGGCGTGGGCGGGCCGGGGTTGAACGTCTCGCCCGGAGCTGGGCGCTGGCTGTCCTCGGATGCGCGCATCGGTTGCTGACCCTACCGGCCGCTAATCTTTGGCGCATGAGCGATACCACTGAGACCCCGCGAGCATGAGCACCGCCACCGAGACCCTCCAGCGCTGGATCTGCGAGTCCTGCGGCTACATCTACGACCCCGACGACGGCGACCCGGACGGCGGCATCCCCGCGGGCACCGCGTTCGAGGACATCCCCGACACCTGGTTCTGCCCGGTGTGCGGCGCGCGCAAGCGCGACTTCACGCTTTACGAGGACTAGGCCGGTCTGACGGACTGGGACCGACTGCTCGCGCTCGACGCTGAGCGCGTGTGGCATCCATACGGCGCGCTGCCGGCGGTGCTGCCCTCGCTGCCGGTGGTCTCCGCGGAGGGCGTGCGGCTGCGCCTGGCGGACGGCCGCAAGCTGATCGACGGGATGGCTTCGTGGTGGTGCGCGATCCACGGCTACCGCCATCCGGCACTCGATCTGGCTGTGAGCGAGCAGCTGGGGAGGATGGCGCACGTGATGTTCGGCGGACTCACGCACGAGCCCGCGGTGCTGCTCGCGGAGCGCCTGATCGAGCTAGCGCCGGAGGGACTCGAGCGGGTCTTCTTCGCCGACTCCGGCTCGGTCGCGGTCGAGGTGGCGATCAAGCTGTGCCTGCAGTACCAGCGGGCGCTCGGGCGCGGAGCGCGCACGCGCTTGCTGACGATCAAAGGCGGCTACCACGGCGACACCACCGGCGCGATGGCGGTGTGCGACCCGGTCACGGGGATGCACAGCCTGTTCGCCGGTGTGCTGCCGCGGCACGTGTTCGCCGAGCGCCCACCGGACGGCTTTGGCGCGGGCCTGGATGCAGGCTGGGCCGAGCAGGTGCGCGAGCTCGCCGAGCGCCACTCGGGAGAGTTGGCCGGGGTGATCGTCGAGCCGGTCGTCCAAGGCGCCGGCGGCATGCGTTTTCATTCGCCCGAGTGCGTCGCGCTGATGCGGAGCGTGTGCGATGAGCACGGTCTGCTGCTGGTGCTCGATGAGATCGCCACCGGCTTCGGGCGCACGGGCGCGATGTTCGCGTGCGAGCACGCCGGCGTGGCACCGGACGTGATCTGCGTGGGCAAGGCGCTGACCGGCGGCTACATGACGCTCGCGGCGACGCTATGCACGGCGGACGTCGCCGAGGCCGTCTCGGCGGGGGAGGGCGGCGGACTGATGCACGGGCCGACGTTCATGGCCAACCCGCTCGCGTGCGCCGTCGCGTATGCGTCGCTCGGGCTGCTCGAGGACGGCGGCTGGCGCGCGCGGGTGGCGGAGATCGAGGCCGGTCTGCAGAGTGGGCTCGAGCCCGCCCGGGAGCTGCCCGGCGTCAGCGACGTGCGCGTGCTGGGGGCGATCGGCGTGATCGAGCTGGAGCAGCCGGTGGACATCGCGGCGGCTACGGCTGCCGCAGTCGGGCACGGCGTGTGGCTGCGCCCGTTCGCGCGCTTGATCTACGCGATGCCGCCGTATGTGATCGGTGAGGAGGATCTTGCGACGGTCACCGCTGCGATGGTAGGCGCCGCGATGGCGACGGCCGGCTGATCAGCAGCGCGATGGTTCGAGCGCAAGCACTACCCATCGCGAAATGCCTGTAAACGTTCGGGTTTCTGTAAGCGTTCAGTTGGTAGGGGGACATAATCCCGCCGTGTCGAACTTGGGGGTGTGGAGCGCGCGGAGGCGGAGGCGATCTATGACGCGGGGCGCGAGGCTGTAGTCGAGGTGTTGCTGGCGATGGACCGCCGCATCCAGCAGCTGGAGGCGCGGGTGGAGAAGCTGGAGCGGGAGTTGGCCAAGAGCTCGCGTAATTCCTCGTTGCCGCCGAGCTCGGATCCCCCGGGCAAGCGGCGGCCTGCGCGGGGAAAGGATCGCTCCGGGCGTTCGCAGGGCGCCCAGCCTGGGCACGAGGGCCACGGCCGCGAGCTGCTGCCGCTGTGCGCGGTGGATGAGCTCGTCGAGTACTGGCCTGAGCGCTGCGAGTGCGGCCACGTGTTCGCTGCGGGTGAGCTGCTCAGCGTGGGTGAGCCGGTGCGCCATCAAGTCGAAGAGCTGCCGGTCATCTCAGCGAGGGTGATCGAGCATCGCTGTCCGCGGGTGCGCTGCCCGGGCTGCGGTGAGCGGACGCGGGCGCAGCTGCCCACGGATATCGCAAGCAGCGCATTCGGTCCGCGTTTTGAAGCAGCCGTGGCGGTGCTGTCGGTCCGCAACCGGATCTCTCGCCGTGATGTGGTGGAGCTCGGCGAAGAGCTCTTCGGTGTGCGCCTGTGCGCGGGCACGGTCGAGGCGATCCTCCAACGCACCGCGCAGGCGTTGGCAGAGCCCTACCTGGAACTGGGAGAGCGTGTGCGCGCCAGTGAGAGCCTGAACATGGACGAGACCGGCTGGCGCACCGCCGGGCAGCGGCGCGCGTTGTGGGGCGCCTTCACCGGCCGCCACGCCTTCTTTCACCTCGCGCCGGACCGTCACGAGGATCACGCCAAGCGGCTGCTCGCGGGTCACGCGGGGATCGTGACCTCTGATCGCTGGTGGGCCTACGCGCACCTGCCGCTGGCGCGCCGCCAGCTGTGCTGGTCACACCTGCGGCGTGACTTCACCGCGCACGCCGAAGGGCTCGCCACCGAGAAAGAGTTCGGCGAGACTGGCCTTGAGCTGTGCGAGCGCGTGTTCTGGGCGTGGGAGGTCTTCCAGCACACCGATGACCGGCCCGAGCTGAAGCGCACGATCCGCCAGCTGCAACGCCAGTATGAGTCAATCATCCGCGGCTACGCCTCAAAAAGGGCGCGCAACCGGCACTGCCGCGGCATGGCACGCAACCTGATCAAGGCCTGGCCCGCACTATGGACGTTCGCCGCCCACAACGACGTGCAGCCCACCAATTATGCCGAGGTCCCAGTTATGCCGATGTTCGCGGGGAGCATGGCTGCTGGGGTGGTGATCGGCTCGGCAAGCTCGGCATAATTAGACGGAAGTTTTTGAGGCCGGGGCGCTGAATTCCCCGGGGTGGCGGGGCTCTGGCCCTGTTTTGGGCTGGCGGGTTCTGTCTACGCGGTGAGCTTGATGTCGAGTAGTTCGAGTGCTCTGGCCT
>Ga0187862_10000017_pt1 | contig 175544 bp, 158 predicted proteins | sample June2016WEW_10_1_FD_133003 | JGI IMG/M metagenome (GOLD analysis project Ga0187862, IMG submission 133003) | Peatland microbial communities from SPRUCE experiment site at the Marcell Experimental Forest, Minnesota, USA - June2016WEW_10_150 | ecosystem: Environmental > Terrestrial > Soil >... | reverse complement strand
AGCGTGATGTGACGGACGGCCTTCTCGGTGTAGCAATGGACGAGCTGCTGAGCAGGCGCAGCGCATGACCAAGCTCGTCTCAACAGTCGCAATCGTGGTCCTGGGGCTGGTGGCGCTCGGCGCCGTTGGTCCCAGGATCGCGGTCATGCTTGGGGCGTTGGTTCCCGTGATCCTCGTCGCGGGCGTTGTCACGGCCGTGCTCAGGATCGTGTTTTGGTACACGCGCCGGTGGTGAGTTTCTAGCACTCGCCTGTCAAGACTGCCAAAGACTCGCAGCTCAATCACAGCAAAAATCGGCATGACGAACAAAGATCGAAAACGGAGGTTCGAGCAATACTGAAACTAACAACCAACGGAGGACAAGACATGTAACAACTAAGCGAAAGGAGGATTGCCCGTGGGACAAGCACGTCGTATCAAGGTGAAGGGAGTAAGGAAGGCTGAGGATGTAGAAATGCTCAGCCTTGTTCTATGGCTCCAAGCAAAAAGGATTCTGAGGGACCGCAGATCAAACGAACAGGCGGCGAAGGCGGCGGCCAAACGCCGGGAGATCGAGGGTACGCGTGAACGCTGACCTCCTAGCGCTCGGTGCGGCTGGCGCGAGCGGAACGATGCTCGCCGGTATCGCTACACAGGAACGCGCACAAACCAAGAAAATGAGAGCGAGCCGGGTACGGCTGTCGACCCGGTATCCGGTGGGCCTCGAAGAAGCACCCGTCGCAGCTGCCTGGGAAGGGCTCGCAGGACTGCCGTTCACCTCCGAGCTGGTGAGCGAGATCGTGGCGACGGAGGACAGGATCACGCACAGCCTGCTCGTGCCCGCGCCGCTTGAGGAATCGGTGCGCTCAACGATGGCCGCCGTCATTCCGAGTCTGCGTCTCACGCGGCTCTCCGAATGTCCGAGCGGGCATGTCACATTGGGTCTGCGACTGTCTGTGTCGCAGCCGAGCTTTCTCCTGACCGACAACACTGTTCCTGCGTCACGGTCGCTTTTGACAGGGCTTGCCAACCTCAACGAGGGCGAGACCGTCATCGTGCGGGTCGCTCTGGCGCCCGGTGCGCCGTGGCCACGGCGTGAGCCCGAGGACCCATCGCCGAGACAGCGGGAGATTGAGCGGGCCTGGCGGAACAGGATCACCGCCCCGGGCTTCACGGTGAGCGGACTCGTCCTCCTCACAGCAGGTAGCAGGGGGCGAGCGCGGATGCTCGCCTCGCACGTGGAGAGCGTGTTGCGCGGCCGCCGTGGTCTGGCCGGTGGAATTCGCGTGACCTATGACCGCGGGAGTCGGACGCTTGCCTCGCTCCCGAGAGTGCGCCGGTCGTCGGGCTGGCTATCTGTCGCGGAGCTCTTGCCGTTGCTCGGACTCCCGCTCGGGGAGGCGCTGGCAGGTGTCGAGGTTGGCTCCGCGGAGATCCTGGCGTCGCGCGCGCTCTCGCGAACCGGCCGGAGGCTGTTCATTGGCCGCGATGGTGCTGGCGAGCGTTCGGTGGCGCTCACGCCCGAGGCTGCGAGCCATCACGTAGCAGTCATCGGTCCGAGCGGCGTGGGCAAGAGTGTGCTGATCGCCAACACCATTCTCAGCGAGATCGAAGCTGGTCGTGCGGGCGTCGTGATCGACCCGAAGGGGCCCGATCTCATCGATGCGGTTCTAGATCGTGTCCCTGCCGAGCGGGCCGACCGGGTCGTCGTGCTTGACCCCGGAGACGATTCCCGGGCTATCCCCGGCTTGGATGTGCTTCATGGCGGCGACCTGGATGCCCGCGCGGATGTTCTGATCCGGACGCTGAGGTCGATGTTCCCCGAGTGGGGTATTCGATCGGAGACCTTCGGACGCCTGGGAATCCGAACCTTGAGCGAGGTGCCGGGCGCGACGCTCGCCGACCTCGGCCGGCTGTTCGCCGATGATCGTTACCGCCGGGCGGCAGTTGCAAGACTCAGTGATGGCTTTCTCAAAGGTTCCTGGCAGAACTACGAGGCGCTGTCTGCGGCGGCCAAAGTCGATGTCGTGCAGGCGCCGATGGCGCGCATTTGGGCGTTGCTGGCTCGTCCACGCGTTCGGGCGGTGCTGGCGAGCGTCGACGCCAAGATCGATATGGCTCGGCTGCTTAACGAACGCCGGTTCGTGCTCGTTTCGCTCGCGCCTGGAGTGCTTGGCGAGGCAGCCACGCTGATTGGTTCGGCGGTGATGTATGCGACGTGGAGTGCGGTGGAGGCGCGCGCGTCGGTTTCGCCCGAGCAGCGGCATCTCGTGAGCATCTTCGTGGACGAGCTGGCGACCGTGGTCAACGGTCTGCCGAACAATCTGGAGCTGATCGCCGAGCGCGCTAGGGGGCTCGGCGCGAGCCTCACGGTTGCGGTGCAGACCCTGGGCCGCGTCCCTGAGCCGACGCGCACGGCGCTCATCGGGAACCTGGCGACACTGATCAGCTTCCGGGCGGGAGCCACCGAAGCACCGACCATTGCTCGGGAGCTGCCGGGTATCTCCGCTGATGACCTGATGGCGCTTGGCCGCTTCGAGGTGGCGGCGCGCGTCGGCACCGGCTCAGGTAGCGGCGTCGCTGTTGTCACCGGCCGCACCGAGCCGCTACCGCCCAAGACCGGCCAAGCAGCAGCGATCCGTGACCGCTCGGCCGCGCTGTATGGAGCGAGACTCGAGGAGCCTTCCGTCTCCGCTCCGGCCGACGAACTGGACGGCGAAGACGCCTCGCTGGGCTACGAGCGGAGGCGCTCGTGACTTATCCGGTCGGTTATCCGCTCGCGTCGAGTGGGACCCCCGAGATCGCCGCTAACGGTGGGGGTTCTCGGAGCACAAGTCCAACGAAAGACCTACGTTCCTCTTCTCGTCTATCTCCCCGCAAGCTGGCGGGCATCCGCGGGCGGCTCTCAGCCCGCGACCTCGACGTCCTCGCTGCTGTCGCTCGGTTTCAGGTGATGAGTGGAGAGCAGCTTCAGCGGCTGTTCTGGCCGGACGGTCTGCCCGAGAGCAGGGCGCGCTTGGCCCGGCACGGCCTGGCGCGTCTGAGCAATCTGGGAGTGATCGCCCCACTCGCCAGACGGGTCGGAGGCGCCCGGTCCGGCAGCGAGGGCTTGACCTTCGCCGTCGGCCTCGCCGGCCAACGACTGCTCGCATCTGAGGACTCCACGCGGCGGGTGCGCAGTCCCCACACGCCCGGCGAGCGCTACATGGCGCACACGCTCGCGGTCGCCCAACTCTACGTCGAACTGATGGAGACGCAGCGATGGGGCATCGCCGACGTGCTGGGCTTTGAGCCCGAGCCGCGGCGACCGTATCTCGGACGCTATGCGGCGCGGATGACTCTCAAGCCCGACGCGGCTATCAAGCTCGGCGTCGGCGAATACGAGGTCTCCTGGCTGCTGGAGCTCGACATGGCAACGGAGGCGCTGACGACGATCGAGGGCAAAGCCCGCCGCCACCTTGAGTACCACCGCTCGGGCGAGGCACGCCGCACCCACGGAGTCTCGCCTCGCGTCGCCTGGATCGTCCCGGACGAGCAACGGGCCGAAGCAATCCGACGTGCGCTTGACCGGCTGCCGGCTGAGGCCGAGCGTCTGTTCGCGGTCACCACGCACGCCGACGCGGTGGCGCTCCTGACCGCAGGAGTGCCCGTATGACCAGGAAGCTCACCGTCTATTCCGACGCAACGAACGAGTGGGGGCTGATCGAGGGCGACGCGTTCAAAGTGCTCGCGGGGCTCCCCGACGCCTGCATCAGCACGATCGTCACGGACCCGCCTTACGGCATCGCGTTTCACGACGAAGCCTGGGACGGCACAGACATCCACCGTGCGGTATCGGCCCGCGGCGAGCGGCTGAGTCGGGGAGAGGCGTTCGAGCGCTGGACCCGGGTCTGGGCGGCCGAGTGCCTGCGCGTGCTCAGGCCAGGCGGCCACCTCCTCGCGTTCTCAGCTCCGCGAATGTCGCACCGCTTGACAAGCGCAGTCGAGGATGCGGGCTTCGAGATCCGCGACCAGCTGCTATGGCTCAACGCCCAAGGCATACCCAAATCCCGGCGCTTGCCCGGCGGGCGAGCCACGACACTGAAGCCCTGCTTCGAGCCGATCGTGATCGCGCGCTCGCCCATGATCGGAGGGACGGACGACAACCTCGTAGTCCACGGCACAGGAGCGCTGAACATCGAGGCGAACCGGGTGAAAGGCTATGACGGGCGCTCGCGGTGGCCTGCCAACATCGTGCTTTCGCACGCCGAGGACTGCACGGACAGTGGGTGCAGCGACGACTGCCCGGTCGGGATGCTCGATCCAACCCTTAGCCGGCTGTTCTTCTGCGCCAAAGCTACGCGAGCTGAGCGCGAGGCCGGGTGCGAAGCGCTCGAAGCACGCCTCGCGCAGGTCTACACCGGCAAGCACCATCCGCCGCGTCTCGTGCACAACGGTCACCCGTGCGTCAAGCCGCTCGCGCTGATGAGGTGGTTGGTTCGACTGGTCACCCCACCGGATGCGGTCGTGCTCGACCCCTTTGCCGGGAGCGGCTCTACCGGGGCAGCCGCGGTACTGGAGGGACGGCGCTTCCTCGGGATCGAAAGGGAGAGCCAGTACGTAGACATCGCGTGCGCTCGTCTAACCCACTGGGCAAACAAGACAGAGGTGCGCTCGTGAGGGCTGGACGGCCCCGCGGCGGACGGAAGGACATCGGTCTTTCTGCCCGCCGCCAAGGTCATCCAACCCAAAGGAGACAGCTCATGGCAGTGACAAAGGCCCAAGAGGTCTACGACCGAATCCAGGCGATGGTCGCCGCAGGCGCTGAGAAGGCAGACGCCTTCAAGGCGTTGGCGGAGGAGACCGGCAGACCCTACGACTCGGTCCGAGGCAGCTACTACTCGCACAAGAAGAAGCTCGAGGGTGGTGACAGCGCCAAACCATCACGGACTCGGCGTCGTGAGACAAAATTGGACGACGCGCTGTTCGACGCACGCGCAGCACTCGAACGGGCCATCGACCAGATCGATCGTGAGGTCGAGGCCGCAAGGACCAGGGCCGACGAGGCGAAAGGTGAGTACGACGCCCTCAAAACGAGTGCGGCTGACAGAAAGAAGGCGATCACCGAGCGCTTGGATGCGCTGAAGTGAGCTAACGCGGGCCGGTCGGGGTTACACACCTTGATCGGCCCGCCCAACAATTTGACACGTTGCTTAACTCACGAGTTAACGCGAAAATGGTTAAGCGAATTAACACGAAAGGAGGATATTTATGTCCAAGGCACTAGAAGAGACGGATCAACCTAACAGCGAGCCCGAGGTCGCCGAGGCGGCGGCGGTCTACGTTCGCGTTTCCAGCACCGGCCAGATGGGCCGCGATGGCGACGAGGACGGCTACTCGATTCCTGCACAGGTCGAGGCTTGCAAGAAGGAGGCGATCTCGCGGGGTGCGAAGGTCGCCAAGGTCTACATCGAGCGAGCCGAGTCAGCCAAGAGTGACGACCGGCCGGTCCTGCAATGCATGCTCAGAGAGCTACCCACCCTCGGGGTCAAATACCTGATTGTCCACAAGGTCGACCGGCTCGCGCGCAACCGTCTCGATGACGCGACGCTCTACCAAAAGCTGGTCGGCATGGGCATCAAACTGGTCTCAGCATCGGAGAACATCGACGAGACGCCGGCGGGGCAGCTCATGCACGGGATGCTCGCCACCTTCGCCGAGTACTACAGCAACAATCTCGCCACCGAGGTCAAGAAGGGCCTGCGGCGCAAGCACGAGCAGGGCGGCACACCGCACAAGCCTCCGATCGGCTACCTCTCCAAGCGCGAGCTGATCGGCGGGCAGGACATCCGCAGCGTCATCGTCGACCCGGAGCGCGCGCCGCTGATCAAACTGGCGTTCACGCTGTACGCGACCGGCGAATGGACGCTGCGCGACCTCACGGCGCACCTCGAGGAGCAAGGGTTGCGCAGCTGCGGCACCCGCCGCTACCCGTCTCGGCCAATGACGGTGTCAGGCGTCCACGGCCTGCTGCACAACCGCTACTACATCGGGATCGTCTCCTGGGATGGCCGGCGCTTCCCCGGCAAGCACGACACGCTGGTCGACGTGGACACCTTCGACAAGGTTCAGGCGCTCCTGACGGCTGCCCGCGTGAGCGGGGAACGCCCGCAGCGTCACGAACACTACTTGCGAGGCACCGTGGTCTGCGCGGAGTGTCTCGGACGGCTGCTCTACGGCCGCCACCGAGGCCGCACCGGCGACTACTACGAATACTTCGCCTGCAACAACCGCACGGTCCGGCGCCGCAAGGTCCAGTGCTCAAGCGGACACGCATCGGTTCCCGTCGTGGAAGAGGGCGTTCTCAACCTGTATCGCTCGGTGCGGCTAGACCCTAAGATCCAGGAGCAGATCCGCACCGAGCTGCGAGCGGAGCTTGATGACCGCGCAGCTCTGGTCCGCATGGAGGCCGAGCGCCATCGGCGCGCGCTGAAAGCGATCGAGGCCAAGCAGGAAAAGCTCGTCCAGCTCTACTACGACGACCTCGTCACCCTCGACGTCTTCGAGCGCGAGCAGGACAAGCTCAAGGCCGAGCGACAGGCCGCCGACCGGCTGGAGAACAACGCAAACGTCCAACTCGAGGACATTCAGGCCGCGCTCGAGCTTGCGCTCAGCCGCGTCGACCGGCCCCAGGAGGTCTACAGCGAAGGAACCGAAATGGAGCGACGCGTCATGAACCGCGCCATCTTCGCCCGCATCGAGATCGGACCCGACGCCGACATCACCGCGACCACCCTGACACCCGTCTACCAAGCCCTAGCCGCCTGGCAGCCAAAGCTCGGCAGCCCACGCCGCCCTGCCGTCCCAAAGCCCGGCCAAGCCGGCACGGCCGATTTTCGACCTTTGTTCGCCCCCGCCCACTTCCAAAACACCTGCAAACGCAGCAAAAGCAAGCCTATCACGAGGTTGCGACGGCAGGGCATCGTTCCCTGCATCGTTCCCCAGCGGTCGTCCGGCGGTCGCCGGACCGCGGGATTCCTTCGTTCCCCGCACCGCGAGCGCGCTTGGCGAGCTTGCCTATAGGCCCCTTGCTCGCACGTGTTCGATCACTGTTCTGGCGTTCGCAATCGCCTCGTCGGGCGTCGCGCCAATTGCCATCATCGCCTCGACGCCAGGGATCGAGCTATCCGCCCACGGGCCTTCTGCAGGGGTGGCCTCGTACCGGCCGAGCCCGTCGTTATACGTGACGACGAACCGCTCAGGCATCGGGTATTGGGCGAAGTCGTGCACGATGGGCGAGCCTAGCGAGATTCCGAGCGTGCGACGCGAACGCATGCCCGTCGGTGTGCCCTATCTGCGTAGCCGGGTCGCACCCCAGCACGATCAGCACCAAGCGAGCGTGCGTCGCATACAGGTGCACAACGCGACTAGAAGCCGCAGAGCGCACGCACCGCAGCCTGGGCGTGCGGCGGCATGCTCACCTCCACGATCAGCGCGCCGGCGAGACTCGCCACATTCAGGTCGCCCAGGTCGCCGGCCAGCTCGCGCGGAAGGACAGCCACGTAATGCGAGTCGCCCGACGTGATCGCGTCCACAAGCTCGCGGGGTGGGTCAATGTAGGTCCAAGCGCGCTCCCACAAGTCGGCCACTCGAGCGAGCTTGAACTTGAGCGTGTGGTGGTCGCCAGCATCTAGCGCGTCCCAGGCGCCGTCGTAGCCGACGGCGGACACCGGCTCGGACTCCGCGCTCTCGGCGAGCCTGGCGATGGCTTCGACCAGCTCGTCGTCCGCGGAGTCGTCCACGACCACGACCACCATCGGGATGTTGTGGGGGCTGAGCGGCACCACGGCCACCGCCGCGATCCCGTGGGCGCCGTCGTAGAAGGCCGATATGCCCTCGCTCATGGGCACCACGTTACGCCTGCGGGGAGACGCACTGGCCCTGCGCTCCAAGGGGCGGAAGCCCTTGGCGTCGGGCGCCACCGATGGACGGGGCACTCAAGCAAGTGCAAATCCGTTGGCCGGTTCGGCTGCCTTGGGGTCTATATCCGCATGGAAGCACCAACACCAACAACAACAGAGGCGCTGCTCCTGCAGGACCGGCTGCTTCGCCCGGATCAGGCCGCTTGGTATCTCAACGTCAGGACGAGCTGGGTCTACGAGGCCGTGAGGACAGGCCGCTTGCCCTGCCATCGGGTCGGCCGGCATATCCGCTTTACGCGCCCCATGCTCGACGAGTGGCTCGCTGAGCAACCGCGGCGGTAGCGGCCCCGCGATGCAGTCTGTGCGAGCTGCCGGCGAGGCGATCTCAGCGGCGGACGTGGAGTTCGAGGCGGGCTGAGCGTCGAGCCGTTGCGCGCTGACGAGAGCGCGGCGATGAACGGCGCGTGGATCGCTGGGTCGCAATGTCGCTCCTCAAGCGCCCGCTTCTCCGCGCTGACGGGGGGCGTTGCGTCAACCAGCGCGGTCGATCACCGTGCGACGAGGGACGCTAACTGGCAACCCTGCTGTCGGGAGCGAGCTTATAGTTGGAACGCTGTGCTGCACATCCATCGCGCTGATCGCGCTGATCATCTCGCCGGCGCGCTTGCTGGTGTGCTTAATGAACCGTTGGCCGATCCGTTCGCTGCGGAGGTCGTCGCTGTGCCAACGCGCGGCGTTGAGCGTTGGGTCGCCCAGCAGCTCTCCGGTGCGCTGGGCGTCGGCGAGCGCTCCGACGGCGTTTGCGCCAATGTCCTCTTCCCGTCGCCGCGACAGCTGGTCGACGAGGTCGTCGGGGTAGCATCGGGCTTCGAGGCTGACCGCGATCCGTGGTTGCCGCAGCGCTTGGTCTGGCCGCTGCTGGAAACCGTCGATGCGCATCTCGCCGAGGCGTGGCTCGCCAAACTGCGTGCCCATCTGGACCTTGCCCGCGGCGACCGCTCACGCCGGCTGCGCGTCGTTGCGCACCTCGCCATGCTGTACGACCGATATGCGGTCTATCGCCCGGAGCTGCTCAACGGCTGGCTCGCGAGCGATGATGATGATCGCTGGCAGGCAGAGCTGTGGCGGCGGCTGCGCGCGCGTGTCGCGTCCGCCGGGCCGGCCGAGCGCTTGGAGGCGGCGTGCCGCGAGCTGCGTGCCGACCCCGACCTTACGGAGCTGCCCGCGCGCGTCTCGCTCTTCGGCCTCACGAGCCTGCCCGTTCGGCACCTCGAGGTTCTTCGCGCCCTGGCCGAGGGTGGACGCGACGTCCACCTCTTCCTGCTTCAGTCGTCGCCAGCGGCGTGGGAGAGCATGACGGGCGCGCTGCGCAGTCACGATGCGCCGCTCGTGCGTAGCGCGGTTGGGACGGTTTTCCTCCCCGCCAACCCGTTGCTGGCCTCCTGGGGACGGGATAGCCGAGAGCTGCAGTTGGTGCTCGCGCGCGCCTTGGGCGAGGCGCACGACATCGATCACGGTACGGAAGACGAGAACGAGCCAGGGACGCTGCTCGCACGGCTGCAGGCCGATATCCGCGCAGACCGCGCGCCGGCGCCGGGATTCGAGGTAGACCCCAGCCTCCAAGTCCATGCCTGCCACGGCGCGGCACGGCAGGTCGAGGTTCTCCGCGACGCGATCCTGCACGCCCTGCGCGATGACCCAACCATCGAGCCGCGCGACGTCATCGTCATGTGCCCGGACATCGAGACATTCGCGCCGCTGATCCAGGCGACGTTCGGTGTTGGCGATCTCGAAGACACCGGCGACCCCACTACGCCGCGCGGCCCGACCGCCGAGCTGCGGGTTCGCCTCGCCGACCGGTCGCTGCGCGAGACCAACCCGGTGCTAGGTGTCGTCGCGCGGCTGCTCGAACTGGCCACTGCGCGCGTCACGGCATCCGAGGTTCTCGATCTCGCTGACCGCGAGCCGGTACGGCGCCGCTTCCGCTTCGCTCAGGAAGACATGAGCCGGCTGGAGGAGTGGGTCGCCGCCATCGGCGCACGTTGGGGATTCGATGCGCAGCACCGTGGCCGGTTCGGCCTGCAGGACGTCGCGCAGGGGACCTGGGACAGCGGGCTGGACCGCCTCCTTACGGGCGTCGCGATGACCGAGGACGAGCCGCGGCTGCTGCAAGGTGTTGTCCCCTACGACGATGTCGACAGCTCCTCGATCGACCTCGCCGGGCGCTTCGCCGAGTACCTCGATCGTCTGCAGGCGATCATCGCCGACTTCGCGCAGCACCGGACGGTCGACGCGTGGGCGAGCGCGTTGGCCGACGCCGCCGACGCGCTCACCGCCGCCTCGGCACGGAATGCCTGGCAGCGCGCCGAGCTACAGCGCTTGCTCGCGGGCGTGGTCGAGGAGGCCACCACCGAGAACGCCATCAGCATCGCCTCGCTGGATGTCGCTGACTTCGCGGCGCTGCTCGAGAGCCGCCTCGCGGGCCGGCCGACGCGCGCGAACTTCCGAACCGGGCACCTGACCGTTTGCACGCTGCAGCCGATGCGCAGCGTCCCCCATCGCGTCATCTGTCTGCTCGGCCTTGACGATACGGTCTTCCCGCGCCGCTCGGCTCGGGACGGTGACGACTTGCTGCTCGCCGAGCCGCGCGTGGGGGACCGCGACGGGCGGTCGGAGGACCGCCAGATCCTGCTCGATGCGCTGATGGCCGCGACCGACCGGCTGATCATCACCTACACCGGGAATGACGAGCGCACGAACGCCGAGCGCGCACCAGCCGTCCCGGTCGCCGAGCTTCTGGACGTCGTCGAGCGCACCAGCGGCACACGGGTCGTCGTGCGTCATCCCCTGCAGCCGTTCGATCCCATCAACTTCGAGCCCGGTGCGCTAGTGGGCGGCGCACCGTGGAGCTTCGACGCCGTCACGCTGGGTGGAGCCCGCGCGCTGGTCTCTGAGCGTGTGTCACGCCCCGCGTTCCTGGACGGGCTGCTTTCGCCCGCCGAGCACGCGGAGCTGGTCGAGCTAGAGCAGCTCATCGCGTTCCTGGGCCACCCTGTACGCGGTTTCCTGCGCCAACGCCTGGGCGTTGGCACAACCGTTCGCGCCCAGGAGATTGACGACCGGCTACCGCTCGAGCTCGACCATCTCGCGCAATGGGGGATCGGCGACCGCCTGCTGTCCGCGCAACTGAGCGGCGCCGACGCCGCCGCGGCCCGCGCCGCCGAGCGCGCCCGCGGCACGCTACCGCCCGGCCGCATCGGCGAGCAGCGCCTCGATCACATTGCGTCACTCGTCGACACGGTCATGAACGAGGCGCGCGCCTCTGTCGATCTCGTCGCCGAGCAACGGACAGTCGACGTCCGGATCTCGCTCGACGACGGTCGCTTGGTGAGCGGTACGATCTCCGGCCTCGCCGGCGACGTCGTGCGCCATGTCGGCTTCTCACGCGTCAACGCCGAGCACCGCCTCGGCGCCTGGGCACGCGTCCTCGCGCTCACGGCCACATTCCCGGAACGTACATTCTCCGCCGTGACCGTCGGCCGAGCCCGAGCGGGCGTGTCACCTCAGCGCCGCGTGACCGTCGCGCGCCTGGCGCCCCCGGCAGAGCTGACGACAGCCGACGCACGCCAGAGCTGGGCGCGGGAGGAGCTTGGGAGGCTCGTCGATCTTTATGACCGTGGGATGCGCGAGCCGCTACCGCTCTACTGCGAGACTTCCGGGGCGCTCGCCGCGGCGCCGGACACGACGGCGCGTCGCCGCGCCGACAAAGCTTGGACCTCGGAGTTTCGACGCTCGCGCGAGGATCGCGAAGAGGAGCATGTCCTTGTCCTCGGCCCGGACCGCGCCTTCGGGGACCTGCTCGCCGAGCCGCCGCGCGATGACGAGGACTGGCTCGGCGACGCGTTCGAGTCCCGCCTGGAGCGCTACGCCCACCGTCTATGGGACGGGCTACTCGCCGTGGAGGAGGTGACCGACCGGTGAACGCCGTCGAGCGCGCCAGTGCGTTTGACATCTGCGGTCCGCTGCCACGCGGCGTCACGGTCCTGGAGGCCAGCGCGGGTACGGGCAAGACCTACACGATCGCCTCGCTGGCCACCCGCTACGTCGCCGACGGCGTGCCGCTTGAGCAGCTACTACTCGTGACGTTCACGCGCCTGGCGACCGGCGAGCTGCGTGACCGCGTCCGACAGCGTCTTACGACGACGCGCCGCGCGCTCGACGCCGCGCTGGGCGACGAAGGTCCCCCCGACAGCGAGGCCGTCGATGCCGAGGATGTGCTCGCGCGCATGCTGGCTACCGGAACGCGCACAGCGGTCGAGTCGCGCCGCGACCATCTAGTGCGCGCGATTGCCGACTTCGATGCCGCGACGATCACCACCACGCATGGCTTCTGCCAGGAGGTCCTGGGTTCGTTCGGCGTGGCCGGCGACATCGACCGCGGCTACAGCGTCAGCGATGACGCACGCGACCTCATAGAAGACGTCATCGACGACCTTTACGTCCGCGACTTCCTTGACCGTGCCCCATTGTTCACACGCGCGCAAGCGCGTGCAATCGCGCTCGCAGCAGTCGGCAATCCGAATGCGCCGCTGGCCGCTGCCGGCCCCAGCCCGGACGGTGCCGCCGAGCTACGCCGTGCGCTCGCACAGGCCACCCGCGCCGAGCTGGACCGGCGCAAGCGCGCGCTTGCTCTCATGACCTACGACGACCTCGTCACGCGCCTGTGTGCCACGCTCGAAGGTCCGCACGGCGCCGAGGTCGCCGCGCAGCTACGTGCGCGCTACCGCGTCGCGCTCGTCGATGAGTTTCAGGACACCGATCCCGATCAGTGGGCGATTATGCGCGCCGCATTCGCGCACGAGGAGACCACGCTTGTACTGATCGGCGACCCCAAGCAGGCCGTCTACGCTTTCCGGGGCGCCGACGTGTACGCCTACCTCGACGCAGCTGAGCACGCAGATGCGCGTCCGACGCTTCGGACGAACTGGCGCAGCGACCAAGGGCTGCTCGACGCCTACGACGTGCTCTTCGCCGACACACGCCTGGGCCACGAGGACATCGTCTACCGCCAGGTGCGCGCCGCTGAGCCCAATCGCGCCGCGCGGCTGAACGGCGCCCCCGTGACGACCCCGCTGCGCGTCCGCGTCGTCGCGCGTCATGACCCCGACGTGCGCCGTACACCCACCGGATGGTCCTCGGCGCCATCTGCGCGCGAGCACATCGCGCAGGACGCGGCGGCCGATATCGCGGGCCTGCTCACGGCCGCGCCGACGCTCGATGATGACCGCCTGCTCGGCGCCGGCGACGTCGCCGTGCTCGTTCGCAAGAACGAGCAAGCCCGGTCGGTGAAGCGCGCGCTGGAGGAGGTGGGGGTCCCGGCCGTGGTCAACGGCGCCGGGAGTGTCTTTGGGACCGAAACCGCGCACCACTGGGTGCGGCTACTCGAGGCGCTGGAGCGGCCCGAGTCGCTGCCGCGGGCCCGCGCCGCGGCGCTCGCCCCGTTTCTCGGCTGGACAGCCGACAACATCGCGGGCGCGACCGACAACGAGTGGGACACGCTGCAGCAACGGCTGCACACCTGGGCCGGGATCATGCGGCGCAACGGGGTCGCGACGTTGTTGGAGGCCATGAGCGCCCAGCAGAGCCTGCCCGAGCGCCTGCTGTCGGTTCTAGGCGGCGAGCGCGAGCTGACCGATTTGCGCCAGCTCGGCGAGCTGCTGCACGGCGCGGCGGTCGACGGCCGATTGGGTCTCACCGCGCTGGCTGGCTGGCTGCGGCAGCGTATGGCCGCCGACGATCGCGAGGCGGGTGCCGAGGCCCGCATGCGCCGCTTGGAGTCGGACGCAGAAGCCGTGCAGGTGCTGACCATCCACCGCAGCAAGGGACTTGAGTTCGCAGTGGTCTACTGCCCGTACCTGTGGGACCCGGTCTGGATCTCCGACGATCCCGCGCCCGCGATCTACCACGACGCGCAGCACGACCAGACGCGCACGGTCGACGTCGCGATGAACCCGCACGACCGCGCCTACACCGAGCATGTCGCCCAGGACCACGACGAACAGCGCGGCGAGGAGCTGCGACTGGCCTACGTGGCACTGACCCGCGCCAAGCACCAGGCCGTGATCTGGTGGGCGACCACCTACAACAGCCGTGACTCGGCGCTCGGCCGCCTCGTGTTCGGCGGCCCCACTGCATCCGGGCGGCGGGACCCCGACCAGGCCGCGACCGAAACGCGCGAGCGCTTCGCGGCGCTGGCCGCCGCGGCACCGGACGCGATCGTGCTGGAGCCGGCGCTGATCGCACGCGACGCTCGCTGGTCACCGCGGGAGCCGCGGGCTTCAGACCTCGCGGCCGCAGCACTCGACCGCGGCTTGGACGGTCGCTGGCGCCGCCTGTCCTACAGCTCGATCACGGCCGGCGCCTACGAGGCGCGTGTGGCCAGCGAGCTCGAGGAGGCGGCCGGGGCCGACGACGCGCCCGATCATCATCCGCTCCCGCTGGCCGACGTCACCGGCGACCAGGCTGCACTGCTGGCCGTCCCGTCGTTGCTCTCCGACATGCCAACGGGTACGCGCGTGGGTACGTTGCTACACCAGGTCTTCGAGGAGACTGACTTCGCGGCAACTGACTTGACTGACGAGCTGTCCTCCTGCCTCGCCAACGCCCGGCGACGTCGAACAGTCGAGATTGGAGACCCCATCTCCGTGGTCGACGGGCTGCGCGCGGTGATCGAGACGCCGCTTGGAATGATGGTCGGCGACCGCCGATTGCGCGACCTCGCACCGGCCGACCGGCTCGCCGAGCTCACCTTTGAGCTGCCACTTGTCGGCGGCGACCGTCCCGATGGTGAGCTGACGCTAACGGCGATCGCTGACCTCCTGGGCGACCATCTCGCGCCAGATGACGCGCTGCGCGGCTACGCCGATCGTCTTGCCGACCCCGCGTTGAGGGCGAATCTCCGCGGCTACCTGACGGGCACGATCGACCTGATAGCTCGCATCGATAGCGACTACGCGATCATGGACTACAAGTCCAACCGGCTGGCTGCCGCGGGTGAACCGCTGACGGCCTGGCACCACCGCCCCGAAGCGCTGGCTGAGGAGATGCAGCGCTCGCACTACGCGCTCCAGGCGTTGTTCTACGCTGTGGCCCTGCACCGCTACCTGCGCTGGCGACTGCCCGGCTACGACGTCGACCGCGACCGCCTGTCGGTGTTGTACCTTTTCCTACGCGGAATGACGGGGCCGGACACGCCGCGCGTGGACGGCACGCCGTGTGGCGTGTTCGCGTGGCAGCCCTCCGCCGCGCTGGTGACGGCGCTCAGCGATCTCTTGGACCGGGGGCAGCCGGTATGACATCGCTGCGCGAGCGCGACCCGCATGACGTTCGGCTCGCACGCGTCGCCCCCGAGCCGCTGCGCGCATTCAACGACGCGGGAGTGCTGTCCTCGGCCGACGTCCAGGTGGCACGACGCCTGGCCGCACTCGGCGACGTCGAGGACTCCGCGGTCCTGCTGGCGCTCGCTCTCGCCGTGCGCGCGCCGCGCCTGGGTCACGTCCTCGTCGACCTCGCCACGATCCGCGAAACGGTCGCCGTCGACACCGAGGAGCCCGTCGATCTGGCGGAGCTCGACTGGCCCGAGCCCGGCGACTGGGCCGCGCGCGTCGCTGCCTGCACGCTGGTCACTGACCCGCCACATCCGCTGCGCCTTGAAGGCGCACGGCTGTATCTCGACCGCTACTGGCGCGAGGAGTGCAAAGTCGCGAGCCAACTGCGAGCGCTGGCGGCCGCCGTTCCCGGCAGCGGCGAAGAAGCCGAGCTTGCAGCCGGCGCGCAGAGGCTGTATCCCGACCCGCGCGACGAGCGGGCGCGGGCCGCCGTGCACGCCGCGTTGCGGCAGCGGCTCACGATCATCGCCGGCGGCCCGGGCACCGGCAAGACCACAGCGGTCGCGAGCGTCGTCGCGCTACTGGCCGAGCAGGCGCAGCGGCTCGACGCCCCGCTCCCGCTAATCGCGCTCGCCGCGCCAACCGGCAAGGCGGCGGCGCGGCTCGGCGAGGCCGTCCACGACCAGGCGAGCCGGCTCGATGTCGATCCCGATACCCACGCCGCGCTGCTGGCAACCGGCGCACGAACGTTGCACCGGCTGCTCGGCTCGCGGCCCGCAAGCCGTGGTCGTTTCCGGCACAACCACCTCAACCGCTTGCCCCACGATGTCGTGATTGTCGACGAGACGTCGATGGTTTCGCTGACGCTGATGGCGCGGCTGCTTGAGGCGCTGGCCGACGACGCACGGCTGATCCTCATCGGCGATCCCGACCAGCTCTCCTCGATCGAGGCCGGTGCGGTGCTGGGCGACATCGCCGGCCCGGCGACGACCGACGGCAGCCACGCCGCCGCTGCGATAGCCGACAGTGTCATCGTTCTGGATCGCGTCCACCGCTTCGGCGAGCGGATTGCTGCGGTCGCCGATACCGTGCGCCGCGGCGACGCCGATGGCACGGTCGCTGCGCTGCGTGCGTCTGCCGGCGAGGTCACCTGGATCGCTGAGGACGGCGATGCGATCCGTGCCGACACCGCACTGGCGCCGGTGCGTGATGCGGCGACCGCTGCCGGACGAGCCGTCATCGCCGCCGCCCGCGACGGTGACGCGCCCGCCGCGCTCGCGGCGCTCGGCGAGTTCCGGCTGCTGTGCGGCCACCGCCGCGGGCCGCATGGCGTGTCGACCTGGATGTCCACCGTTGAGCACTGGCTGGCTGCCGAGATCAACATCGCCGGTGGCCCCCTCCGTGATTATCCCGGCAGGCCGCTGCTGATCACCGCCAACGACTACGACCTGAACCTGTTCAACGGAGACACCGGCGTTGTCGTGGCGGCAGCGGACGGGCGCGTGCTGGCAGCGTTCGAGCAGCGTGGCGACGTCACTACTGTGCGCCCCAACCAGCTCGGTGCCGTCGAGACCGTGTACGCAATGACGGTGCACAAGAGCCAGGGGTCGCAGTTTGAGACGGCGGCGGTTGTACTCCCGCCACCGTCATCGCGCATTCTGACTCGCGAGCTGCTCTACACCGCCGTGACGCGCGCCCGCCGGCACCTCATCGTCGTCGGCACGGAGGAAGCGGTCCGCGCGGCGGTTGCCCGCCCAGCCGCTCGCGCGTCCGGGCTGCGCGAGCGGTTGCGCGACGAGGGCAACTGCCGGAGCGCTTAGGATCGCGGGCGAGCATATGGACGTCTTCGCCCTTCGCGATCAGCTTGTAGCCGACTACCGCCACTACGCGGAGAGCTTCTTCACGATCAGGGACGACCGAATCCGTGCATTCGTCGAGGACCAGCTGGAGTCTGGACTGCTGTGGCCGGACCCGATGCTGCAGCTCAATCCAGCGTTCGAGGCAGGGGGTTTCGTCGACGAGCTTGCTGCTGAGCGTCTGTTGCATCCCCTATGCGAGCGGATCTTCCGGGTAGGCAAGACGCGGGAGCAACCGCAGGGCTCCCGTCTGCTGCTTCACAAGCACCAGACGGAGGCGATCCGTACCGCCGCCTCTGGAAGACCCTACGTCCTGACGACGGGCACGGGCTCGGGTAAGAGCCTCGCGTACATGGTCCCCATCGTGGATTCGGTCCTCCGAGACGGCGGCCGGGACGGGCGGATTAAGGCGATCGTCGTATATCCCATGAACGCTCTAGCGAACAGCCAGCAAGGCGAGCTGCAGAAGTTCCTCCAACATGGGTTTGCGAGTGGCCAGGAGCCTGTGACGTTCCGCCGTTACACGGGGCAAGAGACTGACGAGGAGCGCGCAGAGATTCTCGCGAGCCCGCCAGACATCTTGCTCACGAACTACGTGATGCTCGAGTACCTGCTGACACGGCCGTACGACCGCAAGCTCATTCAATCCGCCCGAGACTTGCGGTTCCTGGTGCTCGACGAGCTCCACACGTACCGGGGCCGGCAGGGTTCAGACGTCGCGCTGCTCGTGCGCCGAGTGCGCGACGTCTGCCGCGCCGAGCACATGCAAGTCGTGGGTACCTCCGCAACCCTTGCGGGCCCTGGCACTTTGGCTGATCAGCGTCAGGAGGTGGCAGCCGTCAGCTCGCGATTGTTCGGTGTCACGGTTGAGCCGGATGCCGTGATTGGCGAGACCCTCCGAGCCGCCACGCTCCCCCTCGACAACAGCGACCCGTCAGACCTAACTGCGCTTACGGATCAGGCTCGCTTGGGCGAGCCGCCAGGCGCGTATGAGGCCTTCATCGCGGACCCGCTCGCACGCTGGATAGAGCGTACGATCGGGATACGGCGCGCTGATGACGACCTTGAGCGCTTGGTGCGCTGCCCGCCGCGGACCCTCACCGGGGGCGCGGGGATCGCCGCGGAGCTCGCCGGACTGACCGGTGTGGCCGAACGGCAATGTCTAGATGCGCTCAAGGCTACGCTCCTTCGGGGAAGCGCATGTGAGGGTCCGAATGGGTTTCCCGTCTTCGCTTTCCGTTTGCACCAGTTCCTCAGCGGCGGCAGCACGGTCTCCGCGTCGCTAGATATAGACGAGCGTCGCTACCTGTCCACGAGTGGCCAGCAGGCTGTTCCAGGCGAGCGAGGACGCGCACTACTGCCTCTGGCCTTCTGCCGCGCGTGCGGTCAGGAGTACTACAGCGTCCGAGAGGTCGAGGGGCCCGAGGCGAAGGTCTTCGAACCGCGGGAGATTTCGGATCGTAGCCACGGCCCCGACGACCGAAACGGCTACCTCTACATCTCAGCCGAGGACCCGTGGGACCCTGACGCGGAAGGTGCCGTCGGAAAGCTCCCGGCCGACTGGCTCGAGCCCGACACTGGCCGCATCAAGCGTGATCAGCGCAAGAACCTGCCCCAAGCGCTCCGCGTTAATCCGCGAGGGCACAGGGCGTCCGGTGGTTTGGCGGCGGCATTCATCCCAGCCCCATTTCGCTTTTGTCTGCACTGTGGCGTCGCATACGGAGCGCGCCAGGTCGCCGACTTCGGCAAGCTCGCGACGCTTGGTGCAGGCGGTCGCAGTACATCAACCACCGTCCTCGGCCTAGCAGCCGTGCGCAGCCTGCGCAAGGAGACATCCCTACCTCCGGAGGCGCGCAAGCTGCTCAGCTTCACCGACAACCGCCAGGACGCGTCGCTACAAGCGGGCCATTTCAACGACTTCGTGGAGGTCGGGCTGCTCCGCTCTGCGCTCTATCGTGCTGCCGTCGATGCGGGCGCTGAAGGTCTCCGGTATGACGATCTAGGCGAGCGGGTGTGCGCAGCACTCGCCCTTGCGCCGGAGTACTACGCCGCCGACCCAGGCCTCAAGGGCGGCCCGAAGCGCGAAACGGACGCCGCACTGCGCGAGGTCATCAGCTACAGGCTTTACCGCGACCTGCAGCGAGGATGGCGGCTAACCTCGCCCAACCTTGAGCAGACTGGCCTACTGACGATCGGCTACTCAGACCTCGCAGACGCGTGCGCCGACGAGGAGATCTGGAGTGCCGACCTGCCGGCATGGAGCTGCGCCCGCGGCGATGATCTTTCCGCACATGGCGCACTCGTGACGGCCTCGGCTCACCAGCGGTACGAGATCGCGAAAACGCTGCTCGACTACCTCCGGCGGGAGCTAGCGGTCAAGGCCGATCAGCTCAATCCCGACTCGCAAGAGAAGATGGTCACACGCTCGAATGCGCGCCTGATCCCACCCTGGGCGATCGACGAGCAAGAGCGTTTGGTGTTTGGGTCGATAGCGTATCCTCGCCCACGCGCCGGCGACGATGATCGGAGCGCCGTTTACCTCTCACCGCGGGGTGGGTTCGGCTCCTATCTGCGCCGCCGCGGCATCTTCCCGCTCCACTCGGCCGCGATCAACACGGCCGAATCACAGCGCCTAATCGCACAGCTATTGAGTGCACTGCAGGTCTACGGGCTGGTGGAGATCGTCCGCCCGTCCGACAAGAACGCATCGGCTCCTGGCTATCAGGTGCCGGCTGCGCAGCTCCGCTGGATAGCGAGTGACGGGACGACACCTTTTCACGATCAGATCAGGATGCCGCGGGCTTCGCGCGCGGAGGGCAACACGAACTCATTCTTTCAGGAGCTGTACCGGCGGATCGCGGTCGACGGACAAGGTATCCAAGCGCGTGAGCACACGGCTCAGGTCAATCCCGAGGTTCGCGAGGAGCGCGAGGAGAGCTTCCGCGAGGGCCGACTCCCGCTGCTCTTCTGCTCCCCAACGATGGAGCTCGGGGTAGATATAGCTTCGCTCAACGTCGTCAACCTACGCAATGTCCCACCGACTCCAGCGAACTACGCGCAGCGTTCTGGGCGCGCAGGCCGCAGCGGCCAGCCCGCGCTCGTGTACACCTTCTGTTCGAGCTGGAACAGCCACGACCAATACTTCTTTCGACGCCCGGACCGGATGGTGTCCGGCCAGGTCGCACCGCCACAGCTTGACCTAGCCAACGAGGACCTGGTTCGTGCGCACGTACACGCGATTTGGCTCGCCGAGACCGGCGTATCGTTGCAGCACTCGCTCACCGAGATACTCGACGTGAGCGGCGAGAGCCCGTCCTTGGAGTTGCTCCCGGAAGTCCGAGTCGACCTGGAGTCCGCCGCCGCGCGTGCACGGGCGCATGACCGCGCCGTCTCGGTGCTCGCCACGACGAGCGAGACGCTCGCAGGGGCGGATTGGTTCGACGACGGCTGGCTCGAGCGAACGTTGGCCAACGCGATACTCGCGTTCGACCAGGCGTGCGAGCGTTGGCGCGCCTTGTACAAGGCGGCTCTCGCCGCCTCAAAGCTCAACAGCGCGATCGTCCAGGACGCGAGCCGGCCTCAGCGTGACAAGAATGAGGCGAAGCGCTTGCGCCGGGAGGCCGAGTCCCAGCTTGAGCTGCTTGCTGCCACTAGCGGGCCGAGCTTCCAGTCGGACTTCTACAGCTACCGATATTTCGCCAGCGAGGGATTCCTCCCCGGTTACAACTTCCCGCGGCTCCCACTCTCGGCGTACATACCGGCGCGCCGGGCACGGTCCGGCGAGGATGACTATGTCTCCAGGCCGCGCTTCCTGGCCATCAGCGAGTTTGGGCCGCAGAGCATCGTCTACCACGAGGGCGCCCGGTACGTCGTTAACAAGGTCATCCTTCCCGTCACCACCAGACCCGACCAGGAGGGGCTACCGACCGACCGCGCGAAGCTGTGTGCCAGCTGCGGCTATCTACACGAGCTAGGACAGGCCGCGGGCGCTGATCTCTGCGAGCATTGCCAGGCGGAACTCGGAGCGCCGACTAACGCACTGCTTCGCATGCAGAATGTGGCGACCAAGCGCCGGGACCGAATCTCTTCAGATGAGGAGGAGCGACAACGCCAAGGCTTCGAGATTCTCACGGCGATTCGCTTCGCCGAACACCACGGCGGGCGCGCACAGCGCGCAGGCGAGGCACGCGACGGCGACGTAGTGCTGGCAAAGCTCGACTACGGCCAAGCGGCCACGATCTGGCGGATCAATCTCGGATGGACACGGAGGGCGAACCGCGACCAGCTCGGCTTCGTGCTGGACACGGAGCGCGGATACTGGGCACGCAACGACCAGGAGCAGTCCGAGGACCCCGATGATCCGCTCAGTAAGGCCACACGTCGGGTGGTCCCCTACGTTGAGGACCACCGTAACTGCTTGCTGTTCGAGCCCGCGACGCCGCTCGGCGTAGAGGCAATGGCCTCGCTGCAGGCCGCTCTCAAGCGTGGGATACAGGCCATATTCCAGTTGGAGGACCAAGAGCTCGCCGCCGAGCCACTGCCTACACGTGATAACCGGCGAGTGCTGCTCCTGTTCGAGTCAGCCGAGGGCGGCGCCGGAGTACTCAGGCGCCTGCTCGACGACCCGGCAGCACTCGCACAGGTCGCTCGAGAGACTCTCGAGATATGCCATTTCGATCCAGACACCGGGGAGGATCGACACCGGGCCGCCCACGCGACCGAGGACTGCGACGCAGCCTGCTACGACTGCCTATTCAGCTACGGCAACCAGCGCGATCACCGCCTGCTCGACCGTCTACTTATCCGCGATACCCTGCTGGCGCTCGCGAGAGCGTCGGTCCACGCAGCACCCGGATTCCGATCACCAGACGAGCACCTCGAACGGCTCCGACGGCAATGCGATTCGCGGCTTGAGCAGCGGTTCCTCGACCTAGTAGCCGAGCGCCACCTCCGGCTACCAACCCACGGGCAGCGTCTCATCGAGGGCGCATCCGCACGTCCTGACTTCCTGTACCAAGACCAGCAGGTCGCCGTGTTCATCGACGGGCCGCCCCACGACGACCACGCACACGCCGAGCGAGACGGCGAGGCGACAGCCAGGCTTGAGGACCTCGGCTGGACCGTTGTGCGGCTCCACCACTCAGAGGACTGGCCGTCGAAGCTCAGCGAGATGCCCAGTGTGTTCGGACTATTCACTGATTCGACGCGCTCATGAGCAGCCGTTTTGCGGTGGGATCACTTGTGGCTGCAAGAGGCCGCGAATGGGTAGTGCTGCCCGAATCAGAGCCGGACATGCTCGTCCTACGCCCCTTGGGTGCGACCGATGATGAGATCGTCGGGATACTGCCCGAGCTTGAGTGCGTCGACCCGGCTGTTTTTCCTCCGCCTGACCCCGCACGCGTCGGCGACGCACGGTCGGCAAGGCTGCTGAGAAACGCCCTGCGCCTTGGATTCCGTTCCTCGGCGGGGCCGTTCCGCAGCTTCGGGCATCTCGCGGTAGAGCCCCGCCCGTATCAGCTCGTCCCGCTGATGCTCGCGTTGAGGCTCGACCCGGTCAGGCTGTTGATCGCTGACGACGTTGGCATCGGCAAGACGATCGAGGCCGGCCTAATCGCACGCGAGTTGCTTGACCGCGGCGAAGTCCAGCGGCTCGCCGTCCTCTGCCCTCCGCACCTCGCGGAGCAGTGGCAACACGAGCTCGTATCGAAGTTCCACATCGACGCCGAGCTCGTACTGCCGAGTACGACCCGTCGCCTGGAGCGAGGGCTCGCTGCAAACGAGTCCCTTTTTGAACGCTACCCGCACGTCGTGATCTCCACCGACTTCATCAAGACCGATTCTCGACGCGAGGACTTCGTCCGCACCTGTCCCGAGCTAATCCTCGTTGACGAGGCCCACACATTCGCACCGGGAGCCGCGGGCCGCGGACGCCACCAACGCTACGAGCTGCTCACGCGATTGGCAGCACACGACAGCCGCCATATTGTCCTCACGACGGCGACCCCGCATTCCGGTAAGGAGGACGCCTTCCGCTCGCTCCTCGCCCTCCTCGACCCCACGCTCGCAGATCTCCCCGAGGACCTCAGCGGAGGCGCGCGACAGGCAGACCGGCGCCGTCTTGCAAGGCACCTCGTCCAGCGGCGACGTGGCGACATTCTCTCCTACCTGGACGTCGACACTCCGTTCCCGGAGCGGATAGCGAGCGAAACCAGCTACCAGCTATCACCTGAGCAGCGGAAGCTCTTCGACCGAGCGCTCAACTACTGCCGAGAGAGTGTCTTGAGTGAACGGGGCGACAAGCGACGACAGCGTGTGCGCTGGTGGTCAGCTCTCGCACTCCTTCGAGCGCTCGGATCTAGCCCAGCTGCGGCAGCCATGGCGCTCCGCACGAGGTCCGCGGCGGCTGGTACGGCCGATACCGACGAGGCCGACGATCTTGGTCGGCGCACCGTCTTCGACCAGGCGGGGGAGGAAGAGTCCGAGACCGTCGACGTGACGCCAGGAGCTGACGACGCGGAAGACGACGCGTGCGCAGAGGAGATCAGCGGACGGCGCCGGCGTCTACTCACTCTCGCGCGTGATGCCGAAGCGCTCGCTGGCGACAACGACTCAAAGCTCCAAGGTGCTATCCAGCTGGTGGGCCAGCTCCTCGACGAAGGACACAACCCGATCATCTTCTGTCGGTTCATCGCAACCGCCGAATACCTTGCCCAGCACCTGCGCCTCAGCATCGGCAAAAAGACCGAGGTGGTCGCAGTCACCGGAATGATGGCGCCCGCCGACCGCGAGGCGCGGGTCACGCAGCTCGCAACCCATAAGCGGCGCCTACTCGTCGCGACAGACTGCCTTAGTGAGGGCATTAACCTCCAAGATGCCTTCGACGCCGTTGTGCACTACGACCTCGCTTGGAACCCGACGCGCCACGAGCAGCGCGAGGGACGTGTTGATCGGTACGGACAGCCACGCCCGCGCGTGCGAACCGTGACCTACTTCGGGGCCAATAGCCCGATTGATGGGATCGTACTTGAAGTGCTCCTACGCAAGCACGAGATCATTCGCCGCTCTCTCGGCGTGTCCGTGCCCGTCCCCATGGACACTGATGCCGTCAGTGAGGCGATCCTCGAGGGTCTTATCACGCGGGGCCTGCCTGACGACAGCGTTTTCGAGCAGCTCTCACTTATCGAGGACATCTCGACTCCGCAGAAGGTCGAGTTTCACGACCGCTGGGACCAGGCGGCCGAGCGCGAGAAGCGGTCGCGGACGGTATTCGCCCAGGCTTCGATCCAGGTCGACGAGGTTGCCCGTGAGCTCGAGGCAGCGAACAGCGCCGTCGGGGATGCTGAGAGCGTCCGCCAATTTGTCACCGACACACTCCGGGCTCACGGCGCCAGCGTGACCGAGCGCCCTGACCGCTCCTTGTCCGCAGACCTTCGTGAGTGCCCAGCCGCTTACACCGACGCAGTCGGTGTAGCGCGCCTTGAGGCCCGCTTTGACATCACCGGCCCCGAAGACTCCCTGCTCCTCACTCGCACCCATCCGATTGTCGAAGCCCTCGCAACTCAGACGCTCAACGAGGCACTCGACCCACTCATCGACTCACCTGCGAGCCGCTGCGGCGTGATCCGCACGCGAGAGGTCGAGCGGCGGACCACGCTGCTACTCGTGCGGCTCCGCTTCCACGTGGATACGCGCCGAGGACGCGAGTCCCGGATCCTCCTCGCCGAGGATGCTGCGATCCTCGCGTTCACGGGGACTCCAGACGCACCACAGTGGCTCCCCGCTCGCGAGGCCGAAGCCCTCGTAGGAGCGCAGCCACGTGCCAATATGCAGCCTGAGCTAGCGATCCGCCAAGCGAGCACTGCAGTCGCCGGGCTTGAGCACCTTAAGCCAGCTCTCGAAGAGGTTGCGGCAGCGCGCGCGAACGCGCTCCGAGCCGCTCACGAGCGTGTCCGGGCAACCGTGCGAACGGCAGGGACGGTCGCGGTCTCTGCGCAGCTCCCGATCGACGTGCTGGGTGTCTACGTAATGCTCCCGATCGCCGCGGACTAACCAGCCCGTATGCAAACCCGGACACGTGAACTCTTCCAGTCCATCCGCACGGAGGGAGGGCTATTGCCACCTGACCTTCTGCGCCGGATCGCGGAGGCAGACCCTGAGGTGCCCGGGCTAACCGCCGACAGTTACCACCTCGCGGCCGGCGAGCGCCTCGGCGAGGTGGTGTCCCAGGCATGGAACCGCCTCCTCGGCGCGTGGGCCGCGTTCGACGCTGAACGCGCCACGTTGCCGGCAGATGCCACGGGCGGGCAACTGACACGTGAGCGCTGGCTGCACGTGCTCTTTGACTCGCTGGGCTACGGTCGCCTTGCGAAACAGCCGGCTGTCGTCATCGACGGCAAGACCTATCCGATCTTCTCCGAATGGCAGCACACCCCGATCCACCTCGTTGGCTGCAACGTGGCGATCGACCGTCGAAGCGCCGGAGTGGTTGGTGCGGCCGGCCAGAGCCCACATAGCCTGGTGCAGGAGCTACTCAACCGATCGACGGAGCGCCTGTGGGGTCTTGTAAGCAACGGCCTGAGGCTACGCTTGGTCCGCGACAATATCGCGCTAACCCGGCAGGCGTTTGTCGAGTTCGACCTCGAAGCGATGATGACCGGCGAGGCGTACTCCGACTTTGTCGTGCTGTGGCTCACCTGCCACCAATCCCGCGTCGAGGGTGAACGGCCGGACACGTGCTGGCTGGAGCGCTGGACCAAGGTCGCCACCGATCAGGGTGCACGAGCGCTGGACGCGCTGCGCACAGGCGTCGAGCAAGCGATCTCAACTCTTGGCGGCGGCTTCCTTGCGCATCCGCAGAACCACCAAATCCACAATGCGCTGCGATCAGGCGAGCTGGCTGCACAGGACTACTACCGACAGCTGCTACGACTCGTCTATCGCTTGCTCTTCCTGTTCGTCGCCGAGGACCGCGACGCGCTGCTCGACCCAGACGCCAGCCCTCGGGCGCGAGAGAGGTACCTCACGTACTACTCCACTCGACGGCTGCGCCGACTCGCAGACCGGCGCCGAGGAGGCCCACAGCACGATCTATATTCTGGCCTGAGCTTTGTGATGGCGAAGTTCGCCAGCACAGGTTGCAGGCCGCTCGGTCTACCGGCGCTCGGGAGCTACCTTTGGTCTCGTGATGCCATCGGCCTGCTCGCAGACGCCCGCATCGCCAACCTAGACCTCCTTTCCGCCCTGCGAGCACTCGCTTGGGTGGAAGAAGGCAGTGTTCGCCGCGCGGTCGATTTCCGCAATCTCGGTGCCGAGGAGCTCGGCTCTGTCTACGAGTCGCTCCTTGAGCTACACCCTGAGCTTCACCGCGGCACGGCGACATTCACACTGAGAACGGTCACGGGCAACGAGCGGAGGACGTCGGGGACCTATTACACCCCTACGGATCTGATCACGGCCTTGCTCGACAGCGCCCTTGAGCCCGTGCTAGGTCGGGCCGCGCGCGCCCCCGACCCCGAGGCAGCGATTCTGCGACTCGCGGTATGCGACCCAGCATGTGGCTCCGGTCACTTTCTGATCGCAGCAGCGAACCGAATCGGAAAGTGCCTAGCTGTTGTGCGCACGGGTGATCTGGAGCCATCGCCGGAGGCAATCCGCCATGCTGTCCGTGACGTCATCGGCCATTGCGTCTATGGAGTTGATATGAATCCGATGGCAGTCGAGCTATGCAAGGTGTCATTGTGGGTCGAGACGCTCGACCCGGGCCGGCCGTTGTCATTTCTCGACGATCGGGTGGTGTGCGGTAACAGCCTCCTCGGAGCGACTCCTGAGCTCATTGCGGCTGGCATCCCCGATGAGGCTTACAAGCCGCTGCTGGGAGATGACAAAGAATTCGTGACAGAGCTTCGGAAGCGGAACGCCCGCGAGCGGAGCGGGCAAGCGGAACTCGGGGACACGACCGCAACCGTCGAGTCCGACGCGCAGATGCTCGTGGCGTCGAGTTCGGCGATCACACAGATCCACGATGACTCGCTGCGCGGCGTACATGAGCGGGAGCGCCGGTTCGATCAACTCCTCACCTCTCCAGAGCTGGCACGGGCGCGCCTGCTCGCAGACACATGGTGCGCCGCGTTCGTCGCTCCCAAGCGCCCAGGCGCGCCGACAATAACCCAGGCAACGATGCTTAGAGTCGCAGTTCAAGGCGCCTCGGGCCTATCCTCCGACGAGCGAAAGGTCATTGACGATGAGCGTCGCGCGTACGGCTTTCACCACTGGCACGTCGCGTTCCCGGCCGTGATCGCGCGCGGTGGCTTCGATGTCGTCCTCGGCAACCCGCCTTGGGAGCATACCGAGTTGAAGGAGAGAGAGTTCTTCGCTGCGCGCGCGCCGACGATATCTGCGGCTCCGAATAAGGCGGCGCGAGAAGAAGGCATAGCCCGACTGAGAGACGACGACCCTGCGCAGTTCGCTGCATACGAGGCGGCGAAGCGACAGGCGGACGGCTGGAGTCACATGCTGCGTTCAAGCGGTCGATATCCACTCTGCGGGCGCGGCCGGACGAACACCTACGCCGTGTTTGCCGAGTTGATGCGCACAATCATCCGCCCTGAGGGACGAGTCGGAATGATCGTTCCAACGGGAATCGCGACGGATGACACGACAAAGCACTTCTTCAGTGATCTCGTGGAGCGACGGGCGCTGGTATCTGTCCTGAGCTTCGAGAACGAGGCACTCTTGTTCCCGCAGGTCCATCACGCCACGAAGTTCTGCCTGCTAACTCTGACGGGTGACACGTATGACCGTGACCCGGTGTTCGTCTTCTTCGCGCGTGCAGTCGCAGACGTCTCGGAGAGCTGGCGACGGTTCACTCTGAGTTCGGCCGACATTAGACGGGTCAATCCGAATACCGGCACTTGTCCCATATTCCGCAGTCGTCACGATGCCGAGATCACCAAGGGGATCTACGAACGCATCCCACCCTTCGTGGTCGACGGCGTGGAGGGCGGCAATCCATGGAATGCCAACCTTTCGCAGGGCCTGTTCAATATGTCGAGCGACGCCGGATTGTTCGAGACCCAGGCAGGCGAGGGCAGAATGCCGCTATACGAGGGCAAGATGTTCTGGCAATTCGACCATCGGTACGGGACATACGCCGGGCAGACGGCAGCCCAAGCCAAACAAGGTACGCTTCCCGCTGTAACCGAGGATGCGCATCGCGACCCTCGTTACACCGTCGTCCCGCGCTACTGGGTCGATCGTGGGCGCGTCGACGCGGAGATCAGGGCGAGGGAACTGGATAAGTGGTTGATCGCGGCCCGCGGCATCACAAGCGCGGTTGTCAACCGCACGATGGTCCTGAGTGCTCTCCCCGCGACGGCCGTCGGAAACAGCGCGCTAGTCATCGCGATGCCCACGATTTCTCGCGCCGACCGCCTCGCCTTTCTTGCGTGCGCGAATTCGTTCGCCGCTGACTACACCTGCCGACAGAAGGCCAGCGGGGCAAACCTCAACCTCTTCATTCTAAAGCAGGTGGCGATTCCATCGCCCTCGATGCTTTCGGAGCCATGCCCGTGGAACGGAGGCGAGACCTTCGGCGACTTCATCGGCCAGCGGGCGCTTGAGCTTGTCTACACCGCAAACGACCTAGCTGCGCTCGCGGAGGAAGAGCGGCGGCTTGGTTCCCCATTCCCTTGGGACGAGGATCGTAGAACAGTGATCAGGGCGGAACTCGACGCGGCCATCTTCCAGCTCTACGGCCTGCGTCGCGACGAAGTCGAGTACATCATGTCCACGTTCTCGGTAGCAGAGTCGTATGAGATGGCCGAATACGGAGAGTTCCGCCAACGCCGGTTGATTCTTGAGCGGTACGACACTATGGCAACGGCGGCCGGGGAAGGCGAGAGATACGAGGCCGTGCTCAATCCCCCACCAGCCGACGCTCTCCTTGTCCAAGGCGACAGCATCAGAGTCAGGAGTCACTAGCGTTACATGGCCCGGGGCGCACTCTGCGAGGCCGTGCAGACCTGCGTTCCGAATGGGGTCAGGTCAGATGAGCCTGTAGCCGACGCCGCGCACGTTGACGATCCAGTGTTCGCCTGCGGTGCTGAGCTTGCGGCGTAGGCGGCTGGCGTGGCTGTCCAGGGTTCGTGTGGTGCCGGGGGAGCGGTATCCCCACACGGCCCTCAGCAGCTCCTGTCTGCGGAAGACCCGGCTCGGGTTGCCGGCTAGGTGGAGCAGCAGCTCGTACTCCATGCGGCGCAGCTCCAGGCGGTCGCCTGCGAGATTTACCGAGTGGGCGACCGGGTCGATCGTCAAAGGGCCAATCCGCAGCGGCACGATTTGCCGGTTGGCGCCGTCGGCGCGGCGTAGGAGCGCGCGGATGCGGGCTCGCAGCTCCAGGTAGCGGGCGGGTCGCGCTATGAAGTCATCTGTGCCTGCCTCGAACGCGCGCAGCAGGTCGGGCTCGGTCCTGCGTGAGCTGAGAACGATCACGGGGAGGTTCCGTGGCCACGGGGAGGATGTTTGTCGCCGGGAGGCGTCCGGGTCGTGTCCGCGGATGGTTTCCAGCAGGTCGAGGGTGCCCCGCGGCGTGTCGAGGTCGCCGAGCACGAGCAGCCGCGGCGGGTGGGCGCCTGCTGTCATCTCGGCGTGGCTGGCGGTACGGGAAAGTTCCGCCGGGTGGCCGTCGGCGGCGAGCTGCTCGACGAGCGCCCGTCCGAAGTCTGCGTCAGTCTCGACGACGAGGATCGGCTCGCGGCCGGTGCTCGTTGCTGGTGTTGCCTGCTGGCGGCTGATGCCGGTGGAGCTGATGGCCGTTGCTTGTGTGCTCATGCGGCGAGCGCCCCCGTCTCTGTGCGTCTTGCATGGCGCGAGCGGGCGCGATGGTTCGAGGGGGAGAGTCCGTAGCGGCGTCTGAACGCGCGGGCGAAGTGAGACGGGCTGGTGTAGCCGACGCGCCGCGCGACATCGCGCACGGGTAGCGAGGTCGTCCGCAAAAGCTCGGCGGCGACTTCCATGCGTCTGCGAGCGAGGTCGTTGCGGAAGGTGTCCTCGCCGAACCGCGCGTAGGCACGCTGCATCTGGCGGGGGGAGCTTGCGATTGCCCTGGCGATCCTCTCCAGTGTCAATGGCTTGTGGTAGTAGCGCTGCACCGCGGCTCGCGCGAGCACATACAGGCGGCGGTGTTCGGCGATGGTGGATGGGCGCGGCTTGGTGGACCTTCGCCTTCTTGCTGCAGGCGGGACTCCATCGAGACCGAAGTGCAGTTGCAGGAGCTGGCGCACCCGCGCGCCGCTGAGGTCGAATCGCCCGCCGATCTGCGCGAGCGTCAGGCCCTCGACGGCGCGCAGGCGGAACATCTCACGCTCGCGCTCTGTCTGGACGTGTCCGCCGTGGCGAGAGAACGGCGTCCGCCCGTGACGGTGAAGCTCGCAGATCAGGTCGTGCAGCTCGACGCCGCTGCTGAGCTCGGGGCGGCGGAGCAGCTCGCCGATGCGGTGCTCGCCGAGCTGCTCGACCTGGTGGATGCCGGCCTTGGCCAGGCTGGGGAGGACAGCCTGGCTCAAGGCCAGTTGGTTGACGCGCATGGCTGAGCGGGCGCGTCAGAGCGTCAGCAGTTCGTCGAGACGCCGCGCGACCTCGGAGGCGATCGAGCGCCCGCCGCGGCGTTCGATCAGTCCGGCGCCCTCCAGGCGGTCGAGCGCGTCGTCGATCTGCAGGCGCTTCTTCTGCTTTGTCGCGCCGAACGCCTCGTAGGTCTGCTGCGCGGTGCGCGCCCCTTCGCCGTCGGTGCTGCGCGCGAGCAGACCTTCAAGGACGGCCGTGTCCCAATGGCGCTCGCTGGCGTCGCCGGGGCTGAGGCCGTCGCCGGGCTGGGTGATCTCGTGAAAGCGCACCGCGGCATGGGCCGCGACGGCGAGATCGTTCCAGCGGTGGATGAGCTTGCAGGCGCGCAGACGCCGCAGGCTGTCGCGGACATCGCCGGGGACGCTGAGCGTGCGGGCGATCTCGTCTTCGGCCCACGGCCGCTGCCTGTCGAGATCGAGCATGAGGTCGAGCGCTCGACGATGGACCCGAGAAGACCCGCGCGCTGCAACTCGTCGCCGCTGCCTGAGATGGCGGGGCCCGGCGGGTGTCCTATGCTCGCCGGGCCTTCTGCGACCGACTGATGGACGTCGCCCGCGTCCTCCCCTACCATGAGGATCAAGGAGCCGGCCCGCGCGGCCGACTTCCACCAAGGAGCTTCCAATGGCTACCCGAACTGACAACCAAATCCGCGAGCTGAACCCCGAGGAATGGGCTCAGCGAGTCGATGAACAGGCACGCAAGTACCTGGGCATGAGCGGCGAGGAGTTCGAGCGGCGCCTGCGTGCGGGTGAGATCGACATAGACGACAGCCCCGCCGTCACGCGCCTTGCGATGATGCTCCCGCCCAATGGCACCCGGAAGTAGGACACCCGCCGAGGCCGTCGAGCACTACCGCGGCCGAACAGCGCGGCTGCTGGCGTGCCTGACGAACGAACACGTCGTCGTAAGCGCCTACCACGCCGCCGACCCGCCGCATCAGCTCGAACTCTCAGACCTGGCGAAGCTGCGCGCTGCGCATCCGCTCCGCCTCAGTGTCGGCGAGCACTATGAAGCTCGCGAGGATGCGGACGGCTGGCGCGTCGAGGTCGTCGGCTACAACTACGCGATCGAGCACGACGGCCGCGATCTCGTCTCCTACCACTGGCATCCGCAAGGCGAAAGCCCGATCACGTGGCCGCACATGCACGTGGGGACCGACATCCACGTCGGCGAGCGGTGGTTCGGGAAGGTCCATCTGCCCACAGGCGCCGTCGGCCTTGAGCGGGTAGTCGCGCTGGCGATCACCGAGCTGGGAGCCAAGCCGCTGCGTGACGATTGGGAACGACTGATCGCGGAGGCCGCCGACCGCTGACGATCGCCGCCGTCAGCCGTTCACACGCGCCACGCGACGATGCAGGGCGTTCGGACCGCTGGCTCGTGATCGAGCTTCGTGCGGCCGCGAGCACTTCTATCGACGGCACATCGATCCCCGCCGTTGGCTGCGTGTAGTCGACTTCAACGAAGATCCAGCATGGGTCGTGACCGCACTGGCCCAAGAAAACTCGCCACGCGGCTGGAAACGATGACTATCACCATCGCCGGCATCCCGTTCGACCACCACCACTACGACGAGCGCGGAGACGTGCTCTACCTCAACGTCGGCGAGCCCCGGCCGGCGGCACGCGGGTCTTGAGACTCCTGATGGGCACGCGATCCACTACGACGAGAACGGCGCAGTCATCGGGCTGACGCTGCTGAACGTTCGGCACACCCTTGAACGCGACGGGCGACTGACGCTCACGCTGCCGCCAGAGCAGCTCGAGCTGCTCGGTTTCTCCAGCGGCTGGATCGGCGCCGACCGCTTGGGACGCGGCAGGAACGGGGGTCACGTTGCTGGTGGTCTCCCAGGCGGCGCGTAGCCCGGCTTTGGCGATCTCCTCTCCGGTGAGCGGCACGCAGCTCCTTGAGCACCAACCGACTGATGGACGTCGCCCGCGTCCTGGCCTACCATGAACAGTCAAGGAGCCGGCCCACGCGGCCGATCCTCCTCAAGGAGCGTTTTGCAATGGCTACCCGAACCGACAACGAAATCCGCGAGCTGAGCCCCGAGGAATGGGACCAGCTCGTCGATGAAAAAGCACGCAAGTACCTCGGTATGAGCGGCGCGGAGTTCGAGCGGCGCCTGAACGCGGGCGAGATTGACATAGACGACAGCCCCGACGTGACGCGCGTTGCGATGTTGCTCCCGCTCCATGCCCCACACAAGTAGAACGCCAGCCGAGGCCGTCGAGCACTACCGCGGGCGAATCGTGCGGCTGCTGTCCTGTGTGACGAGCGCCCACACCACCGTCAGCGGCTACCACGCCTCGGATCTGCCGCACCGCCTATCGCTCGCCGACGGCGACCCTGTACGATTGCGCGGCGAGGCGCGCCTGACTCTCGACGCCACAGAGCAGTACCGGGTGCATGAGGACGCCGAGGGTTGGCGCGTTGAGATCGTCGGCTACCTGTACGCGATCGGGTACGAGGGCCGCGAGCTTGTCGCCTACCACTGGCATCCGCACGGCGACAGCCCCATCACCCGGCCGCACATGCACGTCGGCGCCGACATCCGCGTCGGCGATCGGTGGCTCGGCAAGGTCCACCTACCGACCGGCGCGGTCAGCCTCGATCGGATCGTGGCTCTGGCGATTGTCGAACTCGGGGCGGAGCCGTTGCGCGAGGATTGGGAGCGGCTGATCGGCGAGGCCGCGGTCCGCTGACGGCGTTCCGCCACAGGCGCCTCGCCACGTCGGTTACGTGAAGGTGGGGGACTCGAGCGCGGCTATGAGGCGCGACAGCTCCTCGTAGCCGCCGGCCGCGAGGACATCGATCGGCTTGCAATGGTCGAGCGCCGCGAGCGGGCGGTTCAGCCATACCGGTACGTGGTCGGCGTCCAACAGGACTGAGAGCCTGTCGATGATCGCCGAGAGCTCCACCAGCCTTTCTGCGCGTGTTCCCGAGGGCGCGCGGGTGCGGTGAAGCCACGCGCTCACTGTCGAGACCCCTGCGCCTGTCGCCCTCGCGATATCGCGCTCGGTCAGTGGGGCGAGCCGTCTGATCCGGATCGCCTCGTCTGCGTAGGCCAGACTCACCATTGCCGAAAGTAGCAGGAAACGGAAGCGAAACGGAAGCCGCACTCGCAGCGGACATGGCTCAACGCTGCCACCCAACGCCTCATAATCGGTAGGTCCCTGGTTCGAGTCCAGGCGGGCCCATTCCGAAACCTCGCAAACGCCGAGCTCTCAACGCGATACACCGGGGGTACACTGGCGTGACGGCCACATCCCATCCCCGCATCCAGGTCACCGAGGATCCAGAGCTCGCACGCGCGGCGCCGCATCTGCCGGCCGGGCTCTCGCGCTCGCGACAGGTGCGCGAACTGGCGATCGCCGGAGTTCGCCACATCGCCGATGAACCACCGACCGAAGAGCAGCGCACGATGCTGCTCGAAGGGCTCGCCGAGAGCTTCATGAAGCCTGAGACTGCGGGCATCGACTGGGATCTGCTGCGCGACGGCAAGCTCCGTGCCTGGCCCATCCGATAGCCGGGCCGATTGGGGCGAGCTGCCGCTGCTCGTCGACACCTCCGCGTGGTCGCGCGCACACCATGCGGCCGTCCGCGACAGCTGGGTGCAGGCGCCGCTTGCAGGTCGGAGCCGGCCATGAGTCGTCACGCCTGAATCACGCGCAGTGGCAAGCCCGATCGGCGCTTGGCCTCGCCCGGTGGGCGAGCGCCGGCGGCTACCCCGCCGACGCTTGCTCAACAGCCTGCACGAAGGACACCAAACGCCCGTCCAAGAGCGCATGCACGGCGAACCCGAGCGGCTGCTGGCTCACCGTGAACGGCAGGTCCTCGGCACGGAGGTCCAGGCGCATCGTCGAGTTGGTGCTCGGACAGATCAGCAGCGGGCGCCCGGCGAAGGCGGTCATCATCGTCGTGTGCACGTGCCCGCACGTGATCGACTGCACCTGCCGGTGGCGGCGCAGCAGCGCCTCGAGCGCAGCACGGTCCTCGGCGGCGAGAGCGATCGCGTCCATCACGCTCACGCCCGTCAGCACGGGCGGATGGTGCAGCGCCAGCAGCGTGGGCGTCTCGGGCTCCTCGTCGAGCGTCTGATCCAGCCAGCTCAGCTGCTCGGCCCCGAGTGCGCCGCCGTCGTCACCCGGGCGGGTGCTGTCACAGCCGATCAGGCGCAGCGGCCCGCACTTCACGGCGAAGTTCACGGGCGCACCGGCGGGCGCCGGCTCGGGCCCAAAGCGGGCGCGCAGCAGGTCGCGGTCGTCGTGGTTGCCGGGGATTGCGTGCACGGGCACTCCAAGCGGTGCGAGCATGTCGCGCGCCCGGTCGTAGGCCGCGCTGGAGGGCACGTCGGTGAGGTCGCCGCTGATGAGCACAGCGCGAGGCCGCGGCTGCAGCGCCACGACCCGGCGCACGACACGCTCCAGGCGCCCGGCCGGGCCGTCGCCGTCCTCGCCGGCGCGCAGGTGCAAGTCGCTGAGCTGGACGAGCGTGGCCGGCGAGCGATCCTCGGTGGGGTGGGGTTGAGGTGCCGTCATCTCGCGTCGAGCCGCTGCTCCGTCGCCGCGTCCATCGTGCCGTCGAAATATCGATCGAGTACCTGTCGGAACAGCGGCTCGTGCGGGGCGGCGTGCGCGAACAGCGTCATCGACGAGCGCAGCTTGATGGCGTCGATCTCGCCGAGGATCTCGCTCGCGCTCATGCCATCGATCTCCGCCAGAGCGCGCGTGCATGCGAGCAGGCGCGGGCCGAGCAGCGGATCTGCGAGGTACGCCTTCGCCTCGGCGAGGGAGGAGATGGCGTATGCAACCGCGGTCGGGCTGCGGCCGAGGCCGGCGATCTGCGGGAACACGAACCACATCCAGTGGCCCGTCTTGCGGCCGGCGCGCAGCTCCGAAAGCGCGCGCTCGAATGTGCCTCCCTCGTCCTGGGCATCGGTGAAGCGTCGCAGTCGATAGGGGTCCTCGGTCACGGGATTGGCCGGCTTCGCTCTCGCATATTCGCGCATTCGGTGTAGCGTCCACGTCGATGCACGCACAGAGCGAGGGGGTGGGGTGGGAGCGGCTGTTCTGGCTCGTGTTCGAGCGAACGTCCAACCCGATCGCGCTGCTCGACGACCAGCGGCGGATCGTCGAGGTCAACGACGCGGCGGTGTCGCTGTTCGGCGGCGAGCGGCGCGAGCTGATCGGCATGTCGATCGCCGACAGCATCCGGCCGCAGGAGCGAGCACAGGCTGCAGAGGAGTGGCAGACGTTCCTGCGATCCGGCGAACACTCGGGAACGAGAGCGTTGCTCCGAGCCGACGGGTCCGAGGTGCAGATCGACTTCGCGGCGCGGATGGCGCTCGTCGGCGGGCGGCGGCTGGCGATCTATGTCGCGACCGGCGACGATCCCTCGTACTCGCCCTCCGCGACGCTCGCCGGGGAGCTGCCGCTCACCAGTCGCGAGCGCGAAATCGTCACGTTGATCGCGCTCGGACGCGACACGGCCCAGATCGCAGAGGAGCTGCACATCTCGCCCGAGACCGTGCGCACCCATGTCCGCAACGCGATGTCGAGGCTCGGCGCGCACACCCGCGCACAGCTCGTCGCGATCGTGCTCTGCACCGACCAGGCATTCCACAGCGCCCACCTCGGCGTCTGACCTCGCGCGGAAATCCCCGTGTGCGGTATTGAGGGTCGCCGACAGGACGCAGTGGTGCTGCTGGAGGACGTCACCGAGCGCCGGCGGGCCGAGGCCCAGCTGCGCGAGCAGGACTGCCACCATGAACAGCGTGCACGTCGATCAGCCAGTTGGGGCGAGCGTCCACGCGGATGACCTGGAGGTACCGCAGGAGCTGAGCCGGCGACGGCTGCGCACGCGGCTGTTGCTGTTGGCCGTGCTGGTGCTCGCCATCGTCGCGATCGTGACGCTGCTCCCGGGGCTCGAGGGACTGCGCGCGCGCCTGTCCCACGCACGACCCGGGTGGCTGCTCGCAGGCGTCGGGCTGAAGCTGCTCTCGGGCCTCGGCTATGTCGCCGTGTTTCGCATGGTCTTCTGCCGGCGCATGACCTGGCGTGTGAGCGCTCAGGTCGGCATGTCCGAGCTCGGCGCGAACGCGCTGTTCCCGACCGGTGGCGCCGGAGGTCTCGCGCTCGGGGCGTGGGCGCTGAAACGCGGCGGGATGGCGGGCGCGGAGATCGCGCGGCGCACGGTCGCGTTCTTCCTGCTGACGAGCGTGCCAAACGTCGTCGGCGTGATCGTCGTCGGGTCCGGTCTGGCCGTGGGGCTGTTTCCCGGCGAGACGAACCTCGCGCTGACGCTGCTGCCGGCGGTCATAGCCGCGCTGTCGATCGTCGGGGCGCTGCTCGTCGGGCGCGCCGCGGCGGGCCTGCGTGTGAGCCTGCAGCGCGCCGAAGCGGACGGATCCTCCAAGCGCGCCAGGGCCGCGTTGCGGACCCTGGTGGCGATCGCCGACGGCGTCAACGAAGCGGTCGCGCTGCTGCGCGAGGGAAACGCCTGGCTGATCGCCGGGCTGATCGCCTACCTCGTCTTCGACCTGATGCTCCTGTGGGCGACGTTCCACGCGTTCGGCTCGGCGCCGCCGCTCGCGATCATCTGGATCGCCTACCTGATCGGCGAGCTCGGCGGACTGATTCCCGTGCCGGGCGGGATCGGCGGCATCGACGCCGGCCTGCTCGGCACGTTCGTCCTCTACGGCGTGCCGCTCACCTCCGCCGCCTCGGCGGTGCTCGCCTATCGCGCGATCGCGCTGTGGGTTCCCTCGCTGCTCGGCGCCGCCGCCTTCGTCGTCCTGCGCCGGACGCTGCGCAACGAGTCACAGGCGATCTCGGTGTGTGCGCCGCAGACGGAGATCGAGGTGATCGGACTGGGGCGCGTCGTGATCACAGACAATCGCGACCAGCTGCGTTGATGGCGCCAAGACGCACGACACGCGTCAAGAGCTCGCCCGGGGTCCTTTCTCCGGTAGCGGTGGCGGCGCAGAGCGGTAGCTGGCGGGCGTGGCGGACAGCCCGATCGGATTACGGGTCAGGCGCGTCAGGCGCCCGCGGGCATCGGGTGCCGCGACGATCGGATCGAGGCCGAGTGTCTCGGCGAGCGCAAACGCGCCCGCGACGTCGTTGACCTCGCCGGCGGGCACGCGGACGGCGGCGAGCGCGCGCACCCAATGCGCGGCCGGCTCGGCGCTCAGGCAGCGCTCGAGGTGCTCGCGCAGCGCCTCGCGGTTGGCCACGCGCGCGGTGTTGGTGGCAAACCGCTGATCGGCGGCGAGCTGCGGGCACCCGAGCACCTGCGTGAGCGAGCTGAATTGCCTGTCGGTGCCGACCGCCAGAACCAGCTCGCCGGCGGCCGTCTGCAGCAGTTCATATGGAGCGATGCTCGGGTGCGCGTTGCCCATGCGACCGGCGACCTCGCCCGCGACGGTGTACGCGGAGCCCTGATTCACCAGCGCGGCGAGCAGGCACGAGAGCAGGTTGACCTCGACCCGCTGGCCCTCGCCCGTGCGCTCGCGGTGGCGCAGCGCGGCGAGGATGCCGACACTGGCGAACAGGCCGCAGATCACGTCCACGAGCGCCACGCCCACCTTCTGCGGCTCGCCGTCGGCGCTGCCGGTGATGCTCATCAGGCCGCCGAGCGCCTGCACGAGCAGGTCATAGCCCGGCAGCGCCGCCGCGGCCGCGGTCGCGGTGCCGAATCCCGTGATCGAGCAGTAGACGAGCGCCGGATGCTCGCCTCGCAGGTCGTCGTAGCCGAGGCCGAAGCTGTCCATCAGCCCGGGCCGGAAGTTCTCGACGACGACGTCGGCCGCCGCAACGAGCGCTCTGGCGCGCTCGCGCTCGGCCGTGTCGCGCAGGTCGAGCACGACGCTCTGCTTGTTGCGGTTGACAGACTGGAAGTACGTCGCGACACCATTGGCGTCGTACGGCGGTCCCCAGGCGCGCGTGTCGTCCCCGCCCGGCGGGCGCTCGATCTTCGTGACGCTCGCGCCGAGGTCGGCCAGCACCATCGTTGCCAGCGGCCCGGCCAGAACTCGCGAGAAGTCGATGATGCGTAGGTTCTCGAGCGCTTGAGCCATCGGCGCTCAAGCGTAGTGGGACGTGCCGCGGGCGCGAGCGGCGTGCTGTGGTCGGGCCTGGCCGCTTGGCACCGGAGCGCCGGTCCACATAATCCATAGATTCCGCAATCCGATAGGCAGACGGTTCCGCGTGGTTCTGCGTGATATAAAACGCGCTTATCCCAAGGAGCTGAGTTGTTCTGTCGAAGGCACGGCCGACGACGAGCGATGAAGCCATCCGGGAATCCTCGTGACGGGTTGGGCGGGCCGGGGGGTGCGGCTCGAGGAGGCTCGATGTTCAGCCAGGGACAGTTGCGCTACTTCGTCACGGTCTCCGAAGAGGGGCAGATCACACGCGCCGCAAGGAAGCTCCATCTTGCGCAGCCGGCGCTCTCGCAGGCCATCGCCCAGCTGGAATCACAGCTCGGCATCGAGCTGTTCGTGCGCCATCCTCGCGGCGTCACGCTGACGGACGCAGGCGCCGTGTTCCTCGTCAAGGCGCGGGCCGCGCTCGCCGCCGAGGCCGAGACCGCACAGACGGCGCTGGCGCTGAGACGGGCAGCGAACGCAGCCATCACGATCGGCTTCATCGGTCCGCCGCCGGCGATCAGCACTCCGGCTCTGTTCGCCGCGTTTGCCGAACACAACTCACACGCCGAGATCGCGTTCCAGGACCTGCCGTTTCCGTGTGGCGCGACCTCGACGTGGCTCGCGAACGTGGATGTCGCCATCTCCCACTCGCCGGCGGCCGAACGAGGGGTGAGCGTGCAGCCCGTGCGGGTGGAACCGCGCGCGGCCGTCGTGCGCCGAGATCATGCGCTCGCCGCCAGCTCCGAGCTCGAGCTCGCGGACGTGCTCGGCGAAACGTTTGTCAGCTACCACCCGGACGTGCAGCCGGCCTGGGGCGGGCTTCCACAGCCTTGACGATCATCGCGGCGGGCCGCCCGCGCAGCTGACCAACGATCACGCCCTGACCTCCCTGCAGATGCTCGGGATCATGTCCTCGCCGCGGGCGATCACGACCGTGCCCTACGCCGATGGCAAGCTCGCGCAGCTGGTGGTGCCTGACGTGGTGGCGATTCCGCTACGCGACGCGGCTCCGGCGGCGGTGTCGCTGGTGTGGCGCGCGGAAACCAGCAATCCGCTTGTCGATGAGCTCGTCGCGGCGGCCAAGCGTGTGAGCTCTCTCGGCGATGAACTTTAAGCGGCGTCAGCTCGACTACTTCGTGACCGTCGCCGATGAGGGACAGATCACGCGCGCCGCGCGCAAGCTGCAGCTGGCTCAACCAGCGCTTTCACAGGCGATCGCGCAACTCGAGCTGGATCTGGGCTTCAAGCTGCTCGAGCGCCACGCGCGGGGTGTGACACTGACACCAGCCGGCGAGATATTTCTGGTGAGGGCGCGAGCGGCGGTCGCGGCGTGGGCCGACGCGGCCGCGACCGCCAGGTCCCTGGCGCGGGCTTGCAGCGGAACGATCGAGTTCGGATTCGTAGGGGTCCCGCCCACGATCGACAGCCCCGAGGTTCTGGAGATGTTCAGCCATGCGCATCCGGAGATCGACCTCTGCTATCGCGAGCTGCCGTTCCCTTCGGCCGTGACGAGCGCATGGCTGGGGGATGTCGATGTCGTCGTCTGCCATAGCCCGCCTGCCGATCCGCGCGTGTGGGTCCATGTCGTGCGCTCTGAGCCGCGCATGGTGCTCGCCCCGCGGTGCCATCCACTTGCCGAGGCACGCGAGCTGTCAGTCGCCGATGTGCTCGACGAGACGTTCATCGGCTTTCATCCCTCGGTCGAGCCCGCCTGGGCCGGGTTCTGGAGCCTCGACGATCACCGCGGCGCGAGGCCGCGGCGATCGACCCCAGACGGCGCAGCCAACCCGCATGAGGTTCTCGCCGCGCTGGCCGCGCGTCGCGCGATCACGACCGTGCCCGCGGCCGTGGCCGGCCTGATCCCGAGCGTGCTCACCGAGGTCGTGGCGATCCCGCTACGCGATGCCGGCCCCGCGACGATCGCGCTGGTCGGGCATCAAGATCGCGCCAACCCACTCGTGGAGAGCCTGCGCACGTTCGCCCGTGGCGCCGGCGCGCGCCAGCGCAGCGCGGAGCGGGCGTAGGGACTCCATCCTCCCGCGCGGCGGCGTGGCAGACCACCACGAAGAACGCAACGATCGCCGCCCAGCCGAGCGGGAGCAGAACGGTAAGCACGCTGGAGTGAAGCATCAGCCAAATGAGCGAGGATGTCCAATATGGGTTGCATGGCGCGACATCGATGACCCATATGGCTCCTCGGCAGCCGGCGCGACAGCTCTCCCCGCGAAAAAGGGGCCGCGCCCAACTGGCACGGCCCCTCCGAGGGATGGACGAGATACGGCCCCTGAAGCCTAACCGCACCGGCGACGGAATGTGGGACGAGCGGGCACTCGGCGATGAGGGCGAAGCCGCAACCACCGCAGAGTTCTGCACGCGCCGGGCGGCGCGCGGGGACCGGGCACCGACGCGATCTGCGTCCCCGCTGCGCTGAGCTCACGCCGACCTCACGTACAGCCTGGGAAGGTTGCGCGGCACGCGGCGTCTAGCTGGTCGAGGATCAACCCACCGGAATCCCAATCCCCACATTGCGAGGAAAACCAATGAAGCAAATCTTCATCCTTCTGGCCGGCGTGCTGGCCATAGCCGCGAGCGCCTCGGCGGTTGCGAGCGCGCGGAGCGCCGGCAGCGCGACCGCCCGGGCCAGTCGCGCCACTGAGGTCCTGCTGCACCACACGAGCCTCGGCTCGATCCTGACCACGTCGTCGGGACTCACGCTGTACGAGTTCACACATGACCACGGCAGCGAAAACAGCTGCGTGAAGATCCACGGCTGCGCGCAGGCATGGCCGGCGCTGGAGACGAGCGGGCAGCCGACGGCGGGCTCCGGCGTCAAAGCCTCGCTGCTGTCGACAATCCGCATACCCGGAGGCGCCAAACAGGTCACATACGCGGGCCACCCGCTGTACACGTTCAGCGAGGACACGCGCGGCGCGACCGGCTACGTCGGCGTGAACGCGTTCGGCGGCAACTGGGACGCGCTGAGCGCGTCTGGTCACGCCGTCAGGTAGCCCGCCCGACGCGACGCCGAAGGCGCGACCCTCACGGACGCGACCCCTACCGGCACCGGCGCCAACGCCTCTGGCGCCGGTGCTCAGGTAAACGGCCGGTCCGGCCGATGCTTGGATTGATGTCCGTGTCATTCGCGCGCGAGCCGAGGACGGATCCCCTGAGGGCGGGCGCCGATCGGGCATCCGAGGCTGCGCTGCGCGAGCTGCCCGAGGCGCTGGTGATCGTCTTCGACTCCGACCTGTGCTTCATACGCACGGCTGGACAAGCCCTCGAGCGGCTCGGCGACCCCGACAACTGCCGCGAGGGCAAGCCGCTCGCCGAGGCCCTGCCGAGCGATCTGTGGCGGACGATCGAGCCGTTGCTGCGCTCCGCGCTGGCTGGTGAGACGCGCTCGCGCGAGATCTGGACGCCCGCGCAGCAACACTGCGTGATGGTCGACGTCGGGCCGCTGGCACTGGGGCCTGAGGGCACCGGCGGGCGCGAGCACGACCTCGCCGGTGGCATCGCGGTCGTGCTCGACATCACCGCGCGCAGGCAGGCGGAGCTGCTGACGCCACGGCCGCAGAGCGAGTTCGAGGAACACATCGAGCGCCTTGAACGCGCGCCGACCGGGACCGGCCTGCTGGACAGCGACGGCCGCTGGCTGCTCGTCAATCGCGCGCTGTGCGACATCACCGGATACACCGCCGACGAGCTGATCGGCAAGCGCTTCGACGGGATCGTGCACCCGGATGACGCGGGCAACGACAGCGAGCAGCGCCGGCGCCTGCTCGCCGGCGAGATCTCTGCCTTTCGGGCGGACAAGCGCTACTTCGACGCCGCCGGGGAGACCGTGTCGGCGATCATGTCGATGTCGCTCATACGCGAGCGCGACGGCACGCCGCTCTACTACATCGCCCAGCTGCAGGACATCTCCGAGCGCAAGCGCCTGGAGGAGAACCTGCGCGGTCTCGGCGACCACGACCCGCTCACGGGCCTGCGCAATCGCCGCCTGTTCGGCCACGACCTCAAACTGCAGGTCGCACGCTCGCGGCGCTACGGCGAGGTCGCCGGGCTGATGCTGATCGACGTCGACGCCTTTCGCAGCGTCAACGAGCACCACGGCGAGCGCGCCGGCGACGAAGCACTCGAGGCGATCGCGCGGGCGCTCACCCGCCGCCTGCGCGAGACGGATCTCGCCGCTCGTCTCGGCGCCGACCAGTTCGCCGTGCTGCTGCCGCACATCGACGAGGAAGGACTTGCGGTCGTGGCCGAGGGGCTCGCCCGCGTCGTCGCCGCCTGCGCGATCGACGTCGGCGACGACGTGCTGCACCCGTCCGCGAGCATCGGCTTCACGATCGTCGACGAACACACCGACAACGCTGAGGACGCTTTGCTGCGGGCAGATCGTGCGATGCGCGCCGAGCGGCGCACGCGGACGCCCGCGCCGAGCTGACGGCGCAGCGATCGCCGGAGCGCAGCGTCTGCGGGACCCTCCGGCGCGGTGAATACGCTCATCACATGAAGCCGAACGAGCGTTTCGCGGTCATCGACCTCGGATCCAACTCCTTCCGGCTGGTCGTGTTCATGGCCGGCTCCGGCTGGTGGCGGCGCACCGACGAGATCTACGAGCCGGTGCGCATCGGCGAGGGCCTGATGGCCAGTGGCCGGCTGGGGGAGCGCCCGATGCAGCGGGCGCTCGCGACGCTCGACGTGTTCGCGCACTTCTGCCGCGCGAGCGGACTCGGCGAGGGCGCGGTAGACGCGGTCGCCACGAGCGCGATCCGTGACGCCGAGAACGCGGCGGGCTTCCTGGAGCGGGCGCGGGCGTGTCTGGGCCTGCCGATCCGCGTGCTCAGCCGTGAGCAGGAGGCCCGCTACGGCTACCTCGCGGCGGTCAACTCAACGACGCTGCGCAACGGCAGCGTGCTCGACCTCGGCGGCGGCTCGCTGCAGCTCGTGCGCGTCGCCGACAGGCTGATCGGAAACTCGGGCTCGTGGCAGCTCGGCACCGTGCGCATGAGCGAGCGCTTCCTGCCGCCGAACGGCCCCGCCAAGCGCAAGCAGCTGGAGGAGCTGCGCGATCACGTTGCCGCCGAGCTCGCCCACGCGTCGTGGCTCGCGCAGAGCAGCCGCGGGGGCTCGGGCGGCGGGCGGCTGGTCGGCACCGGCGGGACGGTGCGCAATCTCGCGGCCGCCGCCCAGCGCGCTGCGGGCCTGCCCTCCAACGGCGTACAGGGGATGGTGATCGAGCGGGACGCCCTGGAGGCGCTCGTGCAGCGGCTCGCCGCGCTGCCGGCCTCCGAGCGGGCGAGCGTGCCCGGGATCAAGCCCGCGCGTGCGGATCTGATCCTCGCGGGCGCGGTCGTGGTGCAGGGCGTGTTGCGCGCTGGCGGGTTCGACGCGCTCGAGGCGACCGAGGCGGGTCTGCGCGAGGGGGTGTTCTTCGAGCGCTTCCTGGCCGGGCAGGGCCAGCCGCTGTTCGAGGACGTGCGACGCGCCAGCGTGCTGAACATGGCGGCCCAGTACCAGGTCGATGGCGACCACACCGAGCACGTGGCCACGCTCGCGCTGGGCATGTTCGACGAGCTCGCCGAGCTTGGCCTGCACGACGGTGACCCGCGCGAGCGTGAGCTGCTGTGGGCGGCCTGCATGCTGCACGACATCGGCATGTCGATCGACTACGACGACCACCACAAGCACTCCCGCTACCTGATTCTCAACGGCGGCCTGCCGGGGTTCACGCCGGTCGAGACGGCGATCATCGCGCAGGCGGCGCGCTATCACCGCAAGGGCATGCCGGTGCCGGGGCCGATGGCGGCGCTGTTCGGCGAGGGCGACGTCGCGCGTCTGGATCGCTGCGCGACGCTGCTGCGCCTCGCCGAGGACCTCGAGCGCTCGCGCGACCAGCTCGTGCGCGGCACCAGCCTCGAGCTCAGCGACGGCGAGGTCGAGCTGCGGCTGATCGCCGACGGGGAGTCAGCGGTTCCGCGCTGGGCCGCCGGCCGCGAGCGCGAGCTGTTCGCGAGAGCATTCCACCGCGCGCTGTCCGTGGCGGCCTGACGAGCGACTGAGTCTCAGCCGGCGGCCGCGAGCGCGTGTTCGTCGCCCGCGCAGTCGAACAGCACCAGCCCGAACGGGTAGCCGACCGGGCTGTTCCATTCCGATGGCGCGAGCTCCCTGCAGGCGCGCAGCACCGCCTGCGTGGCGCGGTTGCCGCCGCGCAGCGAGTACTCGCCGCCGAGCAGCACGTAGCGCGCCTGGCCGTGGGCCACGAAGCGCGCCAGCTCAGGGCCGTCGACCGCCGGGTCGGTGCCGCTGTAGCCGGCGAGCGCGCCGGCGTTCAGCCCCATCAGGATCATCGGCGAGCCGGTGTCCGCGGCGACGGTCAGCAGCGCCCAGCGCGATCCGGGGCGATGCGTCGCGACGTAGTCGAGCAGCGCGCGGTCGATCGCGAGGTCTCGCGCGTTGACGCCGTAGCCGCCCGTGCCGGCGAACGCTTTCGGGCCGGCGACCGGGAAGGTGCCCTCGACTGGCGCAAGCCATGTGGTCGTCGCATAGGCGGTCGGCGCGACCAGCAGCAGCAGGAACGTCAGCGCGATCGCCGGCGCCGCCAGCCGGCGTAGTGCGATCAGCGCCACGAAGCCCGCGGCCGTGCCGATCGCGAGCACGGGCACGAACCAGGTCATGTAGTGCTCGCGGTGCAGCAACACCACCTGCACGAGCGCCGTCGTGGCCAGGGCGCAAGTCGCCAGCGTCAAACCGAGGATTCTGTAGCGCCCCCGCGCACGCACGAGCTCGACGAACGCGACCGCACCCGCGCCGGCCATCGCGCCGGTGCCGGGCGCCAGCGCGGAGACGTAGTAGGGGTGGACGATCCCCTTGGACAGGCTCAGCACCGCTGCCTCGACGACGAACCAGCCGCCGAGCACCAGCGCGGTCGCCAGGCGCGGGTCTCGCCGAACGCGCGCAAGCGCGTCCCGCGGCCGCTCGCGGCGCCTGCCGTCCACGACAGCCGACAGCACGACGCCGAGCAGCCCCAGCAGCCCGAACAGCGCGAACGGCAGCATCCAGCCGGCCTGGTCGCCGAGTCCCTTGCCGAACAGGCGCAGCGGCTTGGGCGATTCGCCGAACGGGATCGGGTCCTTTTCCCTGCCCGTGACCGTCGGCGCGGGCGCCGGCTTGGCGCCTGGATTGAGCGGCACCGACCGCGTCGCCGGCACTGGCGTGCGTGGATGTGCGCGGGCGAGCGCATCGACCTTCTGCTCCTGTGCCGCAGGCACATAGCCTCCGGGGCGCACGACGGTGGTGTTGGGGCCGCCGGTCTGCCCTTCGACGCGGCCGAGGCCGTTGTATTCGAAGGTCAGGCCGAGCTCGGTGTTGTTCGTCGAACTGCCCACGTACGGCCGCTGCGACGCGGGCGTGAGTTCGACGAAGGCGATCCACGCGAACGACACCGCGAGCATCACGACGCCTGCCGCGAACAGTTGCGCGAGGCGTCGCCGCAGCGACCGCGGCGCGCAGACGAGATAGCCGAGCGCGATCCCCGGGACGACGAGATAGGCGGCGAGCGTCTTCGTGTTGAACGCCAGCCCCACGATCACGCCGCATCCGATCAGCGTGCGCCAACGCCCCGTTTCGCATGCGCGCAGTCCGACGCTGCAGGCGAGCAGCAGCAGCAGGACCAGGACCGGGTCGACGCCGTTGTCGCGCGAGACGGCCACGAACGACGGGAACACCGCCAGCGCCAGCGAGCCCGCGAACGCAGCCGCCGCGCCCAGGCGCCGCGCGAGCACCACGTACAGCAGCGCGACCGCGAGCACCCCGGCGAGCGCCTCGGGCACCAGCAGGCTGAGCGGCGAGAAGCCGAACAGCTTGGCGCTCACCGCCTGCACCCACAGTGCCAGTGGCGGCTTGTCGACTGTGACCAGGCCGCCCGGGTCAAACGACACGAACACGAAGTCGTGAAGCGAGTGCAGCATCGACTTGACGCCGGCCGAGTAGAAGAGGTTTGCGTAGCCGTTCTGGGCGAGCCGGTGGGTGTTCAGCACGGCCGAGAGCGCCACCACGAACGGCAGGCCGGCGTGGCGCACGTAGGACCTGGCGTCGAGGCGGCGCGCGTGTCTGCTCCCAGCGGGCGTCCCGTCAGGCGCATCGCCGCCCGCCGCCGCCGCGGATGCGCTTGTTGGCGGCACGGCTGTCTGTGGCGCGGGATCCACTGTTCTCAGCCGGACAGAGCGCCGAGCAGGCGATCCAGGTCATGCTCGTCGTTCCACGCCCCGACCGAGGCCCGCAACCACGGCCGATCGGGAATGTTGCGCACGATCACGCCGCGCTGCGCGAGCCGCTCGCGCTCGGCCGGCGGGTCGGGGCTGGGGAAGGAGACGAGCGTCGAGGGCCCGCGCGGAGCGGGCTCGCGCCCGCGTTCGGCCAGCAGCTCGGCCAGGCGCGCGGCGAGGGTGCGCGCGTGCTCGTGCACGGCCGCCCAGCCGGCGGACTCGAGCAGTCCGATCGAGGCGAGCGCGCAGGCGGTGGTCTCGGCGTTCATCGACAGCGTGTCGAAGCGTCGCGCGTCCTCGTGCAGACGCGCGTCGAGCCCCTCGCCCGGGTCGGCGAGGTTCGCGTAGCCGCGCCGGGAGACGGCCAGGCGCTCGCGCAGCGCGGGGCTGACGTAGAGCATGCCGGTGCCGTCGGGGCCGCACAGCCACTTCTGCCCGGCGCCGGCATAGGCGTCGCAGCGGAGCGCGCGCACGTCGACCGGAACCGCGCCGACGCCCTGAGCGCCGTCGAGCAGCACGGGAACGTCGAGCTCGGCGAGCGCGACGGGCGCGAGCGAGCCGCTGACCCAGCCGACGTGCGAGCACGCGACCAGGCGCGTGGACGGCCCGACCGCGTCGGCGACCTCGGCGAGCGGCACTTCGCGCACCGTGACGCCGTGCAGCTCGCGCGCGGCCGACAGCGCACCGAGCAGCCCCGGGTGCTCCTCGTCGCTGGTGAGGATCTCATCGCCGCGACCCAGCTCGAGGCCGCCCACCACCTGCGCCATGCCCTCGGTGGTGCAGGTCGTGAGCGCGACGTCGGCGGCATCCGCGCCGAGCGCGGCGGCGTATGCGGCGCGCAGCGCCGTGCTCAGCTCCGAGCGGCGCTCGAAGTGCGCCGTCGCGCGGCCGTCGCTGAGCTCGCGCTCGAGCTCGAGCGCGGCTGCGTGCACGGCGCGCGCTGGCAGTGGCCCGTCGGTGCCCGCGTTCAGGTAGGCGACGGCGCCAAGAACGGGAAACTCGTCGCGCAACCCCGGCAGGCTCACAAACCGCGAGAATACCCGCATGTCCAGCACCGAGAACCAGCAGCCGATGTGGGAGCCCTCGCCGGAGCAGCTGCAGAGCGTCGAGATGGCGCGCTTCATGGACTGGGTGGCCGCGCGCCGCGGCGAGCCGTTCGCGGACTACGACGAGCTGTGGCGCTGGTCGGTCGACGAGCTCGAGGAGTTCTGGGCGAGCGTGTGGGAGTTCTGCGGCGTGCGCGCATCCAAGCCCTACGAGCGCGTGCTCGCCTCGCGCGAGATGCCCGGCACGCGCTGGTTCGAGGGCGCGCAGCTCAACTACGCCGAGAACCTGCTGCTCGGTCCGGCGAGCGGCAGCGAGGCGGGGGGTCGCGCCGATCGCGCGGGCGAGCTGGCGGTGCTGCACTGCTCGGAGCTGCGCGAGCTCGACGAGATCACCTGGGGCGAGCTGAACGCGCGCGTGGCAGCCGCGGCGGGCGGGCTGCGGGCACTGGGGGTGCAGCGCGGCGACCGCGTGGTCGCCTACATGCCGAACATCCCCGAGACGCTGATCGCGCTGCTGGCTGTGTCGAGCATCGGCGCGATCTGGTCGAGCGCGGCGCCGGAGTTCGGCGCGCGCAGCGTGATCGACCGCTTCGCGCAGATCGAGCCGAAGGTGCTGCTGGCGGTCGACGGCTACCGCCACGGCGGCAAGGACTTCGACCGCACCGCCAACGTGCAGCGCATCGTGGCCGAGCTGCCGACGGTCGAGCACGTGGTCACGCTGCAATACCTGGCGGGGAACGACGTTTATGAGCCCGCCTCCGGCGGGGGAGGCGTTCGCAGCGTCCTCACCTGGGATGAGCTGCTCGCCCGTGGCGAGGGCGTCGAGCTGCGCTTCGAGCAGGTGCCGTTCGACCACCCGCTGTGGGTGCTGTACTCGTGGGCACGACGGGCCTGCCGAAGGCGATCGTGCAGGGCCACGGCGGCATCCTGATCGAGCAGCTGAAGAAGCGCATGCACCTGGACCTGCGTCGCGGCGACCGCATGTTCTGGTTCACGACGACAGGCTGGATGATGTGGAACTTCCTCGTCGGCTGCCTGATCTCAGACGCGGCGATCGTGCTCTACGACGGCAGCCCCGCGCACCCCGACCTGGACGTGCTGTGGAGCCTGGCCGAGCGCGCGGGGATCACCTGCATGGGCGTCAGCCCGGGCCTCTTGGCGAGCTGTGAGAAGGCGGGCGTCGAGCCGGGCCGCGACCACGACCTGCACGCGCTGCGCGCGCTCGGCGCGACCGGCTCGCCGCTGACGCCGGAGAGCTTTCACTGGGTGTACGAGCACGTCAAGCACGACATCTGGCTGTTCTCCACGAGCGGCGGCACGGACGTGTGCACGGCGTTCGTCGCCGGCTGCCCGCTGCTGCCGGTGTATGAGGGCGAACTGCAGTGCCGGGCGCTCGGCTGCGCGGTGCAGGCGTGGGATGAGCACGGTCACAGCGTCGAGGACGAGGTCGGCGAGCTGGTGATCACCGAGCCGATGCCGTCGATGCCGCTGTTCCTGTGGGGGGATGAGGACGGCTCGCGGCTGCACGAGAGCTACTTCTCGATGTACCCAGGCGTGTGGCGACACGGCGACTGGATTCGCATCACGCCGCGTGGCGGCGCGGTCATCTACGGGCGCTCGGACTCGACGATCAACCGCCAGGGGGTGCGCATGGGCACGAGCGAGATCTATCGGGCTGCGAACGCCGTTCCCGAGGTGCTGGACGCGCTCGTGGTGGACGTTCCCAAGCCGGGAGGCGGCGCCCAAGGCGAGCTGTGGATGGCGATGTTCGTGGTGCTGCGCGACGGCGTCACGCTCGACGACGAGCTCGCCGCACAGATCAAGTGGCGCATCCGCGAGGACTGCTCGCCGCGGCACGTGCCCAACGAGATCCGCCAGATCTCAGAGGTGCCGCGCACGCTGTCGGGCAAGGTGCTCGAGGTGCCGGTCAAGCGCATCCTGATGGGCACGCCTCCGGCCCAGGCGGCGAGCGTCGAGTCGCTCGCGAACCCGCACTCGCTCGACTACTTCGTGGCGATGGCCGGCGAGCTACAGCCCTAGGCTGCGCCCGACGATCTCCTTCATGATCTCGTTCGCGCCGCCGTAGATGCGCGTCACGCGGGCGTCGGCGAAGGCGCGCGCGATCGGGTACTCGAGCATGTATCCGTAGCCGCCGAACAGCTGCAGGCAGCGGTCGACGACGCGGCCCTGCAGGTCGGTGCACCACCACTTGGCCGTGGCGGCGTCCTCGGGCTCCAGGTCGCCGGCGTTCAGCGCCTGCGCGCACCGATCGACGAACGCGCGCGCGATCTGCACTTCGCCGTGGATCTCGGCGAGCGTGAAGCGCGAGCTCTGGAACGAGCCGATCGGCTGGCCGAACGCTTTGCGCTCGCGCACGTACTCGAGCGTCCAGCCAAGCGCGGCCTCGGCGGCGGCCACGGCGGCGGCGGCGATCGACAGGCGCTCCTGGGGCAGGTTGGAGACGAGGTAGCGAAAGCCCTCGCCCTCCTCGCCAAGCAGGCTGTCGAGCGGCACGCGCACGTCGGTGAACGACAGCTCCGCGGTGTCCTGCGCGTGCTGGCCGATCTTCTCGAGGTTGCGCCCGCGCTCGAAGCCGTCCATGCCGCGCTCCACCACCACCAGGCTGATGCCGCGGTGGCGCTCGGACGGATCGGTCTTGACAGCCACGATCACGAGGTCGGCGTTGATGCCGTTGGTGATGAACGTCTTTGAGCCGTTGACCACGTAGTGATCGCCCTCGCGCCTGGCGCTCGTGGACATCGCCGCGAGGTCCGAGCCGATCCCGGGCTCGGTCATCGCGATCGCGGTGATCAGCTCGCCGGAGGCGATCCCGTCGAGCCAGCGCTCGCGCTGCGGCTCGGTGCAGTACCTCAGGAAGTACGGCAGGCAGATGTCCGTGTGCACGGACATGCCCAGCCCCACGCTGCCGACGCCCGCGCGCTGGGTCTCTTCGCCGATCACCATGTTGAAGCGGAAGTCCTCGGCGCCTGCGCCGCCGTAGGCCTCGGGCGCGGCCATGCCGAGGAAGCCGCCCGCGCCGGCCCGCGCGAACACCTCCCGGGGGACGATCCCGGCGCGCTCCCACTCGCCGTAGCGGCCCTCATCGCCGAGCACCTCACGCTCCAGGAACGTGCGAAAGCTCGCGCGGAAGTCTTCGTGAACATCCTCGAACAGGCTGCGTCTCATCCCGCCGGGGACACTACCGCTCGCGCGCGGCCGCGATCAGGCCGCGGCGAGCTCGGCCGCCGCGGGCTGCGTCTCCGCCGCCGCCACCCGGTAGCCGGGCTTCGCGAGCAGCAGCTGCACGTCCTGGATGCGCCGCTCGTGAAAGCCGCCCTCGCAGTAGCACAGGTACAGCTCCCACAGCCGGCGGAAGCGCTCGTCGTAGCCGAGCTCCGACAGGCGCTCGCCCGCGGCCAGGAAGCGCTCGCGCCAGCGCGCGAGCGTGGTCGCGTAGTGCGCGGTGATGTCCTCGAGGTGCACCTGCTGCAGGTCTGTCACGCGCGCGAGCGAGCGCGCGATGATCTCCATCGACGGCAGGCAGCCGCCGGGGAAGATGTACGTGTTGATGAAGCTCCTGCCCGCCTTCTCGACGTGGTAGGCGCGGTCGTCGATCGTGATCGCCTGCAGCAGCATCGCGCCGTCGTGCGCCAGCAGCTCCGAGCAGCGGCGGAAGTACGTCGGGAAGTACTGCCAGCCGACCGCCTCGATCATCTCGATCGACACGAGCTTGTCGTAGGAGCCGGGCTGGCCGATCTCCGATCGGTCGCGGTAGTCCTTGAGCAGCACCGTCACGCGGTCCTGCAGGCCCGCTTCGCGCACTCGCTCGCAGGCGTAGGCGTGCTGTTCGCGTGAGAGCGTGGTCGTCGTCACGCGGCAGCCGTAGTGCTGCGCCGCGTACACCGCCAGCCCGCCCCAGCCGGTGCCGATCTCCAGCAGGTGGTCCGACTCTTTGAGCGCCAGCTTCGCGCACACGCGCTCGAGCTTCGCCAGCGACGCGTCCTCGAGGCTCGTGTCAGGCTGCTCGAAGACCGCGCACGAGTACATCATCGTGCGGTCCAGGAACAGCGCGAACAGCTCGTTGCCGAGGTCGTAGTGGGCGGCGATGCGCCGGCGCGAGCGCACGGGCGTGTTGCGCGCGAGCCACCGTGCCCAGCGCTGCGTCGGGATCAGCACCGGGGAGAGCGCCCGGCGCAGCCTGTCCAGCGCGCCGACGTTGAGCGCCGCGATGCGCGTCAGCGCGACCAGGTCATCGCACTCCCACAGACCGTCCATGTAGGACTCGCACAGCCCGATGCTGCCGCGCAGCAGCTGGCGGTAGAGGCGCTCCGAGCGCACGTGCACGACCGCGCGCAGCGGGCGTCCGGGCACGAGCGCGCCGAACGTCAGCCGCTGCGCGCCCTCGACGATCACCAGCTCGCCGCCGCCGATGTGCGCGAGCAGGCGCAGCACCAGCCACCGCGCGGCGCGATCGATCTTGCGTCGCAGCGCGCTCATGCCGACACCGCCCGCTCCTCGGCCTCCGCCTTGCGCGGGTGCGGGAAGTAGCTCGCGCCGCGCACGCGCAGCCGCAGCGCGTGGCCGTAGATGCGCGCGAGGATGCGCAGCGTCAGGAGCGGGTAGCGCGCGAGCGCGCGCGCCAGCTCGCGGCCGCTCAGCTCGCGGCGGCGCAGCGACAGCGTCGCGTCGAACACGCGCTCGCCGCTGTCGCTGAGGGACTCGATGTGCACCGACAGCCGCTGCGCGGGGTCGCTCGCGCGCCAGTCGTACGTGTGCTCCATGCCCATCAGCGGCGACACGTGCAGTCGCTTGCGCGAACGCCCGCTGACGAGCGCCGCCGAGCCGTGGCCGGCGACGTTCTCGCCGGGCAGCACATAGGAGTGGCTCTCGCCCCACGGGGTGTTCGTCACGTGCGCCACCACCGCGCTGATCCGCTCGCCGGCGGCCGCGGACCCGAGTGCCGCGTCGGGCTCGCCGTCGTAGCAGTAGTAGAAGCTCACCGGGTTGAAGCAGTGCCCGAAGTAGCGCAGGTGCGTGAGCACGCGGATCGGGCCTTCGGGGCGCGTGCCGGTGCGTTCGGCCACGAGCTCGCGCACCGCGTCGGCGAGCGGCGTGCGCGGGTCGCCGAGGTGATCGGCGCGGCGAAACCACGCCACGGCCGGCCACCGCGCCGACCAAAGGAGACGCCCGTCGAACAGCTGCGGCAGCTCGTCCAGGTCGAGGTAGACCATGAACATCCGGTAGCTCAGCTCGTCGCGCACAGGCCCGTGCCGGCGGTGGCGCACCGTGCCCTCGTACAGGCAGCTGTTCACAGCGTCACCCCGAACGGCGCGCACGCGCGCAGCGCGCTGAGCACGCCGTCCTCGTGAAAGCCCCAGCCCCAGTACGCGCCGCAGTAGTGGGTGCGGCGGGCCATGCCGCTGATGGATGCGTGCTCGGACTGCGCGGCCACGCCGGCGGGCGTGTACACGGGGTGCGAGTAGGAGATCGTGCGGATCACCTTGGCAGGGTCGATCGCCTCGGTGCGGTTGAGCGTGACGCAGAAGTCGCGGTCGGCTTGCAGGCGCTGCAGGTGGTTCATGTAGTAGGTGACCGTGCTCAGCGGCTTGGGCTCGCGCAGCAGGTGGAAGTTCCACGCCGCGCGCGCCGCGTGGCGCCGTGGCAGCAGCGCGCTGTCGGTGTGCAGGACGGCCTCGTTGCGTTGGTAGGGGATCGCGCCCAGCAGCCTGCTCTCCCGTGGGGACGGATCGCTGAGCAGCGCGAGCGCCTGGTCGGAGTGCGTGGCGATCACGACGTGGTCATACGCCTCGGTCGCCCGTCCGCCGTCGCCGTCGCTCGCGACCTCGACGCGGTCGTCGTGGCGCGTGATCGAGCGTACGGGCATGCGCAGCCTGACACGCTCGCGAAAGGGCGCGACGAGCGCGTCGACGTAGCGCGCGGAGCCGCCGGTTATCGTCGACCAGCGCGGGCGGTCGCGAAAGCCGAGCATGCCGTGGTTGGCGAAGAACTCGGCGATGAAGCGAACCGGGAACGAGCGCATCTGGCGGGGGTCCGCCGACCACACGGCGGACACCTGGGGCACGATCAGCCGCTCGACGAACACGCGCGAGAACCGCCGCCGGGCGAGGAACTCCTCGAGCGACTCGTCGGCGCTCCCGGTGCGCGCGTCGCCGGTGAGCATCCGCCGCAGCTCGCGGTTGAAGCGCAGCAGGTCGAGGATCATGCGCTGAAAGCGCGGGCTGAGCAGGTTGCCTGGCTGGCAGAACAGGCCGCGTGGCGTGCCCGCGTACTCGAAGTCCTCATCCTCGCCCTTGACCGAGAAGCTCATGTGCGTCGGCTGCCTGGCCACGCCGAGGCGGTCGAGCAGGCGTGTGAGGTTGGGGTAGTTGCGGTCGTTCATGACGATGAACCCGGTGTCCACGTGGTGGACGGCGAGCGGTGTGTCGACGCGCACGGTGTTGGCGTGGCCGCCCGCGTGGGAGCCGGCCTCGTACACGACGACCTCGTGCTCGCGGTGCAGCAGGTGAGCGGCGACGAGCCCGGAGACGCCCGCGCCGACGACGGCGATCCTCACGTTTGTTCTCCCGTCGTGGACATGGGCTGAGCTTATGTACGCGGCGCCGGGCGCGGCGGATCACTGGGACGCTCCGCGAGTCACGATCGCTGCGAACTGCGCCTCCTTTAGAAGGACTGCGTGCCGGAGGCGTCGAACAGAAGCGCCGACAATGAAGCGTGCAGCGACAAAGACCGCCGAGCCGCCGCCCGCGAACGGGACGAGCGAGCACCAGAGCCTGTCCAAGTACATCCAGGCGCGCTTTGACGAGTGCTCGCGCTCGCAGAAGGACGTCGCGCAGTACATCGTCGACCATCTCGACGAGGCGGCCTTCCAGACCGCCGAGGAGCTGGCGCGGCGCGCGAACACCTCCAGCTCGACCGTCGTGCGCTTCTCCCAGGCGCTCGGCTTCGAGGGCTTCCCCGAGCTGCAGGCGGCCGCGCGCGAGGAATACCGGCGCGTCAACGCCAAGGCCACCAAACAGGGTGGCGCGGGGGCGGGCGGGGTTTCATCCCCGCTGTTCTCGCTCGACCAGAACGAGTTCGAGGCGGCGCTCGCCGCCGACCATCTCAACGTCGAGGACACCGCGCGCAAGGTCTCGCGCAGCTCGGTCGACGCGTTGATCGAGGCGATCGTCGGCGCCGAGAAGGTGCTCGTCGCGGGCACCGACCAGATGGCGTTCTTCGCCAGCTACCTGCGTCACCTGCTGATGCTGCTCGACCTGCGCGTCGACGTCGTCGCGAGCCCCTCGCAGGAGGCCCTCAGCCGCCTCGGGCGGATCGACGCCAACACGCTCGTCATCGGCCTGTCAGCCGGACGTCCGCACCCGTTGGTCGTGCGCGCGATGAAGCTCGCCCGCCACCGCCAGGCGCGCACCGCGGCGATCACCGACGCGACGCTCTCCGAGGTCGCCAAGCTCGCGCAGATCAAGCTCTACTACTCGTCGAACAGCCCCGCATACGTGCGTTCGCACACGGCGCTGCTGAGCATCATCCAGGCGCTCGCCTACGGGGTGTATGCGCAGGACACCGCGCAGTACGACGACCGCATCAAGGCGTTTCGGCTGAAGTGACGCTACGCGGCTCATCCTCGTCGGCTTTCGCCGCCGATGATGACCGCTTCGCTTGGCCGAGGGGACTGCGCTTGGTGGGACGTTTGCGTTGTCTCACGGAGAGCTCTTTCACCCCGCGAAGCGCTGTATAGCCATTGCTATACGGTCTCGCCGCTCAGTCCAGCAGCGCCGCGATGTCCGTGAGCGTGCAGATGTATCCTTCACGGCCAATCATTCTCGGCTGCTTTCTCCTTCCCCTTTCCCTTCTTCTTCCGAGTATTGGCCGCCTCCGCCGCCTGCTTCGCCTCCGTGATACGAGCAGGCACCGTAGATCCCGCCGGCATGGCTAAACGTGCCATCGGCACATTCGACCACGGTGCCGTCCTCGGTTGTGAAGTTGCCGATGCAGTGGTGCGCTTCGCAGAACTGTTCGTCGGTCGCGTGGCTAGTCGAGCCGACTTCGTCTTCTTCGGAGCTTGTGTGACTTTCCGCTTCGTGTGGGAACCCAAACTGGATGCTTGCGTCGCCCTCCGAGCAGACGACAGTCGCACCGGCGGTGACAGCACCCCGTACGGCGCATGAGAGCGTGTAGGTGTGCTGTGTGACAGGGCTGTACGCTTCGATGCTTTCCGGTGCTGAGTGGTGGCCGTCCACGTACGCGCTGTAGCTGCTGTAGACGTTTTCCGCGAATGGGCAGCTCGCGTGGGCGTTAGTCTGAGTCGAGCCGCATGTCTTGGTCGTAGCTGCTGGCGTCGGCTTGCTGGCTGCTCGCGTCGGCTTGCTGGCCGTCGAGGTCGCCGTTGGGGCGGCTGGGGCGGCTCGCGTGGTAGCCGGCGTCGTGCTCGACGTGCTAGACGACCCGCTCGCCAGCGCCGCGATGATGACCGCGAGAACCGTTATGCCACCGATCGTCGCCAAGCAGCCTTTCATCGCGCACCCATGCTCCCCCCGAGCTTCATAGCGGAGCCAAACTATCAGAATCTGCCAGATTCTCGACCGCATCCCGTGGCGTCAGCTACACCAAAACAAACGGGGCCGTCGTCCTCGCGTGGGCGGCCGGGTTGATCTGGGATAGCTGGTGGAAGGGATTCGCGTTCGGGGTGGCTGTCGTGTGCAGCAACGTCGCGCTTATCGCATGGAAGGCTTGCCGCCGCACTCGTCGCGCCAATCCAAGCTGAACCCCCACCTTGATGAAAGAGTCAAAGAGACCACGCCGCATGCGGCGTGGTCCGGGGTCGCGCATGCGCGACCCCGCCGGTCGGTGCATGCACCGACCGGTACGGCGGATCTCCGAGAACGTATCGAGCGCGCTCGTGCGTGGAGACGTCAGATGCGGATCGTCACGCGATGGGCAGCGTGTGCCGGTGCCGCGCGGCCAGCAGCTGGGGGCGGATCGCCTTTGACAGGCGCCGGACACCCTCGCGCAGCCGCTCGGCGTGCCCTCAGGGTCTCAGGCGCAGCGCCGAACGGCACGCTGCCGGCATACGAGAACGGCGCCCGTCCTGCTGCGACCGCGGCCGGGCTGTCAAACTAGTGGCCTATGCGTGACGAGGCGACATTCAGGGTCAAGAGCGGCCTGGCCGAGATGCTCAAGGGCGGCGTCATCATGGACGTCGTCACGCCCGAGCAGGCAAAGGTCGCCGAGGACGCCGGCGCGGCTGCGGTGATGGCGCTCGAGCGCGTGCCGGCCGATATCCGCCGCGACGGCGGCGTGGCGCGCATGTCCGACCCGGAGATGATCGCCGGCATTCAGGAGGCGGTCAGCATCCCCGTGATGGCCAAGGCCCGCATCGGGCACTTCATGGAGGCGCGCGTGCTCGAGGCGCTGGAGGTCGACTACGTCGACGAGTCCGAGGTGCTGACGCCCGCCGACGAGGCCAATCACATCGACAAGTGGGACTTCAAGGTGCCGTTCGTGTGCGGCGCCACCAACCTCGGCGAGGCGCTGCGCCGCATCGGCGAGGGCGCCGCGATGATCCGCTCCAAGGGCGAGGCCGGCACCGGCGACATCGTCGAGGCGGTCCGCCACATGCGCCAGATCACTGGCGAAATCCGCCGCCTGGCGACGCTCGGCGCCGACGAGATCGCATCCGCCGCCAAAGCGCTCGCCGCGCCGCTCGACCTCGTGCGCGAGGTCGAGCTCGCCGGGCGCCTGCCCGTCGTGCTGTTCTGCGCCGGCGGCATCGCCACGCCGGCAGACGCGGCGCTGATGATGGCGCTCGGCGCCGAAGGCGTGTTCGTCGGCTCGGGCATCTTCAAGTCCGAGGACCCGCCCGCACGCGCGCGCGCGGTCGTCGAGGCCACCACGCACTGGCAGAGCGCCGAGCGCGTGGCCGAGGCCTCGCGCGGCCTCGGCCCGGCGATGGTCAGCCTGGAGAGCTCCAAGCTCGAGGGCGAGCAGCTCCTCGCGCAGCGTGGCTGGTAGTGACGCGGCGCCGGCATCGCCGGCAAGCCCGCTGATCGGCGTGCTCGCGCTGCAAGGCGGCTTCGAGGCGCACGAGCGGATGCTGGCGAAATTGGGTCCCGTCCCCCCGCGCACACGCGAGGTGCGCGTGCCGGCAGACCTCGACGGCTTGGACGGGCTGATCATCCCGGGCGGAGAGTCGACGACGATGACGCTGGGAATCGAGCGCGAGGGGCTCGCCGCGCCGCTGCGGGAGCTGGCGGCGCGGGGCGGGGCCGGCGGGATTCCGATCCTCGGCTCGTGCGCGGGGCTGATCATGCTCGACCGCGATCACCTCGACGTGATGGACATGCGCGCGTCGCGCAACGCGTTCGGCCGCCAGATCAGGAGCTTCGAGGCCGACGTCGAGGTGCGCGGCGTGCCCGGTCCACCGATCAGGGGGATATTCATACGCGCGCCGTGGATCGCCGAGCACGGGCCCGACGTCGAGATCCTCGGCGAGGTCGAAGGCCATCCGGTGGCCGCGCGGCAGGGGAGGATCCTGGCCGTGTCGTTCCACGCCGAGCTCGGCGCCGATGACCGGCTGCACCGCCTGTTCCTGGAGCTGGTCGCGCAGGCGGCGACGCAGGGGGAGGAGCGTCGGGCGCCGGTGGGCGAGGTGGGGGAGGGTCGCTGATGGGGCGAGTCGGAGCGGGCCGCTGATGCGAATCTCGGTGTCGGCCGACGAGCTGACCGGGATCGCGGGCGCGCTCGTAGGGGAGTTGGAGCGCCGCGGGCACCAGACGCTCGCGCACGGCGCGCTCGCGGGCGGTGAGCGCGATGACTGGGCGTGGGCGTCGGAGGCGGTCGCACGCGACGTCGCCGAGGGGCGCGCGGAGCAGGGGATCGTGTGCTGCTGGACCGGCACCGGCGCGTCGATCGCCGCCAACAAGATCGACGGCGTGCGCGCGGCCCTGTGCGCGGATGCGCCGACGGCGGCCGGCGCCCGCAAGTGGAACGACGCGAACGTGCTCGCGCTCAGCCTGCGCGCGACCTCACAGGCCGAGCTGGGGGAGATCCTCGACGCGTGGTTCGCGGCGGACGCCAGCTCCGAGCCGGACGATCGCGCGAACGTCGAGCATCTGGCGGAGATCGAGGACGGCGTCAGACGGCCCTGAAGCTGACCACGCCCTCGCGCTCCTCCTCCACCACCAGCTCATCGCGCAGCAGCAGGTCGACGTGTCCGAGCACCTCCGAGAGCGTGAGGAACGCCTGCGTGACCGCGACGTTGCCCCACAGCTCCTGTGCGATCTCGTGCGCGGTGCGCGGCTCGGATGCGATCAAGCGGAGCATCTTCTCGGCCCGCCGCTGGTGCAGGCGGAAGCGCTCGTCGATCAGCGCGACGTGGTCGGTGATCGGCTGTCCGTGGCCGGGCAGCACCAGCGCGAGCTCCATCGCGCGCGTCTTTTCGAGCGAGGCCATGTACGTGATCAGCGCCTGCGGGCGGGGGCCGTCGTACTCGTCCCCGGCATCGAGCGGCCGGGAGATCAGCGGATTGGACGAGATGTGCGCGATCAGGTGGTCGGCGGCGAGCATGATCGAGCGGCGCTCGTCGAGGAAGACGGTGTCGGATGGGCTGTGGCCTGGGCGGTGCAGCACGCGCAGCTCGTGATCGCGCAGCTGCAGGAGCTCGCCGTCGGCCAGCGGGCGCGTGACCTCGACCGCCGAGCCCCACGCACGAAAGCCAGCCGAGACCGCGCGCAGGGCGGTCACGATTTCGGGCGGGATGCCGTGGCGCAGCATCAGGCGCTCCGCGAAGCGGTCTTCGAGGTCGGTCTGGTGGCCGTAGCTCGAGAGGAACGGTCCGAGGCGGTCGAGCGCGGCGACCTCCGCGCCGGAGCGGCGCGCGAGGATCGAGGCCAGCCCGAAGTGGTCCATGTGCTGGTGCGTGATCACCAGCAGCTCGATGTCCTCGACGGTATGCCCGTGTGCCGCCAGCGCCTGTTCGAGCTCGTCGAGCGCCTTCGCGGAGTTGGGGCCGGAGTCCACGAGCGTCAGCGGCGAGTCCTCGATCAGGTACGCGTTCACGCGCCCGACCATGAACGGCGTCGGGATCGCCAGGCGGTGGATGCCGGCGTCGGCCGCGAGCGCGAGCGCCTCGCGCTCGGCCTGCTGCTGCGGGTCCTCGCCGTCGCTCACGCATCGTCCCCGGAACGGGAGCGGATCAGCGCGAGCACCTCGTCGCGCCTGCGTTCCATGTCCGCGGGCGAGACGAGCGACTCCAGGCACAGGCGCAGCAGCGGCTCGGTGTTCGACGGGCGCACGTTGAAGTGCCAGTCCTCGTAGTCGATCGAGATGCCGTCGAGGCGATCCTGGCGCGCATCGGCATAGCGGGCGGCGATCTCCTCGATCTTGCCCGCCGGGTCGGCGACCTCGGAGTTGACCTCGCCGGAGATGAAGTACTTGGCGTGGTAGGGCGCGAGCAGCTCGGACATGCTCTTGCCCTGCGTGCACAGCAGCTCGAGCACGAGCAACGCTGGGATCGCGCCGGAGTCCGCGCAGTAGAAGTCGCGGAAGTAGTAGTGCCCGGAGACCTCGCCGCCGAACAGCGAGCCCTCCTCGCGCATGCGCGTCTTGAAGAACGCGTGGCCGACGCGGTTGCGAAAGGCGGTCCCGCCGGCCTTCGCGACGGTATCGGCGACCGCGCGCGAGGCGCGCACGTCGTACAGGATCGCTTCGCCGGGGTGCTTCTCGAGCAGCGACCCAGCTAGCAGCGCGGTCAGGAAGTCGCCGTCGACGAACGCGCCGGCGTCGTCGATGAAGAAGCAGCGGTCGGCGTCGCCGTCCCACGCGATCCCGAGGTCGGCGCCGCTGTCGCGCACCTTCTCGATGATCAGGCGCCGGTTCTCGGGCAGCAGCGGGTTGGGCTCGTGGTCGGGGAAGTTGCCGTCGGGGGTCCAGTACGTCTCGATCAGCTCGAGGCCCAGGCTCTCGAGCACCGGGCCGACCATCGGGCCGGCCATGCCGTTGCCCCCGTCGACGACAACCCTCAACCGCCGCGGCGCCGCATCGTCCCCGGAGGGGGAGCGCACGGCGTCGGCGTCGATGAAGCCGAGCACCGCCCGCTGGAACTCCTCATAGAGATCCACCTCCTCGAGCGTCCCGCGCGCAGTGGAGCCCGGCGCCGCATCCGCTGACGGCGCTCCGTCGCGCGCGCCGGCGGCTTCGATCTCGCGGCGGATGTCCTGGATGCCGGAGTCGCCCGACAGCGCGATCGCCCCCTCGCGCACGAGCTTGGCGCCGGTGTAGGCCTTGGGGTTGTGCGACGCGGTGCACATCAGCCCACCGTCGAGCTCGCGCGAGCCGACCAGGAAATACAGCATCTCGCTGCCGACCTGGCCGGCGTCGATCACGTGCGCGCCCGCCGCCAGCAGCCCCTCGCGGTAGCGCGCCGCGAGCTCCGGCGCGCTCAGGCGCATGTCGCGCCCAAGGCCCACGCGCAACTCGGGCACCGGCTTGCCCGCGAGCGTGCCGAGCACCCGCGCGAAGGCGCCGCCGATCAGCTCGGCGAGGTCGCCGTCGATCTGCTCGCCGTAGAGGCCGCGGATGTCGTACGCCTTGAAGATGTCTGGTGGGACTGCCGTCATGTGGGCTCGCATCCTAAGCTGTGTGCCATGTCAGGGCATTCGAAGTGGGCGAGCATCAAGCACAAGAAGGCGATCGTGGACTCGCGCCGCGGCGCGCACTTCTCCAAGCTGACGCGCGCGATCACGGTCGCTGCGCGTGACGGCGGCGGTGACCCCGTGGGCAACCCGGCGCTGGATCTGGCGATCCGCAAGGCCAAGGAAGCGTCGATGCCAAAGGACAACATCGAACGCGCGATCGCCAAGGGCACCGGCGAGGGCGGCGAGGCGGATGCGATCGAGAGCGTGCTGTATGAGGGCTACGGTCCGGGCGGCGTCGCGCTGCTGATCGAGGCGCTCACCGAGAACCGCAACCGCACCGGCGCCGACGTCAGGCACGCATTCTCCAAGAACGGCGGCAGCCTCGGCGAGCCCGGGTCGGTGGCGTACCTGTTCGAGAAGAAGGGCACGATCGTGATCGACGCCGAGCGCTACTCCGAAGACGAGCTGATGATCGCCGTCGAGGCCGGCGCGGAGGACGTGATCACCGACGAGGGCGTCTTCGAGGTGATCACCGAACCGGGCGACTTCGGTGCCGTGCGCAAAGCGCTCGAGGACGCAGGCGTGCAGATGGAGAGCGCCGAGATGGTCTATCGCCCGTCGACCGTCGTGCCGATCGACGAGGCCCAGGCGGGCAAGCTCATGCGCCTGATCGAGGCCCTCGAAGACAACGACGACGTCAGCGCCGTGCACGCCAACTTCGACGTGTCGGCAGACGTGCTCGAGCGTGTCGCGGGCTAGCTCGGCGCGGCCGCGGCGGTCGCGGGCCAGACGTTGAGCGTGGGCAGCCCGTCGCGTCCGCCCGTGGTGATCCTCTGCGGCGGGCGCGGCACCCGCCTGCAGGAGCACACGCAGGCGATCCCCAAGCCGCTGGTGGAGATCGGCGGCATGCCGATCGTGTGGCACGTGATCCAGCTGTACGCGCGCCAGGGCTTTCGCCGCTTCCTGCTGGCGACCGGCTACCGCGGCGAGCTGATCGAGGAGTTCGTCGCTGCGCACGAGTGGCCGGCTGGCGTCGACGTCGAGTGCGTCGACACGGGCCTGCAGACGCCGACGGGCGGGCGGATCAAGCTGCTGGCGCCGCGCCTGGCCGGGGAGGAGCTGTTCTGCGCCACGTACTCAGACGGGCTCGCCGACGTCGACCTCGACGCGCTGCTCGCGTTTCACCGCGGCCACGGTGCGTTGGCCAGCATGACCGTCGTGCGCCCGCAGCTGCAGTTCGGCGTCACCGAGCTGGCCGACGACGGCCGCGTGACGGGCTTTCGCGAGAAGCCCACGTCCGAGCACTGGATCAACGGCGGCTTCTTCTGCTTTCGGGCCGCCGTCCTTGACCACCTCGAGGCCGACAGCGTGCTCGAGCGCGAGCCGCTGGAGCGGCTGGCCGCGGCCGGTGAGCTGCGCGCACGACCGCACGAGGGCTTCTGGGAGTGCATGGATACGTACAAGGACGCGGTCGCGCTCAACGACCTGTGGGCCTCCGGCGAGGCTCCATGGCGGGTTCGCGGGCAGAACGCTTCTCGGCAGGAGCAAGCGACTGACACGGCCGCTCCCATCGGCACCGCCGCCCGCGCGGCCAGCGCTGGCTGAGCCGGCACGGCGCTTGCCCACTCAGAAGATCGAGTGCCCGCCGAACTGCACGGTGGCCACGCTCATCAACAGCGCCCCGATCAAGATCAGCACGGCCGCGAACCGCAGTCGTTCGGGGAGCGCGCCGATGATCCCTTCGATCTCCTTGAGGGCGCTCTCCGCGGCGCTCCCTTCAGCGCCGGCTTTGGTGGCCGCGGCTGTGTCCTTTCCTTCGGTGTTGGCGGTGGTCACCGCCGTCGCCGTGAGTGCTTTGACCTTCGTCGCGGCGTCTTGGACCTTCGCCTTCGCTTCTTTGGCGCTCACGCCTTTGGTCGTTTCCCTCCAGCTCATGAGTAGGCCGAGCACGACGCCTGCAAGGAACACAAGCCCGCCGATGACGAAGCAGACCCACGCGACGACGAGTGCGCTGTTGCTCAGGCTCATGCGCTCGATTCTCTCCCGATTGGCATCCGAAGTCAATAGGTCGGGATCGCTGGGTCAGGGCCGCGCCGGATGGCGGCGCGCGCGGAACAGCGCCACCGGCTCGCGAATGCCTTTCAGGCGCCGTTCGCCCGCGTAGGACCAGCCGTATGCGTCCTTGGCGGATTCATGCAGCTCGCGCTCGGCGAGCACGCTGCCGGGCCGGGCGATCCCGGTGATGCGGCTGGCGAGGTTGACCGGGCGCCCGAACCAGTCGCCGGCGCGCGGCAGCGCGCGACCGACGGCGGCGCCGGCGCGCAGCTGCGGGAAGTCCTCGCCCTCGGCGTCGGCGGCGTCGATCAGCCCGAGCGCAGCCTCGAGCAGCGGCTCGCCCTCGGGCGAGGCGAGCATCGCGGCGTCGCCGATCGTCTTGACGAGCCGCACCGGGGGCTCGGCGACCTCGGACGCGAGCGCCTCCAGACGGGCGGCGAGGTGCCCGAGCTCCTCGGGCGGCACCTCCTCGCCGAGCCTGGTGAAGCCGACCAGGTCGGCGAAGCACACCGCCACCTCGCGCGAGCCGGGGAGATGGCCGCCGTCGCGCTCCAGCGCGCTGATCACCTCGCTCTGAGCAGTGTGCCGCAGGTGCAGCGCGAGCACGTTGCTCAGCATCGGGTCCACCAGGGGGTAGAGCCGCGCGGCGGCCTGGCCGTAGCGGCTGGCGAGGTCGCGCTCGCTCATCCCGGGCTCGAGCACCAGTTTCAGTGGCAGCAGCCGCAGGCTGTCGGCCGCTTGGGAGAGGCCGCGGCCGAGCACGCGCAGCAGGTCGAGGATGTCCTCGTCGGAGATGCCGGCTTCGCGCGCCAGCACGATCCTCGTCGCGGACTCGAGCTCTGCCTCCGTGTGCACGGGCTCGTCGGGGTCGGGGATCGGCAGCCCCATCGCGCGGCGCGCGGCCGCGAGGAACTCCAGCTCGACGCCGCTGATCTCGGCCACCTGCGCGGCGGTGTAGCGCTCGTTGCCCACGATCACGCGATCGGCCGGCAGGAAGATGATCGTGCCGCTGGCCGTGGTGCGGCGCAGCTCCGACAGCGCCACGCCTTCGCCCGCCAGCTGCTCGAGCAGCGCCAGGCGCTCCGCTCGCGCCGCGCCCTGCAGGCCGTCGAGCAGGCCCTCGGCGGCGAAGTCGATCGGCTCGGCGGACATCCCGTCGCAGCGTACGACAGGCGCGCACGGGCAGGCGTCCGGTGGCGAGCGCAGAATCACATACCGTGGTCGTCCTCGGCATAGATCCCGGCTTGGCCAACACCGGCTACGGCGTCGTGGCGCGCCGCGGCAGCCAGCTGCTGGCCTTGGATGGCGGGGTGATCACGACGCGGGCGGAGCTCGCGCCGGAGCGGCGGCTCGCGCAGATCCACGCCGCGGTGGACGCGCTGCTCGACGAGCACGAACCGGACGCCGTCGCGTTGGAGGAGCTGTACTTCGGCCAGAACGTGCGCACGGCGTTCGCCGTCGGGCAGGCGCGCGGCGTCGTGCTGCTCGCCGCCGGCCAGCATCGGCTGCCGTGCGCCAGCTACACCCCGCAGCAGGTCAAGGGCGCGGTCTGCGGCTCCGGGCGCGCGCAGAAGGACCAGGTGGCGCGCATGGTCAAGACGCTGCTCGGGCTGGCCGAGGAGCCGCGGCCCGACCACGCGGCCGATGCGCTGGCGGTGGCGATCTGCCATGCCAACTGCGCGCCGCTGGCGCTGGCGCTCGCGGGGGCGAGCGGATGATCGCGCTGCTCCGGGGCGAGGTCGCGGTGCGCCGCACCGATCACGTGGTGATCCTCAGCGGCAGCGTCGGCTACCGCGCGGCGGTGTCCGCGCAGACGCTGGCGCACGTTCCGGCGGTGGGCGAGCCGGTGACGCTGCACACGCATCTGATCGTGCGCGACGACGCGCTGACGCTGTACGGCTTTGCCTCCGAGCAGGAGCGCGACCTGTTCCTGATGCTGCTGTCGGTCCAGGCGGTGGGCCCGAAGGTGGCGCTGGCGGTGCTCTCGGCGGGCGCGCCGCGAGAGCTGATCCGTGCGCTCGCGGCGGGCGACGCCGCGCGCTTTCAGGCGGTGCCGGGGATCGGCAAGCGCACCGCGGAACGGATCATCGTCGAGCTGCGCGAGAAGGTCGGCGTGGGCAGCGATGCCGCCACGTCGGCGCGCACCCCGATCATCGCGCGGCGCGGCGAGGCCCAGGATCCGCGGCTGCTGGCGCGCGACGGCCTGCTCGAGCTCGGCTACGCGCCGGTCGAGGCCGAGGAGCTGCTGTCCGGCGTCGAGGGCGAGACGGCCGAGGAGCTGATCGGCGGCGCCCTGCGCCTGGCCCGATCGGCCTCGTGAACGAGCCCGATGAGCCTGCTTCCATGACCGAGACCGCCGCCCGCATCCAGACCCCGTATCTCGTCGCCGAGGACGAGCTCGATCGCTCGCTGCGCCCGCGGCGCCTGGTGGAGTTCGTCGGGCAGGAGACGCTGCGCGAGCAGCTTGCGGTCGCGATCGAGGCGTGCAGCGCCCGCGGCGACGCGCTCGATCATCTGCTGCTGGCCGGGCCGCCCGGGCTCGGCAAGACCTCGCTCGCACAGATCGTGGCCGCCGAGCTGGAAGTGCCGTTCGTGCAGACGGCGGGGCCGGCGCTGGAGCGCAAGGGAGACATCGCGGCGTTTCTGACGGCGCTCGAGCCGCGCAGCGTGTTCTTCGTCGATGAGATCCATCGCCTCGCGCGCACGCTGGAGGAGACGTTCTACCCGGCGATGGAGGATCACCGCCTGCCGATCACGGTCGGGCAGGGCGCGGGCGCGCGCGTGGTGACGCTCGAGCTGCCGCCGTTCACGCTCGTCGGCGCCACGACCCGCACCGGCCTGCTGACGACGCCGCTGCGCGACCGCTTCGGCATCCAGGCGCGCCTGGAACCGTACGCGGAGCACGAGCTCGCGATCATCGTGCGCCGCTCGGCCGGGATCCTCGACATCGAGCTCGAGGAAGACGGCGCGCTCGCGATCGCCGCGCGCAGCCGCGGCACCCCGCGCGTCGCCAACCGGCTGCTGAAGCGCGTGCGTGACTTCGCCGAGGTGCGGATGGCCGGCGTGGTCACCGCCGAGGCCGCGCACGCGGCGCTCGCGATGCTCGAGGTCGACGCGCGCGGGCTCGATCGCCTGGATCGTGAGATCCTGAGCGCGATCTGCAGCAAATTCGCCGGCGGTCCCGTCGGCCTGTCGACGCTGGCGGTCGCGGTCGGCGAGGAGCAGGACACGATCGAGGATGTGTACGAGCCGTATCTTTTGCAGGAGGGGCTGATCAAGCGCACGCCGCGGGGCCGGGCTGCCACGCCTGCGGCCTACGAGCATCTGGGGCTGCAGGCGCCAGCAAGCACGGGCGCGTCGCTGTTCTGAGCTTCTGCGCGCGCGCTCGCGCAGGCCATGCTCGCGGATACGCCCGGCTCCGTACACGGGCGCCTTCGCGCCCCGGCTTGCGTAGTCTGTGTATGAACACCATGACCCATCCCTTCATCTGCCCCAACTGCGGCCACCGCACCAGCGAGCTGGATCGCAACATCGGCTTCACGCGCCAGCCCAAGGGCTGCGCCAAGTGCGGCTTCGCGTTCCTGTTTGAACTGCTCGACGACTACTACCCGGCGCCCGACGCGGCGTTCTTCGTCTGCGACGGCGAGGGTCGCGTGGTCGGCTGCGGCAAGAACTCGTTCGCGTTCACGGGCCTGGAGGAGGAGGACGTGATCGGCCAGCGCGTCGAGCAGGTGCTCGGTCTGAGCTTCGCCAACGGCGACGACCCTGTGAAGACGGTGCTCGAGTGGGGGGTGCGCGCGCTGGAGGTGCCGGTGCGGGTCAGCGGCGAACGGGACGTCGCCGCCAGCGCCAAAGCGGACATGTTCCCGGCCTACGATGACGACGGCGGGCTGTTGCTCGTGCTGACCCCCGACAAGTAGGCTCTGAGGACGATGACCGACCCCCGCCGCAACACCCTCATCCTCCTGATCGTCGCCGGCCTGGTCGCCGCGTCGCTCGCGGCGATCCTCACCAAACCGACGCGCCTCGGGCTCGAATTGAAGGGCGGCGTGGAGCTCGTCTACCAGGCCAAACCCACCGCGCGGTCCAAAGTCGATCCCGAATCGCTCGAACGCGCGATCAACATCATGCGCAAGCGCGTCGACCAGCTCGGGGTGGCCCAGCCGGAAATCCAGAGCTCGGGCAATGCCCAGATCGACGTCGCGCTGCCGGGCGAACAGAACATCTCCCACGCCGAAAAAGAGGTCGGCAAGACCGCGCGGCTGCAGTTCTACGACTGGGAGACCAACGTCATCGGCCCCGCCGGCGAACCGGCGCCCACGGAAGGCACGGTCACCGGCGATCCCAACGACCCGGGTGGTGCGGCCGCGGGGCTGACCGAGTACCAGGCGGTCCTGCGCGCGGCCAAACGCAAGCCGATCCTGCGCAAGACCGACACGACCTGGGAAAAAGGCTGCACGCCGGCCCAGGTCAAGGACTGCATCTACGGCAGCTGGTACCTGCTCGACACCGCCAACGAAACCGTCGTGCGCGGCCCCGAAGAAGTCGAACGCAACCTCTACTCGAACCTACCCACACAGCCGAAGGGCGCCAAGCTGAAGGCGGTGCGCGTCAACCCCGGGACGGTGCTCGTGCAGGCCCACGCGACCGAAAGCACCACGACCAACAAGGTTACGAACCCCTCGCCCAACAGCTGGTACGTGCTCAACGACGAACCGGTGCTCGAAGGCGAAAACATCACCAACCCGACGCAGAGCAACGACGAAGCCACCGGACAGCCAGACGTGACGTTCGGCTTCACCTCCTACGGCAAGAAAGTCTTCGAAAAGGTCACCAAGGAAATCGCGCACCGCGGCCAGGAAGCGCAGCTGCCGGGGATCTCCAACAAGGAAGAGGCGCTGCAGCACTTCGCGGTCGTGCTCGACGGGCAGCTGATCACGGTGCCGTCGATCGACTACACCAAGTACCCGGAAGGGATCGACGCCTCCAGCGGCTCTGAGATCTCCGGCGGCTTCACGATCACCTCGGCCCAGGCGCTCGCCAACGAGCTGCAGTCGGGAGCGCTGCCGCTGACGCTGTCGCTGATCTCACGCTCGCAGGTGTCGGCGACGCTCGGCAAACAGGCGCTCAGCCAGGGACTGAAGGCGGGCCTCGCGGGCTTCCTGGTGGTGTGCCTGTTCCTGCTGCTGTTCTATCGCTTCCTCGGCATGATCGCGGTCGGCGGCCTGGTCATCTACGGCGCCTACTTCTTCGCGCTGGTGAAGCTCGTGCCGGTGACGCTGACGCTGCCGGGGATCGCCGGGCTGATCCTGACGATCGGCGTGTGCGCGGACGCGAACATCGTGATCTTCGAGCGCGTCAAGGAGGAGATCCGCGGCGGCAGATCGATCATCTCGGGCATCGCCACGGGCTACAAGCACGGCTTCGCGGCGATCGTCGACGCGAATGTCGTGACGTTCATGACGGCGTTCATCCTGTTCGCGCTGGCGACCGCGGAAGTCAAGGGTTTCGCGTTCATGCTGGGTATTGGCACGCTCGTGTCGCTGTTCACGGCGGTGCTCGCCACGCAGGCGGCGCTCGGCGCGATGAGCCGCTCGCGACTCGTCAGCCACCCGGCGGCACTGGGCGCGGCGCGCCGCGGCAAAGGCTGGACGTTCGACTTCATGGGCGCGTCGAAGTGGTTCTTCTCGATGTCGGGCACGATCCTGCTGGTCGGTGCGCTGGCGATCGGCGGCAGGGGGCTGAACTTCGGTATCGACTTCAAGGGCGGCACGCGCATCCAGACGGCGTTCATCAAGCCCGTCTCTGAGGCGGAAGTGGCGAAAGTGATGAGCGCAGCCGGCTACGCCAACGCCCAGGTGCAGAAGTACTCCAACAAGAGCGTCGGCGGCAACGGCTACCAGATCTCCACGAAGACGCTCGCCCCCGAAAAGCTCAAGGACGTCGAACGCGCGCTCAACACGGCGTTCGGAAACGGCCCTCAACATCCGGGAACCAAGAACCTGTCCTCGACCTCGATCGGGCCGACGTTCGGAAAAACCGTCGCCAACAGCGCGGTGATCGCGATCATCGCCTCGCTGCTCGTGATCTCGGCCTATATCGCGCTGCGCTTCGAGTGGAAGTACGCGGTGCCGGTGCTGATCGCGTTGATGCACGACCTGCTGATCACGGCCGGCGTCTACTCGCTCACGGGGAGGGAAGTCACGACGGCGACGGTTGCCGCGCTGCTGACGATCCTGGGGTACTCGCTGTACGACACGATCATCGTGTTCGATCGTGTACGTGAGAACGTGCCGCGCATGCCGCGCGCCGCGTTCTCGCAGATCGTCAACCGCTCGATGTCGGAGGTGGTCACGAGATCGCTGGCGACGAGCTTCTGCACGCTGCTGCCGGTGATCTCGCTGCTGCTGTTCGGCGGGACGACGCTTAAGGACTTCGCGTTCGCGCTGATGATCGGCATCGCCTCCGGCGCTTACTCGTCGATCTTCATCGCCTCGCCGGTGCTGACCCACTGGAAGGAGCGCGAGCCGGGCTACCGTGTGCGGCGCGCGCGCATCGTGCGCGAACTCGGCGCCGTGCCCGCGTACGCGACGACCGCCACCGGCGCGCCCGAGGACGTCGAGCCAGAGACGAAGCGCAGGCGCACGCGCCGCGGCAGCCTGATCGCGCCGGAGGAGCCCGGCCAGCAGCTCTCGCGCGACGAGTTCCAGGAACTCGTGCGTGACCTGGACGTCGACAGCGAGGGCAATGGCGCGGCCACGCACCCGCCCGCACCTCCTCGCGGCAGGAGCGCGCGCGCCGCGGCGGAGGGCAGCGCCACGGTGGCGCCGCCGGCCGCCCCCGCATCGTCCCCGCAGGGGGAGCGCGACCCGGCGGCCGACCTCACGCCCGAGGACCTGGTGCTCAAGGAAGAGCCCAAGCGGCGCGAGAAGAGCAGACGGCAGCGCAACCGTCGCCACGGGAGGTCGCGCTGATGGGCATGCTCGGCTGGGTGATCATGGGCCTCGCGATCTGGCACTTCACGATCTTCATGCCCGATCGCTTCTGGGGCGGGATCGTCGGCGCGTTCGTCGGCTCGCTGGTCGGCGCGGTGCTCGTCGGGCTGATCATCTACGGCGTGAAGGTGTCAGCGCTGCGCGTCCCCGGTGAGAAGGCGACGGACATCGGCGTGGTGCTGTACGCGGTCCCCGGGGCGCTGATCGGGATCGCGCTGATCTACCTCGAGGGCATGCGCCGCGAACGCGCGGCGTCACAAATCACGCCCGAATAGCGGACTTGCCCGGGTACTAGAATAGTACGAGCTGGCTGCCAGCAGCTCGCTTCCCGTACAGTTACGGCCTTCAAACCGGCATGCCAGGCGTCGGACGCCTGCGTTCGGACGATACACGCGCGCCGCGCCGCTTGGGCACGGCGCCAATGCTGAGAGGTGGAGAACATATGACTGGAAAGATTCCAACAGCCGCCGTGAAGTCGGCGGCGGCGGTCCTGCTGGCGATCGGATCCCTGGCGATCACCGCCGGGGGCGCGAGCGCAGCGCTGACGAGGGTGGTCTACAACAACCTCAACACCGTGGCTCCCACGGTGAACGGGCTGCCGAACGAAGACACGTACTCGCTGGACTCCGAACACTTCCCGGTCGGTGGCATGGTGGAATTTACCAAGAGGCCAGGGGTGCTCAAGAGCTTGACCACCCAGGTGGACAGCTTCACCTGCGAACACGGAGTCTACTCCTTCGAAAACTGCTACACGGCGCGCCCGCAGAAGAAGTTCCACTACGAGATGACCGCCGAGGTCTACGAAGTCGGGGCGCACAACGAAGCGATCGGGCCGATCGCCACCTCGACCGCGACCTTCAAGCTGCCCTACCGCCCGACCACGAACGTCACGTGTCTGAGCACCGGCGAAGGCAAGGGTTTCGGCCCGAACTGCGACGTGGGCGGCGTGCTGGCCACGATCGTGTTCAAACGGTTCACGCCGGCGACTGCGGTCCTGCCGGAAAAGGCGATCATCACGATCACCGCGGGCAGCAACCCGGCAGCAGACATCGTGAACGTCGGCCTGCAGGCGTCCTACAAGGAATTCGCGGGCGGCGAATTCGTTGAAGAACCTGCCGCCCACGGGGGCGTGCCGGAAGTGGGCAGCGACCCGCTGCCCGAAGCCATCTTCACTAACGGCCTAATCAACGAGACAGAAGATTGGAGGGGCTTCCAGCCGGTGTTCGAGGTCACGGCCGCGCTGTAGGCGCGCATCCGGGCGCCGTTGCGGGTCGATCCCGCGCACGGCGTCCGGCCCAGGTCCGGCCCGATCGCGGTTCCGTCTCACCCTGGCCGTAGTCTCGCCAGGGTGAGCACGTGCCGTTTCGAGATCCCCGAGTGTCCCGCGGCGGAGGTCCAGCGCCTGCAGCGCGAGCTGGGGGTGAGCGGGCCGCTCGCCCAGGTGCTGGTGCGGCGTGGCATGGCCGAGCCGGCGCTGGCGCGCGCGTTCCTGGCGGGCGCCGAGGAGCATCCGCCGCAGGCCTTCGGCGCCATCGGCGAGGCGGTCGCGGCGGTCCTCGGCCACGTCGCGCAGGGCACGCGGATCACGATCCACGGCGACTACGACGTCGATGGCATCTGCTCGACGGCGATCCTCGTGCGCGCGCTGCGTGCGCTGGGGGCCGACGTCGACTCGTTCATACCCGACCGTGCGGGCGACGGCTATGGGCTGAGCGCGGCGACGGTCGGCATGCTCGCGGCGCGGGGCACGCGGCTGCTGGTGACGGCGGACTGCGCGATCACGGCCGTGGAGGAGGTGGCGCAGGCGCGGGCGCTGGGCCTGGAGGTGGTGGTCACCGACCACCACGCCGCGCGCGCGGATGGCAAGCTGCCGGACGCGCCGCTCGTGCACCCGGCGCTGTGCGGCTACCCGTGCGCGGAGCTGTGCGCGACGGCGGTGGCATACAAGCTGGCGCAGGCGCTGCTCGAAGCCGGCGCTCGGGGCGACGCGGGTGAGCCCGTCGCCGAGCGAGCCCGCGGCATGCTTGCGCGCGGCGCGCTCGAGGATGACCTCGACCTGGTCGCGCTGGCGACGATCGCGGACGTGGTGGCGCTCGTCGGCGAGAACCGCGCGCTCGTGCGCCGCGGGCTGCGCGCGCTGGCCGGCACGAGCAAGCCTGGCCTGCGCGCGCTGATGGCGGTCGCGGGCGTCGACTCGGCGAAGGTGGACGAGCGATCGGTCGCGTTTGCGCTGGCGCCGCGCCTGAACGCGGCGGGGCGGCTGTACCGGGCCGACGCGGGCCTCGAGCTGGTCCTCACGGAGGACTCTGCACGCGCGCAGCAGATCGCGCAGGAGCTCGACTCGGCCAATCGCGAGCGCAGGCAGGTGGAGATGCGCATCCGCTTCCAGGCCGAGGCGCAGATGGCCGAGCTGGGAGAGCGCGCGGCGTACGTGCTCGCCGCAGACGGGTGGCACCCCGGGGTGATCGGGATCGTCGCCTCGCGCCTGGTCGAGCGCAGCGGGCGGCCGGTCGTCCTGGTCGCGCTGGATGGAGACACCGGCAGGGCATCCGGGCGCAGCGTCGATGCGTTCGACCTGCTCGCCGGCCTGAGCGCATGCGGCGAGCACCTGCTGCGCTTCGGAGGGCACCGCGCGGCTGCGGGCCTCGAGATCGAGCGCGGACGGGTGGCGGGCTTCGCGGCCGCGCTGGCCGCGCACGCCGAGCGCGTTCTGCGCCCCGAGGACCTCGTCGCGGTGGAGCGCGTGGACGCTGTCGTGGGCGGCGATGAGCTCGGCATGGAGCTCGCGGAGGAGTTGCAGGCGCTCGCGCCGTTCGGCCGCGGCAACGCGCCCGTCTCGCTGATGATCGCCGACGCCAGGTTCACCGACGTGCGGCCGATGGGCGAAGGCAAGCACGCGCGCTTCACGGTGGAGTCGCGGGGCGCGCGCGCGAAGGCGGTCGCGTTCGGTTGCGGCGGGCGTCTGGCGCAAGCCGAGGGCTCCGAGGGCGACCGATCGAAGATCGGCCTGCAGGCGACGTTCGCGCTCGAGGTCAACGAGTGGAACGGCGTCAGCGAACCGCGGCTGGTGCTTCGCCGCACGCAGCTGATCGCGCAGGATCGCGTCGAGCAGCAGACGGTCACGCCGCTGGCGGTGCCGGCTGTCGCGCCGCTGCGGGCGCGCGCCGCGGCGCCGGCCCGCGAGTCGGCGGCGGAGGAGCTGGTGCTGTTCGCGCTATGAGCGCTCGACGCCTTCAATCCGCCGCCGTTGTCCCCTACCCTTAGACCATGGCGATCGCCGAAGAACCCAAGCGCACACAGACGACCGAGGCGCCCACGCGCACCCAGGCCAGCGAGGTTCTGAGCGCGTCCGAGCGGCGGCTGCTGAGCGACCTGTTCGCGATCGTCTCCGAGCACGCCGCCGACTCCTCGGTGGAAATCGATCGCGCGCGCGTCGAAGACGCGTTCGTGTTCGCGTGCGAGCACCACGCCGACCAGCGGCGCAAGTCCGGAGAGGACTTCATCGTGCACCCGGTCGGGGTGGCGCGCATCTGCGCGAGCATGCGCCTGGACACGGAGACGCTGTGCGCGGCGCTGCTGCACGACACCGTCGAGGACACGTCGGCGTCGATCGAGGAGGTGCGCGAGCGCTTCGGCGAGGAGATCGCCACGATCGTCGATGGCGTCACGAAGCTGACGGGCATCACGTTCCAGTCGCGCGACGAGGCGCAGGCGAACAACTACCGCAAGATGATGGTCGCGATGGCCACCGACGTGCGGGTCATCCTGATCAAGCTCGCCGACCGCCTGCACAACATGCGCACGATCGAGGCGATGCCCAAGCAGAAGCAGATGGAGAAGGCGCGCGAGACGCTCGAGATCTACGCGCCGCTGGCCCACCGCCTGGGGATCCACGCGATCAAGTGGGAGCTCGAGGACCTCGCGTTCGCGACGCTGCACCCGCGCAAGTACCAGGAGATCAAGGGCCTGGTCGCCCAGCAGCGCGAGGAACGCGAGCGCTACGTCTCAGAGGCCGGCGAGTACCTGCACAAGGAGCTGGCCGACGTCGGCATCGAGGCGCAGATCGCCGGGCGCGCCAAGCACTTCTACTCGATCTACTCGAAGATGACGAACAAGGGCCGCGAGTTCAACGAGATCTACGACCTGACCGCGATGCGCGTGATCGTCGACTCGGTCAAGGACTGCTACGGCACGGTCGGCGTGATCCACTCGCTGTGGAAGCCGCTGCCGGGCCGCTTCAAGGACTTCATCGCGATGCCCAAGTTCAACATGTACCAGTCGCTGCACACGACGGTGATCGGGCCCGAGGGCCAGCCGCTGGAGATCCAGATCCGCACGCACGAGATGCACGAGATGGCGGAGTTCGGGGTGGCGGCGCACTGGGTCTACAAGCAGCCGGGCGGCGGGCCGGGCGGCGAGCAGGCGGCCGATGTCGGCTGGCCTGCCGCGGGCGAGGACGCCAAGCTCAAGTGGCTGCGCTCGATGCTCGACTGGCAGAAGGAGCTCTCAGACCCGCGCGAGTTCATGGAGACGCTGCGCACCGACCTGTTCGAGGAGGAGGTGTACGTCTTCACGCCGAAGGGCGAAGTCAAGTCGCTGGCGGCCGGCGCGACGCCGCTGGACTTCGCCTACGAGGTGCACACCGAGATCGGCCATCGCTGCGTGGGCGCGCGCGTGAACGGGAAAATCGTGCCGCTGCACTACGAGCTGCAGTCGGGCGACATCGTCGAGATCCTCACCGCCAAGCGCGAGCGCGGACCCTCGCGCGACTGGCTGGCGATGGTCAAGACGACGCGCGCGCGCAACAAGATCAAGGCCTGGTTCAAGGCCGAGTCACGCCAGGACACCGAGCACTCCGGGCGCGAGCTGCTGCAGGAGCACCTGCGCAAACAGGGCCTGCCCGCCCAGAAGATCACGGGCTCGGCGCTGCTGGCGGACGTGATCCGCGAGGTCGGCTACCGCAAGGCCGACGACTTCTACATCGCCCTGGGGGCGGCCAAGGTCTCACCGAAGCTGGTCGTCAACAAGGTCATGCAGCGCCTCAAGCAGGGCGAGGCCGCCGATAGCGATGAGGGCGCGGCGGACCTGCTGCGTGTCGGGCGCGCGCGCCGGCGCCCGACCAAGTCCTCGAATCAGTACGGGATCAGGGTGGAAGGTGTCGAGGACGTGATGCTGCGCCTGGCCAAGTGCTGCCGGCCGGTGCCGGGCGATGAGATCGTCGGCTACATCTCGCTCGGCCGCGGCATCACGATCCACCGCGAGGACTGCCCCAACGCGACGCTGCTGCGCAAGAGCCCCGAGCGCTTCACGAGCGTGTCCTGGGAAGGCGACCAGTCGACGGGCTTCGTCGTGGAAATCCAGATCGACGCGTGGGATCGCCACCACCTGCTGGCGGACCTCTCGCGCGCGTTCTCGGAGTCGGGCGCGAACATCCTCGAAGCGCGCTGCCTGTCGATGCCGCCGATGGTCAAGAACCGCTTCGTGGTCGAGGTGGCCGACACGCATTCGCTGAAGAGCGCGATCACGCGCCTGCGCAACACCGAGTCGGTGTTCGACGCCTACCGCGTGACGCCGGGCGCGGCAGCGGCTTAGGCGACGTCTTTTTAGAGATCTGCGGCCTGCGCGCGTGCTGCTCGCACCGGTCGTGGAGAGGACCCCTGGCTAGGAGATCACGCTGAGCGCGTCCGGCATGATCGAGTAGTGGGCCTCGGTGACCTCGCCGAGGTAGTCGCCGTCGACCTGCAGCGGCAGCGGGCGCTCGTCGGCGCTGCGCACGGTCAGCTCATGCAGGTCTGCCAGCGGGCTGACCTGCCGGTGTCCGGCGACATGCGCGCGTGGCGAGAACGCGCGCCAGGCGATCGACGGCATCGACAGCAGCGTCGCGCGGTGCAGGACGCCACCGGCGAGCGCGCCGGAGTCGAGCGCGGCGCCGTCGGCGATCTCGATCGGGCGGTTCTGGAAGTACGTGAACGGCGAGCCGTTCTGGACGATCGCGGTGACGCCGTCGAACGTTTCGCCGTGGGCCTGCACTTCGAGCTGCGGCGGGCTCACGAGGTAGCGGCGCATGAACGTGCTGACGGCGACCCACGTGAAGAAGTAGGGCCCCAGGCGGGCCTTCAGCCTGGGGTTGGCGTCGACGCGCTCGACGACGCTGGCGTCGAGGCCGAGGCCGGAGGCGAACGTGAAGCAGCGGCCGTTGACGACGCCGAGGTCGACCTTGCGCGGTCGCCAATCGTCGGCCATCGCCAGCAGGTGCTCGGTCGCGTCGACGACGTCGCCGGGGATGCCGAGCATCTTGCCGAACACGTTGGCCGAGCCGCCGGGCAGGCAGCAGAGGGGGGTGGGCGAGCCGAGCAACCCGTTGGCGGCTTCATTGACGGTGCCGTCGCCGCCGAACGCGACGACCACGTCGTAGCCCTCGTGCGCGGCCTCGCGGCACAGCTCGGTGGCGTGGCCGCGCGCCTCGGTGTCGACGGCGTCGACCTCGAAACGGCCCTGCAGCGCGTAGACGACGAGGTGGCGCAGGCGATCGGAGACGGTCGTGGCGTACGGGTTGACGATGATCAGCATCCGCCGCTTGCTCTCGGGGGAGGCAAAGCGGAAGGGTGCGTCGGCCTGGCCGGTAAGCTGATCCTGCGCGGACGTCGAGGTGCTCACGGCTTGGCCTACACCGAGCGTCGGGCGATGTTACCCGCGATCGTCCAGACGGCCTCATGGCGCGACTTGCGTCCGCCGATACGATTGCTAGACTGTCGCACAGACATAGCTGGACACATCCAGAGGGGTGGAGGGACTGGCCCTACGAAACCCCGGCAACCACCGTCACGTCACAGCGGGAAGGTGCCAATTCCAGAGAGATGTGTGGCGGGCCTTCGTGCTCTTCGCCACACCGGTGACACGGTGAAGTCAAGAGCGAAGGAGCCCCAATGGCTGTCAGTCATCTGCAGTGCAAGGAGTGCAAGGCCGAGTATCCGCTGGAGGCGCTGTACGTGTGCGAGCGCTGCTTCGGGCCGCTGGAGGTCGCCTACGACCACAGCCGCACCGGCGGCGACGTCGGCGAGCTGCGCCGCCGCATCCAGGGCGGACCCCAGAACATCTGGCGCTACGCCGACTTCCTGCCGCTCGCAGGCGGGCCGCCCGGCCCATCGGGCAGGCTCGCCTCGCGCGTGGGGCTGCCGGCGGGCTGCACGCCGCTGATCCGCGCGGACAGGCTCGCCGAGCGCCTGGGCCTGCGCGAGGTGTGGGTCAAGAACGACGCGGCCAACCCGACGCACTCGTTCAAGGACCGCGTAGTGTCGGTCGCGGTCACGCGCGCACGCGAGCTCGGCTTCGAGACGATCGCATGCGCCTCCACGGGCAACCTCGCCAACTCGGTCGCCGCCCACGGGGCGGCGCTGGGCCTCGAGTCCTACGTCTTCATCCCCGCGGACCTCGAGGAGCAGAAGATCCTCGCGACGGGCGTCTACGGCACGAACCTCGTGGGGGTCCGGGGCAGCTACGACGACGTCAACCGCCTGTGCACGGAGCTGTGCGCGGAGCGCGACTGGGCGTTCGTGAACATCAACCTGCGCCCCTACTACGCCGAGGGCTCGAAGACGCTTGCGTACGAGATCGCCGAGCAGCTCGGCTGGGAGCTGCCCGACCGCTGCATCGTGCCGGTGGCCTCCGGCTCCCTGTTCACGAAAATCGCGAGGGGCTTTCAGGAGTGGACCGAGCTGGGGCTGCTGAACGGCGAGCTGCCGCGCATGAACGGCGCTCAGGCCGAGGGCTGCTCGCCGGTGGCCAGCGCCTTCGCCGACGGCCACGACGTGTGCCGCCCGGTCAAGCCGAACACGATCGCCAAGTCGCTCGCGATCGGCAACCCCGCCGACGGCCCGTACGCGCTCGATCTCGCACGGCGCACGGGCGGCTCGATCGACGCGGTCAGCGACGATGAGATCCGCGCGGGCATCAAGCTGCTGGCCGAGACGACGGGCGTGTTCACTGAGACCGCGGGAGGCGTCACGACCGCCGTGCTGGCCAAGCTCGCCGCGCGCGGCGACATCGACCCGGACGAGCGCGTCGTGCTGGTGATCACCGGCGAGGGCCTGAAGACGCTGGACGCCGTGCGCGGCACGTTCGAGACGAGCACGATCGAGCCGACGCTCGCAGCCTTCGAGGCCGGCGTCAGCGAGGGGGTGACGGCCTGATGAGCGTCGTCGTGAAGATCCCGACACAGCTGCGCGCAGCCGCGGGCGGCGAGGCCGAGGCGCAGATCGAAGGCGCGACCGTGCAGGAGGTGCTCGATGGCCTGTTCGAGCGCCACGAGGAGCTGCGCGTGCGCATCTCCGACGATGACGGGTCGCTGCGGCGCTTCGTCAACGTGTACCTCGCCGGCGAAGACATCCGCTTCCTCGACGGGCTGGCCACACCGGTGGCCGACGGCGCGGAGTTGACGATCCTGCCGGCAGTCGCAGGGGGTTAGGACACCGCTGAGCGGCGCTGGCCGATCTTCGATCGGTTGGCGCCCTAACGGGCAGGTGAGTGCGAGGAGCCGTGCTGCGCGATCGAGCTCGCGCTTGCGTGGCTGGCGTGGGCGGTCGCGGGTGTTGAGCCGCTGAAGCCGATCGTCGAGACGACGCCGGCGGCGCACATCGCGCCGATCGTCAGGCGGCGCATGCGGCGCGGCGTCAGCCAGGGGATGTTCTGGCTCTGCATCCACGTCCTGAAGCCGCTCGCGGCGGAGGCCGCCGCCATTGCACAACCGGCGCACATGAAGCCAGCGTACCGGCTAAGCGCGCTCGGGCGCGCCGGAGCTTGCCTGTAGGCGCTCGCCGGCGTCGACCTGGCCCGGCGTGAGCTCGGATGCGCCGTTCGGTCCCTCCAGGCGCGCGTCGAGGCGCTGGCGCAGTTCCGTGCCGCGGCCGGCGGCGACCGCGCGCGCGGCGCGCGCGTCGCTGAGCTCCAGGCCGTGGGCGTGGGCGTAGTCGAGCAGGTTCTGGCGCTCCTCGCTCTCGCGCGCGGTGCGCAGGAACAGCCAGCAGAACAGCCCGAGCGTGAGGATAGACTCCTCGACCATCATGATCGCGCCGGCGATGCTCTGGTCGGCGAGCGGCGAGATGTGGAAGTGCGCGTCGCCTTTGAGGTAGTAGGGATAGAAGATCGTGCCCGACCACAGGAAGACGTTGCCGAGGACCGTGCCGGCGAGGCGCACGGCGACGATGTAGATCAGCTTGCCGAGGTTCCCGAACCAGCTGGGCGTTGGCAGCGGGCCGACGAGGCACATCCACATGTTGATGCCGAAGCCGAGGAACATCGCGTGCTCGAGCGCGTGGACCCCAGAATGTCGCAGCGCCGCTTCGTAGAAGATGGGCACGTGCCACGTGTACAGGTCGATCGCCCACAGCGGGAAGGCGACGGCCGGGTGCGAGAGCGCGCGCAGGCGATCGAAGAAGCGAACCGAATGGAATTCGGCCAGCAGGATCGGCGCTAGCAGCGGTCCCGTCAGCCCGAGCACGATCAGCAGCGCGGCGATGTCGCCGAGCAGCAGGTGCTCGATCATGTGCACCCACAGCAGGTCCTGGCTGACGCGCCCGAGCGAGGTGAGCGCGACGCCGATCACGACGAAGCCGCCGTAGAAGCACGCCTGGCGCCAGCCGGGCACCGGGTGGTCCTCTTCGGCGAGCGTGTGGGCGCGGCGCGCGTAGAGCAGCCCGAGGATCGCCAGCGGCCCGAGCTGGAAGGCGGCGGAGGTGTCGGTGGAGACGGCCAGCGGAGCGCTCAGCATGCAGCGTCAGGGTACGCGAGCGCGGCGCGATCGGCGAGGCCGAGCGACACGGTTGCCTAGACTGCCTCTCGCATGAGAGCCCCGTCCCGTCGCATGCTGGCGCCACTGCTCGGCGGGCTCGCGCTCCTCGCGCTGCTGCTGCCCGCGAGCGCCGACGCTCACGGGATCGTCGGCAAGGCCGATCTGCCGATCCCCGTGTGGCTGTTCAGCTGGACGGCGGCGATCGTGCTCGTGATCTCGTTCGTGGCGCTGTCGACGATGTGGACGCGCCCGCAGCTGCAGCAGCAGCGGCTGCGCAGGCTGTTCCGGCTGCCGCGCGCGCTGGAATGGCTGGCGGGCCTGTTCGGCGTGGCCGTGTTCGCGCTGGTGCTCTACAGCGGCTTCGACGGCGCGCAGGTCACGCAGGCGAACTTCTCGGTGACGTTCATCTACGTCGTCTTCTGGGTCGGCACGCCGGTGGCGAGCATCCTGTTCGGGGACGTCTTCCGCGCGCTCAGTCCCTGGCGCACCTGCGCGCGCGTCGCCGCGGCGCTCGTGCGCCTGCTGCGGCGCGGACGCTCGCGCGGGCCGCTGCTGCGCTATCCGCGGTGGCTCGGCTTGTGGCCGGCGAGCGCCGGGATCGTGGGCTTCGCGTGGCTCGAGCTGATCTACGTCGAAAAAGACAGGCCGTCGATCCTGGCGGCGCTGTCGCTCGGCTACTTCGTGGCGATGCTCGCCGGCATGGCGCTGTTCGGCGTCGATGAGTGGAGCTCGCAGGCGGACGGGTTCGGCGTGTATTTCAACCTGCTCTCCAAGCTCTCGGCGCTCGTGCGCCGCGACGACGGCGTGGTCTACCTGCGGCGACTGCTCAGCGGCGTCACCGATCTCGAGATCCGCGCGGGCACGGTCGCGTTCATCTGCATCCAGATCGGCACCACCACGTTCGACGGCTTCTCAAACGGCGGCATCTGGCGCAACAACGAGCCGAGCCTGCAGAGCCTGTTCGAAGGCCTCGGCCTGCACCCGACGCCCGCGCAGGAGCTCGCCTACTCGGTCGGCCTCGTGTTCTGCATCCTGCTGATCGCCGCCGTCTACCGGGTGGGGATCTTTGGCGTGCGCCAGGTCAGCGAGCGCTATGACCGCGAGACGCTGACGCGCACGTTCGCGCACACGCTCGTGCCGATCGCGTTCGCGTACGTGCTCGCCCACTACTTCTCGCTGCTGCTGTGGCAGAGCCAGGCGATGGTCTACCTGGCATCCGACCCGCTCGGCAACGGCTCGAACCTGTTCGGCACGAGCGGCTTTCAGATCGACTACCACCTCATCTCCTACGCGGCGATCTGGTACGTGCAGGTGGCCGCGCTGGTCAGCGGCCACGTCGGCGGCCTGGCGCTCGCGCACGACCGCGCGCTGGTGCTCTACAAGGACCCCGAAGAGGCGGTGCGCAGCCAGTACTGGATGCTCGCGGTGATGGTCGCGTTCACGAGCTTCGGGCTGTGGCTGCTCTCGGCGGTGGGCACATGAGGCGCGCGCCCCTGCGCTACGGTCTTGGGCGGATGGCCCGCCGCCTGATCCCGATGCTGCTGAGCGCCGCGTGCGTGGCGCAGGCGCTGGTCGCGACCGCCCCGTCGCTGGCTGGCACGCTGAGCACCGAGAGCGGCAACCCGATCAACGATCAGGGCTCCAGCTACGACTACCGCTCGAACATCACCTCGGTCACGCCGAGCGTTCCCGGGCTCAGCTTCCAGGTGCTCGAGTTCGCGGACCGCATCCTGATGACCAACCACTCGGGCAAGACGGTGACGATCTACGGCTACGAAGGCGAGCCCTACGCCCGCGTGCTCGCCAACGGCACGGCCGAGCAGAACGTACGCTCGCCGGCCACCTACCTGAACACGAACTTCTACGCCCAGGTGACCGTCCCGCCGATCGCCAACCCGGACGCTCCCCCGAAGTGGGAGGTGATCGATCGCACGGGCCAGTTCGAATGGCACGACCACCGCATCCACTGGATGTCGCCGATCCCGCCGTCGCAGGTCAAGAACAAGAGCAAACGCACGCTGATCTTCAACTGGAAGGTGCCGATCGCGGTCGGCACGAGCAAAGGCGCGATCGACGGGCAGCTGTTCTGGACTCCCGAGAACTCCAAGGCGCCACTGGCGGTGATCATCCTGGGCGCAGTGATCGTCATCGGCGGGCTCGCGTTCGTGCTGTTCGTGCGCCGCCGCCGCGCGCGCACGGCCACGGCCGGCGGCGGTGATGCCGGCACCCCCGGATTGGGCGGCTCGCCCGAGGGGGCGTGGTGAGGGCGTGCTAGATTTTCCGGGGATGGCACCGCTGGCCTGCCTCATGCACTGGTACATCTCGATGATGTACGTGGTCCCCGTCGTCGCGGTCGGCGGCTGGGGCTGGTACAGCTCCAAGCGCATGGCCCGCCGTAAGGCCGAAGGCGCCGGAGGAGGCGGTCCTCCGGACGTGGGCGCCACGGGCGGCTCGCGCACGGCGACAGTCGCGTAGACGCGCCCCGACGGCGCCCTCTTCGCCGTTTCTTACGCGCTTTATTTCTCTATTTCTTCGAGAGAGTTGATGTTCGCGTGATCGGCGTACGGTTAGCTTCAGGCATGACCGCACAGACACTGATCCGCCCGCCAGCCGACGGGATCACCGAGCGCTTCGACGCGACCGCCTGCCTGGATGAGCGCGTCCGCCATCAGGCCCTGCCGGTCGCGCCCGCCGAGCCGGTCGGGCCCGGCCGCTACATCGAGATCGAAGGGCCGGAGCGCTCGCTGCTGATCCCGCTCGGCAGCGCGGTGACGCACATCGGGCGCGGGCTCGCCGCCGATCTGCGTCTCGACGACGCCTCGGTCTCGCGGCGCCACGCGATCCTCGTGCCGCGCCCCTCCGGCGCGCGGATCCTCGACGACCGCAGCGCCAACGGCACGTTCGTCAACGGCCGGCGCATCCAGCAGGCCGAGCTGCAGGGCGGCGACGTGATCGTGCTCGGACGGGTCGTGCTGCGCTTCCTCGAGGTGTAGGCAGCCCTTGCGCCCCGACGCATTTCCGATCGAGCGCGCCGAGGTGCGCCCGGGGGTGAGCATCGCCTACGTGCGGGCGGGCGCGGGCGGCTACCCGCTGCTGCTCGTGCACGGCTGGCCGGAGACCAAGCGCATCTGGTGGCGCAACATCGCGCCGCTGGCGGCGGCGGGCTTCGAGGTGATCGTCCCGGATCTGCGCGGCTACGGCGACTCGGGCCTCGCCCCCGACGGCTTCTATGACCTGGCGGCGCACGCGCGTGACATGCATGCGCTGCTCAGCGACGTGCTCGGCCACGAGCGCTGCTGCGCCGTCGGCGGCGATCTCGGAGGCGGCGTGATCCAGGATCTGGCGCTGCGCTTTGCCGGGTTCGTCGAGCGCCAGGTGCTGTTCAACAGCGTGCTGCCGCTGCTCGGGAAGGCCTACGAGGCGGCCGGCATCGCCACCGCGCCGGCGCCCGAGCTGCGGATGGCGGCCGACTACTTCGTGCGCCAAGGGCGCGAAGCCGACGCGCTGGCCGCCGAGCTCGACAGCCCCGAGCGGCGCCGTCGCTACGTCGCCGACTTCTACGGCCACCGCTTCTGGGCGACGCCCGGCGCATTCGGACGCGAGGACGTGGACTTCATGACGGAGCCGTTCGCCGACGCGCAGCGCCTGCGCGCGGGCTGGGGCAACTACGAGAGCGCGCTCGGCACGCGCCCATCGTCTGAGCCGCCGCGCTTCTTCGAGGTCTCAGACGTGCCCACGCTGGCGCTCTATGGAGCCGACGACCATGTCATCTGGAGACAGTTCCCGCAGATGTGCGAAGTCGCGTTCAGCGAGCTGATCGGACCGTTCGTCGTGCAGCGGGCAGGGCACTTCCTGCAGTGGGAGCGCGCCGCGCTGCTCAACCGCACGATCGCCTACTTCCTCGGCGATCTGCGGCGCCGTCCCTGAGCAGCGGCGCCGGCTCGCCTCCGCACTGGGGGTTGACAGCTGGTGGTACGATCGAAGCGAGGGTAGAGGCGATTGCCCGGAAGGCGTTGCCGGGCGGCGAGGAGGCGGAGATGCGGCGGCTCGGTGGCTCTATTTGCGGAAGCTTCGTGGCGCGTCGAGCCCGAGGGCTCCGGCGTCTGCTGGTGGGAGGTGCGGCCGGCTGTCTGCTGCTCGCGCTCGGCGCGGCGCCGGCGAACGCCGCGATCGAGGACTTCTCCGGTCCGGCCTACCAGATCCTCGCGCCCGGCGAGGAAGGGAACTTCCCGCCGGACGCGTTCTCGACCAATCAGGGCGTCCTCTACAACAAACTCACCCACCTCGAAGGACACATCAACCAGAAGGACCTCGAAAGCGACTACGTCTCGGAGAAGCTCCACGAACCCCACCAGGCGGGGGACACAGAGGAGTTCACGAGCAGGCCGGGGCTGGAAATCTGGCGTGACAGCAGCGACATCCCGCACATCTTCGGGGCGACGCGCGGCGATGTGATGTACGGCTCCGGCTGGGTCGCCGCCCAGGACAGGGGCCTGCTGTTGCGGCTGGGGCTTGGCCCGGCGTACGCGGCGGCGCTGAGCATCCCCGGGATCAACGCGTTTGAACTGCTGCTCACCGGCCGCTCGTTCACGCCCAGCCCGCAGGCGATCGCGTACGTCAACGAACAGAAGAAAGTGCTGCTCGAAGCGGGACCCGAAGGCGAACAGGTCCTCGAAGACCTCGAAGAATGGGCCGAAGGCGTCAACGGCTACGAGCAGACGCTGCCCGAAGTCGAGCGTCTTCCCACCGTCACGGCTACCGACGCGATCGCCGGCTTCGCCTTCATCGGCTCGATCTTCGGCAACGGCGGCGGCGAGGAAGTGGCCAACTCGAACTTCCTGGCGAGGCTCGAGGCCAAGTTCGGGGCGAGCGAAGGCCTGAAGATCTTCCGCGACCTGCGCGAGGTCAACGACCCCGAAGCGCCCACCACCGCGAGCAAACCGTTCCCCTATGACCAGGTGCCGAGCGGGCCGACGCCCGGGGCCGTCGTGGTCGAACCCGGCTCGCTGAGCCCCGCCGCGACGCGCGCCGTCGCCGCGACCAAAGCATCGCGGCGCAAGGCGTCGAACTTCCTGCTCGTCGGAGCCGCCAACAGCAAATTGGGACACCCGCTGGCCGTGATGGGGCCGCAGCTCGGCTACTTCTATCCCGAGATCGTGATGCAGGCGCAGCTGAGCGGCCCCGGCGTCGAAGCCGAGGGCGTGATCGCACCGATCTCGCCGTACGTGTTCATCGGTCGCGGACGCGACTACGCGTGGAGCCTCACGAGCGCCGACAGCGAGAACACGCAGCAGTTCCTGCTGAAGCTGTGCAACCCCGAACACGGGCCCGTGACACGCGAATCCGAAGACTACGAATACGAAGGCAAATGCGTCCCGATGACGACCTTCGACGCGGGCACGCTCGGCGCTGCCCCCGGCGAACCCGAACACGAGGTGTACTTCAAAGAAAGCGTCTACGGCCCCGTCGGCGGCACGGTGATGGTCAAAGGCCAGCCGTACGCGATCGCCACCGACCGCGCGGACCGCGGTCGCGAGCCCGCGGGCGAGCTCGCCTTCAGCGATCTGGACTCCGAGCGGGTGCACTCGCCGGAAGAGTTCTTCGAAGCCGCCAACCAGCTGGAGACGACGTTCAACATGGCGTACATCGACAGCAAGAACATCGCCTACTTCTCGGCCGGGCGCCTGCCGGTGCTCGCGCCCGGCACAGACGCGAGCCTGCCGACGCTTGGCAACGGCGAATACAACTGGCAGGGCTTCCTCTCGCTCGCGCAGCACCCGCACGAAGTAGATCCGGCCAGTGAAGTCCTGACGAACTGGAACACCAAGCCCGCGCCCGAGTGGGGAGCTGCCTCCGACAACTACTCCTACGGCCCGATTCAACGTGTGCAGCTCTACACCGGTTTCAAAAAGCACATGACCGAGGCCAAGGACGTGGGGGTCATGAACCACGGCGCCACGCAGGACCTGCGCGCGGTCAAGGACTGGCCCGTGATCGAGCAGGTGCTCGCCGGTGGCCCGGCACCGAGCAAACTGGCCGAAGAAGCCGCCGGCCTGATCACGACGTGGGTGGGCGAAGGCGCGAGCCTGTACGGCAAGAACCGGCCGAACAACCCGGGCGCCGCGGTCATGGATGCCGTGTGGACGCCGATCGGCGAAGCGGTCCTCGGCCCCGTGCTCGGCGAACTGATGCCCGAATTCGAGTCGATCGCCGAACCCGACAACCCGCCCAACTCGGGCGGCTCGTCCTTCGACAACGGCTGGTACGGCTACGTCTACAAGGACCTGCGCAGCGAGCTGGGGCTTCCCGTCGCCGAACCGTACAGCCGCCACTACTGCGGCAACGGCAGTCTCGAAGCCTGCCGTGCGTCGCTGTGGGCAGCGATCCAGAAAGCGGCCGAACAGCTGGAGGCCTCGCAGGGCTCTGACCCGAGCGCCTGGCGTGCCCCGGAAGTCCGGATCGACTTCCCGCCGATCCCGGAGTTCAGCTACACGATGTCCTGGACCAACCGCTCGACCTTCCAGCAGGTGATCGAATTCACCGGCCACGAAGAATGAGCCCGAGGCGCTGACGTAAACCCCGGACGCTGACTGCCGGACGCCGGGCCGCTCGCGGGAGCAGACGGCGGCGGCACGGGCGCGCCCGTGCAGATCTTCCAATCTGCGGTCAAACACCCGTATCATCGGGGGCGGCGGAAGCACGGTCGGACACCCGGAGGCTGTCCGAGGCCGCCGCGTGACGGGATGGAAGACGACATGGTTGGGAGCGGCGCTTCGATGACGGCACGAGGGAATGTTGCGCGAGCGAGTGCAGCCGTACTCGCTGTCCTCATCATGCTCGTGACCGGCTGCGTGGGGAGTGCCAGCGCCGCCGAAGCACCCACGATCACGATCGCGCAGCCGCTGACGGGAAGCTCGACCAACGAGCAGCTGCCGCTGTTCAGCGGCACGACCAGCGACACGCTGGACCCGGTCACCCTTGACATCTACGCGGGCGAAAGCGCGACCGGCACGCCGCTACAGACGCCGACGATGCTCGTGCCCCATGAACTCGGTCCGCTGCAAGCCACCTGGGAAATCACCCCCGAAACGCCGCTCGGGCAGGGTCAGTACACGGCCGTCGCCGAACAGGCCGACGAAGGGGAAGCCGGCAGGAGCTCCCCGGTCACGTTCACGATCGATACGACCCCGCCGAAAGTGTCGATCGACGCCGTGCCCTCGCCGTCGAAAGACGCCGAACCGACCTTGAGCGGCGACGCTGGTGTGGAAGCCGGCGACGAGTCGACGATCGCCGTCACCGTCTACAGGGGCAGCACCGTCGGCGGCACGGTCGCGGCCTCCGAAGACGTGACCGCGGTCGGGGCGTCATGGTCATATACGACGCCGCACCTCGCCGACGGCACCTACACCGCGCAGGCATCACAGAGCGACGAAGCCGGCAATATCGGCACGAGCGCCGCGGTCACGTTCACGGTCGACACGACGCCGCCGGCCGTCTCGATCCACACGCTCGCCTCGCCAACGAAAGACCAGACGCCCACGCTGACGGGCGGCGCGGGCGTCGCGCCCGGTGACGACGCCGCCGTGACCGTCACGATCTTCAAAGGCAAATCGGCGACGAAGGTTCAGTCCGGCAGCGCCACCGTCAACGGTGACGAATGGTCCTACACGGCTACGCACCTGGCCGATGGCAACTACACCGCGCAGGCTGAACAGTCCGACGATGCGGGGAACGTCGGCAAGAGCGCGACGATCGCATTCACGATCGACACGACGCCGCCGGCGGTGACGATAAATACGGTGAGCAGTCCCACGAACAACCCGGAACCGACGCTCACCGGCGCAGCGGGCGAGGCTCCCGGGGACGACGCGGCCGTCTCCGTGACGGTCTACAAGGGCACCGTGGTGGGGGGGACGGTCATCAATTCTGGTGCCGCGACGGTGACCGGCGCGACCTGGTCGTACAAGTCATCGCATCTCGCCGACGGCACATATACCGCGCAGGCGGAACAGTCCGATGACGTCGGCAACGTCGGCAAGAGCGCCGCGGTCACGTTCACCGTCGATACGACCCCGCCGGCCGTGTCGATTCACGCGCTGGTCTCTCCGACCAATGACCCGACGCCGACGCTGACCGGTGGCACTGGAGTCGCCGTGGGCGACGAGCCGGTCGTCACCGTGACGCTCTACAAGGGCAAAGGCACGACGAGCAAGCTCTCCTCCGGCAGCGCCGTCGTCAGCGAAGCCGAATGGTCATACACGACGGCGCATCTCGCCGAAGGCACGTACACGGCGCAGGCGGAACAGTCCGACGATGCCGGCAACACAGGGCTGAGCTCGACGGTCACCTTCACGGTCGACCCAGAGGTGACGATCAATGCAGTGCCCACGCCAACAAAAGACACGGAACCGACGTTGAGCGGAACTGCGGGCACGGCTCCCGGAGTGCATCAGAGCGTCACCGTTACGATCTACGAAGGCGAATCGGTGGCGGGGGAAGTCGTGGCTTCGAAGAGTGTCACGGTGACCGGTGGGAAGTGGTCGTACACGCCTCCGCATCTGGCGGACGGTACGTACACCGCGCAGGCCCTCCAGATGGATGAAGCCGAGGATGTCGGTTTGAGCGCCGCGGTGACGTTTAGGGTAGATACGACCGCGCCGCTGGTGTCGATCGATGCGGTGCCCACCCCGTCGAAAGACACGGAACCGGTGCTGACCGGTAGCGCGGGTGTCGCGCTTGGCGACGAGCCCACCGTCACGGTCACGATCTATGAAGGCGGCGCCCCGGACGGCAAGGTCGCTGCTTCGGCAAGCGTGCCGGTGAGCGGCGGTGCGTGGTCGTACAAAGCGCCCCATCTAGCCGATGGCACCTATACCGCGGAGGCCTCACAGAGCGATGAAGCCGAGAACGTCGGCACGAGCAGCGCAGTGAACTTCACAGTGGACACCACCCCGCCGGCCGTCTCTTTGATGACGCCGGCAAACGGCGTCGACGTCAACGGCTCGAGGCCGACGTTCAGTGGAGCCGCCGGACACGAAAGTGGAGACGACTCGTCGATCACGCTGACGATCTATGAAGGCGAGTCGACTTCTGGGAGTCTCATCGCGACGGAACACATCAAGCCCGAAGGCAGCCATTGGACGACAGGCTCGACGGGTCCCGCGCTCGCCAACGGCGTCTACACCGCCGTTGCCGAACAGTCGGACGACGCCGGCAACACCGGCGTGAGCAACGCGGTCACGTTCGAAGTCACGACCGTCGTCACGCTCGACACGTCTAGATTCGTGCGGCGGGAAGCAGGGCTCTTCACGGGCCCGACACCGAGCTTCGATGGGACTGCCGCGACCGCGCATGGAGATGGAGAATCCGTAACCGTGAAGGTCTACCGTGGCGCCTCTGCGTCGGAAAGCCCCGTAGCCACGAAGGAAGCTGCGCTCAACAGCTCGGGGGACTGGAGCGTGGGTCCGGTAGGCCCGCTCGCCGACGGCGTCTACACCGTGCAGGCCGCACAGGTTGACTCAGGCAAGAAGGACGTCGTCGAAGCCACCTTCACAGTCGACGCCGACCCGCCGCAGGTCACGCTCACCTCACCCGCCAACGGCAGCTCGACCTCCACTGGATCGCAGGCCGTCGGTGGAGCCGTTGGCACCGGCGAAGGCGATCTGCCTGCGATTACGGTTCAGCTTTACTCGGGTTCGAGGACCGTTGGCGCGCCACTGCAGACGGTGATTGCGCAGGCTTCCAGTGGAGCGTGGTCGACGACCTTCTCAGGGCTCAGTCCGGGCACGTACACCGCGCAGGCCGAACAGAGCGACGATGTGGGCAATGTCGGCCACAGCGAACCGGTGACGTTCATGCTCACGGCGCCGCCCGTGACCAACGCGACGCCAACTCCTTCCTCGCCACCGGTGGCGGCGTTTCGCTGGGTGCCATCGGCTCCGCACCCGAATGAACCGGTGACGTTGATCTCGACGTCGACCGATGTGAGCAGCCCGCTCACCGCGTTCGCGTGGGCGACATCTGGCAATAGCGTCTTCACCGCCGGGGAATCGGCGCTCACGACGTCGTTCGCGACGGCGGGAGCGCATCTCGTGCAGCTGCAGGTGACCGACGCGAAGGGCCTGTCGAGCACCGTTGCCGAGACGATCGCGGTGACGACGCCCGCGCCGAGCCTGATCCAACCCTTTCCGATCGTGCGCATGGCGGGCTCCTACGACGCCGCCGGCGCGCGGATCAGCCTGCTCACGGTGCAGGCGCCGGTGGGGGCTACGATCACGGTGATCTGTCGCGGAGCGGGGTGCCCGGTCAAATCCGAGACCGTCCTAGCTTCCTCGGGGGCGAAGAGCAAGCCCGGTACGGTCCTGGTCACGCTGCGCCGGTTCGAGCGTCCGCTGCGTGCGGGGACGGTCCTGGAGATAAGGGTCTCCGACGGCGCAGACATCGGCAAGTTCACGCGTTTCGCGATCCACCACAACAAACTGCCCTCCCGCCAAGACCTGTGCCTGAACCCGGCGGGCACCACGCCGATCGTCTGTCCGACATGAACACCGTCCACATCTCAAGGCCGATGGACACGGGTAGAAGACCCGTAGGCATGTACGTGCGCACGATCGTCCTCAGCGTCTCGTTGTGCGTTGCGGTGTTCGCCGCGTGCTTCATGCTCGGGCGCGCGGAGCGACCGGGCGACGCCGCGCGCGAACCGCTCTCGCCGGGGCTTCCGGCGGCCGCCGCCGGCCCTGCGATTCCGATCGGCCTTGGTCCGGCTGCTTCGATCGCGCCGGCGGCGCCCGCGCCGGCGAGTGCGCCTGCGCCCGCGGCGCCAGCAAGTCATGCGGCTGCGACAGCGTCTCCTGCCGTGGGCAGCGCCTCGGCGCCCGCCGCTTCGAGTGCGCCCGCGACCCCCGTCACGACGACCCCCGCCGCCACGACTCCCGCCACGACGACGCCGGCAGCGCGGACGCCGACGGCGCCCGCCAGCCCCCCGCAGCAATCCACCGGCGGCGCGAAATCGCCGGCGCCGAGCGGCGGCACGACGCCGAGCTCGAGCGGTGGCTCCTCGCGGAGCTCGGGAGGAGCTGCGAAGACGGAAGCTGGTGGCGGCACCTCATTCGACAGCTCGGGCTGAGCGGTGTCCAGCTTGCGCCGGATCGTGCCGCCGGTCCTGATACCGGTCCTCGTGGTGGTGGCGATCGTCGGCTACCTGTTCGGCATTCACCGCGCCTCCGCTCCGGCGGCGCCGTCCGCCTCGGCGCAGCAGACGAAGATCGCCTCCAGCTCGAGCGTGCTGCTCGACTACCCGGCATCGTGGCAGGCAGCCAGCGCGGCGCCCGCGATCCCGGGCCTGTCGATCGCGCATACGCTGCTGCTGGCGCCCGCGGGTGACGCCGACCACGCGGGCCTGCTCAGCGGACAGCTCGCCGGTGGCGGCCCGAGCCCGCTCCCGGCGGCGTTCCTGGCGCTTGTGCACGGCGTGCCCCGCACCGAAGTCCTGAGCCTCGCCAACCTCCAGGCCTACAGGTACAGCGGGCTCAGCGGCTATGACCGCACGCTCGACCTGTATGTGATCCCAACGGTCGGGGCGAGCCCGACGGCGTTGGTCTGCTACGCCGCCAGCGGCTTCTCCGCATTCCTGCGGCAGTGCGAACAGATCGTCACGACGGTCTCGCTCGTGGGCCAGACGCCGGATGAGCTGAGCCCGGAGGCGGCGTACGCGGGCCAGCTCAGCGGGTTGATCGGCGCTCTGGAACGGGAACGCGTGACACTGAGGCGCGAGATGCATGCGCAGCCAGCCGACGTCGGCGCGCTCGCGACGACGCTCGCCGCCCGCTTCGCCGACGCGGCCTCCGCGGTGGCGGCGCTCGAACCGCCGCAGCCGGCGAGCGCGGCGCAGGCGGCGCTTGCGAGCGCGCTGGACGCGACGCGCGACGCCTACACCGCGCTGGCCGCAACCGCCGCGGGCGTTGGCCCGGCCGGCTACGCCGGGGCGGAACGACAGATCAACGAAGCGGAGGCCGCAGTGGACAGCGCGCTCGAGAGCTTCGCGCTGCTCGGCTACAACCACGCGTAGGTGCGGCGGTGCTTGGTGACTAACGCCGCGAAACGGCGCGGGGCTTGCGTGCCGCCTCTGGTGCGGTGCCGTTGGCCGACACGGCTACCGCGGGCGTGAGCTGCCCGCCGCGCTGGGTACGCACGAACCATGCAAGCCCGGCCAGGCAGATGACTGTCGCGACATAGAAGTTCAGGCGCAGCCCGAAGATGTGGTGCGCGGGGTCGACGCGCACGAGCTCCTCGCCGATGCGCGCGAACGAGTAGCCGGCGACATACAGCGCGAAGATCCCGGGCGGCCTGATGCTGCGGCGCCGGCCCAGCCACACCAGCGCCCCCGCCAGCAGCAGATTCCAGATCAGCTCGTACAGGAACGTCGGCTGGAAGGTCGCGAACTGCGCATAGTCGAGCGGCCGGTGCGCGGGGGAGATTTCAAGCGCCCACGGCAGTGTGCTCGGCGAGCCGAACAGCTCCTGGTTGAAATAGTTGCCGATGCGCCCGATCGCCTGCGCCACGAGCAGCCCGGGGGCGGCGGCGTCCAAGAACAGCGTCACGTTGGCGCCGCGGCGGCGCAGCACCCAGATCCCGGCGAGCGTGCCGAGCGCGATGCCGCCCCAGATCCCGAGGCCGCCCTTCCAGATCGCGAACGGTCCCCACCAGTGTGGCGGCACTTCGTTCCAGCTCGTGGCCAGGAAGTACAGCCGGCCACCGATCACGCCCGCGGGAAAGCCCCACAGCGCCACGTCGTAGACGAGCTGGCGTTCCCCGCCGACGGCCTCCCAGCGGCGGACGGTCAAGGCCACCGCCGCGAGCACGCCGACGACATAGGCAAGGCCGTAGGCGTGAACGAACAGCGGCCCTATGGAGAAGCCGTTGCGCGACGGGCTCGGCAGGAACGCGGTGTGCAGAAAGGTCATGGTCGTTGGCTTCGATCTGGCTCGGCGGGGCTTGCCCTGACTGGCGCCCTCAACGCAGCTGCCTACAGCGTCGCACGCGTGTACGCCACGGCAGCAGCACATCTGTACGCCCGATCAGCTCGGGCTCCTGCTCCCACAGTCGATCGAGGCTCGCGAGCACCTGCGCTCGCTCAGTCGCGGGCATGGTGGCAAGACTGCTGCGCGAGCTCGCGAGGTCGCGCAGGCTCGCGCGGTCAACGCGTTGCTCGTGGGGGAACTCGCGGTCCTCGATCTCAGCGAAGTCCTCGGCCAGATCCTCGACCGAGGGCCAGTGCCCGGGTCGCTGGATCGCGGGTGGTCCGAGGATCTCGCGCACGCGCGCGACCCACGCCGGTGTGGTGTCAAACGCGTTGCCGAGCAGCCCGAGTACCCCTGGCGGGCGCAGCACGCGGGCGATCTCCGCGAGCGCGGCACGTTCGTCGAACCAGTGAAACGCGGCGCCGACGGTGACGGCGTCGACGCTTGCATCCGCCAGCGGCAGCGCCTCGGCGGTGCCCGCAAGCGCCTGCGCTGCCGGCAGCGTGGCGGTCAGGATCGCCCGCATCTGCGCCAGGGGCTCGACGGCGAGGACACGATGGCCGGCTGCCAGCAGCGCGTCGGTCAGCTTGCCCGTGCCGGCACCGAGGTCGAGCACCTCGAGCGGGCCTGTTCCCAGGAGCCACTCGATCGCCTCAGGCGGGTACCCGGGACGGCCGCGGTCATACTCGTCCGCCACTTGGGCGAAGGAACGCGCACGCTCAGCCTTGCTGACGTTGGCCGACTCGTGAGCATCCCGAGCGCTCATCTTGGGCAGAGCGTCCTCGCGAGCGAGCGCCCGGCGCGCTCGAGGGCTGCAAGGTCGGTGGCCTCCAACAGCGACGCGAGCGCGAGCCGCTCAGACTCGTTGGCGCCGAGGGCGATGGAGCCGACGATCGCGTGCAGCGGCACCCCGGCGCGGGCACAGCGGCACGCGATCTCGCTGATCGCCTTGCCTTCGAGCGTCTGGGCGTCGAGGCGCCCCTCGCCGGTGATGACGGCTCTGGCGCGGCGCAGGCGTGCGTCGAAGCCGACCGCGTCGAGCACCCACGCGGCGCCGGGCACGAGCTGCGCGCCATAGCGCGCCCACAGACCACCGGCCAGGCCGCCGGCCGCGCCGCCCATCGGCACGCCCCGCGGGTCGCGCGGCAGTGCTTCGGCCTGCGCGTGCAGCCGCGCCGTCAAGCGCTCGACCGCGCTGTCATCCGCTCCCTTCTGCGGCCCGAACACTGCTGCCGCGCGCTCGAACGGCGTGTTCACGTCCGCGAGCACCGTCAGCTCCGCTCCGCGCAGGCCGCCACGGGACTCGAGCGCCTCGATCGCGCCGGCGCCCCCGTCAGTGCTGGCCGAGCCGCCCGCGGCGACAGCCACGTGGCTGGCGCCCGCGGCGACGGCCGCGGCGATCAGCTCGCCGGTGCCGAACGTCGAGGCCGCCTCGGCGTCGCGCTCGGACAGCGCCAGCAGACACAGGCCCGAAGCGCCGGCGACCTCGACGATCGCCAGCGATCCGTCTTCGACCCAGCCGAGCTTGGCGGTGATCGGTCGTCCCAGCGGGTCGCTGACGGGCACATCGACGGTTCGGCCGCGCAGCTGGGCCACGAGCACGTTCAGCGTCCCTTCGCCGCCGTCGGCAATCGGGCAGATGTCGACCGACGCCTCGCCGTCGCCGTTCGTGGCGCCGGCGGCGATCGCGAGCGCCACCTCGCGCGCTGAGAACGTGCCCTTGAAGCTGTCGGGGGCGATCAGCCAGTCGACGTCTCGCGTCACCGACAGATCAGTAGCAGCAAGCGCCGCGCGGCGCGCCGGCCAGTGCCCGACGGGAGGCGTCCCGTCGGCGCTAGACTCGCAGCCAGATGGCCGACTCCGACGACGATCTGTTTGGCGCCGAGCACGTTCGCGTCTATCGCGAGACTGGCGGCGAGCGCGGCTATCACTGGCGCGGGACGACGATCCTGCTGTTGACCACGACGGGGCGCACGTCCGGCGAGCCCCGCACGACGCCGCTGATCCACCGCACCGACGGCGATCGCTGGGTGATCGTGGCCTCGAAGGGTGGGGCGCCTGCAAACCCAAGCTGGTACGAGAACCTGCAGGCCGATCCCGAGGCCACGATCGAGGTGCGCAAGGAGACGGTGCCGGTGCTGGCGAGCACCGCGGAGGGCGAGGAGCGCGCCCGCCTGTGGGCGCTGATGCTCGAGGTGTGGCCCGCATACGACGAATACCAGGCCAGGACGGACCGCGAGATCCCGGTCGTCGTGCTCACGCGCCGCTAGCGCGCTGTCCACGCTGCGTCCCAGCGCGTGTCGGCATCTATATTCATCGGGGATGGCGAAGGTCGATCACACGTTCTTGATGCAGCAGGCGCCCGAGCAGGCGCAGGCGATGTTCGTTGACGAGATCGCGCCGGAACTGCACAAGAAGGCCGACCTGGCGATGTACAAGGACGAGCCCGGGCATGTGCTGTTCAACGACGGCATCGTCGATCCCGCGGAGCTCGTGGGGGGTGGCCGCAGCAACGACACCGAGCTGTACTCAGTGCTGCGCGAGGTCTCAGGTCATCACCTGCACGTCGACTTCGAGGCCGAGGGGTCCGGCACGCGGGTCAGGATCCACGGGCACGTGGAGCGCAAGCTCCGCGACGGGATCGACCTGTTCGGGGAGCCGGGGCGTTGGCCGGAAACCGGCCTGATCCACGACTGAATCGCGTATTACGCTGAGATGGGATGGCTGAGCTCGGCGCGACGGCCGGCTAAACTGCTCCCAGCAGGGAGTGCTTTATGCCAAAGACTGTCGACAGCTCTATGCTCACACGCCGCGAGGCGGCCGAGATCACTGGTCTGTCGGTCGGCATCCTCGATAAGGCGATCGAGCAGAAGATCGTGACGGTCCATAGACGCGGAAACCAGAGCTTCCTCCGCAGTGCCGATCTGGCCGTAGTAGTGCTCCTCCAGAACACATCATTGCCTCTGCCGATCACGGTCAAGCGACAGATCAGGCGCTGGGTAGAGGAGACGAAGCCCTACCAGGGCGCCGAGGGAGCCGAGCTACCCATCAGCGATGCCCTCGTCATCAGGTGGATTCCGGCTGTCAGCGATACGATCAACGCAGCCGAAACGTATGCAAAGCTGCGCGATCAGTGGATCGAGTTCAACCCGCGGATCAAGGGAGGCGAGCCCGTGATCCGGGGAACCCGGATCGGTGTGCGTGGCGTCGCGCAACGCATCGAGCAGGGAGACAGCGTCGAGAGTCTCATCGAGGACTACCCTCACATACCTGCCGAGGCGTTCCGCGCAGTCCACACGTATGCGAAGGCGCATCCGAGGCGAGGGCGACCCGTCAGGCCGTGGCGCGACGCGGATCGCCCTACCGACAGCGACACGCGACGAGCAGAAGCGATTGCTCGGGATCGTGCTGGATCACATCGAGCGACAGACGATTCGGTGTGGCGCCACTGACTCCGGCGAGTTCATGATCAACCGCGTTGTCGAGGTCGACGAAGACGGTGTCTGCGCCGACTTCTTGCTGCTGCAGGAAGGGCCCGATGAGTCCTGAGTCCATGCGCCCGGCAAGATTCGAACTTGCGACCTCTCGCTCCGGAGGCGAGCGCTCTATCCACTGAGCTACGGGCGCAGATGACGTCCGCGGACGGCATCCCCGAGGTCGGAGCTTAGCGCCGCGCAGCCTCCCCAGCAGAGCGCGGCGCCGGCGCCGGGCAGACCGCACCGGCCGCCCGCCGCTACCGTAGCCAGCATGGATCTGTCCCTGTTCTTCGCGGGCACCGCCGGCTCGGTGCCAAGCGCGCGGCGCGGGCTGCCCGCGGTGCTGATCCGCCGCGGCGGCGATCGGCTGCTGTTCGACTGCGGGGAAGGCACGCAGCGCCAGCTGCTGCGCTCGGTTGGGCTGCTCGACCTGGACAGCGTGTTCATCACGCATTTCCACGCCGACCACTGGCTGGGGCTGCCTGGCATGTTGAAGTCGTTTGCGCTGCGCGAACGCAGCGAGCCGCTGACCGTTTACGGGCCGGTCGGGCTGCAGGCGCTGATGAGCGAGATGCGCGTCGTCTTCGGCCGCCTCCCGTATCGATGCGACATCGTCGAGCTCGAGCCTGCCGAGACGGTGCAGCGCGACGGCTATCTGATCGCGGCGATTCCGGTGCGCCACAAGGGCGGGTCCGCGTTCGGTTACGCCCTTGTCGAGGAGCCCCGCCCCGGCCACCTCGACCCGCAGCTGGCCGAGCAGCTCGGGGTCAAACCTGGGCCGGACTTCGGCCGGCTGCAGCGCGGGGAGACGGTCGCCGGTGTCAAACCAGAGCAGGTCATGGGCCCGACCAGGGAGGGGCGCAAGGTCGTGCTCTCGGGCGACACCGCGCCGTGCGAGATGCTCGCGATCGCCGCGCACCAGGCCGACGTGCTCGTACACGAGGCGACGTTCCTGCACGAGGACGCCGAGCGCGCACGCCTGACGCAGCACAGCACCGCCCGCCAGGCCGCGGAACTGGCGCGCGAGGCCGAGGTTCGGCTGCTCGCGCTCACGCACGTCTCCAGCCGCTACGCGGGTGGTGAGCTGCGCGACGAGGCACGCGCCGTGTTCGCCGCCACCGAGGCCGCCCGTGACTTCGACACGATCGACGTGCCGTTCCCCGAGCGCGGCGGCGCCACGCTCGTTCGCTGGTCCGAGCGTGTGGCGCGCGAGCGCGCGCAGGCGGGAGCGACCGGCGCGCCATCCGAGCCCAACACGTCCGAGCCAGCCGAGCCCGCGCAGTCCCCGCACGGGGAGCCCGTCGCATCCTCCTGATACATTCACGGTGCTCCTTTAACCCGGTCCCGTGAGGCCAGGAAGGAAACGATGTCAGCTGACGAGAAGGTGGTCCTCCACGAGGAGGAAGTGGGGCGGGCGCTCACGCGCATCGCCCACGAGATCATCGAGCGCAACCCCGGAAATCCGGCGCCGGCGCTCGTTGGCATCCACCGCCGCGGTGCCTTTCTCGCTAACAGGCTGCACGCGCTGCTCGAGGAGATCCTCGGCACAGACGTGCTGCTCGGCGACCTCGACATCGGCTTCTACCGCGACGACGTCGCCACGCGCCCCGACGCGCCGGTGCTGCACGCCTCGCACATCGACTTCGACGTCACCGGGCTGACCGTGGTGATCGTCGACGACGTGCTGTTCACCGGACGCACCGTGCGCGCCGCGATCGAGGCGCTGTTCGCCTACGGGCGCCCGCAGCGCGTGCAGCTGTCGGTGCTCGTCGATCGCGGTCACCGCGAGCTGCCGATCCGCCCCGACTACGTCGGCAAGAACCTGCCCACCTCCAGCGCCGAGCACGTGTACGTGCGGCTGCGGGAGCTGGACGGCGTCGACGAGGTCGCGATCGCCCTGGGCACGCATGGCGGCGCTGGATCGGCGTCCTCGGTCGCTCGCGTGCAAAGCACGCCACGCTCCCTGCGTCCTGGACCAGCTTGCCATGCGTCCCCAGGGGAGCGTGCCGCATGAACCACCTGATCTCGATCGCGGATCTCACGCGCGAGGACATCGAGCGGATCGTCAGCCAGGCGGAGCGTTTCGCCGAGGTCTCAGACCGCGAGATCAAGACGCTGCCGACGCTGCGCGGGCGCATGGTGCTGAACCTCTTCTACGAGTCCTCGACACGCACGCGCGGCTCGTTCGAGCTCGCCGCCAAGCGCCTGTCGGCCGACGTCGTGAACTTCGCCGCGAGCGGCTCGAGCGTCGAGAAGGGCGAGTCGCTGAAGGACACCGTGCTGACGCTCAGCGCGCACAAGCCCGACGCGATCGTGCTGCGCACGCCGTGGGCGGGCGCTGCCGAGCTGGTCTCCGGATGGTGCAGCGCCGCGATCGTCAACGCCGGCGACGGCAAGCACGAGCACCCCACGCAGGCGCTGCTCGACATCTACACGCTGCGCCGCCACCTGGGCGCGCTCGACGGCGCCCGCATCTGGATCGTCGGCGACATCGCGCATTCGCGCGTGGCGCGCTCGAACATCCTCGCGTTCCAGCTGATGGGGGCCAACGTCACGGTCGCGGGGCCGCCGACGCTGATCCCGCGCGGCATCGAGGAGCTCGGCTGCGAGGTGCGCTACACGCTCGATGAGCTCGACTCGGCCAACGTCGTGTACGCGCTGCGGATGCAGCACGAGCGCATGAGCGAGACGTGGGTGCCGTCGATGCGCGAGTACGCAGCCTGGTATCAGATCAACGGCAGGCGGCTCGCGCCGCACCAGACGCTGATGCACCCCGGCCCGGTGAACCGCGGCGTCGAGCTCTCGGGCGAGGTGGTCGACTCGCCGCAGGCCGTGATCACCGCGCAGGTGCAGGCCGGCGTGGTCGTGCGCATGGCCGTGCTCTACGAGCTGCTCGCGGGCGCCAGGGAGCCGCGGCCGGCGCCCGCCGCGGAGCCTGTGCTCGGGGGCCAGCCCGCGTGAGCGCGATCGACTGGCTCATCGGCGGGCTGCCGTCGCCCGCCGAGCTGTTGCTGCGCGACGTGCACGTGCTCGACCCGCGCGCGGGGATCGACGCGCGCCACGACGTGCGCGTGAGTGGAGGGCGCATCGCGGAGCTGGGCGCGCCCGGGGAGCTGGAGCGCGAACCGCAGAGCGTCGACGCCGCCGGCGAGCGGGAGCTGATCGACGGCGGCGGGCGTCTGCGCCTGCTGCCCGCGTTCTTCGACCCGCACGTGCATCTGCGCACGCCCGGGCAGGAGCACAAGGAGGACCTCGACAGCGGCACGCGCGCCGCCGCCGCGGGCGGCTTCGGCGCGGTGATCGCGATGCCGAACACGGACCCGGTGCTCGACTCGGCGCCGCTGCTGCGCTCGCTGCGCGACGCCGCCGCGCGCGAGGCGCGCATCCCGGTCGGCTTCCTGCCGGCGATCACACGCGGCTCCGAAGGCGAGCAGCTGACCGAGATGGCCGAGCTCAGGCAGGAGGGCGCGCTGGGGTTCACCGACGACGGGCGGCCCGTGCAGAGCGCCGGCATGCTGCGCAAGGCGCTGCAGTACCAGCGCCTGTGCGGCGGCGTGCTGTCGCTGCACGAGGAGGACCCGACGCTCTCGCGCGGCGGCGCCATGCACGAGGGCGCGGTCAGCGCCGCGCTCGGGATCGGCGGGATCCCGAGCATCGCCGAGTCGACGATGCTCGCGCGCGACGCCGCGCTCGCCGGCTACGAGGACGGCCGCGTGCACTTCCAGCACATGTCCTGCGCCGCCTCCGTCGACGCGCTCGCCGCCGCCAAGAGCCAAGGCTGGAGGGTCAGCGGCGAGGTCTGCCCGCACCATCTGCTGCTCACCGAGCAGGATGTGCGCAGCATGGACACGCGCATGAAGATGTACCCGCCGCTGGCCACCGAGGCCGACCGCCTGGCGCTGATCGAGGGGCTGCGCGCCGGCACGATCGATTGCGTCGCCACCGACCATGCGCCGCACGCACGCGACGAGAAGGAAGTGCCTTTCGAGCAGGCGCCGATGGGCAGCACCGGCCTCGAGACAGCGTTCGCCGCGCTGCACACCGGCCTCGTGCTGCCCGGCATCATCGACCTCGCGCTGCTCGTGCGGCGAATGACCGCCGGCGCCGCGCTGTTCGAGCTGCCGACGCCGTCGATCGCCGTCGGCGCACCCGCGAACCTGACGCTCGTCGACCTCGACGCGGTGTGGGTCGCCGGCGAGCACGGCTGGGAGAGCCGCTCGGAGAACTGCTGCTTCGCCGGGCGCGAGCTCCAGGGCCTGGTGCTGATGACGATCGCGGCCGGCGCGATCGCCCACCGTCACCGCGCGCTGAGCACGGAGGCAGTCCGATGAGCGTCGCTCGAGGTGCCACCGGCAGCGAGGCAGGTGCCTGATGGGCCTGCTGACACGCGACCGCACCGCGCTGATCGTCGTGGACGTGCAGCAGGGCTTTCGCCCGTACGCGTCGTTCGAGAGCGTCGCGCGCGCGTGCGCCACGCTGCTCGAGGCCGCGCGCATCCTCGGGCTTCACACGCTTGTCAGCGAGCAGTACCCGAAAGGGCTCGGCGAGAGCGCGCCCGAGCTCGGCCTCAAGGATGAGCCGCGGATCGAGAAGACGGTGTTCTCGGCCGCGCGCGCCGAGGGCTTCGACCTCCGCGGCGCCGAGCAGGCGATCGTCTGCGGGATCGAGACCCACGTGTGCGTCAGCCAGACAGTCCACGACCTGCTCGCGGACGGGATCGAAGTTCACGTGCCCGCCGACGCGGTCGGCTCGCGCCATGACATCGACTACGAGTGCGGCCTGGAGCGCATGATCGGCGCCGGCGCGGTGCTCAGCACCGTCGAGACGGCGCTGTTCGAGCTGCTCGAGCGCGCCGGCACGCCCGAGTTCAAGGCCATCCAGAAGCTGATTCTGTGAACGACGCGACCGCCTACGTACTGCTCGAGGACGGCACGCGCTTCGACGGCGAGGCGTGTGGCGCCGCATCGTCCCCGGAGGGGGACGGCCACGCGGTCGGTGAGATCGTGTTCACGACCGGCATGTCCGGCTACCAGGAGTCGATGACCGACCCGTCGTTCGCCGGCCAGCTGATCGCCTATACGTATCCCCACATCGGCAACTACGGCGCCAGCTCGCAGGCGATGGAGTCGGAGCGCGCATGGGCGCGCGCGGCGATCATGCGCGAGGCGTGCAACCGGGAGGACGCGCCCAGCGCCGAGCGCGGCTGGCTGGACTGGCTCGCCGACTGCGGCGTGCAGGCGATCAGCGGCGTCGACACGCGCACGCTCGTGCAGCACATCCGCGAGGCCGGCGCGATGCGCGGCGGCGTGTTCCCAGCGGCGATGTCGCAAGCGCAGGCGCGCGAGCTGATCGACGCCGAGCCGCCGATGGCCGGGCAGGACCTCGCGCGGCTCGTGACGCCCGATCGCGTCAGCCGCCACGGCAGCGGCGACGGGCCGCGCATCGCCGTGCTCGACACCGGCATCAAGGCCTCGATGGTGCGCGAGCTCGTCGCCCGCGGCGCGCGCGTGACGCTGCACCCATGCACCACCAGCGCCGAGGAGCTGCTCGCCGAGGACCCGGACGCCGTGTTCCTCTCCAACGGTCCCGGCGACCCCGCCGCGCTGAGCTACATCGTTGAGACCGTGCGCGCGCTCGTCGGCTGCAAGCCCGTGTGGGGCATCTGCCTCGGGCACCAGCTGCTGTGCCGCGCCGTCGGCCTGGAGACGTTCAAGCTGCCCTTCGGCCACCACGGCGCCAACCACCCCGTCCGCGACCTGCAGACCGGGCGCGTCGAGATCACCTCCCAGAACCACGGCTTCGCCGCGCTCGGCCCCGGCGGCTCGCGCACGATCGACAGCGACGAGCCCGTGCGCTGGGAGACCGACTTCGGCGCCGCCGCGCTCTCGCACGTCAACCTGTATGACCGCACCGTCGAGGGCCTCGAGCTGCTCGACGTCCCCGGCGGCACCGTCCAGTACCACCCCGAGGCCGGCCCCGGCCCGCACGACAGCCTGTACCTGTTCGATCGTTTCCTGGAGCGGATCCAGGCGGCCGCATGACGCCTGTCGGCCCGCAGGCGCGCCGCGTGCAAGGGGATCGCTGAGTGCCGCGCCGCGACGATATCCACAAGATCCTGATCCTCGGCTCGGGGCCGATCGTGATCGGCCAGGCGGCCGAGTTCGACTACTCCGGCGTGCAGGCGTGCAAGGTGCTGCGCGAGGAGGGCTACGAGGTCGTGCTCGTCAACTCCAACCCGGCGACGATCATGACCGACCCGGAGTTCGCCGACGCGACCTACATCGAGCCGCTGCTGCCCGGACCGGTCGCGCAGGTGATCGAGCGCGAGCGCCCCGACGCGCTGCTGGGCACGTTGGGAGGTCAGACCGCGCTCAACCTGTCAAAGGCGCTGCACGACGACGGCACGCTGGAGCGCTTCGGCGTCGAGCTGATCGGCGCCAACTACGACGCGATCGCGTGCGCCGAGGACCGCGACCTGTTCCGCGAGGCGATGGCCAAGGCGGGCCTGCGGATGCCGCGCAGCGAGATCGTCACGAGCCTCGACGAAGCCCGCGCGGCGATGACGGGCGCGCACGGCCAGAAGGGCTCGCTCGGCCTGCCGTGCATCGTGCGGCCCGCCTACACGCTCGGCGGCCGCGGCGGCGGCATCGCACGCACGGAGAAGGAGTTCGAGCGGATCGTCGCGCAGGGTCTGGAGGCCTCGCCGATCGGGCAGGTGCTGCTCGACGAGTCGGTGATCGGCTGGGGCGAGTTCGAGCTGGAGGTGATGCGCGACCGCGCCGACAACGTCGTGATCGTGTGCTCGATCGAGAACGTCGACCCGATGGGCGTGCACACGGGCGACTCGGTCACGGTCGCGCCGCAGCAGACGCTCACCGACCGCCTCTACCAGCAGCTGCGCGACCAGGCGATCGCGGTGATCCGCGCGGTCGGCGTCGAGACCGGGGGCTCCAACGTGCAGTTCGCGGTCAACCCGGAGACCGACGAGATCCTCGTGATCGAGATGAACCCGCGCGTGTCGCGCTCCTCTGCGCTCGCCTCCAAGGCGACCGGCTTCCCGATCGCCAAGATCGCCGCGCGCCTGGCCGTCGGCTACCGCCTGGACGAGATCGACAACGACATCACCGGCGCCACGCCCGCGTGCTTCGAGCCGACGATCGACTACGTCGTCGTCAAGTGGCCGCGCTTCGCCTTCGAGAAGTTCCCCAGCACCGACCCCACGCTCACCACGCACATGAAGTCCGTCGGCGAGGCGATGGCGATCGGGCGCACGTTCCAGCAGGCGTTCGCCAAGGCGCTGCGCTCGCGCGAGCTCGACAAGACGCCGTCGCTCTCGCAGGTCTCCGACGAGCGGCTGCTCGAGAGCCTACGGACGCCCGCCGCTGACCGCTACGAGACCGTGCTCGAGCTGCTCAGCAGAGGCACGAGCATCGACGCGGTTCACGAGCGCACCCGCATCGACCCATGGTTCCTGCGCGAGCTGCGCGAGCTCGCGCTTGACCCAGACGCGCCGTTTGCCGGCGAGCGCTCGTTCCGCTCGGTCGACACCTGCGCCGCCGAGTTCCCTGCGCGCACGCCCTACTACTACTCAGGCTGGGAGCGCACGCCGGCCAACGAGGTCCGCCGCGGCGCGCGCGAGTCGGTCGTGATCCTCGGCTCCGGCCCCAACCGCATCGGCCAGGGCATCGAGTTCGACTACTGCTGCGTGCACGCCGCCATGACCGTGCGCGCGTCCGGGCGCGACGCGGTGATGATCAACTGCAACCCCGAGACCGTCTCCACCGACTACGACACCTCCGACCGCCTGTACTTCGAGCCGCTCACGCTCGACGACGTGCTCGCCGTGGTGGAGGTCGAGAAGCCGCTGGGGGTGATCGTGCAGTTCGGCGGGCAGACGCCGCTGAAGCTCGCCGCCGGGCTGGTCGCCGCGGGCGTGCCGCTGCTCGGCACGAGCGTCGACGCGATCGACCTCGCCGAGGACCGCGCGCGCTTCGGCGCGCTGCTCGACCGCCTCGGCTACAAGGCGCCGCCGTACGCCACCGCCGGCTCGCTGCAGGAGGCGCTCAAGTGCGCCGACCTCGTCGGCTTCCCGCTGATCGTGCGGCCCTCCTACGTGCTCGGCGGCCGCGCCATGGAGATCGTCTACGCGCACGACGGCCTCGCCGACTACCTGCGCCGCGAGGTTGGCGGCGGCTCTCCATCGATATTTCTCGACCGCTTCCTCGAGGACGCCACCGAGGTCGACGTCGACGCGCTCTGCGACGGCCACGACGTGTGGATCGGCGGCATCATGCAGCACGTCGAGGAGGCCGGCGTGCACTCCGGCGACAGCGCCTGCGTGCTGCCGCCGCACTCGCTCGGCGAGGAGATGCTCGAGCAGATCCGCACCGCCACGCGCGAGATCGCGCTCGCGCTCGGCGTCGTCGGGCTGCTCAACGTGCAGTACGCCGTCGCCGGCGGCGAGCTGTACGTGATCGAGGCCAACCCGCGCGCCTCGCGCACGGTCCCGTTCGTGTCCAAGGCGATCGGCCTGCCGCTCGCCAAGCTCGCCTGCCGGATCATGCTCGGCGAGCGCATCGCCCAGCTCGAGCTGCCGCATGATCGTCAGGGGATCGGCTTCGGCGAGCACGTGTCGGTCAAGGAGGCCGTGCTGCCGTTCGACCGCTTCGAGGGCTCAGACGCCTTGCTCGGCCCCGAGATGCGCTCCACCGGCGAGGTGATGGGCATCGCGCGCGACTTCCCCACCGCGTTCGCCAAGGCGCAGGCCGCCGCCGGCGTGCCGCTGCCGCGCGCCGGCACCGTCTTCATCACCGTCACCGACTCCGACAAGGCCGGCGCGTTCGCGGTCGCGCAGAGCCTGCACGAATGCGGCTTTCGGATCGTCGCCACGCGCGGCACCGCCGAGGCGATCGCGCGCATGGGCGTGCCCGCTCAACCGCTGAACAAGATCGCCGAGGGCTCGCCGCACGTGCTCGACTGGATCGAGCGCGGCGACGTGCACCTCGTCGTCAACACGCCCACCGGCGTCGGCGCGCGCACCGACGGCTACGAGATACGCCGCGCCGCCGTCGCGCACGGGATTCCCTGCCTGACGACGCTCGCCGCCGGCATCTCCGCCGCGCGCGCGATCGCAAGCGCCCACCGCAGCGGCGAGCCGGAGGTCCTGTGCCTGCAGGAGCTGCACGGCATGGCCCGCCGGCCCGGCGCCACACGCGCCATCACCGCCACAGCGCACGACGAGCGCAGCGCCAGTCCCGACGGGGCCGGGGTGGCGTGAGCGAGGCCCCGTTCGGCAGGCGCGAGCTGACGGTCACGGGCATCGACGAGCTGGGCGCCTACCGTGTCCTGCGCGCCGTCGATCCGCTCGGGGGTGGGCGGGCGCTCAATGCGGAGCCCGGCCAGTTCGCGATGCTCGCCGCGGTCGAGCGCTGGGGGGGAGGGGAGTCCGACCGGCCGTACGTCCCGCGCGCCTTCTCCATCGCGCGTCATCGTGACGGCGAGTCGCACTTCCTGATCGAGGACGTCGGCCCCGGCACGCGCCGCCTGTGCGAGCTGCGACCCGGCGAGCGCCTGTGGGCGCTCGCGCCGCTCGGGCGCGGCTTCAGCGCAGGGGGGCGGGAGCTCGATCAACGCCGCGCGCTGCTCGTCGGCGGCGGCGTCGGCATCGCACCGCTCGCGATCCTCCAGGACACGCTCAGCGACGGCGCCAACGCCGACACGGCGAGCGGCGCGGACGCGGTGACCGTACTGCTCGGCTTCCGCGACGCCGCGCGCGCCGCCGGCGCCGCGCTGCTGAGCGGCGCGCACGTCGCAACCGACGACGGCTCCGTCGGCCACCACGGCCTCGTCACCGAGCTGCTCGCCGCGGAGCTCCAGCGCGACCCGCACGCGGTCGTCTACGCCTGCGGGCCGGCGCCGATGCTCGAGGGCGTCAGGGCCATGTGCGAGCAGCGCGGCGTGCCCGCGCAGCTCGCGCTCGAGGCGGGCATGGCGTGCGGCTTCGGCGCCTGCTTTGGCTGCGTCGTGCCAACGCGCGGCGGCGGCTATCTGCGCGTGTGCGTGGACGGGCCCGTGATCGACGCAGCCGAGCTGGAGCACATCGACGCGCACGCGGGAGCCCCGGCGTGAGCGCCGGCGCCGGCGCGAGCGTCGAGTTCTGCGGCCTGCGGCTCGCCCATCCGATCATCAACGGCTCCGGCACGTTCGACGCGATCGCTGCGCGGCGCGCCTTCGGCGAGCAGCTGCGCGAGCGCTTCCCATTCGCGGCCTACGTCTCCAAGACGATTACACTGGCGCCCCGCATCGGCAACCCGCCGCCGCGACTGTGGGAGGCGCCGGCCGGCCTGATCAACTCGATCGGCCTGCCCAACAAGGGACTCGACGGCTACCTGCGCGAGGACCTGCCGCAGCTCGCCGAGATCGGCATCGGCGCGGCTGCCGGCGCCGGCGTCGACGGACGCGGCGTGCCGCTGATCACGAACGTCATGGGCGCGAGCGCCGAGGAGCTCGCGACACTGCTCGAGGCGTGCGACGCGCGCAGCGAGATCGCCGCGATCGAGCTCAACGTGTCCTGCCCCAACGTCGAGACCGGCCTCGACATCGGCGCCGACCCGCGCCAGCTGGAGCAGGTCGTGCGCGCCGTGCGCCAGCGCACAGCCAAGCCGATGATCGTCAAGCTCACGCCCAACACCGCCGACGTGGCCGCCTGTGCGCTCGCGGCCGAGCAGGGGGGAGCCGACGCGGTGTCGCTGATCAACACGCTGCGCGCGATGGCGCTCGCGCCGCGGACCGGAGCTCCGTGGCTCGGCGGGGGCACCGGCGGCCTGTCCGGGCCGGCGATCCGCGCGGTCGCGCTCGCCCAGGTCGCGGCCGTGGCCGCGCGCGTGGCGATCCCCGTGGTCGGCATGGGTGGCGTGCAGAGCGCCGCGCACGCACGCGATCTGCTCGATGTCGGAGCCACGCTGGTGGCGGTCGGCACCGAGAGCTTCCGCGATCCCGCCGCCGCCGCGAGAATCGCACGAGAGCTGGCTCAGGCAGCGTCCGGAAGGCAACGATCCGGCCTGCCGGCATAGGCGCGGACGACCAAAGCATAGGTCCCGCGGATCAGACATCGTCTTGGCTGGCCGAAGATTGGAGCCACATAAAAACCCCTGCAAACTCCGCGCGCGACCATACACCAACCTCGACGTTCCTATACCTCAGGATGAGGTTTAGATGAATTGAGCGAATTTTCTTGATCGCCGGCCGTGGGTGTGTAGACTCGCCGCCCATGGCGCCGGTCACCGGAACGACGTCCGGAAACACCTCCACCGCCCCCGAGCGGTCGCTCAACCAGAGGATGGACGCGCTGGCGCGAGCAAACCAGATCCGCATCCAGCGGGCGCAGCTGAAGCGCGACCTGAAGTCCGGTCGGCGCTCGATCCACTCGCTGCTGCTCGACCCGCCGGAGTACGTCGAGACGGCCAAGGTCTTCGACATGCTGCTCGCCGTCCCCAAGTACGGTCGCGTCAAGGTCAACAAGATCCTGGCCCACTGTCGCATCGCCCCGAGCAAGACCATCGGTGGCCTGTCAGAGCGCCAGCGCAGCGAGCTCATCTCGCTCCTGCACCGCTAGCGATCCGTTCCCACCGAAGCCACCACTAGGGTGCCGGCGGTGGCGCGCGTGTTCGTCATAACGGGGCCTTCTGGGGTCGGCAAGGGGACGCTCATACGCGGGCTGATGGAGCGGCTCCCCAAGCTCGAGCTGTCGGTGTCGGCTACCACGCGCGCCCCTCGCCCCGGCGAGCACGATGGCGTCGACTACCACTTCCTCACGCGCGAGGAGTTCGACGCCAGGGTCGCCGCCGGCGAGTTCGTCGAGCACGCCGACTACGCGGGGCGCAGCTACGGAACGCTGCGCTCCGAGCTCGAGGACCGCGTCCGCGCCGGCGTGCCGGTGGTGCTCGAGATCGAGGTCCAGGGTGCGCGCCAGGTACGCGCAGCGATGCCCGAGGCCGTGCAGGTGTTCATCGCCCCGCCGTCGCTGGCCGCGCTGCGCACGCGACTCGTCGGACGCGGCACCGACGACCAGGAGGAGGTCGAGCGGCGCCTGCACGTCGCCGAGCAGGAGCTCGGCGCCCAGCCGGAGTTCGCCCACGTCGTCGTCAACGATCGACTCGACGAGGCGCTGCAGCAGCTCACCGACATAGTCCAAGCGGAGCTCGACACCACCACCACGAGTTCCGTATAGCCATGGCGATATGGCTCGTCGAGTCGATGTCCTCGAAGCGCGCCTCGCGCCACTACACTGCAAGGTCAACAAGGAAAGGGCACAGCCACCGTGATCTCCCCTCGCATCGACCGCCTGCTCGAGCAGGTCGACTCAAACTACGCCGGCGTCATCGTCGCCGCCAAGCGCGCCCGCCAGATCAACAGCTACTACCACAACCTCGGCGAGGGCACGTTCGACGAGTTCCCGCCCCCGATGGTTGAAACCGCCTCCAAAAACTACCTCACGATCGCCTTGGAGGAGGTAGCAGCAGGGAAGATGAAGTACCACTACAGGTAGTCAGGAGAGGCGATGGGCGGCGCGAGGCTGCGTCCTCGGTCGCTCGTGTGCACAGCACGCTTCGCGCGGGTGGGCTGGCATTTCAACAAAGCCTCGCTTGCCCCTCGACTCTCCCGATCGCCGCAAGGCATGGGCCAGGGCTTGCTAGCTCCTGCCAGGCGCTCTACAACCTCTAGTCATGTCCCGCATCCTGCTCGGCGTCAGCGGCGGTATCGCTGCGTATAAGGCGCTCGAGCTCGTGCGCGTGGCGACCGCTGACGGGCATTCGGTGCGCGTCGTGCAGACGCCCGCCAGCCAGCGCTTCGTCGGCAGGGCATCCTTCGCGGCGCTCACCGGTGCGCCGGTGCTGACGAGCGAGTTCGAGCGCGATCCCGCGCGCGGCGCGTTCCCTGACCAGCCCGCGCCGACGCACGAGCCGCTCAGTCATCTCGAGCTGGTGGCAAACGCCGACGCCTACGTGATCGCGCCTGCGTCGGCGAACACGATCGCCAAGCTCGCCGGCGGTCTCGCCGACAACCTGCTCACGAGCTGTGCGCTGGCGGCCGCCTGTCCGTTGGTGATCGCGCCGGCGATGAACAACCGCATGTACGAGCACCCGGCCACGCAGGCCAACTTGGCGACACTGCGCGAGCGTGGGGTCATCGTCGTCGAGCCGGGCGTCGGTCGCCTGGCCTCCAAGGGCGAGGAAGGCGTCGGGCGCCTGGCCGAGCCCGCGCTTGTGCTCGCGGCATGCGTACAGGCGCTCGCCGAACGCGCACCAGGCGCGGCTGGGGACGCTCGGCTCGTGGCCCCGGACGCGCACGCCGGCCTGTCCGGGCTCAAGGTGCTGGTCACCGCCGGCGGCACGCGCGAGCCGATCGACAGCGTCAGGTTCGTCGGCAACAGCTCTTCCGGGCGCATGGGCTTCGCGCTCGCTGGGGCAGCACGCGCGCGCGGCGCCGAGGTCACGCTCGTCGCCGCCAACGTCGCGCTCGCCACACCCCCCGGCGTGACGAGGCGTGAGGTCGTCACCGCCGCCGAGCTCAAGGACGCGTGCGAGCAGGAGTTCCCCCGCTGCGACGTGCTGCTGATGGCGGCCGCCGTCGCCGACTTCACGCCCGCCGCACCTGAGCAGGGCAAGATCAAGAAGACCGCCCGCGCGCGCCTGGAGCTCGCGCTCGAACCCACTGCCGACGTGCTCGCCGGGCTGGCCGCCCAGCGTCACGACGGCCAGACGCTCGTGGGCTTCGCCGCCGAGCACGGCGAGCAGGCGCTCGAGTACGCGCGCGGCAAGCTCACCGGCAAGGGCCTCGACGCGCTCGTCGTCAACGACATCTCGCGCACCGACATCGGCTTCGACGTGGACGCCAACGAGGTCACGATCCTCAGCTTCGGGCACGGTGTCAACGGGTCCAGTGCGCGCACCCAGGGCGGCGCGGCCGGCCGGCAGATCGAGGAGCATCACGTGCCGCGCGCCAGCAAGCCGCAGGTCGCCGAGGCGATCCTCGACGCCGTCGAAGGCCTGCGCGACAGCCGTTAAACTGCGCCTGATGGAGAGCGTCTATGACCTCTACCAGCGAGGCTGTGAGCTGCTGCACCACGGCGACCATCAGGCTGCGATCGTGCCGCTCAGCAGGGCACGCGATCTCGAGCCCGACAAGGCCTCGATCCGCGAGGCGCTCGGGCGCGCGCTGTTTCACGCCCAGCACTACGAAAGCGCCGCCGCCGAGTTCGACGCGGTCGCCTCGCGAACTCCCACCAACGACTACGCGCAGTTCTGCCTGGGGCGCGCCATGCAGCTGCTCGGACGCCACCGCGAGGCGTGCAAGCCGCTGGCGCTCGCGTGCTCGCTGGCGCCCGAGCGCGCCGACTATCGCCTGTACCGCGAACGCGCTCGCCGGGACGCCGAGCGCGGCTGAGTCCGCTATGCGCAGACGCCCCACTGCTATCCTCGAACGACAGCTTTCGTACCGTCGCGCAGGCGCCGGTAGCAGTACCGAAAGTGGGCGCCCGCCCGCTTTTTTTGCGTAAGGAGCCAGTTCATGACCATGCTGCAGACAGAGATAGAGAGGCGTCTGGCCGACAGCGAGCCCGACATCGAGGTACTCCTCGCCGAGGTCGCCGGCGGACGCTGCCTGCGCGTGTTCATCGACCATCCCGACGGCGTCACGCTCGCCATGTGCGAACGCGTGACGCTCGCGCTCAACGATCTGCGCGAGCGCTACTCGCTCGAGGTCTCATCGCCGGGCACGGAGCGCCCGCTGACCAAGCCCGCGCACTTTCGCCGCTTCGTCGGGCACCGCGCGCGAGTGCGCACGCGTCACCCCCGTCCGATCGTGCAGCTCGACGGGCAGCGGGCGGGCGGGTACGGATCCGCGCGTCCGGTACAGAGCTTTACGGGGGAGCTCGTGGGAGCCACCGAGGAGGAGGTCACACTGGCCGCCGACGGGGGCATCATCGCGATCCCCTACTCGGAGATACGTCGTTCGAACCTGATCGAAGATTAAAGGAGCCCCGCCCGCCCATGTCACGCGAAATCCTTGAGGCCATGCATGCGCTTGCGCGCGAGAAGGGGATCGAGCCCGAGAAGCTGATGGTCGCGCTCGAGGACGCCCTTCTGTCCGCGTACAAGAAGCAGCCCGACTCGGCCAAGTACGCGCGGGTCGAGATGGACCGCGAGACCGCCGACTTCAGGGTCATCGAGCTGATCATCCCCGAGCGCCTGGAGGCGCATCTGATCGTCGAGACGATCGACGAGGAAACCACCGTCGATCCCGAGACCGGCGAGATGCGCGAACCCGAGGAACCGGAAATCGATCCCAAGAAGTTCGCCGAATATCGCGACCAGATCGAGGAACGCGACGTCACGCCCGACGACTTCGGGCGGATCGCCGCGCAGACCGCCAAGCAGGTGATCCTGCAGCGCATCCGCGAGGCCGAGCGCGACATGATGTACGAGGAGTACCGCGACCGCGTCGGCGAGCTGATCACCGGCATCGTGCAGCAGTCGGACTCGCGCTACACGCTCGTACAGTTGCGCGAACGGGTCGAGGCGCTGCTGCCCAAGTCCGAGCAGGTGGAGGGCGAGCGCTACGACCACTCACAGCGCATCAAGGCCGTCATCAAGGAGGTCTCGCCGTCGACCAAGGGGCCGGCGATCATCGTCTCCCGGCGCGACCCCGAGCTGATCAAGAAGCTGTTCGAGCTCGAGGTCCCGGAGATCGCCGACGGCCTCGTCGAGATCGCCAACGTCGCCCGCGAGCCGGGCTACCGCTCGAAGATCGCCGTCATCTCGCACACCGACGGCGTCGACCCGGTCGGCGCCTGCGTCGGCCCGCGCGGCTCGCGCGTGCGTATGGTCGTCTCCGAGCTGCGCGGCGAGAAGATCGACATCATCCCCTTCAACGATGAGCCCGCGCGCTTCGTCGCCAAGGCGCTCTCGCCCGCGCGTGTACGCGAGGTGCTCGTCGACGACGACGCCAAACAGGCCACCGTGATCGTGCCCGACGACCAGCTCTCGCTGGCGATCGGACGCGAGGGCCAGAACGCGCGCCTGGCCGCGCGTCTGACCGGCTGGCGCGTGGACATCCGCTCGGAGACCGAGTTCGCGGCCGAGGAGGCCGAGCACGGCTACGAGGAGGAGGAGGTGCAGGGTCGCTGTGCGGCGATTCTCTCCAACGGCAGGCGCTGCCCCAACGCCTCGCTGCCCAACTCGCGCTACTGCGGGCTGGAAAGCCACCAGGCGCTCGCGCACATCGCCAGCGACAACGTCGGCGATCTCGCCTCCGAGAGCGCCGACGGCGCGGCACCCGCAGCCGTCGAGGCACCCGCCGAGCCGCAGGACGTGCCGGCCGCGGATGCGCCCGCAGCGGATGCCCCCGCCGCAGACGCAGTCGCCGGGCCGCAGGACGCGCCCGCTGAGGCTCCCGCCGACGCGCAGGCCGTACACGTCCCGGAGCAGGCCGGCGAGCCGGCCGCCGAGGAGCAGGCGACATAGAGCGGCACGTGCCCCGGCGCCGCTGCGTCGGTTGCGGGCGGATAGCGCCGAAGCCAGAGCTGTTGCGCATCGCCGTGAGCGATCAGCGCCCGGCCAGCGGCGGCGCGCGCGCTCCCAGGATCGCGGTCGCCGATCGCGCCGGCACGCTGCCAGGGCGCGGCGCCTACCTGTGCCGCGCCGGAGACGCGCACGCCGGCGCAGTCGCGGATCCCACCTGCCTGGAGCGCGCGACGCGTCGTGGTGGAATTGCGCGTGCGCTGCGCTCTGCGGTAACGCTCGACCCCAAGCTCGTAGAATCGGTTAACCATGAGTAAGAAGCGCGTACACGAGATCGCCAAGGAGCACGGTCTCTCGAGCAAAGAGCTGCTCGAGAAGCTGAAGCTCGCCGGCATCGACGCCAAGGCCGCCGCCTCCTCCGTCGAGGAGGACGCCGCGCTGCGCGCGCTCGGCGTGGGCGCGGCCGCCTCGCCCGCGAGCTCCAACGGCGCGCCCGCCGCGAAGGCGACTGCCGCGCCCGCCGCCAAGCCCGCACCGGCGCCAGCGCCACCACGCGCCGCGCCATCAGCACCGGCGGCAAGCGCCACCGCGCCCGCACCCGCACCCGCGGGAACCGCAGCACCGTCAGCGCAGAGTGCGCCCGCGCCCAGCCCGAGCGCATCGGCCCCCGCGCCGGTCGCCGCCGCTGCGTCTGGCTCCGCGCCCACCGCGGCCGCTTCCGCCGGCTCCGCGCCATCAGCCGCCGCTGCCGCTGCTGCCGCCGCCGAGCGCGTGCGGCCCACGCGCGACTCGCGCACCGGCGAGCGCACGCCCGGCGATATCGGGCCCGGTGGACGCAGGCGGGTCGTGATCGACTCGCAAGCCTCGCGCCGCCAGCAGGGCGGCCCCTCCAACCAGCCGCAGCGCCGTCCGCGACGCGGGCGTCGCCGGCGCGGAACCTACGACGAGACGATCGCCCCGATCGACACCGCCGCGATGGAGGCCACGGATCTGATCCGCGTCAACTCCGGCTCGACCGTCAAGGACATCGCCGAGTACCTCGGCGTGCCGGTGCCGGAGATCATCAAGAAGCTGATGTCGCTGGGGGAGATGGCGACGCTCACGCAGACGCTCTCCGACGACGCCATCCAGGTGCTCGCCGATGAGTTCGACAAGCAGATCGAGATCGTGCATGCCGCCGACGACGTCGAGGTCGAGCCGGAATTCGAGGACGCCGAGGAGGACCTGATCGAGCGCCCGCCGGTGGTCACGATCATGGGCCACGTCGACCACGGCAAGACCTCGCTGCTGGACGCCATTCGCGAGACCGAGGTGGTCGCAGGCGAGGCCGGTGGCATCACGCAGCACATCGGCGCCTACCAGGTGCGCCACGCCGGCAAAGAGATCACCTTCCTCGACACGCCCGGCCACGAGGCGTTCACCGCGATGCGCGCCCGCGGCGCGAAAGTCACCGACCTGGCGGTGATCGTGGTCGCGGCCGACGACGGCGTCAAGCCGCAGACCGAGGAGGCGATCGACCACGCCAAGGCGGCCGAAGTGCCGATCATCGTCGCCGTCAACAAGATCGACAAGGAGGGCGCGCAGCCCGAGCGCGTGCGCACGGAGATGACCCAGCACGGCCTGCAGCCCTCAGAGTGGGGCGGTGACACCGAGTTCGTCGACGTCAGCGCCAAGACCCGCGAGGGCCTGGACACGCTGCTCGAGACGATCCAGGTGGTGACCGACCTCGAGGAGCTGAAGGCCAACGCCGGCGCCGAGGCATCGGGCGCGGTGATCGAGTCCAAGCTCGACCCCGGACGCGGTCCCGTCGTGACGATCCTGATCCAGCGCGGCACCCTGCGCGTCGGCGATGCGCTCGTCGCGGGCGCGCACTTCGGGCGCGTGCGCGCGATGCACGACTTCACCGGCGGCAAACTGAAACGGGCGATGCCGGGCCAGCCGGTCGAGGTGCTCGGCTTCGACGGCGTGCCCGAGGCGGGCGAGCACGTGCGCGTGGTCGAGAACGAGCGCCGTGCGCGCCAGCTCGCGGGCGAGCGCGCCAACCGCCTGAAGACCGAGGCGCTCGCGCGGCGCTCCGGGCGCAAGGTCTCGCTCGAGGACGTCTTCAAGCTCGCTCAGGAGGGCACCGTCAAGGAGCTCGGCCTGGTCGTCAAGGCCGACGTCGCCGGCTCGCTCGAGGCGATCGAGGACGAGATCGCCAAGCTGCCACAGCAGGAGGTCAAGGTCAACATCATCCACCGCGGCGTGGGTGGCATCAACGAGTCCGATGTGATGCTTGCCGCGGCGTCAGAGGGCGTGATCCTCGCCTTCAACGTGCGGCCCGTCGGCGACGCGCGCCAGATCGCCGACCGCGAGGGCGTCGAGATCCGCTCCTACGCCGTCATCTACCGCGCGATCGAAGAGCTGCGCGCGGCGATGCAGGGCATGCTCGAGCCCGCCGAGGTCGAGACGTCGCTGGGCCAGGCCGAGGTGCGCCAGCTGTTCAAAGCGTCGCGCATCGGCACGATCGCCGGCTCATTCGTCACCGAGGGCAAGATCACGCGCGGCTCGCACGTGCGTGTCGTGCGCGAGGGCACCGTCATCTACGACACCACGATCGACAGCCTGCGCCGCTTCAACGAGGACGTGCGCGAGGTCGCAAGCGGCTTCGAGTGCGGCATCGTGCTCGCGAACTTCCAGGACCTGCACGAGGGCGACGTGCTCGAGACCTACGAGACACGCCAGGTAGAGCGCGAGCTGTCTGTCTGACCCGAGCAGGGACCGAGGCCGTCGCGCGGAATTGGAGGGGTAGGATGAGCACAGGACGGATGCGTCGGGTGGACGAGGCGATCCGGCAGGTGCTCGGCGATGCCGTGGCAGGGGACCTGAAGGACCCGAGAGTGGGATTTGTAACCGTGACCGACGTCAGAACCAGCCCAGACCTACGCCATGCGCGCGTGTACGTGAGCGTCCTCGGCGCCGCCGGTGGGCCGTCGACCCCGGACGAGCGCGAGCTCACGCTCGACGGCCTGCGCAGCGCCCACGGCTTCCTGCAGGCGCGCGTCGCCGGCGAGCTGCGCTTGAAGCGCACGCCGGCGCTCGAGTTCTTCTACGACGACACCACCGACCGGGCGCTGCGCGTCGAGGAGCTGATCGCACAGGCCCCCGAGGCGGACACGAGCGAGGGCTCGTGAGCGAGATCCCGCCCGTTCAGGAGACGCGTGAGCTCGTGCTCGCGCGGTTGCGTGAAGACCAGCGCTTCGTGCTCGCCGCGCACGAGAACCCCGACGGCGACGCGTTGGGCTCGCTGGTCGCGATGCAGGGCCTGCTGAGCGCGCTCGGCAAGGACTCGGCGATGTTCATCTCGCCCGCCGACCTGCCGCTGCCGCGCGAGTACCGCTTCTTCTCGCTCGACGGCCTGATCACGCTGCCGCCGGCCGACATCGCCGAGCGCACCGTGGTGTTCCTCGACTGCGGCAACATCGACCGCAACTCCGCCAGCGTGCTGCGCGACGGTGCGCACCTGCTGAACATCGACCACCACCACGACAACACGCGCTTTGGCACGCTCAACCACGTCGTGCCCGAGGCCTCGTGCACGGCGGAGATCGTGTGGGACCTGATGCACGGGCTCGGCGTGCGCCCGACGCCGGCGGTTGCCGAGGCGCTCTACATCGGGCTGATCACCGACACCGGGCGCTTCATGTACGAGAACACCGGGCCACGCGCGCACGCGATGGCCGCCGAGCTGATCGAAGCGGGCGTCGATGTCCCCGGCGTGTACCGCAGGCTGTATGAGGGCGTGCCACTGGGCAAGCTCACGCTGCTCGCGCTCGCGCTCGCGCAGCTACAGCGCTTCGACGGCGGCGAGCTCGCGATCGCGACGCTCAGCGCCGAGGACTTCGATCGCGCCGACGCCGAAGAGAGCTACTCCGAGGGCATCATCGACCAGCTGCGCGCGCTGGAGGGCACGAAGGTCGCCGTGCTCGTGCGCGAGCTCTCGAGCGGCGAGCGCAAGGGCCAGTACAAAGTCTCGCTGCGCGCGACCGACGACGACGTCGACGTCTCGATCATCGCCCGCGCTCAGGGCGGCGGTGGCCACCGCCGCGCGGCCGGCTTCTCCACGCCGCTCGAGCCGGAGGAGCTGATCGTGTTCCTGCGCGAGGCGATCGCAGCACAGCTGCACCCATCCTCAGACGGGCACGCCGCTGCCACGCTCGCCTGAGCGGGTCGCGGCGGCGAGACTGCCAGGTGTGCTGCGCGATGGACGGTGTGCTGCTGATCGACAAGCCCGCCGGGATCAGCTCGCACGATGTCGTCGCCGCCGTGCGACGGGCGCTCGGCGGCGCGCGCACGGGACACGCCGGCACGCTCGACCCGTTCGCGACAGGCCTGCTGCTGGTGCTCGTCGGCAAAGCCACCAAGGCCCAGAACGCGCTGATGGCGCTGCCCAAGCGCTATGAGACCGTGGCCCAGCTGGGGGCCCAGTCGAGCACCGGCGACACCGAGGGGGAGATCACGCACACCGGACGCGTGCCGCCCGATCCGCCCGTGTTGCCGACCGGCGAGCTGCGCCAGCGCCCGCCGATCTACTCCGCTGTGAAGATCGGCGGTGAGCGCGCGTACAAGCGCGCGCGCCGCGGCGAGAGCTTCCAGATGCCCGAGCGGATCGTCACCGTCAGCCGCTTCGAGCAGCTGTGGCGCGACCCCGACGTCCCGGCGGGCGTCGTCGCGCCGGGCGCGCCGCCGCGTGCGGCCTTCGCGATCGAATGCGGCTCCGGGACCTACGTGCGCTCGCTGATCGCCGATCTGGGCGACGCCTACTGCCTGGAACTGCGGCGTACCGCGATCGGGCCGTTCGAGGTGCGCGACGCGGTCGGCCTGCCAGCGCGCGGGCAGCCGTGGCGCGATCCGCCCCTGATCGCCCTGGAGCAGGCGCTCGGGGTGATCTCCAAATAGGCTTTGCGGCCGTGAAGGTCACTCGCCTGCCCGACGTGGAGCGCGGAACCGAGCGCAGCGTCGCGGTGGGCACCTTCGACGGCGTGCACCTCGGCCATCGCGAGGTGATCAAGGGCGCCGACAGCGTGCTCACGTTCGAGCCTCACCCCGTGTCCGTCGTCTCGCCGCAGCACACCCCGAAGCTGTTGACCACGCTCGAGCGCAAGGCCGAGCTGGTCGCCTCGCTCGGCGTGCAGGAGCTGATCGTGATTCCTTTCGACCGCGAGTTCGCGAGCCGCTCCGCCAGCGAGTTCATCGACGACGTGCTCGTCGGCGCGCTCGGCGCGAAGCAGGTCGCGATCGGCGAGAACTTCCGCTTCGGGCACAAGGCGCAGGGCGACCCGCCGCTGCTGTCGGCCGATCGGCGCTTCAGCACCGTCGTGCATCCGCTGCTGGAGGTCGACGGCGAGATCGTCTCCTCCAGCCACATCCGCGGACTGGTGCTCGCCGGCGAGGTGGCCGAGGCCGACCGGCTGCTGGGCGCCGGCTTCGAGCTGCGCGGGGAGGTCGTGCCCGGCGATCAGCGAGGGCGCGAGCTCGGCTTCCCGACGGCCAACCTCGTGCCCGACGAGGCGCTTGTGTGCCCCGGACACGGCGTCTACGCGTGCATCGCCGCGAGCGAGGCGATCGGCACGCGTCCGGCGGCCGTCAGCATCGGCGTGCGCCCCACATTTCAGACCGGGCGCGGCGAGCTGATCGAGGCCTACATCCTCGACTTTGACGGCGACCTGTACGGCAGCGAGCTGCGCCTGCGCTTCCTCGCGCGGCTGCGCGGCGAGCGGCGCTTCTCCGACCCCACCGCGCTGATCGAGCAGATGCACCGCGACGTCGCGCGCACGCGCGAGATCGCCGGATAGGGCCCGGCGCGAGGCCCGCGCGGTTTCAGGGCCGAGCGGTTCGCGTCTGCTACCGTGCCCGGACCATGGCCGCAATAACAAGTGAGCGCAAGCGCGAGATCGCCGCCAAGTTCGGCGCCAACGAGCAGGACACCGGCAACACCAAGGTCCAGATCGCGCTGCTGACGGAGCGCATCAACCACCTCAACGGGCACCTGCGCGAGCAGGCCAACGACTTCCACTCCTACCGCGGCCTGCTGATGCTCGTCGGCCAGCGCCGCCGCTTCCTCGCCTACCTGCGCCGCCGCGACCTCGAGGGCTACCGCGCCCTCATCAAAGAGCTCGGCCTGCGCAAATAAGCGTAGTGACCGTCATCGCCCCAGGCACAGCGGCGCCGAGCTTCAAGCTCGCCCGCGCCGACGGCGAGACGTTCACCGAGCAGGATCTGCAAGGGCGCACGAGCGTGCTCGTGTTCTACCCGTTCGCGTTCAGTCCCGTGTGCACCGACCAGCTGCAGCTGTATGACGAGCTGCGCGCCGAGCTGGCCGCGCGCGGCGACGCGCTGTACGGCGTCTCGTGCGACTCGACGTGGGCGCAGAGCGCGTTCGTCGAGAAACTGGGCGTCGGCAGCGAGCAGCTCTCGGACTTCGAGCCCAAGGGCGCCGCCTGCGCGGCCTTCGGCGTGCTCCACGCCGGCGGCTTCCCCGAGCGCGCGCTCGTGATCACGGGCCCCGACGGGGTCGTGCGCTGGAGCTATCAGGCCGCCTCGCCCGGGGATCTCCCGGGCATCGAGCTGCTGCGCGAGGGTCTCGCCGCAGCCGCGTCCTAGCCTTGCCCGCCAGCGCAGTCCGCTAAGCTCCGTCCGTTCGGGAAAAGAGAAAAAGAGAAACGGACCGCCGACCGACGGGCGGAACAGGAAGGCAGTGAATATGAGTAGTGATGCCGTTACACGGGTCTCCGTGGAGATCGGGGCACACCGCCTGGACGGCGGGGTCAGCGAGATTTCGTTTGAGACCGGCAGGATGGCCAAGCAGGCCTCCGGTGCAGTCGTCGTCCGCCAGGGCGACACGATGGTGCTCGCAACAGCCGTCGCCGGCTCCCTGCGCGACGTCGACTTCCTCCCGCTGACGGTGGACGTCGAGGAGCGCATGTATGCCGCCGGGAAAATCCCCGGCTCGTTCTTCAAGCGCGAGGGTCGCCCCGGTGAGAAGGGCACGCTGACCGCGCGCATGATCGACCGTCCGATCCGCCCGCTGTTCCCCAAGGACTGGCGCTATGACACGCAGCTCGTGGCGATCCCGCTGTCGATCGACCACGTCCACCCGTATGACATCCTCGCGATGAACGGCGCCTCCGCCGCGCTGATGATCTCCGACATCCCGCTGCCGACGCCCGTCGGCGCCGTGCGCATCGGCAAGATCGACGGCAACTTCGTCGTCAACCCCAGCGAGGAGGATCTGAGCGGGGGGGTGGGCTCCGATAACGAGGAAGGCCGCTCGGACCTCGACCTGATCGTCGCCGGCACCGAGGAGGCGATCCTGATGGTCGAGGCGGGCGCCAACGAGATCCCCGAGGCTGAGATCCTCGACGCGCTCGACATCGCCCACGCAGAGATCAAGAAGCTGTGCGCACTCCAGCGCGACCTCGCCGCGAAAGTCGGCAAGGAGAAGAAAGTCTTCGAGACGATCGCCGTCGACCCAGCGGTACTCGAGCAGATCCGCACCTCGCATGGGGCGGCCCTGGACGCGGCGACGCAGGTCGTGGACAAGCTCGAGCGCCAGGACGCGACCAAGGAGCTCGAGGAGTCGATCCTCGAGCACCACGCGCCGCCCGCCGGCGACGGTGCCTCCGAGAGCGAACTCACGCACGCCAAGGAGCGCCGCGCGGCGGTCCAGCTCGCGTTCGACAAGCTCGAGAAGGCGATCATCCGCGAGCGCATCGCCGTGCACAAGATGCGTCCCGACGGGCGCTCGGAGAACGAGATCCGCGACATCTCGATCGAAGTCGGCGTCACTCCGCGCACGCATGGCTCGGCGCTGTTCACGCGCGGTCAGACGCAGGCGCTGAGCGTCGTGGCGATGGGCACGCTCAAGGAGGAGATGCGCATCGACACGCTCGGCCTGGAGACCAAAAAGTACTACTGGCACCACTACAACTTCCCGCCGTTCTCGGTCGGCGAGGCGGGCCGCATGGGCGGCGTCAAGCGCCGCGACATCGGCCACGGCGCGCTCGCCGAGCGTGCGCTCGCGCCGATGGTGCCCTCGATCGAGGACTTCCCCTACTCGATCCGCGTCGTCTCGGACATCCTCGAGTCCAACGGCTCCTCCTCGATGGCCTCGGTGTGCGGCTCCTCGCTGTCGCTGATGGACGCCGGGATGCCGATCAAGCGCCCCGTCGCGGGAATCGCCATGGGCCTGATCAAAGAGGGCGATGACTACATCGTGCTGACCGACATCGCCGGCGTCGAGGATCACCTCGGCGACATGGACTTCAAGGTCGCCGGCACCGAGCGTGGCATCACCGCGCTGCAGATGGACATCAAGATCACCGGCGTCACCTTCGACATCCTGCGCGACGCGCTCGCGCAGGCCAAAGAGGCGCGCACGTTCATCCTCGGCAAGATGGCCGACGTGATCAAGACCCCGCGCGAGCAGCTCTCGCAGTTCGCGCCGCGGATCCAGACGATCCAGATCGACCCGTCGCAGATCGGCCTGCTGATCGGCAAGGGCGGCGAAACGATCCGCGGGCTCGCCGACGAGTTCGAATCCCAGATCGACGTCAACGACGACGGCCAGGTGCTGATCTACTCCGCCAACGGCGAGCTCGGCGACGCGCTCGTGGAGCGCATCCGGATGATGATGAAGGAGGTCGAGGTCGGCGACGAGTACGTCGGCAAGGTCGTCAAGACGACCACCTTCGGCGCGTTCATCGAGCTGGCAAAGGGCACCGACGGGCTGCTGCACATCTCCAACGTCTCTCCCGGACAGCGCGTCGACAGCGTCGAGGACGTGCTCAACAAGGGCGATGAGGTCAACGTGCGCGTGGTCGAGGTCGACCGCGAGCGCGGACGCATCGGCCTGCGCCTGAGCGAGGACCCGGACATCGCCGGCAAGTCCGTCGAGGAGCTCGCCGGCGTCGGCACCGGTGGCGCCGGTGGGGGCCGTGGGCCGCGCGAGGGCGGCAGGTCCTCCAGCAACGGCCGCGAGCGCTCCGACCGCGGCAGGCGGCGTGAGGGCGAGCGCGGCGGCGAGCGCGGCTCCGGGCGTGCGCGCCACGGGCGCGATTGACCCCAGAGTCGCCGGGCGTGAGCGACGAGCATCGGATAACCACGCTTGACTCGGGCGTGAGGGTCGTCACTGAACGCGTGCCCAGCGTGCGTTCGGTGGCGCTCGGCTTCTGGATCGCCACCGGCTCGGTCGCCGAGCACGAGGATCAGGCGGGCATCTCGCACCTGCTCGAGCACATGCTGTTCCGCGGCACCGAGCGCTACGGCTCGCGGGAGATCGACGAGATCTTCGACGCGATGGGCGCGGAGATCAACGCCGGCACCGACAAGGAAGCCACGTCGCTGTACACGCGCGTGCTCGACCGCCACCTCGAGCATGCCTTCGAAGTGATGAGCGACATGGTCTGGCACCCGCGCTTCGGCGAGCTCGAGGCCGAGCGCGAGGTCGTGCTGGAGGAGATCGCGATGTACGAAGACGACCCCCAGGACCGCGTCTTCGACGTGCTCGGAAAGGCGATCTTCGGCTCGCACCCACTCGGTCGCGCCGTGATCGGCACCGCCGATGTCGTTGGCGCGGTCACGCGCGAGCAGCTGCAGGCGTTCCACGCGCAGCGCTATCTGCCCGACAGCATCGTGATCGCCGCCGCCGGATCGGTCGACCACGACGCGCTCGTGGAGATGGCGAGGGGCATCGAGGCGGCGCGGGTGCAGGCGATCGAGCTCGCACCGGCGGCAGGGAACGGTCACGCCACGCCATCGGCGCGCGCGCATGCAGCGGCGGTGGCGGCGGCCGGCAAACCGGACTTCCAGCCGCGCGCGCGCTTCTTGCAGAAAGACACCGAGCAGTACCACGTGTGCGTCGGCGGCGCCGGCATCGCGCGCGCGGACGAGCGGCGTTTCGCGCTGCGCGTGCTCGAAGGCGTGCTCGGCGGCACCTCGTCCTCGCGGCTCTTCCAGGAGATCCGCGAGCGCCGCGGCCTGGCCTACTCGGTGTTCACGTTCTCCAACCTGTACGCGCACACGGGCGAGGTCGGGCTGTATGTGGGAACGCGCCCGGACAACATTCGCGAGGCGCTGGCCGTGGTCGCGGCCGAGCTCGAACGCTGCGTCGAGGATCCGGCCAACGCGGAGGAGCTGGTGCGCTCGCGCGAGAACCTCAAGGGTCGCGTCGTGCTCGGCATGGAGTCCACCGGCGCGCGCATGAGCCGCCTCGGCGCTTCGATCCTCAACGAGCTGCCGATCCTGTCCGTCAACGAGATGATCGAGCGGATCGACTCCGTCGAGATCGAGCAGGTGCGGGCGCTGGCGGGCGAGCTGTTCGAGCCCGGCGGCCTGTCGGTCGCCGGCGTCGGCCCCGCCGAGAGCGAGTTCCTGGCGGCAATCGAGCCGCTCAGCGCCCCGGCCGGCGAGGCGACTGAAGCGCGAACGGACGTCGAGACGCTCGCCCGACCGGTCACACGATGATCAAGGTGGCCGTCGCCGGCGCGGCGGGGCGCATGGGCCAGACGGTGTGCGAGGCGGTGCTCGGCGCCGATGACATGGAGCTCGTCGGCCGTGCCGACCCGCTGCTCGGCACGGCGCTCGCCGACGTCCTGAACGACGCCGACGTGGTGGTCGACTTCACGCGCCCGGACACCGCGCTCGAGAACGCGCTCGCGTGCCTGCGCGCCGGCGTGCACGTCGTGATCGGCACCACCGGCTTTGACCCCGCGCCGCTGGAGCGGGCTGCGCGGGAGCTCGAAGGCGGGCCCGCGGCCGGGGGTGGGCGGGCATCTCACGCGAACGTGCTGATCGCCCCCAACTTCGCGATCGGCGCGGTGCTGATGATGCGCTTTGCGGCCGAGGCGGCCCGCTACATGCAGAAGGCCGAGATCATCGAGCTGCACCACGACGCCAAGCTCGACGCGCCCAGCGGCACCGCTGCGCGCACGGCGCAGCTGATGGCCGAGGCGAGCGGCGGTGAGCCGCCGCCGATCCATTCGGTGCGCCTGCCCGGGCTCGTCGCCCACCAGGAGGTGATCCTCGGCGATCTCGCTCAGACGCTGACGATCCGCCATGACACGATCGGTCGCGAGTCGTTCATGCCGGGCGTGCTGCTGGCCGTGCGCCGCGTGGCAACGCTCGAGCACTCGCCCACCGTGGGCCTCGAGAAGTTGCTCTTCTGAATCGCTGTGCGCGTGAGATACTGCAGCCGATGAGTGAGCTAGGCACGATCCTGACGGCGATCGTCACCCCCTTCGACGAGGATCTGCGGGTCAACGAGGAGTCGTTCGTGGCGCTCATGCACCACCTCGCCGAAAACGGCTCGGATGGGTTCGTGGTCGCCGGGACGACCGGCGAGGCCTCGACGATGACCGGCGACGAGCAGCTGCGGCTGATCGAGCTGGCGGTCGCCGAGCGCCCGGCTCATAAGACGATCGTCGCGGGCACCGGCACCAACGACACGCGCCAGGCGGTGTACCTGACCGAACGCGCGACCGCGCTCGGCGTCGATGCGACGCTGTCGGTGACTCCCTACTACAACCGGCCCAGCCGGCTCGGCTTGCGCCGCCACTACGAAGCGGTGGCGGCCGCCACCGACAAACCGGTGCTGCTGTACAACATCCCCGCGCGGACGGGCACGAACATGGGACCCGACCTGCTCGCGGAGCTCGCGCAGATCCCCGGGATCGAGGGCGTCAAGCAGGCCAACGCCGACGAGCTGGCGCTGATCGACGGCCTCGCGCTGTATGCCGGCGATGACGCGACATTCGCGCGGACGCTGGACATGGGCGGCGCCGGCGGCATCACGGTCGCGAGCCACATCGTCGGCAACGAGATGCGCCGCATGGTCGACGAGCCCGAGCACCGCGCCGAGATCGACGCGTCGCTGCGCGACGTCTACAGCACGCTGTTCCTGACCGCCAGCCCGACCTGCACGAAGGCGGCGCTGAACCTGCTGGGTCACAACGTCGGCGGGCTGCGCCTGCCGCTCGTCGAGGCCACCCCCGATGAGACCGAAGCCGTGCGCGCGATGCTCGAACGCCACGGTCTGCTCACGAGCGCTCCCGCGTGAGCTCAAAGCTGCGCGTCCTGCCCCTCGGCGGGCTCGGGGAGATAGGCAAGAACATGACGGTCGTCGAGTACGACGGCCGCATCATCGTCGTCGACGTCGGCCTGCGCTTCCCGACGCCGGAGATGGTCGGCATCGACCTCGTGCTGCCCGACTTCTCCTACCTGCGCGAGCGCGCCCGCGAGATCGAGGCGATCGTCGTCACCCACGGCCACGAGGATCACCTCGGGGCGCTGCCGTGGGTGCTGCGCGAGCTCGGCGCGCAGGCCCAGCCGCCGGTATACGCCGGCGCGCTGACCGTCGCGATGGCGCGCTCCAAGCTCGAGGAGCACAAGCTGCGCGACGTCGAGCTCAACGAGGTCGAGCCGGGCGAGGTTCTCGAGCTCGGCCCGTTCTCGCTCGAGCTCGTGCACATGACGCACTCGATCCCCGACTCCAGCGCCGTCGCGCTCGGCACCGACCTCGGCACGGTCCTGATCACCGGCGACTACAAGTTCGACCAGACGCCGGTCGACGGCCCGCCGGCGGACGTCTCGCGCCTGGCCGAGCTCGGGCGCGAGGGCGTGCTGCTGCTGTGCGGCGACTCCACGAACGTCGACCGCGAGGGCTTCTCGCCGTCGGAGTCGGTCGTAGGCCCGCATCTGGAGGAGGTGTTCGCGCGCTGCGAGGGGCGGATCGTGGTGACGAGCTTCGCCTCCAACATCCACCGCGTGCAGCAGGTCGTCGATGCCGCCTACGCGCTCGACCGCAAGGTCGCGCTGGTCGGACGCTCGATGCGCAAGAACGTCGGTATCGGGCGCACGCTCGGACACATCGAGATTCCCGACGGGATGCTCGTCGGTCCGCGCGAGATCGGCGACTTCGCCGACGAGCGCGTCGTGATCATCTCCACCGGCTCGCAGGGCGAGCCGCTGTCGGCGCTGCGCCGCATGGCCTACCGCGACCATCCGCAGGTGGAGCTCAAGTCGGGCGACACGGTCGTGTTCTCGGCGACGCCCGTCCCCGGCAACGAGCGCGCCGTCAACGAGACGATCGACCGCCTCTACCACATCGGCTGCGACGTGATCACGCCGCAGGAGGCGCCCGTGCACGCCTCCGGGCACGGCTATGCCGAGGAGGTCAAGCTGATGCTCAACCTCGTCAAGCCGCGCTACGTGATGCCGTTCCACGGCGACTTCAAGCGGCTGCGCCTGCACGCCCAGCTCGCCGAGGCCGTCGGCGTGGCGCCGCGCGACATCTTTCAGGGCGACAACGGGCTGCCGCTGGATCTCGACGAGCGCGGCGCGCGCTTCGGCTCGCGCGAGCAGGCGGGCATGATCTTCGTCGACGGCGTCGAGATCGGCGAGATGGCCGATGCGGCGCTGCGCGACCGGCGGATGCTCTCGGCTGACGGCATCTTCATCGTGGTCGTGACGATCGCCGAGCAGGACGGCAGCTCGGTCGCCGACCCCGAGGTGATCTTCCGCGGCGTGCCGTTCCTGGATGAGGCCGACAAGCTCGTGGAGGAGATCCGGCTGACCGTCGAGCGCTCGCTAAGCCGCGCGGCGGGGGAGGAAATCAGGGAGGTCGATCTGCTCCAGCAGGTGCTGCACGACGACCTGGCGAAGCTGGTCTACGATCGCCTCAAGCGGAGGCCGATGGTGCTCCCGGTCGTCGTCGAGGTCTAGCGGACCGTAGCCCGCTAGACGGCGCGCTGGGCTAGCTCGCGTACCGGCTGTGCCGGGCCAGGCTCCTCCGCCCGGATGGCGGGCATCGTCACGACGAAGCGAGCGCCCGTCGCGTCGGGCCCGCCGAGCTGGGAGCGCTCGAGCACGACCGAGCCGCCGTGGGTGACGGCGACGGCCTGCACGATCGCGAGGCCCAGGCCGAACGAGCCGCCGCGGTCGCCGGTGCCGCGCACGAAGCGCTCGAACAGGGTCGGCGCCAGCTCGGCGGGGACGCCGGGGCCGTTGTCCTCGACCACCAGCTGCACACTGCCATCGGTGGTCAGCGTCGAGACGTGGATCGCGGTGCCCGGTGGTGTGTGGCGCAGAGCGTTCTCGATCAGGTTGATCGCCAGCCGGTGCAGCTCATCGCTTGCGCCCATCAGTTTCGCGGGGTGGATGTCGAGCGTGATCTCGTGCTCGTCGCTGACCGGCCCGAGCTCGGCGGCCGCCTCGACGACGATCTGCGCCAGGTCGCAGGGCTTGCGCGGGACCACGCGGGCGGCGTCGGTGCGCGCGAGCAGCAGCAGGTCGGCGACCAGCCTGCGCATGCGCTGGGAGGAGCGCAGCGCGGAGTTGGCGGCCTCGCCCTGGTCGCCGTGCAGCGATTCGGCGAGCAGCTCGAGGTTCGCGAGCACGCTCGTCAGCGGCGTGCGCAGCTCGTGTGAGGCGTCGGCCACGAACTGGCGCTGGCGCGCGAGCATCGACTCGGTCTCGCTGCGCGCGGCGTCGAGCTCGCGCAACATGCCCTCGAGCGTGCGCGCGAGCTCCGCGACCTCGTCGTCGGCCAGCGACTGCGGCACGCCGCCGGAGGGGTCGCGCGTGCGCGCGATCTCCGCGGCGGTCGAGGTCAGCAGCGCGATCGGCGCCATCGCTCGCCGCGCGATCGCCATGCCCGCCGCGAGCGCCAGCAGGCTGCCGGCGAGCACTCCCAGCAGCAGGAACAGCTCGACGCGCTTGCACGTCGCCTCGGTGGCCGAGACGCTCTGGCCGTACTGGAGTACCGCCGTGCCGACCGGCTCCCCGCCTTCGCTGACCACGACCCGCCGGCTGACGACGCGGTATCCGTTGATGTTCACCGCGCCGGGCTGGGGCGGGCCGAACGACGGGGCGTGCGCGGGCTCCTGCGCGACCACGGTGTTTTCGAGCGCGAGGATCCTGATCACCGCGTCGTCTGAGCGGTTGGCGAAATACGTGAGCGATGGCGTGGTCCTCAGCCTCACGGTGCCCGTCACCGGTTCGATCAGCCTTTCGATGCCCAGCTCGTTGCCGAGTCGTTCGGCGGTCTCGAGCACCTGGCGGTTGAAGTCCGAGCGGATGCGATGCACGGTCAGCGAGCCGATCGCGATCGCGAACGCGCACAGGATCACGAACGTCAACAGCGCCGAGACGCCGGCCAGGCGCACGCGGATCGGCAGCCGGTCGAAGCTGGCGGACAGGCGCCCGACCACGCGCCGCAGCGGCGGGGGGAGCCTCGGGCGCTTAGGCTCGGAGGACGTAGCCGGCTCCCCTGATGGTGTGCAGGAGACGGGGCTCGCCTTCGGCCTCCAGCTTGCGGCGCAGGTTGGAGACGAATACCTCGATCGTGTTGGTGGTCGAGAACGGGTCATAGCCCCACACCTCGTCGAGCAGGCGCTGGCGCGAGATCACGATGCGCTCGTTGCGCATCAGGTACTCGAGCAGCTCGAACTCGCGCTGGGTCAGCTCGATCGTGCGCTCGCCGCGCAGCACCTCGTGCGTGTCGACGTTCAGCGACAGGTCGCCGACGCGCAGCGGCGCCGAGCCGCGCGGCGGGCGCCGGCGCAGCAGAGCGCGCAGGCGCGCGAGCAGCTCCTGGCGCTCGAACGGCTTGACGAGGTAGTCATCAGCGCCCGCGTCGAGTCCCTCGACGCGCGACTCGAGCGCGTCGCGCGCGGTGAGGATCAGGATCGGCACGTCGTCGTCGGCGCGCAGCTCGCGTGCGACCTCGACACCGTCGAGCTTGGGCAGGCCGAGATCCAGGATCACCAGGTCGGGGGCGAACGCGTGCCCCTGCTCGAGCGCTGCGTGACCGTCGGCGGCCGTCCTCACCTCGTAGCCCTCCATGCGCAGCGAGCGCTGCAGGGCCTGGGCGATGTCCTCGTCGTCCTCTACCACAAGGACGCGTGGTGCGCGGGAGAAGTCGTTCATGGTCTTTATGTTTGTAGCCGCGTGTAAAGCGATGGTAAGGCTCAAAGGCAGGTTCCGGGCGTCTGGTGTCGAAGTTGCGCGTGATGGCCCCTGCCCGCAAGCGCGCCTCCCCCCGCCCGTCAAGCGCACGACGACGGGCGCCCGCACGCGCCCGCGCGGGGCGCAGGCGTCAAAAAAGCTCATCCGCGGGGCTCGGATCGCTGCTAGCGGGCGGGCTGCCGCGGCTGCCCGTGCTCGACCAGCGCCAGCGCGACGTGCTCGGCCTGGCGCTCGTGGCGGCGGGTGTGTTCATGGGCTTCGTGCTGTACGGCGGCTGGAACGGCGGGCGTGCCGGGCATGGCCTGGCGGTCGCGCTCGGCTGGACGCTCGGGCGCGCGCGCGTGCTCGCGCCGGTGACGCTCGTCGTCGGCGGCGGCGCGCTGCTGCTGCGCCCGGTGCTGCCGGCGCTGCGGCCGCTGCGCACGGGCGCGCTGTGCGTGTTCGCGGCCGTGACGCTGGCGCTGGCGGCCGGCATGTTCGGGCTCAGCTCGGCGCCGGCGAACGGCGCGCGCGTGTGGAGCACGGCGCACCTGCAGACGCACGGCGGCGTCGCCGGCGAGGCGCTGTACCAGCTCACCCACCGGCTCGTCCAGGACGTCGGCGTGGACATTCTTGTCGTGTTCCTGCTGCTCACCGGCGTGATCCTGCTGACGGGCGCTTCGATCGCGAGCGTGATCCGCGCGACCGGCAGCGGCGTGCTCGATACGACGCGGATGATGCGCAACCTGCGCGAGCGCGAGCCGCAGGCCGGCGGCGGTCGTACACGCGCGTCGGGCATCGCGGCGATCGAGCACGAGTTCGACGCCTCGCCGCTCGCTCCGCCCGAGCCGACCCCGCGCGAGCTGATCGTGCGTGCGACGCACGTCGAGGCGCCGGCGCACGACTGGCGCGACGAGGACGAGCCTGTCGCCGGAGACACGCCCGACCGGTCGGAGATCGGCCTGGACGAGGGGCTCGCCGCCGACGAGGACCCAGCCGCGGTTGACGCGCACGCCGGCGAGCACGAGCAGATCGCCGGCGTGGCGCACGCCGATCCGGGGAAGCTCTCGCCCGACCAGTTGACCCCCCAGGGCCGGCTCCGCGGCTCCGTGACCGACGACCCGGACTTCGTTTGGGAGCTGCCCGACGCCGTCAAGCTGCTGACGCGCTCGAGCGCCGAGCAGACGCGGCCGGACACCGCCGGGCAGGAGCGGACCGCGACCAACCTGGTCGAGGCGCTCGGGCACTTCGGCGTGCAGGCGAAGGTCATCGACACCGTCGCGGGCCCGCACATCACCCGCTACGAGCTGCGTCTGGCGCCGGGGACGAAGGTCGCGAAGGTGGCGCAGCTGAAGGACGACCTCGCGTATGCGCTGGCCGCCACCGACATCCGCATTCTCGCGCCGATCCCGGGCAAGCAGGCGGTCGGCGTCGAGGTGCCGAACGCGCACCGGCGCATCGTCAAGCTCGGCGACGTGTTCCAGGCGCCGCCGAAGGACTGGTCGCCGCTGACGGTGTGGCTCGGCAAGGACGTGGCCGGCAAGGCGATCGGCGCCGACCTGGCGAAGATGCCGCACATCCTCGTGGCGGGCACGACCGGCGCGGGCAAGTCGGGCGCGATCAACGCGATGCTCTCGAGCGTGCTGCTGCGCGCGACGCCGCACGAGGTGCGCCTGGTGCTGGTCGACCCCAAGCAGGTGGAGCTCAACCACTACGAGTCGATCCCGCACCTGCTGACGCCTGTGATCACGAGCCCGCGGATGGCCGCCAACGCGCTGCAGAACCTGGTCAAGGAGATGGAGCAGCGCTACGGGATCATGTCGCTGGCGCGCACGCGCAGCCTGATCGAGCTGAACAAGGCGCGCGCCAAGCGCGACGAAGCGCCGCTGCCGTACATCCTGTGCGTGATCGACGAGCTCGCCGACCTGATGATGGTGGCGCCGGCCGACGTCGAGGACTCGATCATCCGTCTCGCGCAGAAGGCGCGCGCGGTCGGCATCCATCTGGTGCTGGCGACGCAGAGCCCGCGCGTGGACGTGATCACGGGCATGATCAAGGCGAACGTGCCCTCGCGGATCGCCTTTGCGGTGTCCTCGCAGACGGACTCGCGCGTGATCCTCGATCAGAACGGCGCCGAGTCGCTGCTGGGGCAGGGCGACATGCTGTTCAGCCCCGTCGGCAGCTCGCGCCTGCAGCGCATCCAGGGCGCTTACATCGACGAGGCGCAGATCGCCAAGCTGACCGACCTGTGGCGCCGTCAGGGCGAGCCGGAGCTGCGCGAGGAGCTGCTCGAGGAGGTCGAGCCCGAGGAGGGGGAGGGCAGCGGCAGAGGGCCGGACGACCTCGACCCGAACGAGGATCCGCTGCTGACGGACGCGATCCGCCTCGTCGCTGAAATGCAGACGGCCTCGACCTCGATGCTGCAGCGGCGCCTGCGTTTGGGCTACACGCGCGCCGGGCGCATGATCGACATGCTCGAGCGCCGGGGCGTGATCTCCGGCTATGAGGGGTCCAAGCCGAGGCAGGTCTTGATCACCGAGGCCGACCTGCCACGGGTGCTGGCAATGCTGGAAGGGACACCCACAGAGTCTGCGACGGCCGTCAACGACTAGCCTCTTGCGCTGATGCCCGAGATCGGAGCAACGCTACGCGAGGCGCGTATGCGCGCCCGCATCGACGTGTCGGAGATCGAGGCCCAGACCAAGATCCGCGCGAAGTATCTGCGCGCCCTGGAGAACGAAGAGTGGGGGCTGCTGCCGGGGCCGACGTTCGTCAAGAGCTTCCTGCGGACATACGCCCAGGCGCTCGGCCTCGACGGCAAGGCGCTCGTGGAGGAGTATCGCCTGCATCACGAGCGCCCGAGCGAGGCGATGCTGGAGCCGATCGTCTCCACGCCGCAGAGCAAACGGCCACGCGGTCGGGGGGGAACGGGCGGACGGGGGGGGACGGGCGCGGGGCCATCGCGTGGCTACATGATCGCTGTCAGCGTCATCGGCGCTGTGATCTTGGTGCTGATCGCGCTGTTGATCCTCGGCCGAGGCGGCACCTCCAAGAAAAGCCCGACTGCCTCGACCGCCACCACGCCCAGCCACAGCAAGAGCGCCAAGCACGGCACGGGCGGATCGGCGCGCCACACCGTGCCCTCCAGCGCGCTCGTGGCGCTGTCGCTGCGACCGACGGCGGTGGTGTACGTGTGCCTGATCGGCGACGACGGGCACAAGCTGATCCCGGGGCTCGAGCTGCAGCCCGGCGAAACCACGCCGACGTACCACGCGAGGCGCTTCCAGATCACGCTCGGGAACAGCTCGGTGACGATGTTCGTCGACGGCATCCCGCGCACCGTGGCGCCCTCCAGCGAACCGATCGGATACTCGATCACCAAGGCCTACGGCCGCCGGCCGCTGGCGGCTGGCCAGCTGCCGACGTGCAAGTGAGCGCGCCGTGAGCGTGCGCGCCGGCATAGTCGTGACGGGCACCGAGGTGCTGACGGGCAGGGTCAGCGATCGCAACGGGCCGTGGCTGGCTGAACGGCTGCGCGAGCTGGGCGTCGACCTGGCGTACACGACGATCGTCGGCGACCGGCCGCAGGACATGCGCTCCGCGCTCGAGTTCATGGCCGCGCGCGGCATCGACGTGATCGTCACCAGCGGCGGTCTCGGGCCGACCGCGGATGATCTGACGGCGGAGGTCGTCGGCGGCTTTCAGGGCCGCGAGATGCTGCTCGACGAGGCGCTCGCGGCGCGTATCGCGCAGATCGTGGCGCCGCTGATGAAACGTTGGCCGAACATCGATCCGGAGGCGATCGCCGAGGCCAACCGCAAGCAGGCGACGGTCCCGCGGGGGGCGACAGTGCTCGAGCCCGTCGGCACGGCGCCGGGGCTGGTGGTCCCGCCGGTTCAGGGCCCGCCCGCGTCAGACGCCTCGCCGGCCGGCGGGCCGACGATCGTGGTGCTGCCGGGCCCGCCGCGCGAGCTGCAGCCGATGTGGGGCCAGGCTGTCGCGACGCAGGCGCTGCAGAGCGCGCTGGCGGGCGCGACCACCTATCGCCAGCACACGCTGCGCCTGTTCGGGATCCCCGAGTCCGAGATCGCGGAGACGCTGCGCGTCGCCGAGCGCGAGGGCGTGCAGCTGGGTGAGCTCGAGGTGACGACCTGCCTGAAACGCGGCGAGGTGGAGATCGTGACCCGCTATGAGCCCGATGCGCAGGACGCCTACGACGCGTTCGCGCAGATCGTCGCGGCGCGCCACGCCGACACGCTGTTCTCGCGCGACGGTGCGACCGTCGATCAGCAGGTGGCGGCGCTGCTGCGAGGAGATCAGGCCCATCCGCGCCGCACGATCGCGACCGCGGAGTCGTGCACCGGCGGCCTGCTGGCGGCGCGGCTGACCGAGCTGGCGGGCGCCTCGGACTACTTCAACGGCGGGCTCGTCGTGTACTCGAACGAGGCGAAGGTCTCCCAGGCGGGGGTGCCGCTGGAGCTGATCGAAGCGCACGGGGCGGTCTCGGCGGAGGTGGCGCGGGCGCTGGCCGACGGCGCGCGGGCGCGTCTCGGGGCTGACGTGGGCGTGGGCATCACCGGCGTCGCCGGCCCGGGCGGCGGCAGCGAGGAGAAGCCTGTGGGGCTGGTGTGGCTGAGCGTGACGATCGCTGGCCACCCACCCGTCGAGCCGGTGACGCGCTCGGTCAACCTCCCCGGCGGCAGGGCCGATGTGCGCGACCGCGCGACGACGGTTGCGCTGCACCTGGTGCGCCGCGCGCTGAGCGGCTCCTGAGAGGACCGGCGGCGCGCTAGCATCGCCTGGCGCGATGTCCCGTAGTGCCACAGCGAGGCTGTTCGTGGCGGTCGACCCGCCGCTGTCGGTGTGCGAGGAGCTCGTCGAGTGGGCGCGCGGGGTGGCGGTCTCTGCTCGCGCGGGCGGGAGCGCGCGCGGGTCGCTGCGGCTGCTGGAGGCGTCCTCGCTGCATCTGACGCTGTGCTTCCTGGGCAGCCGGCCGGTCGGTGAGATCGAGGCGCTGGCGGCGGCGCTTGCTCCCTGCGCCGAGCACGCCTGCGAGCTGGCGCTGGGAGCTCCGCTGTGGCTGCCGCCGCGGCGCCCGCGCGCGCTCGCGGTTGAGATTCACGATCGCGACGGCGAGCTGCGGCGTCTGCAGGAGCATGTCAGCGGGGCGCTCGCGAGCGCCAGCGGCTGGCTGCCGGAGCGGCGGCGCTTCAGGCCGCACATCACGCTCGCGCGCGTGCGTGGGGGCGTCGCCGGCAGGCGCCTGCGTGGCAGCGGCTCGCTCGACGGTGCGCCCGCGGGCTCGCGTGCGGATCTTTCGCGTCGAGAGCGGCCACGCCGCGAGCTGGCGCTGCCCGCCACGCCGCATCTGCGCTTCACGGCCGAGGCGATCATCCTGTACCGCTCGTGGCTGGAGCCCGAGGGCGCCCGCTATGAGGCGCTCGCGAGCAGCGAGCTCGCCGCGGCGGGGCGCTGAGCGCTCAGGCTTCGCCTTCGCAGACGAAGCTCGAGCCGGCGCTTGGCGACGTTTCGCAGACGTGTTCGCTCGAGCCGGAGCCGGTGACGGGGGTGCAGCTGAGGGCTTCTTCTTCTTCGCATTCGCCTTCACCTGAGCCTGCGCCTGAGCTCGTTTCCGGTTCGGCGGGGGCAGGGCAGAGCAGGCTCTTGCCGTTGCGGGAGGTTGTTGGCGCGGCGCCGTCTTCGCATGCCGGTTCGGAGCCGTCTTCGCAGGAGAAGCTGCCACCGCTGCGCACCGGTGCGCTGCCGTTTTCGCAGGTTGCTGGAGCGAGGACCACCGGGCTCGAGGAGCCGCCCTTGGACTTGGTCTTCGCGAGCGCGTGCTTGGCGTTGCCCTTGCCCGCACGATGCGTCTTGCGCTTGTGCCTGCCCTTGTGCGAGGACTGCGCGCATGCGCGCTTGGCCTTGGCGTGGACGGTGGAGCAGGCGGCCTTGCGCGTCTGGGCGAGCGTCTGCGACGGTCCCAGCAGCGCCGCCGCGAGCAGCCCCAGCGACAGCGCGGCCAGGACGATGCGGGTGCGCAGGCGGGTGGGTTGACGATTGCTCAAGGGCGTAAGAGGGGTCTTTTGGCGGGGTGGGGCTGGGTGCTTATCGTCCGTGCGCGCCGCTGGCGCGAGTCGAACTTCGGCCCGTGGACGAAGTAGCGGTCGCGTCCGGTGGCGGTGGTGGGCTGCGAGTGGCGGGGCGCCGAGCGGCCGCTGGGAGCCGCGCGAGCATACGAACAACTGTTCCGTCCGCAGCGCCGTCTAGCTTCTGCTGTCCATTTCGAACCGGAGGAGCTAGACCATGCCTGTGACCGACCAGGAGAAGGCCGCCAAGGCGCGTGACGCCGCCCTTCAGGGCGCGCTCACACAGATCGAGCGAGAGTTCGGCAAGGGCACGGTCATGCGCATGGGCGACGAGGGCGCGCAGGTTCGCTGCGACGCGATTCCCACGGGTGCGCTGTCGCTCGATCTGGCGCTCGGGATCGGCGGCGTGCCGCGGGGGCGCATCGTCGAGGTGTTCGGCCCGGAGTCATCGGGCAAGACGACGATGATCTACCACGTGCTCGCCGAGGCGCAGAAGCTCGGCGGCGTGTGCGCGTTCATCGACGCCGAGCACGCGATGGACCCGCTCTACGCGAAGGAGATCGGCGTCGACATCGACGAGCTGCTCGTGTCCCAGCCCGACTACGGCGAGCAGGCCCTGGAGATCGCGGACATGCTCGTGCGCTCGGGCGCGGTGGACGTCGTGGCGATCGATTCGGTCGCGGCGCTCACCCCGAAGGTCGAGCTCGAAGGGCAGATGGGCGACCAGACGGTTGGCGCGCAGGCACGCATGATGTCCCAGGCGATGCGCAAGCTCGCCGGCAACCTGAACCGCACGCAGACGCTGTGCATCCTCACCAACCAGATCCGCGAAAAGGTGGGGGTGATGTTCGGCTCGCCCGAGACGCAGCCGGGCGGTCGCGCGCTGAAGTTCTACGCGTCCCAGCGCCTTGACATCCGCCGCATCGAGACGTTGAAGGACGGCACCGAGGCGGTCGGCAATCGCGTGCGCGTGAAGGTCGTCAAGAACAAGGTGGCCGCGCCGTTCCGCCAGGCCGAGTTCGACATCGAGTTCGGCAAGGGTATCTCCACGGCTGGCTGCCTGATCGACCTGGGCCTGGAGCACAACATCGTGTCCAAGTCGGGCTCGTTCTTCTCCTACGGCAGCGACCGCCTCGGCCAGGGGCGCGGCAACGCGAAGGCGTACCTCGACGAGAACCCGGCGGTGGCGAAGGAGATCGAAGACAAGATCTACGCGGCGCTGGGCCTGGGCAAGGACCTGGTGACGCCGATCGACCGCGACAAGGAGGCAACACCGCCGCCGATTGTGAGCGAACCGGCCGTCGCAGCTGCCTAGCGACTCGTGGACGCGGCGCGATACTGCGTCCTCGATCGCTCGTGTGCAGAGCACACTTCGCTCACTGCGTCCTTGTCTCGCTTGGTCCACGAGCCGCTAGGCGGCGTTGTTCACTAGCAGGTCGTAAACCGTCGATGTGTGGCCCCCACGGCGGGAACGCAGTCTTGCTCGAGGCGTTTCGTCCCAAGCCGTGCGTAGCGTGCGATGGCATGGCCCAATTCCCATCTATGAAGGCGAAGCGACTCTTGCGCGTTCTGATGTCGAAGCGGACGCTCGCGCCGGGCGAGGTGCGGCGTGTCCTCGTGCACCACGTCGGGCTTGCGGAAGACGAGGCGCTACGTCTACTCTGAACGAGGAAAGAACCATGGACACCATCCGCATCCTGCACCATCACGTACCCGGCTACGGCTGGAGCTTCGATTCCCCAGACATTCCCGGGCTAACCGGAGGCGCTGAGACATACGACCCCGCCCACGCCGAGGAGGCAGCCAGGTTTGCGTTGAGCTCTGCTGCTGAGGAGCAGGGTAACCCCGCACCGGCGGATCTGAGCTTCGAGCACTACGTCCCCGCTGGCGTCGCAGTCGCGGCGTAGTCGGCGCTGCCAGGCACAATCGCTTCTGTTGACGCGCGGCGCTACCGCGCAGACACCCGCAGCAGCACGGTGCTGTCGCCGGGCACCTCGACGCTGAGCAGGCCGCCGGTCGAGCTCACGTCGTGCGTCCAGACGTTGCGCACGGCATAGCTCGAGGCGGAGGGCAGGCCGACGGCGCTGGCGCTCGTCTCGATGTGCGCCGGGCCCGCGCCGCGGTTGAGCAGCGCCACCGCGCGTGAGCCGTCCACCAAGGGCTTGACCCAGACCTGGCCGTTGCCCGTCGTTGACAGGAGCGTGCCCTGAACGCCGGCGGGGTCCTGGTCGATCGCGATCACTTCGGTGTTCTGCACCGCGGCGAGGCTCGCGGAGCCGATCTTCGTGAGGTTGTCGCTGATCATCAGCGGCGCCGCGAGCATCGACCACATGCTGAGCTGTGTGCGGAACTGGGCGGCGGACATGCCCTGGTCGGGGGCGAGGTAGTCGGGGTCGTTCCAGTGCCCCGGTCCGGCCGCCTGCGGTGCGGCCGCGTCGGCGTCGATGTTGCGCAGCACGTCGGCGAACGGCACGTTTCCCGGGAAGCCGACGTCGGTGTCGGTGCGCCAGCTGTTGCCGACGCTCGGGCCGAAGCTGTATGAGGAGAAGGCCGATTCGTCGAGTGGCGGTCGGCCTTCGCCGTACTGTTCGGGTTGCAGGTAGTTGCAGATCGACAGCAGCATCGGGCGGCGGCTCGAGTTCGCCTCGATCGCCGCGTGGAATTCGGAGTAGGCGGTCGCCGGGTCGAGGTGATATTCGGCGCCGCCGCAGAAGTCCACCTTGACCGCGTCAAAACCCCACGCCGCGAACGTGTTGACGTCCTGCTGGTAGTAACCGTAGCTGCCCTGCCCGGCGCCGCCGCAGCCGTTTGGGCCGGCGTCGGTGTAAAGGCCGACGAGGAAGCCCGCCGCGTGCAGCGTGCGCGTCAGCCACGCGAGACCGTGTGGCCATTGCTTCGGGTTGACGGTGATTTCGCCGTCGGCGCTGCGCGTCCCGTGCCACCAGCCGACGTCGAGCCACACGTAGCGGTAGCCCCGTCGCTCGAGGCCGAGCGAGATCAGCTCGCTCGCCTGCCTGAGGACCGTCGCCTCGCTGTAGTCGCCGCCGAGCGCGAAGTACGTGTCCCAGCCCATGTACGGGGTCGCGGCCAGCACGCTCGCTCGTGCCCGCAGCGTCTGTGCCGCTGCGGGCTGGGCCGTCGCGAGCGCCAGCGCGAGGGCCAGCAGGCTCGCCGCGAGGCCCGAGCGTCTACCGGTGCCGAGCAGCATGGGTGGATGCGCTTCGCGGGGGGTTGCTGAGCGTGAGCAGCTGCTGCGCGAGCTGCGCTTCGATCAGGCCGATCACCGTGCCCGTCACGTACAGGTTCGCGGTGAAATGCCGCTCGGCGGCAAGCACGCGCCGGGCGCTTGCGCTGAGCGTGGCGGTGACGCTTGCGTGGGCTCCCTGCGCTAGATGCACGCGCACGCTCGCGAGCGTGACCGTGCGGTGGCTCAGCGTCGCCGCGCTCGTGCGGGCGCTGCGCTTCGCGCGCGCCGCGATCGCCACGACGCGCCGTCCGCTGAGCGTCTCGACCGCCGTCAGGCGCAGCGCGACCTCGCAGCCGCCGCTCGCCTCAGTCGAGCAGCTGACCGGCACAATCACCTTGGCGCTCTTGAACATGCCCTTGCCGACGGCCGTCTCGCCAGCGGACGCCGGCACGCCGCCGACGGGGATCGTCACGAACGCGCTGCTCGCAGTCGCGCTGCCGCCGCCGTCGCTCGCCGTCACCTGGCACTGGAGGTGGTGGCCCGTGTCCTGGCCTTTGACCGCGTAGGTCGAGTTGGTGGCCCCCGCGATCGGGATCAGGTCGCGCAGCCAGGCATACGTCAGCGTCACCGTGGCGCCCGCCGGTGTGCCCGCGTGGCAGCTGAGCACTTGGCCGTTCGCGGGCGTGCCGGTGATCGACGGGTTCGGGTGGATGATCGGCACCAGCGAGGAGGCGGCGGTCGTGAACGCCTGATCGGCGCCTGCGCCGTCGCCTGCGGGGCTGCTGGCGACAACACGGTAGTGGTAGGTGGTGTTCGCGACAAGTCCTGAAAGCTGCGCTGAGACGCTCTGGGCGCCGCCGGTCGCCGCCGGTAATGGCAGCGAGCACGGGATCGACTGCGTGTAGGGCAAGCCGGTTCCGTATTCGAACGTGCACACGCCGAGTACCGCGTCGTTGGGGTTGACGACGCCAGCAAGGGTCGCAGTCGCATCGGTCTTTTCGGTCGGTTCGCGCGTCGTGGCCACCGGTGGCGGAACCCGAGCTGTGACCGACTCTCCAGCCGTGTCAACCGCCAGGCAGAAGCCACCGGGAAGGCACGAGATGCCCGAGAGCGGCTCTACGTCGGCGCTCGAAGGGCTCCAGATCGGGATCGGCGCAGTGGCATCGTCGCTTGCCTGCGCGTCACCGTGGCCATCCACAGCCACGCACAGCCCCGACGATGCGCAGGAGACGCCACTGAGACTCCGGCCGCCGTTGATCGGCGTGACGCTCCATGTTGGTGTCGAAGCGGTGGGATCGGCGCTCGCGAGCGCATCGCCGACGTCGTCGACTGCGACGCACACCGCTGTCGCTGAGCACGACACTGTGGTCAGTTCCACCGCGTCGATGTTCCGCGGGTGCCATTCGCTGGAGCCGCCGGTCGGGTCAGCGCTCGCGAGTGTGTCGCCAGCGTTGTCGACGGCCACACACAACATGACTGAGGAGCACGACACAGACGTCAGCCGATGTCCGGCGTCAATGCTTGCTTTTGGCCACGGGCTCGATCCGGGGCTCGTGCTCGCCAAGACGTTGCCTTCAGCGTCGACCGCGACACACAACGTCGCGGTCGGGCACGAGACGCCCGTGAGCGCTCTGCCTTCATCGATCGACGCCGGCGATGACCACGTGGAGGCACTCGCCCCGACGCTCACGAGTGCGTGGCCGTTGCCGTCGACCGCGACGCACGGTCCACCCGGGGCGCACGAGACCGCGTTGAGCGCCTCACCATGGTCTTCGATCGTGTCGGGGCTCCACGATGGGTTCGCGGCCGTTGGGTCGGAGGTGCTGAGGGCTTCTCCTTTGCTGTCGACCGCGACGCAAAGCGATTCTGATGCGCACGACACGGCGCTCGGGCTCACCCCGGCGCCAAGCATGGAGGGGTGATCCGACCATTCAATTTGAGAAGCGGCCTCGGCTGCCGCGGGCGCGAGCGACGCGCCGAGCGCGAGTGCCAGTGCGAACAGCAGCGAGCGCCACGTTGCGGTCATCGATGCACGCAACCCGGCGGGTGGCCGGGTGTTGCGGTGGGACGCGACCAGTGCGGGATACCCTGTCGCCATGAAGCGCTACCACGTTACGACGTTCGGCTGCCAGATGAACGAGCACGACTCCGAGCGCATGAAGGGGATGCTCGAGTCGCTCGGCTACGTCGAGGCGCCCGAGCGAGCCGAGGCCGACCTGATCCTGTTCAACACCTGCTCGATCCGCGAGAACGCGGACCGGCGCTTCATCACCCACCTCGGCGAGGCCAAGCGCCTGAAGCGCGAACGACCGGAGCGGATCGTGGGCGTCGGCGGCTGCTGGGCCCAATCGGTCAAGGATGAGGTGTTCGAGCGCTTCCCGTTCGTCGACGTGGCGTTCGGGCCCGGCCAGGTGCACAAGCTCGCGGAGTTCCTCACGAGCGACTCCCTCACCGCGCAGGGGTTCTTCGAGTTCGAGGGCTTCACCGGCCATCTGCCGGCGCACCGCGAGCGCCGCTTCCAGGGCTGGGTGCAGATCAGCGTCGGCTGCAACTGCGCGTGCTCCTACTGCATCGTTCCCTCCACCCGCGGGCGCGAGGTCAGCCGTCCGCCTGAGGAGCTGGTTGCCGAGGTGCAGGCGATGGCCGCGGACGGCGTCAAGGAGGTGACGCTGCTCGGGCAGAACGTCAACTCCTACGGGCGCGACCTGCCGCAGCGCCCTGCGCCACCGGAAGCGCCAACGGGCGCCCGCGGCCAGCGCACCGGCTTTGCGGAGCTGCTGCGGCTGCTGGACGAGATCGACGGCATCGAGCGGATCCGCTACACGAGCCCGCATCCGAAGGACATGCGCGAGGACGTGATCCGTGCGCACGCTGAGCTCGCGAGCGTGTGCGAGCACATCCACCTGCCGCTGCAGTCGGGCTCGAGCCGCATCCTGAAGGCGATGCGACGAACGTATGACCGCGCGCGCTACCTCGAGCGCGTGGCGATGATCCGCGAGCACGTGCCCGATGCGGCGCTGACGACCGACATCATCGTGGGCTTCCCCGGCGAGACCGACGCTGACTTCCGCGAAACGCTCGAAGTCGTGGAGGAGGTCGGCTACGACAGCGCGTTCACGTTCGTCTTCTCGCCGCGACGCGGCACCGAGGCGGCCGCGATCACCGACGGGCTGGTGGCGCATCCATTGAAGGTGGAGCGCATGCAGCAGCTGGTGGAGCTCGTCCAGGCCGGCGCACGCGAGCGCGCGCAGCGCTTCGTCGGGCGCACCCTGGAGGTGCTCGTCGAAGGCCCCTCGCGCACCGACCCCGAGCGTCTGCGCGGGCGCACGCGCCACAACAAGGCGGTCAACTTCGGCGGCCTCGCGGCTCCCGGCGAGCTCACCGACGTGGAGATCATGAGCGCCACCAGCCAGACGCTTTCCGGCGAGGAGCGGCTGCCGAACCGGGCGACACTCGCTTTGCGAGCATCCCCGAACCGGCCAGCGCGGGTTGGCGGGTGAGCAGATGAGGATCCGCGCCGCCGTGCTCGAGGAGTTCGCCAAGCCGCTCGTCGTGCAGGAGGTCGAGCTGGCTGAGCCGGGCCCATGCGAGGTGCTCGTGCGGCTGCAGGCGTGCGGCGTGTGCCACACCGACATGTACACCGCCTCGGGAGTCGATCCCTCCGGCTACGCACCGACGGTGCTCGGCCACGAGGGCGCGGGCGTGGTCGAGCGCTGTGGCGAGGACGTCACGCTCGTGCGCGAGGGCGATCACGTGGTCACGCTGTTCTCGCCGCAGTGCGGCGAGTGCGTGCACTGTCTCAGCCCGCTGACCAATCTGTGCCTGGCGATCCGCGAGCAGCAGAACCTCGGCTACCTGCCGGATGGCACCACGCGCCTGTCACGCGGCGGCGAGCCGCTGCGCCATTTCATGGGCACCTCGACGTTCGCCGAGTACACGGTGATGCCGGAGATCGCGCTTGCGCGCATCGATCCCGAGGCGCCGCTGGACCGCGCGTGCCTGTTCGCGTGCGGCCTGTCGACGGGGCTCGGTGCAGCGATCAAGACCGCGGCCGTCAGGGAGGGCTCGACGTGCGTGGTGTTCGGCGCCGGCATGGTCGGGCTGGGCGCAGTCGCCGGCGCTCGCCTGCAGAACGCGCAGCGGATCGTGTGCGTCGATCTGTCGCCCACGCGGCTGGAGCTCGCGCGTGGCCAGGGCGCCACCGACCTGCTGATCGGCGGCCCCGACGCGGTCGCGCAGATCCTCGAGATGACGGGCGGCTTCGGCGCCGACTACACGTTTGAGGCGACCGGCAGCGTGGCTGTCATGCGTCAGGCGCTCGAGGCGGCGCGCATGGGCTGGGGCCTTTGCACGGTGTGCGGCGTCGCCGGTCGCGGCGAGACGCTCGACGTGGTGCCGCGCCTGCTGATCACCGGCAGGCGCGTGTGCGGCTCATCGTTCGGCGGTCTGAAGGGACGCGACGACGTCCCGGCGCTGATCGATCGCTATCTGGCAGGGGAGATCGACGTCGACCCGTTCATCTCACATCGGCTGCGGCTGGGGGAAATCAACCGCGGGTTCGAGCTGATGGAGGCTCAGGACGGCATCCGCAGCGTGATCGAGCTTTGAGGCCACGCACACACGGTTGCGGCCATTGCGCTTGGCCCGGTAGAGCGCGGCGTCCGCCTCGGCAAAGACGGCGGCGTAATCAAAGCGCTCGTCGCGCCCCGACGCTCCGACGCCGAGGCTCATCGTGACCTCCAGCCCTTCGCCAAGCGGATCGGCGGCGATCGCCTCGCGCAGACGCTCGGCCAGCTCGGCGGTCTGCTCGAGGTCTGATCCGGGCACCAGGATCAGGAACTCCTCGCCGCCGAGGCGGTAGGCGAGGTCGAACGCGCGCAGCTGCTTGCGCAGCAGGTAGGCGACTTCCTTGAGCACCATGTCGCCGGTGGCGTGCCCATGCGTGTCGTTGACGCGCTTGAAGCGATCCAGGTCCGCGACGATCACACCCACGGGCTCGCCGGTGACCTGCGACTGCTGGGCGAGCTCGTGCGTACGTGCGCTCAGCGCCTTGCGGTTGAGCATCCCGGTGAGCTGATCGATGACGGCGTCGCTGCGGTGCTGGATGTCTGAGTGCATGAGCGGGGTCGAGAGCACGGCCACGCAGAGGACCAGCGCGAGTGGCGCGATCACGAGCTCCGGGCTCTGCAGCACGGTGTGTGCGCCGATGCCGAAGCCCACGGCAAGAACGAGTGCGCTCGCGATGCTCACGCCGGCGACCACGCCGCGTGTCGAGAAGCGCGAGCTCAGCGTGATCACCGGGATCGCCAGCCAGCACAGCGCCACAACGCGCCCGGCGCCCGCGAGCGACACCGCGCCGGCGATCGTCAGCTCGCTGCCGATCCACGCCGCGAACATCACCAGCTCCGGACGCGCGACCCGCGTCAGGAAGTGATCCGCGGTGGCGAAGAACGCCGCCGAGGGGATCAGGAACAGGAGCGGCCACCAGCCGACCCATGGGGAGACAGACAAGATCGCCAGAGCGAGGATCGCGAGCGCTCGCTGCCGGCACGGGCGCACGCGCTCCTCCATGTCGAGCATGCGCTCCCGGTCGGCGTCGTCACGGCACAGCCACGACGGTCTGCTGGTCTTGGGATCGGGATATGGCGGGCGATCGGAATCCACACCTAGTCGCTCGGCTGGGTCCGCTAGGACGATTACCGCTCCCGAGGGGGGTGGACGGACGTTGACGACCGTAGAAACCCGCAGTTTTGGAGACGCCCCGCTACTCATTCACGCCGCCGCCCATCCTGGAGCCTGAATTGGCGTGGATGGGGCCGCGAACGGCCCCATCCACGCGGGCTTCATCGCCGGCCGAGCCGGCGTACGATCACTGTGCGGTGGCGCCTGCGGGCGGGCCGGCGTAGGCGGAGCCCGAGTTGGAGCTGCCGCTCGAGCTCGAGCCCATGTTCGGACAGGATTTACCACTCGGCGCCGCCGGTTTCTGGGCCGGCGAGGGTGTCGTCGTCGAGGGCGTCGTGGTCGAGGGCGTCGTGGTCGAGGGCGTGCTCGCCGCGCTCGTGCTCTGCGTCGTTGTCGCTGTCGTCGCGGCGCCCGCATTGGCGATGCCGGCGGCCGCGCCTGCAGTCGCCAACGCGCCCGCGACCATGGTCGCGCCGAGCAGTCTGGAGATGGTCATTGGATCGAACCTCCTGGGGTCGATTGGGGGGTGTGTCGACCATCGTGTGCGACGTCGCTAAGCGGCAGCGCAGGTGTGCGTAGGGGTTGTGTAAGGGGTAGTGGCCGCGGTGGCGTTCGACTCAGCGATCTCTTGGAGGTCGCCGTGAAGGGCGCGGCTCGGAGCGCCGGATGCCGAGAAAGTCGTCGCGAAAGCTGCGCGACGATCCCTCCTTCGCATTGAGATCTCTCCATGCGAGGTAGATCTTGGACGTGTAAAGGAGACCGGCCACGATCACGCCGAGCAGCAGGATCACGCCGCCCTTCCAAAGAGCTACGCCAGCCACGAAGATGGCGAGAGCCACCAATACCAGGCGATCGTCTGAACGCATGCCGTGATCATTCCACTGGCCGTCGCGGGTGGTGTGCCGGCGTGGGAGAGCTTGCCGGCCTGCTGATATGCGAACATATGTTCGTGCGCTGGAGCAACCTGACGCTCGACGGCGAAGAGCAGCGGCAGCTGCCGGGCTATCGCGACCCTGCCGCAGTGCGCCGATTCGACGCTCCCGAGGCGCTCGACATGCGCTTCTACGAGGTCCACGCGAAGTCGGTGCTCAACCGCGTGCCCGTACAGTCGCGCATGCCGTTCAGGTGGACGATCAATCCATATCGGGGCTGCAGCCACGCATGCGCCTATTGTGTCGGGCCTGACACGCAGATCCTGATTGCCGACGGGCGGACGAAGCGGATCGCCGATATCGAGGTAGGGGAGTCGATATACGGGACCGTGCGACAGGGTGCCTACCGACGGTTCGCGGTCACGCAAGTCCTCGACAAGTGGTCGAGCATCAAGCCCGGGTATGCGGTGGAACTCGAGGACGGCACCGAGCTGATCGCGAGCGAGGATCACCGTTTTCTGACCCGACGAGGCTGGAAGCACGTCATCGGAGCCCAATGTGGACCACTCCAGCGGCCGCACCTGACCCTGAACAGCCAGTTGCTCGGCCCTGGCGGTTGTGTCGATGCGCCGGTCGTCGATGACGACTACCGACAGGGCTACCTGTGCGGGCTCATCCGTGGTGACGGGCACATCGGCTCCTACCTCTGTAGGCGGCCCGGGCGAACTCCGGGCGTCGCGCACCAATTCCGTCTCGCCCTAACTGACACCGAGGCGCTAGACCGCGCGGAGGATTATCTCACCTGTTTTGGGGTCGTCACAACCGCGTTCACATTCGCGAAGGCCGCTGGCAATCGCAGGGAGATGACGGCAATTCGCACGCAGACAAGGGTGAACGTCGAGCGCATCACGGAGCTGATCCGCTGGCCGATCCTGCCTCGCCTCTCGTGGCTAAAGGGATTCCTCGCCGGCATCTTCGACGCCGAGGGCTCGTGCAGCATGCACGTATTCCGCATCGCCAACAGCGATCCTGAGATCCTCGCGTGGATCAGGGCTGCTCTCGGCCGTTTCGGCTTCGACTACGCCGTGGAGCCGCTGCCACGGGAAAATGGCATGACCAACATTCGCCTCCGCGGCGGACTCTCCGAGCGGATGCGCTTCTTCCTCGGCACCGATCCCGCGATCACGCGGAAGCGCACGATCGAGGGAAGCGCCCTCAAGACCACCGCTGCGCTGGGCGTGACCTCGATCCGCTCGGTGGGCATGACGATGCGCCTCTACGACATCACCACCGGCACGGGCGACTTCATCGCAAACGGCGTCGTGAGCCACAACTGCTTCGCCCGCCCCACCCACAAGTACCTGGATTTCAACTCCGGCCGTGACTTCGAGCGGGAGATCGTGGTTAAGGTCAACGCGCCTGAGGTGCTCCGCGTGGAGCTGGGGAGGCCTTCGTGGAAACGCGAGCACGTGGCGCTGGGGACGAACACCGACCCTTATCAGTGGGTAGAGGGTCGCTACCGCTTGATGGAGGGCATCTGGGAGGCGCTGCGGGATGCCGCCAACCCGTGCTCGGTGCTCACCAAGTCGCCGCTGCTGTTGCGCGACCTGCAACTGATGCTCGAGATCGCGCAGCGCGCGAGCTTCACGGCGTGCCTGTCGATACCGACACTCGACGAGAGGGCCTGGCGGGCGACCGAGCCGCACACGCCGAGCCCCCGCGCGCGCCTGGAGGCGGTCGCCGAGCTCAACCGCGCGGGCATCCCGACGGGCGTGCTGATCGCGCCGCTCATGCCTGGAATCAACGACGCGCCGCATCAGATCGAGCCGCTGCTCGAGCTCGCGACTCAGGCGGGCGCGACCAGCATCGCCGGGTCCGCCCTGCACCTGCGAGGCGAGGTGCGCACCGTGTTCATGGACTGGCTGCGCTCCCAGCGTCCCGACCTCGTGCCTCGCTACGAGGAGCTTTACCGTCGCCGCGCGTATGCGCCGCGTGAGGAACGCGTGCGCCTCGCGCGGTTGGCTCGTCGCGGTGGAGCGCCGGGCGCCTTCTGGCGCAGCAACCCGCGACCGTACGAGGCTGCCGATGCAGACGAGGGGACGGACGCTGGCGGCGCGACGATCTCGATCTCCCGCCAGGAGAGCCTGTTTTGAGAGATCACCGCTTCTCCCGCTGCCCATCCCCGATCTCGCGCGCGATCTCCTCGGACCCCAGCCGCCGCGACACGCGCGTGGCCAACTCCGGCGCGACGCCGGCAAACATGGCGCCGACGCGCAGCGACAGCGGCGCGACATCCGTCTCGCCGCGGTCGTGCTCGATCGCGTCCACGACGGCGCGGGCGACGTCCTCGGGCGTGCGCGTGCCGACACCGCGCGGCAGCTGCGCGCCCGAGTCGGCGAACATGCCGGCGTCGCTGATGAAGCCGGGGAACACCGTGGAGACGCCGACGCCGCTGCCGTGCAGGTCCGCTCGCAGGGCAGAGGAGAATGCGCGCAGCCCGGCCTTGGAGGCGATGTAGATGGAGGCGCCCGGCGAGGGCGCCTTGCCGGCGAGCGAGGACACGAACAGCAGGTGCCCGCGTCGGCGCTCGAGCATCCCCGGCGCAACCATGCGGGCGAGCACGATCGGCGCGCGCAGGTTGACGTCGAGTGCTCGGTCGATCTCCTCGATCGAGAAGGACTCCAGGCGCCCGGACGCAGGCAGCGCGGCGTTGGCGAGCAGGATGTCGATGTCGCCCACGTCGTCGAGCAGGCGCTCGAGCGCGGCGCGGTCGCTGAGGTCGGCGGCGAGCGCGCGCGCCTGCAGCTCGACGGCGAGCGGCTCGAGCACGTCGGTGCGCCGCCCGGTGAGCGTCAGCTGCGCGCCGCGGGCGTGAAGCGCGCGTGCGATCGCGTGGCCGATGCCGCCGCTGGCGCCGGTGAGCAGCACGGAGGAGCCGGCGATCTGCACAAGCTGTGAGCCTATTCGCATGCGAGTCATCGCGCTGTTCGGGCCGACTGGCGTGGGCAAGACCGCCGTGGCGGTCGCCCTTGCGCAGCTGCTGCGCGCCAAAGGCGAGGATCCGGTGGCGGTGTCGGCGGACGCGCTGCAGGTGTACGCGGGCCTTGAGACGCTCACGGGCGTCGCGAGCCCGGCCGAGCAGGCGCTGCTCGAGCACCGCCTGGTTTCGTTCCTGCCCGTCGACGCGACGTTCAGCGTCGGCGAGTACGCGCAGCTCGCGCACGCCGAGATCGATGGCCTGCTCGCGGCGGGTAGACGCCCGATCGTGGTGGGCGGCACCGGCCTGTACCTGCGCGCGGCGCTCACCGAGCTGAGCCTGCGCCCGCCGCCGCCGGAGGGGGTGCGCGAGCACTGGACGGCGGAGCTCGAACGCGAAGGCGCGCCTGCGCTACATGCGCGACTGCACGAGCGCGCGCCATGGGCGGCCGCGAAGATCGAGCCGAACGACCGCCAGCGGCTGGTGCGCGCGCTGGAGCTGGCGGACCTGGGCGAGCTCGAGCCGCCCGAGGGGCCATCGCAGCTGTGGAGCACGGAGCTTCGCCGCCCGACGCTGCTGGCGGGCCTGACGATGGAGCGCGAGATGCTGTACGCGGCGATCGACGCGCGCGTGGAGGCGATGCTGGCGGCGGGCGTGCGCGAGGAGGTCCGCCGCGCGCATGCTGTGGGCGCCTCGCAGACGGCGCGCAAGGCGCTCGGCTTCGATGAGCTGCTGGCGGGCGACGTGGACGGGATGAAGCGGCGCACACGCAACTACGCAAAGCGCCAGCTGACGTGGATGCGCAAGCTCGCGGGCGTACGCGTCATCGACGCGACCGGCCGCGAGCCTCTGGCCATAGCCCGCGAGATCCTAGCCCCGGCACCTGACGACCTAGACTCTCGCGCCTGATGGCGCGGATGCGATTCGAGAAGTGGCAGGCGCTCGGCAACGACTACCTGATCGTCGAGCGCGACGAGCTCCCATTCGAGCTGACGCCCGCGCGCGTGCGCAGGCTGTGCGAGGGCCACTTCGGCGTGTTCGCCGACGGCGTGCTGCTGCTGTCGCCGCCGACCGACGCCGCGCACGTGGCCGACCTGCGCATCTTCAACCCCGACGGCTCTGAAGCGGAGCTGTCGGGCAACGGCGCGCGCGAGGCGATCCTGTACCTGCGCCGGCGCGGCTGGACCGGGCGGGACACGTTCACGATCCACACCGCCGCCGGGAAGATCCGCCCGACGATCACCGGCATCGACACGTGCACGGTCGACATGGGCCGCGCGAGCCTCAGCTCGCGGGACTTCCCCGACGGGCCCGCCGACGGGCGCGGCACGATCGTCGCCGGCGGGCGCGAGTGGAGCTTTCGCCACGTCTCGATCGGCAACCCGCAGTGCGCGATCCACGTCGACTCGCTGGCGGAGCTGGAGGCGCTCGAGCTGCCTGCGATCGGCCCGGCGATCGAAGGCGACGCGCGCTTTCCCAACCGCACGAACGTGTCGTGGTACACCGAGCTCGCCCAGCCCGGGACAGGCGAGGCCGGGCGCATCCGCGCGCGGATCTTCGAGCGCGGTGTGGGGGAGACCCTGTCCTCGGGCACGGGGGCGACGGGCGCGGCGGTCGCGCACGTCCAGCGATCGCTCGCCGCGCGCTCCAATCGCGCTGACGCGCGCGTGAGTGTGGTCCTCGACGGCGGCGAGCTGGAGGTCGAGGTGGGAGGAGATCTGCACATCAACCTGACAGGCTGGGCGCGACCCGTGTTCGAGGGTCGCCTGAGCGAGGACTTCGAAAAGGAGCTGCATGAGACCGAGTAAGAGACTCGAGCGCATACCGCCGTACGCGTTCGCTCAACTGGAGCGCAAGATCGCGGACAAGCGCGCGGCCGGGGTGGATGTGATCAGCCTCGGCATCGGCGATCCCGACCGCCCGACGCCGGCGCTGATCGTGGAGGCGATGCAGGAGGCGGTCAGCGAGCCCGAGACGCACCAGTACCCGACGAACCGCGGTCGCGATGACTTCAGGGGCGCGGTGCGCGACTTCTACGAGCGCCGCTTCGACGTCAAGCTCGACCCCGATAGCGAGATCATGCCGGCGCTGGGCGCGAAGGAGGCGATCTTCAACCTGAACCTCGCGTTCCTGGATCCCGGCGACTACGCGCTGGCGGCGGACCCCGGCTACCCGGTGTACACCGGCGGCCCGTGGCTGGCGGGCGCGGAGCCGGTGCTGATGGCGCTGCAGCCAGAGCACGGCTTCATCCCCGACCTCGGCGCGATCGATGAGGACATCGCGCGCAAGGCCAAGCTGATGTTCCTGAACTACCCGAACAACCCCACGGGGGCGGTCGTGCCGGACGGGTTCTTCGAGCGGGTGGTCGACTTCGCGCGCGCTTACGAGATCCTGGTGGTGCACGACAACGCGTACTCGGAGATCGTGTTCGACGGCTACCACGCGCCGTCGTTCCTGCAGACGCCCGGGGCGAAGGACGTGGGCGTCGAGGTGTTCTCGCTGTCCAAGGGCTACAACATGACCGGCTGGCGCCTCGGCGTGCTGGTCGGAAACGCGCAGGCGCTGGAGACGTACTGGCGGCTGAAGACGAACATCGACTCCGGCGTGTTCGAGGCGGTGCAGCTCGCTGGCATCGCGGCGCTGTCGCCGGACGCGGACGCCGAGGTGGCGTCGATGAACGAGCTGTACCGGCGCAGGCGCGACCTCGTGTGCGAGGCGCTGCGCGCGATCGGCGTGAATGTGACCCCGCCGCACAGCACGATCTACGTATGGGCGCCGGTTCCCGACGGCTTCGACAGCTCGGAGGCCTACTGCGAGCACGTGCTCGAGCGCACCGGCGTGGTGCTCACGCCGGGAGCCGTCTACGGCCCCGCGGGCGAGGGCTGGTTCCGGATCTCGCTGACGACGCCCGACGAGCGCCTGCTCGAGGCCGTGCAGCGTTTGGGGACGCTCGGGGGCTGAGTTTGGGGAGACGCGATCGCGCGAGCTTCGTAGGACCGCAGCTTCACCGGTCATCACACCTGCTGGCGTATCGGTGGTCCTAGACTGGGATGTGGATGAATAGAAGTCGCAACGGCCGTAGCGCCGTCACCGCGAAACCGGTCGAGTGGGCCGGCGATGGCCCACAGCCGGCACAGCGGGCCGCACAGCGCGCGTTCTGCATCGCCGCGTTGCCCGAGGGCGATGACCTGGCGGAGTTGGGCGAGCTGCTGCGCACGGCCGGCGTGGCGGTCGTCGGCGAGATGGTCCAGCGTCGCGAGCAGCCGCACCCGAACACGTACCTGGGCGCCGGCAAGGTGGCCGAGGCGAAGGCGGCGGCCCTGGCGTGCGACGCGAACGTGATCGCCTGCGACGACGAGCTGAGCGCGCGCCAGGAGCGCAACCTGGAGGAGGCGCTGGGCCTGCCGGTGGTGGACCGCACGACGGTGATCCTCGACATCTTCGCCTCGCACGCGAACAGCGCTGAGGGCAAGCTGCAGGTCGAGCTCGCGCAGCTCGAGTACAACCTCGCGCGCATGCGCGGCCTGTGGAGCCACCTCGAGCGCCTCGGCGGCGGCATCGGCACGAGGGGCCCGGGGGAGACGCAGATCGAGACCGATCGACGCTTGGCGCGCAATCGCATCTCGGTGCTGCGCAGCCGCCTGGAGCACGTGAAGGGCACGCGCGCGGTGCAGCGCGCCGAGCGCGAGCGCGCGGCGCTGCCGACGATCGCGCTGGTGGGCTACACGAACGCGGGCAAGTCGACGCTGCTGAACGCGCTCACCGGCTCGGAGGTCGGCGTGCGCGACCGCCTGTTCCACACGCTGGACCCGACGACGCGAACGCTGAAGCTCGGCGGGCGCCCGCACCTGCTGACCGACACGGTCGGCTTCATCAGCAAGCTGCCCCACCAGCTGGTGGACGCGTTCGGCGCGACCCTCGAGGAGACGAGCCGCGCGGAGCTGCTCGCGCACGTGCTCGACGCGTCCGCGCCCGAAGCCCAGCAGGAGATCATGAAGCGCTCGGTGGAGGGCACGCTCGAGGAGATCGGCGCGGGCGATCGCCCGCGGCTGCTGGTGCTCAACAAGATCGACCTGCTCGACGACGACGCGCGCGAGGAACTGCGCTTCCACCACCCCGACGCCGTGCTCGTCAGCGGTGTCACTGGCGAGGGGCTCGACGAGCTGCGCGATCGCCTCGAGCAGGAGCTCGCGCACACGCTGCGCCCGCTTGACCTACTCGTCCCGTACGCGGACGGCGGCAGCCTGGCGGAGCTGCACGAGCTCGCCGGTGATGTCAGCCGCGAGGACACCGCCGAGGGTGTGCGCGTGCACGCGCTGGTGCCGGCACGCCTCGCCGAGCGCTTCGCGCGCTTCGCAGTGGCTTCTTGATTGGTTCGCTGGTGCGGGCGATGGATTTGAGGCGGGCGCAGGTATTTCCGAGACTCCTCTCGTGCGCCGCTATCGCGAGCGTCTGTCCTGCCGGTGTGGCGAGCGCTCGCGTGTCGGCGACTGACGCCGCGGCAACGCACGCCTACCTCGACGCGAGGCTCGCTCTACGGCGTGCGGAGGCGGCTCACGCATCGGCAGAACTCGATGCCGTCGGCGCGCTTGGCGAAACCGCCAAGGCTGAATGCCCAGCCGTGCTGCAGGACGAACCGGAATCGGCGAGCGGGGGCGAAATCTCGATCGAGCTCGCGGATGCCATCTTCGGAGCGGCCGAACGAGTCGAGCACGCCACGGATGAGCGCTATTACAAGATCGTTCGGCGCCTGCGGTGGAGCAACCCCCGGCTGACGAAGCTCCTACACGACCTGGCGCTGGAACAGGCCGAGCAGTCCGATGTTCCAGCTCCGCCCTTGTGCGCCGATTTGATGTTCTGGGTCGGGAGCGGCTACACCGCGACGTCTGCCGCCACAAAGCACTACCTGCAACGCCTAAACGAGATATCAGCCACAACGACAATCGCACCCGAACCGCACGAAAAGCCGTTCGAAGATTTCCTCCAACCTGAACGCCTAATCGCGCATCGGCTCTCCAGATACGAGGACAACGCTGACCGGCTGCTTGCGAAGCGGGTGTTCCCGTCAAAGGAAGCATCTTCCACCAGTCCCGCGGAAGCGCCGTTCGTCGAAGCGGTAGGAAGGGTCTACGAAGTGCTTGGCACGAAGAAACGGCCATAGCCGACAGCTCGACCCGCACGCCGTCTATGCGGCCAGCTCGCGGTAGCCGTAGCCGCACGTTGGAGCCTGATCGCCTCTGCCCGGTCGGTTTTACTTGCGTCCAGCGCGGGCTTCACGCCTGCGCACTTTCGCACCCAGAAGCGGGGAGACAGGCACGGCCATGACAACGAGCGCAACGATCAGCAGCGCGATCCCGACGGCGCGGGCATGGTCGAACAGGAGCAGGGCAACCGCGATGACGACAAGGACACCCGGTCCAAGTGCGAGGGTCCAGCCCAGGATGCGATCTCCCCTCGTGAGCCGCTTGCGGCGCACCTCTCGAAGCCGCCGCATGTTGCGCGGGACGTTCCTGATGTTCTCGAGGCGCCCCACGGGTGGAATGTAGTCCTTGTCGCTCGGCCATTGAGCAGCAGCGCGGGCGCGCGACGGCCAGGGCGCCCGGCGGCCATCAAGGCCCCGACAGGCTGTGGTGCTGGTTTCAGTCCCGTGAGCGCCAAGTCGCGCTTAATGGGCTTCGATGTTCGTCGTGATCCGTTGGGCTGCCGGGAGCACAAAGAGCTGCTCCTCTTCCCGTCGGTGGCGCCGTTTGTACCAGCTCTCGACGAGCCCGGCCGGCGCCGCGGTCACCGCTCCCGCAAGCGCTCCCGTTGCGAGCGAGTGGTGGCTTGGGAGCGTCAACCCCACGATCCCGGCGACGAAGCCGACTGCGAAGGTCACCGATCTCGGCGCGTACATGCGCCGATCGTGATGCACGAATCGCAGCCACCAAGGGATCGGCTCCTCTGCAAACGGGTCGGACATCGCGCGACTGGAAAGGCTAGCCGTCGTGAGCTGGAACACGCAACACCCGCGGCAACAATCCGCAGCGAGGGCGAGCCTTCCGCTTCGCTGGGGAAGTGGGTGCACCCGACCTTCGCCGGCAGATGCCTGCTCCGGACGTTTTCCGAGCGCGCCGACTGAGGATCGGCACACGCCCGCTCACGCGGCGCGAAGCGGAAGCGGTCGCTTTGCCGCACCTCCGACCTGGTTCTCGTCCGTTGCGCTAGCAGCCGATGCCGCTGCCGAGAGTGCTGCTTCTTGCGCGCGAGCGACACTCTGCGCTCGCTTCCTGGCGGCTAGGTAGGCCTGCGGGGTTGTCGCGATCCCCGGTTGACCGTCCTCGGCCAACGCGTCTTCCACTCACGCCAGTCGGAACGCGCTGCCGGATCGGCGGAGGCGACTTCGCCCGGCGGTGCAGCTGTGCGCAAGATGCGGTCTTTAACGGATCTGTGACGCCACGAGGGCGATCAACGTATAGGTGGACAATGAAGCTTCCGAGCGCGTTCCCTGGCGTTGTGCTTTGTGCCGCTGTCCTCGCGGGCTGCGGCTCGAGCGCTCCGCCGGGGGAGGGTCCCAACGGTTGTGTGAGGTCTCCTACGAGATTTTCGCCCGGCATCGCGCCGGAGAGTGGCGCCACGCTCACAGTCAAGGTGGGCGCGTTCGTCTACGTGGAGTTGGTCGTGGCTGAGAAGTACCTCTCCTGGCCCGCGGGCACGAAGCCGCTCCCGCGCGGCTTCCCTTGGGCTGCCGCTCGCTCGTCGGACCCCAAGGTGCTGCGGCGCGTGATGCTCTGCCCGAGCAGCAAGGCAGTCTCCACGCTCCCCGTCGTGGTGTACGCCTTCCGCGCGCTAAATCCTGGTACGACCATCCTCACAGCTGCCATCGCGCAAGCTTGGAAGCGCGTCAAGCCGGCACGACGTCGCGGCTTGCGCCCCTATCGCGCGACCGTGGTCGTGGCGAGCTGAAGCGCTCTGCCAGCGCCAAGTCCGCTCTACAGCGGCCCACACCGCAACCGACGAGGAGCGCTCGTCCCGACCCGGGCCTGCGGGACGTCTGCTTTGACGTAGCCGTGGTCGAAAGGGGGAGTCTGGGCCGCGCCGGACGAGACGCTTGGCCCTCCCAAGGCGGGCGTCTCGCTGGCTACGCGGGGCGCGCGTCCTTTCCGCGCGAAGCGGGGGCGTCACTCTCGGGCGGTCACACCCTCGTTCGGATAATGGAGGACGGCTGGACTCAGGATGGACGCGGCACGAGGTTTAGGAGCACGATGGCACGAACGCGGAAGCTTGTCGTCAGTAGAGGTCGCCCAAGTGCGAGGGCTGGTGATCTCGGCTGCTCATCGTGCCAGCTTGTTCGAGGGGTCTCCGCTCGCGCGGGGAGCGGTGGCGACAAAGCTGCACGTCCATGAGCTGACGCCGGAGTTAGCGCACTTGCGGCCCGGTACGCGAGCGGTAGTTCACCGGCGCTAGCCGGAGCCAAAGGAGCCGTGCTGGAATCGTGCTGCTGCTTCCGTACGCAAGCGAGCGTCTCGATCAGGGATGAGTGCGCCCCTCCCTTGGACGAGCACGAGCACGGACGAGCGTCGCCGCCGAGACCGCCGCATTGCGCCCAGCAAGCAGTCGTCTCGTGGTCGTTGGCCGGTGCGCTCGGGCCTCGTCCAACGCGGTCGTCTCCCGCGGCCCTCGCGACGGCAGCAGCTTCGTCCCGGCTCAGCCGGGGTCGTGCCCGACGGGCTCGTCGCTCTCGGCCGCCGCCGGGGGCTGCGGCTCCTCTGCCAGCACGTCGCGCACCCGGCGGTACTCATGCTCGTCGATATCGCCGGCTGCGTAGCGGTGCGCGATCGCCTCGTGCGGCGTCCGCTGGGTGGGTTCGGGCGGCCGTTCGGCCACAGGCAGGTGCCTGCCCTCCAGCGCCCAGACGGCGAGCGCCACGATCAGCGCGACCAGCAGCACGACGACGGCGATCGAGACGACCCAGCCCAGCGTGGTCATGCGTTCGGGGTAATTCATGGCTGCAGGCTACACGCCGGGGCACCGACGCCATCCGGTGAGGTGACGATGGTCAAGCTGCTCACCCCAGCGCGCGTCCTTCGAGCTAAGCTCCGCATTGTGGGTGCAAAACATGATCCACACGAAGGCTCCGCGTCCCCTGCCGCGTAGATCGAGCGTACGAGGTCCAGGTTCGCCGACGGCCTTTACGGCAAAAGATCGATGGCTCAGCCCAGGGTCGCGAGTGACTCGCCCGCTTCCGTGGAGGAGCACAAGCCGTCGGCGCGGCCTCCGACGCTAGTGGTATGGACGATGTCCGAGTACGCCGAGTGAGGATCGGCGCACGCCCGCTCGCGCGGGGCGAAGCGGAAGCGCATTACAGTGCGGCCGATGGCGGACGATCGTGAGACGGAGGTTTGGCGGAACAAGAACGGTCGCGGGTGGCGCATTGGAAGCGACGCTGAGGTCGCGTGGATCCGGGGAAAGACGGTGCCAGGGCTCACGATTATGTCTGCGATCCCGCCGGTTTTCGAGGTCTACGCCACCCTGGAGCTGCCCGGCACCGGTGACCACGACGCAGAGTCGTTGCTCGAGGACCCGGATCGTCACGACGCCGGCGTGCTCGCGGTGCTCAGCGAGCACGCCGCGGCGCAGCCGTGGTGGCTCGGCTATTTCGACACGGGCGGTGCGGACATCGTCTTCGACAACGTGCAGAAGGTGAAGCTGTACTCCGACTGGTGGTATGTACTGGTCGAGGCGGGCCCTGAGCAGGCGGGTGTGTGGCGCGAGCGTGAGTGGAAGGGTGTCCTGCCGGACCTGATGTTCCCGGCCGATCGCTCGTGGCTCGTCTCGACCTTGTGGGACGACGATTGGACGTGCATCGGCGGGTCGCACGGGCTGGTGGACGCCTTCCTGGCCCATCCCGATCTGCGACACCGGGCTCGCGAGGTCGATCTATCGCTCGCTGATGCGACTCCGCCCGGGCACATCGCGATGTGATCGACGACGAGGAACAGCCAGCCCGACGCTCGCCTGGCAGCGCTCAGCGCTCGTCCCCGCTCCCCGACAGCACCCCGCGCCGCTGCCTTGAGAGCAGCTTGTCAAGGTTGGCCTGTGCGATCTCGTCGAGCTCGAGCCCGAGCTCGCTGGCGAGCTGCGCGACGTACCAGAGCACGTCGCCGAGCTCCTTGGCCATCTTCGCGCGGCGCTCGCCGCTGACCTCGCCGCCGTCGTCGCGGATCGCCTTCTTGGCATGCTCGGCGACCTCGCCCGCCTCGCCGGCGAGGCCAAGCGCGGGGTAGGCGAGCCACGCCTCGCGCGGGTACTCGGCGGTGCGCCGCGAGAGGCGCTGGTACTCGGAGAGCTCCACAGGGCGATCGTATGCTGCGCGGTCGCCCGCAGGTAAGGCGTGATCGCCGAGTTTGCGAGCGATCCCGGCGCTCGCGGCCTCAGAGCCTCGTTTAAACGCCGGCGGCGTGGCGCGCGCTCAGGTGGGTCTGGCGCTCGATCGCGTCCTCTAGCGGCGCGAGCTCTCCTGGGTCGATGCCGAGCGCGCGGGCGATCAGCCAGTCGGCGAACCACACGTTCTTGGGCAGCAGCGGCCCGTGCAGGTACGTGCCAATCGTGTTCGCGGTGCGCGCGCCCTCCATGCCGCTGCGCCCGTCGTTGCCGTAACCCTTGAGCACGCGCCCCAGCGGCTGCTGCCCGGCGCCCAGGCGCGTGCGCCCGCCGTGGTTCTCGAAGCCGGCGAGCACGCGCGCGTCACCGTCGTCGAGCGCGACCTCGATCGCGACGTTGCCGATCAGGCGCGGGCCGTCCTCGCGGACGGTGCGCACGTCGAGCAGCCCGACGCCGGGGATCTCCTCCTGGCCGAGCGTGTATGAGTGCCCGAGCAGCTGGTAGCCGCCGCACACGCCGAGCACGAGCGCGCCGCGCGCCGCCGCGGCGCGCAGGCCGTCGCGCTTGGTCTCGATCAGGTCCTGCGCGCACAGGCGCTGGTCGCGGTCCTGGCCGCCGCCGATGTAGAACAGGTCGTGGGCGTCGGCGTCGAGCTGCTCGCCGAGGCCGCTGGCGGCCAGCTGGAAGCCGATCCCGCGCCAGCTGCAGCGCCGCTCGAGCACGATCAGGTTGCCGCGGTCGGCGTAGATGTTCATCAGGTCCGGGTACAGCGCGCACACGCGCAGCGCCCGCGCGCGGCTGTGCGGGTCGCCCGCGGCCGTGGGCTCAAGCACGGAACATCACCGCGACGCTGCCCGTGTGCTCCTCGGTGGCGGGGATCGCGCGCGTGCCGGCGGCGCCGAGCCCCACTTCACGCCCCTCGCGCTGCAGCTGCGCGACGCTGATGCGGTCGAGCTCGACGACGTCGTACTCGAGATGTGGTCGCGCCGAGCCGAGCGCCGGCGCGAGCACGCTGCGCTCGCGCTCGATGCGCATGCGCTCGCGGCCGACGTGTACGCGTGTCGCGCGGCTCACGTAGGTGACGCCGTCGACGCGCACGGTCTCCGGCGAGGGTCCGGCGTCGCCGGCGTCGCAGTCAAACGCGTCGACGTCGATGACGATCGCGCACGCGAGCAGCCCGCCGGGCGCGAGGTGCGCGCGGGCGCTGCGCAGGAACTTGGCGCGGCCGGCGACGCCGCCGAGCAGTTGCAGGGTCTGCATCGGCGCGAGGCACAGAGCGAAGTCGCGGCTGGACAGCTCGAACGTGCGCGCATCGGCGCAGACCGTCTCGACGTCGAGCTCCCCGGCGCGCTCGTGCAGCGCCGCCAGCAGCTCGGCGTCGAGGTCGAGCGCGGTCACGCGGTGCCCTGCGCGCGCGAGATCGAGCGCCACACGGCCGCTGCCGGCGCCGATGTCGAGCACCGTGTCAGCTGGGCCGGAGATCTCACGCCACAGGGCCAGGTCGGCGCTGTAGAAGCCGCACTCGAGGTCGTGCCAGATGACCGCGTCGGCGGCGCTCAAGACCACGCGCTGCTCGCCTCCCCGCGGGCCACGAGCAGCTCACGCAGCGCGAGCATCGCCGTGTAGGTGGGCAGCGCGAACAGCGGCGCGCCGTCCTCGCCGTTGGCGGCGGCGACGTCGAGCGCGTCGGCGAGGTCCTCGCGCACGTCGATCCTGGCGGGGTCGATCCCGGCGTACTTCAGCCGCGCCGCCAGGTCTGCCGCGCGCGTGCCGCTGCACGTCGCGTGCCGCACGCGCCCCGTCAGCAGCTCGAAGTCCGCGTCCCAGATCCATGACACGTCGCGCCCGTCGGCGATGTGGTCGTTGAGCACTCCCAGCAGGTCGTGCTCGCCGGGCTCGAGCGCGAGCGTGCGCAGCACCTCGTTGGTGCCGGCGGGGTTCTTGACGAGCAGGATGCGCAGCTCGCGCGGAGCGGACGCGGGAACGGACACGGTGACGGTCTCGGCGCGCCCGAACGCGGCCCTGGTGCCGGCGAGGCCGGCGACGATCGTCTCCAGCGGGATCTCCAGGGCGCACGCGAGGGCGGCGGCGGCGAGCGCGTTGTAGACGTTGTACAGGCCGGGCAGCGCGAGCTCGACCTGCGCGCGCCCGGCGGGCGTGTTGAGCGTGAAGCGCGCCGCGCGGACGCCTTCCAGGCGCACGTCGGTGGCGGTGACGGCGGGTGCCGGCCGTGACTGGCCGCAGCTCGGGCAGTGGTAGTGGCCGAGGTGGCCGAGGTAGATCGCGTCGAACACATACGGAGCGCCACAGCGACGGCAGTGCTTGGCGTCCGCGGCGTGCGCCATTCCGGGCAGTGCCAGCGAGTCGTCGTCGAGGCCGAAGTACAGGATTTCCGCCCGCCCACCCTCGCGGCCGAGATCGGCGAGCAGCGGGTCGTCGGCGTTCAGCACGAGCTTGGGAGAGCCTGCGCGCAGCACCTGCTGCCAGCGTTCGGCGATCGTGTCGAGCTCGCCGTAACGGTCGAGCTGGTCGCGGAACAGGTTGCCGAGCAGGATCGCGCGCGGGTGCAGCTGCGAGGCGAGCTGCGCCAGCCACAGCTCGTCCACCTCGAACAGGCCGAGCTCGCCGGCGATTGCGCCGTGCGGTCGCGCGGCGGCGAGCAGCGTCGTGGCGATGCCGCCGGCCATGTTCGCGCCCGCCTGGTTGTGCACGAGCGAGATCCCGGCGCGCTCGAGGATGGCGGCTGCCATCGCGGCGGTGGTGGTCTTGCCGTTGGTCGCCGAGATGAGCACGCTGCCGCGCGGCAGGCGTGCGCCGAGCTCGCCGATCGCGTCGGGTGCGAGGCGCATCAGCAGCTTGCCCGGGGCGCTCGTGCCGCCGCCGCCGCGCAGGCGCGAGATCGCTCCGACGCCGCGGGCGAGCGCGAGCTTTGTGGCGAGCGTGTCGGCCATCAGCTCGCCGAGAAGGCTGGACCGGGCTCAGCCGGGGTGAGCATCGTGACGGCGCCCTGCAGCGCGCGGACGCGAACCGGCAGCTCGCCGATCGGGTCGCCGTCTGCGTACATCGTGAACGGGCGGTCGGCGCTGAACGAGACCTCACGCGCGCGAAACACGTGCACGCCGGGCTCGTGCACGTGCGTTCCCTTGAACACCTTGGGCAGGATCCTGGTCAGGAACCTGAGCTTGCCGACGTTCTCGACGACCATCACCTCGAGCAGGCCGTCGTCGAGCAGCGCGTCCGGCGCCGCGCGCATGCCGCCGCCATAGGTCTTGGAGTTGGCGGCGCCGACCGAGAAGGCGGTGAAGCTGCGGCGCGCGCCCGGAGGGTCGAGCTCGATCTCGAAGCGCGCGGGTCGCCACGCGGCGAGTGCGCGCAGCGCGCCGTAGAGGTATACGAGGCCTCCGAGCCAGGCGGGGGCTTCGTTGGCGATGCGGTTGGCGTCGCTGTCGAAGCCCGCCGAAGCGATGCCCACGAACGCCTGCCCGCCAGTTGCGGAGTCGTGCTGCTCAACGATCCCGAGGTCGACCGGCTGGGTGTGCCCGGCGGCGATGATCGCGACCGCCGCGGTGGTGTCGTCGGGGATCCCCAGCACGCGCGCGAGGTCGTTGCCGCGCCCGCCCGGGACCACGCCGAGCACCGATCCGGGCAGCAGCCTGAGGGCGTCGGCGAGCGCGCCGATCAGGCCGTCGCCGCTGAGCGCCACGATCGTCTCGCCGGCGTTTGCGGCCTCGACGGCGAGCTCGCGGGCGTGATCCAGGTCGCGTGTGTCGGCACGGCGCACCGTCAGGCCCTGCGCGCGCAGCGCCCGCTCGACCTCTGGTGCGAGGCGCCCGGCCTTGCCGCCACCGGCGGCGGGGTTCACGACTAGGCAGATAGGTGCAGACACGCAGCCAAGCCTATTGTGCTGCGGCTCGCGCGAGCGGGGGCGAGCTCAGCCGGAGGAGCTTGCGCGCGCGCGGTCGCGCCGGCGCCGTCCGATCGCGGTGGCGACCCCGAGCACCGCGATCACGAGGAACAGCCCGAGCAGCACCGACGGCGCTACCCCGAGCCCGCCGAAGGGCAGCGAGATCAGCTCGACGATGCCGGCGCCGATCGCCAGCAGCACGAGAATCAGCAGGATGATCAGCAGCACGCCGCGCGTGCGCGCGAGGATGCCGGCGGAGGAGGGGGGGACGAGCAGCCCCATCGCGCGCAGCGCGAACAGCTGGCGCCCGCTGGGAGGAGCCTGACCGAGACGCTCGACCGCGCTCTTGAGGTCGCCCGCGCGACGTTCGGCAAGCGCGAGCGACGCGTCTGCCATGCGCCTGATCTGCATCCGCTCCTGCGGGCGTGCGGCGGCGATCGCGCGCTGGAAGTAGCTGCGGGCGGCGTCGGCGTCAAAGCGCTCGGAGGCGCGCGCACCGAGAATCGACAGCGCGGCGGCCTTGTATTTGGTCTCGGCCTCGAGCTCCTCGTCAGAACGCTGCTCCAGCGCCTGGATAGCCTCGAGGCCACCACGCTGTTCGACGCGGACCTGGCGTTGTTTGGGAGCCATGGGCCGCCATTCTACGGTGTGGCGAGCTCCCGGCGCCGGCGGTGCCGTCGGCGAACGTTTGCGCTCGGCGCGCGGCCTTCCAGCCGGTATGCTCGCGACGTGCCGAGCCATCTGCATCCGACGTCGCTGAGTCTGCGCGCGCGCGTGTGCGCGCTGTGTCTGACCGCGCTGCTGGCGCTCGCTGGCGCCGGCGCGCCCCCGGCGCTTGCGGCGGCGGGCCTCGGTACGGGCGGCGCGTTGAGCGAATTGACGGGTGGCAACTCGGAAACGGAAACGACGGAAACGACTGCGACGTCGGCCAGCACGACGTCCTCGGAACCGCACAACTCCGACACCGTGCTGCTGCTCGGCCTCGGCGCCGCGGCCGCGCTGCTGATCGGGATCGTGTTCCTGATCATGCGCGATGTGCGCAGCGTGGTGCCGGCGACCGACGGCGATCTGCTCGAAGGCAGCACGGCGCGCCACTCCGAGGCGGCGCTGCGCAGGCGCCGTGCGAAAGCGAAGGCCGCGCGCAAACAGCGCAAGCGAACCCGTTAGACGCAGAGGTGAGCGCTAGGCGCGGGCGAGCGCCGAGCGCGGGGCGCCGGGCTCAGCGGGAGACGCGCAGCGGCCGCGTGCGGCGCGCGCGGGTGCGCACGCGCCGCGGCGACGCCGGTGACGGGGAGCCGTGCGGACCGCGACGTGGCTTGCGCGGGCGCGGGCCACGCGGGTGCGGCGCGCGCGGATGGGGATCCAGGGGGCTGGCGGGCAGCGCCTTGGAGCCACCGTCCTCTTCGGAGGAGTCAGGGATGTCGGTGGTGTTCTGAGACTCGTCGTAGCGATACGGGATCCACAGCATCAGTCCGGCCAGCGGGATCTTGACGAGCGCGGCGAAGAACAGGATCCAGAGCCACAACGGCATCTCCTGCGCGATGGTACTACTGCCGTGTGCAATCGCCAAGAGCCCTCGGTCTGAGCGCGCTGGCCGAGGAGGTCGGCGGCTGCCGGCGCTGCCCGCGGTTGGTCGCCTGGCGCGAGCAGGTGGCCCGCGAGCGGCGCGCGGCGTTCGCGCAAGAGGACTACTGGGGACGCCCCGTCCCAGGGTTCGGCGACCCGGCGGCGCGCGTGCTGCTGCTTGGTCTCGCGCCGGCCGCGCATGGCGCGAACCGCACGGGGCGCATGTTCACCGGCGACCGCTCCGGGGACTTCCTGTTCGCGGCGTTGTGGCGCACGGGCTTCGCCAGCCAGCCGAGCTCGCGCGAGCGCGACGACGGCCTGGCGCTCAGCGGCGCGTGGATCACCGCGGCCGTACGCTGCGCGCCGCCGGCGAACCGCCCGACCCCGCTCGAGCGCGATCGCTGCCTGCCGTGGAGCGTGGCGGAGCTGAGGCTGCTCGCTGAGGTGCGCGTGGTGGTGTGTCTGGGCGCGTTCGCGTGGGACGCGGCGCTGCGCCTGACGGCGGCCGTCTCCGAGCCGCCGAGCGCGCCGCCGCGACCGCGGCCGCGTTTCGGCCACGGCGCCGAGCTGGCGCGCGAGCGCTACTCGCTGATCGGCTGCTACCACCCGAGCCAGCAGAACACGTTCACGGGCAAGCTGACGGAGCCGATGATCGACGCGGTGCTCGAACGCGCGCGCGAGCTGGCTGGCAGCTCGCGCTAGCGTCCGTGCGCGAACTGAGCGCGGCGCGCACTAACCTGGTGCGCGTGCCCTACACAACCGCCGACGCCAGGCAGCAGCTGCTCGACACGATCGCCGAGGCCGTGGAGAAGCTCGGCGCGGCGCTGTCGTCGCTGAGCGAAGCGTATGAGCGGCTGGACGAGCACAACGCGGACGCCGTCGAGGAGGCGCTGTTTCGGCCTGTGCAGATGGCCTACGGCCGCGCACGGCGCGCGCACTCCGCGTTCGCCGAGCGCCACGGCCTGCCGGCGCGCACGTTCGAGGCGGCCACGGCGGGCGCTCCGGCGCGCGGGGCGAGGGGCTTTCTGGACAGCGCTGTGGCGGCGATCGGCGACGCCGATCGCCTGCTGGCGACGCTGCAGGACTCGATGCTGCCGGTCGAGGTCGGCGACCAGGAGCTGCGCGCGGACCTCGAGCAGGTTCGCTCGCTGCTTGGTGGCTTGAGCACGCGCGTGCACGAGCTCGAGCGCACGCTCGGGCGTTAGCTGCCCGACGGCCTATTCGACGGGCGCGCCGTTGGCGGTGAGTGTGACCTCGATGTTGCCGCGCGTGGCGTTCGAGTAGGGGCATACCTGGTGTGCTGCGCGCACGAGGTCGACGGCCGCGGCCGCGTCTGTGACCGACGGCAGCGTGACGTCGAGGCCGACGGACAGCAGGAATCCACCTTTGCCGTCGGGTGAGAGCGAGACCTCGGAGTCGATCGCGGCGTCGCCGGCGTCGACCTTGGCGCGGCGCGCGACGACGCCGAGCGCGCCCTCGAAGCAGGCGGCGTAGCCGACGGCGAACAGTTGCTCGGGGTTGGTGCCGCCGCCCGGGCCGCCCATCTCGGTGGGGATGCGCAGATCGACGCAGAGCGCGTCGTCGCTTGAGTGGCCGTGTCCCTCGGTGCGCCCGCCGGTCACGTGCGCCTTGGCCGTGTAGAGCTTGTCCGCCATCACATCCCTCCCGCTCGCTGATCCAGGTCGGCCAAGATGCTAGAAGGTCGGGATTGGGAGCCGCGCCTGTCACAGAATTCGGCCCGGTGCGCCTATATGGACAGTGATGTCGATCGACGTGAGCGGATGAGCCTCGATGCGGATGCGATCGCACGTCTGTACGCGGCGCACGCCGAGGCGATGCTGAGGTTCTTCGTGAGGCGCACGTATCAGCCGGAGGCGTCGCTGGATCTGGTGGCGGAGACGTTCGCGTGCGCGTTTCGCGATCGCGATCGCTTCCGCGGCGCGGGCGAGCGCGAGGAGGCGGCGTGGCTGTACGCGATCGCGCGCAACCGCCTGATCGACTTCACCCGGCGCGGCAGCGTCGAGCGGGCCGCGCTCGACCGGCTCGGATTTCGTCGCCGGACGCTTACAGACGACGAATATGAACGCGCGGAGCAGCTGGCGGATCTGGAGGAGGCGCGTCAGCGGCTGGCCGCTGGGTTGGATGGCCTCGGCGACGAGCAGCGCCTGGCGCTGCGGCTGCGGGTGATCGAGGAGCGCAGCTACGCGGAGGTCGCGAAGGCGTTGGCTGTCAGCGAGCAGACGGCGCGAGCGCGCGTCAGCCGGGCGCTGCGCGCGATGCGCGAGTCGGCGGCGCTGAGCGTCGCGGTGGAGGGCGACGAGCATGCCTGAGCGCGCCCGGCCACAGGCCGATCTGCCGCTGCTGTGGGAGATGGGGGATGACCTTCACCGGCTGTTCCTCGCGCAGGAGCGCCGGCGGACAGCGGCGGGGCTGCGCACACCGCGGTGGCTGCGCACACTTTCGCGGCTCCGCACACCTCCGCGGCTCCGCACACGCCAGGGGTTCGCCGCTCTCAACGTGCGCCTGGCCGTGGCGCTGGCCGTGCTGCTTGCGGTCGCGGCGGCGGTGGCGCTCGCTGACGGGCTGCTTTCGGGAGCGCCGGTGTCGCCGCCGTTTGCGCCGCAGTCGACGAAGGGCGACGGCGCGCCGGTCGGGGCGAGCGCGACGCTGCTGGCGCTGTCGGTGGCGGATCCTGCGGGCGGGCTGCCGTGGGGGCTGCGGCTGGTGAGCACGACGCGCGGCGCCGGCTGCCTGCAGTACGGGCGCCTGTATGACGGCCAGCTCGGGGTGCTCGGCGAGGACGGGGCGTTCGGCGATGACCACCGCTTCCATCCGCTCTCGCCGCAGGACGCGGTCACCGGCTTTGAAGGCTGCGGCGCGCTCGACGCGGACGGCCGCCTGTTCGAGGCGGTGCAGAGCCAGGAGGTGCCCGCGAGCGCATATCCGCAGGCGTGCATGCCGCACGTGGACTACGAACGCGGCGCGCGCGACCCGGGCGACCCGGGCGACCCGGGCGACCGGGGCGACCAGGGTATACCTTTCTGCCCGGCCGGGGACGAGCGCGCGCTGTTCTACGGCGCCCTGGGCCCGGACGTGAAGAGCATCACGTACTCGCTGGCCACCGACAGCGAAACCGTCAAAGCGCCGGGGCGCGGGCGCGAGCTGACGACCAGCAGGACCGTGTACGCGCTGGGCGGCGCGACGGTGACGGTCCCGACGGTGGGGCCGCAGGGCGCGTATCTGATCGTCGCCGAGCACCTGCCGGGGGCGGCGTCCGGCATCACCGGTCCGGACGCACCCGACAGCTCGGCCACGCTCCCGTCCGGTCAGTACCAGCCGATCCGCGCGATCACCTACAGCGATGGGACCGTGTGCCACATCGGCGCGACGCTCGATCGCAACAACCGCGGGCAGCCGTGCGCGCCGATCGGGATGGTGGCGCTTCCCAGGCCGACACCGGCCGAGGTGCGCGCGCCGCTGAGTGCGCTGATCCTCTTCGACCATCCGGATCCGCCGCTGCAGCCCGAAGACGTCGTGCAGGTGAGCTTCGTCGCCCGTGCTCCGATCACGAGCACCGCCAGCTACTACGCGATCGCGATGCGAGACCCGTGTCGCGGCGCGAGCAGCGGCGCCACGATCGACGAAGACGTCGCCCCGGGCCGGCGCCTGACGTTCACCCTGGGGATGAGCGTCGGGCCGCCCGGCTCAAAGCCGTGCCGGGGCATGTACACGGGCGAGGTCTACTACGGCAACAAGTCCACGCATCTGCCGTTCCTGGGCAGCGGCCTGGTCGTCGGGCGCTTCTCGGTGCGCCTGCCGTAGCGCATTGGCCGCAGCTCGCAGCTAGTCGGCGAGCCGCATTCACATAAATTTGACGCGTCCGAGGGTTGACTTCTGCGACCGGGCTGTGGGACTCTGGCCACGCGGGGACGAGGCGTATCTTTGACGACGAGGAGAGGGGTCAGGGCATGCAACGAGCACGATGGCTGTTGCGGCGAGGTGTCGGCAAGGGCGGCATCGCGATTCGCGTTCGGCTGATGCTGGTAGGTGCGGGCACGGCGGCGGCGATGCTGGCCGCTCTGATGCTGGCGACGGGCGCGGCGGCACGGACGAGCAGCGGGCTCGGGTGGGGGACGAACGCCCACGGGCAGTTGGGGCAGGGATGGGTTGGGGACGAGGCAACCGAACCGGTCGGGCTCGTTGACGTCAGCTCGGGCATCAAGCAGCTCGCCGGCGCTGGCGCGCTGCTCACGAGTGGCGAATTCGTATCGTGGGGGAGTACAGGTCAGCTGCAGCATGTTGAAACGAATGTCGAAACGAAATCGGGCGAAAAATGGGCATCCCCCGTAGAGCAGGTCGCAGGCAATGACGGTCACAGGATATATCTGCTTGAAAACGGGAGAGTCGAGACAAACGGCTCCAACACCTTTGGTGAGCTTGGCAACGGGACCGAGGGAACGGAAAAAGAAAACTGCGAAGAAGGAGGACTAGGAGAACCAGGAAAAATAACGGTCTGCGCGTCGGCAGCGCCCGTCCCCGTTGAAACTGGCTACAGCCTGTCGGCCGAAGGACAGGCGACTTCGGTCGGCGCCCTGAACAACGTGTCCTACGTGTTCTCAGACGGTGCCAACGACGGGGTCATCAAAGAAGGCAAAGTGTTCACGTGGGGTGAAAACCGCGAGGAGCAGGTTTGCGACGGGCACGAAAAATACGAACGAGAACTGGAAGGCGGAACGATCGAAAAAGTAGAACGCGGGGAAGCCGCCGACGTGCCGATCGAAGTACCCGGTGTCAGCGAAGCTGCCAGTGCTGCATTTGGCGCAGGAACGACCCAGGGTGGACATCTGCTCATCCTGCTCAAAGATCACAAGGTGTTGGGATGTGGTGGCGATGAGGACGCCCAGCTTTGCCTTGGCCATGACACGGCCACCAAAACTCGTACCCTGGAACCCACAGAACTCCCTCTATTGGGCTCGGAAGTCAGTCAGGTCGAGGGCTCGTTCGAGGATAGTTTTGCTATCACGTCTAAAGGCGAACTGTTGGGTTGTGGGGCTGACACGGAAGGCCAGTTGGGAATCAAAGCCACTGAAGATTGCTTCAAACGTGACTACCTATGTATTGAATCCCCAACGAAAATCCTGGCCGACGTAACCCAGATATCGTCTCAGTTCAACTACAGCGCAGCGATCGCCGAAGGCAAGGTCTACACATTTGGCATCAACGCCGGCGGCCGGCTCGGCAACGGCTTGACTGGCGACTCCGATGGAATATGCAAAGACAAGAAAACCGAAAAAGAAGAAAAAGAATGCGAAGAAATAGAGAACACAGAAAACAACCTCGAACCCAAGGAAGTCAAAGGCGCCAGTGACGTCACCGAAGTGCAAGCGCTGGAAGACGCGGTGCTTGGTACGACCTCGGGAACGCCTCCGTCGCCCATTCCGGGGAGGCTCGCTTTGAGTCCAGGGACGGTTTCGGGTACGTCTGCGCTGATCGTTGAATGGGAATGGCCGCATGAACACGAAGGACAGTGGCTCGTCTCATATAGGAGGGCGGGCACAGAAGAAGCGTTCACTAAAACGAATTTCAGTTGTGAAAGCGAACGCCATCCGCCTTGCCGTGACACGATTGCGTCCCTTGCGCCGGAAACCGAATATGAAGTCGCGCTTTCGGAACGCCACGCCGGCACACCGTCGTTCACCCGCCGGCGGATACTGGGCACGAGCGGCCCGGCGTAGTCGCGCGCGTGTTGCCGGGGAGCTGGTGCAAGCCAGCTCCCCGGACGGCCCGGCCTCGATGGTCGCTTGACCTCCGCGAGCGGGCGCAGCTCGATTGCGCCGCCCACGCTCGCCGCTGGTGTCCGCGAGGCCAGCGCGATCGCCGCGTCGAGGTCGTCGGCCTCGAAGAACAGATAGCCGCCGATCGCCTCGGCGGATTCCAACGACCGTGTCTGATATAACGGACTGGCATCTGTTATCACAGGGCAGTGGAGGTGACGCGTGGAGCTGTTGGAGTGGGACGCCAGCACGTATGACTCGCTGGACCTGCCGCACAAGCGCTGGGGTAGGGGCGCCCTCGAGCGTCTGGCGCTGCGGGGCGATGAGGCCGTCTTGGAGATCGGCTGCGGAAGTGGGCGCGACAGCGAGCGCCTGCTGCAGGCTTTGCCGCACGGCCGGCTTGTGGCGGTCGACGGCTCGCGGCAGATGCTCGAGCAGCTGCGCGAGCGCCTCGGCGACGGAGACGGTCGCCTCGAGGTGCTGCATCGCGATCTGCGTCAGCCGCTTGAGGTGGATGGGCCGTTCGATGCGGTCATGAGCGTCGCCACGCTGCACTGGCTGCCCGATCATCAGCATGTCTTCGGCGAGCTCGCGCGCGTGCTGCGCCCGGGCGGGCGGATCGTGATCGAGGCGGGCGGCGATGGCAACATCGCCGGCTTCCTGCAGGCGCTCGGCGGTCTGTACGACGACGACGGCTCGCGCTTTTGGAACTTTGCTGACGTCGCCGAGACGCGTGTGCGACTGCGGGCTGCCGGCTTCGAGCGGATCGCGGTGCGGCTGGTGCCGGACGAGGCGCGCCTGGAGGACCGCGCCCAGCTTGAGGCGTTCGTGGCAACGGTGATGCTGGCGGCGTCGCTGCGGGAGATGCCGAGCGAGGCGCGGGCGGCGTTCGTGAAGGCGGTATGCGATCGGCTGCCAGAGCCGGCGATCGATTTCGTGCGCCTGCAGATCGAGGCGGTCCGAGCAGCAGTCGCCGAGCTGTGAGCGAGCTCGAACCTCAACGGAGCTCGAGCTGGGGACGAGGGCGCCGGCCTACGGAGCCGTGGGCGCGGCGTGGGCGCCGGCCTGTCGCTGGGTCGCCATGCGTGCGTTCCACGCGCGTTCGATCTCTCGCATCATCGCTGGATACACGACTCGATGCCGGAACGGCGCGATCGCGGCCATGTATGTCGCCCCGAGTCGGCCGCGCGGCTTGACGTATACGCCCATCTGACCTTGATAGAGGCCTTCGCCCTTGTCGACCCAGGCCAGGTGCATGACGGCGTGAACGGTCCGGTTCGAAAGCTCGGCCGCCCACTCGACGTCCGTGCGGTACAGAGCGGTGAAGTCCTTCGAGCGGAGCTCCAGACCCGCGGCGCTGTTGCGCAGGTCGTCGGGTAGCCGCGCGCTGAGTGTCGTCTCGGTGCCGGGCGGGATCGCGAGCGGTCGCGGCGCGTCATCCCAACCGAGCCATCCGCCGATGCGATAGCGGATGCTGAACAGGGCACGGGTCGCACGGGACGCTGCGTGAGAGGGGTCGAGCGATGCCATCACCTCGAGCAATGTCGCGAAGTCCTGGCTGCCGCCGTGCGCCGGCAGCGCCCATACATCTTCCAGGCGGAAGTCGGGTGCCACTTCGCCGATCCGCCAGGCGCGGTCTTCGTGCTCGCTATTCGCGACCCGCATGGCCACGCCCGAGCTCTGCGCCATCGCCGGTGAGGAGGCTGGGCGGCTCAAGCGGGCGCCTCGACGCCCAGCTCGCGTTGCACCGCAAGAATCTCGGTCTTCATCGCCTCCGCGAGCGCGAGCGTTGCCGAAAGCGGTCGCACCATCACGGTCATCTCGTCGATCAACCCGTCCGCGCCGGTGTGCAGGAAGTCGCACCCGTGCAGCTCGCGGTCGCCGACGCGCGCTCTGAACACGAGCGCGTGGTCGCTGGCATCCTCGGCACCGATCTCGCGCTCGTAGCGGAAGTCCTCGAAGACGCGACTGACGGCTCGGAGAATCACGCCGAGCGCCTCGCGTCCCTGGTAGGAGCGGAACACGACGGGGCTGTTGAACACAACGTCTGGCGAGAACAGCTCGAGCGCGCCGTCGTTGTCGCCTGTCTCGACTGCGGTGCGGAACGGGTGCATGGGACGCGGCCTTTCTGTAGGGATCGCGAGAGCGCTTGCGTGCGGACAAAGTAACATACATACATGCACGTATCGACGTTGGAAGCAAGCCGTCGCTCGGCTGCGACGGGAGCAGCGAGCGGACAGCGCATGACGCAGGCCGACCGCAGCGCGCGCACGCGCAGCGCGTTGCTCGAATCCGCCGCGAGGGGCCTGTCCCGCTACGGCTACGGCAACCTGATCCTGGAGCGGGTGGCGAGCGATGCCGGCTACACGCGCGGAGCGCTGTACCACCAGTTCAAGGACAAGGAGGATCTGGCGCTGGCTGTGATCGATTGGGTCGACGAGACGTGGCGGCAGGAGGTCGGCCGACTGGTCGTACAAGAGCCCGATCCGGTCCTCGCGCTGATGGCCCTTGCGCGTGGCCACGCGATCTACTGCCGGCGAGACGTCGCGCGGGTGGCGATGGCGCTGAGGCTCGAGTTCAGCGGCCAGGATCATCCTGTCGGGCGTCACCTCGAGCGGATCTCGGAGAGTCTTCTCAAGCGCTGCACCCGCCTGATCAGCGCCGGGCGCCGCGCGGGGACGATCCCATCCGGCCCGCCGGCAAGAGTCGTGGCGCTCGCCCTGATGGGCGCGCTGGAGGGCACGGGGATCCAACTCGCCGGGCAGGCGCCGCACGATGAGGTGCTGGCGGCGCGTGTGGCCGCCGGCGTGCTCGGGCTGAGTCGCGTACCGGCCGCAGCCTCGGAAGCGCCCGTCGGCGCCATCCGCCGTCGGAAGACGGTGTCGCGTGCCATATAGCCGACGTGGCTTGCGGGGGACGTAGGAGACCGTGCTTTCGCGACCACCTCTCATCTCCAAGTTGACATAACATGGATTATCGGGCGTGAAAGGGGAGCGGGTCAGTCTGGCTCGACAGTCGACTGTTCGCTGGCACGGCCGCAAGGCCCTGAACGACCGAGGTTCGAGGCCGCCTCGACAACGACCTGTCCGGCAAACATCGACGGTGTCGGTAGCCGGCAGGCCGACGAGAGCCCTGGTGCACGCGCAAGGCAGGTCGGAGGTCGTTGCCACGGAGATACACGGCGTAGAGCAAAAGTGCGCCCGCGCGCATGTGATTGCTGCTCGTGGCGATTGACGATGTCGAGCCCATTGATCGCCTGCGCGACCCGTAGCGCCTCTGCTAATTCCAGCTCGGCTATGTCGTAGAGCTCGCGCGGGCGCAGAAGCGTGGCACTGTCGTCCATGCCTAACCGGGGCGCCCCCGGGCCGAGCTGGCCGCCGTTGTTGTAGATCACCTGGCCGGTGATGAAGGACGCCTCATCGGAGGCGAGGAAGGCTGCGAGGTGCGCGGTGTCCTCGGGCTCGCCGATGCGTCCGAGACTGAAGGCGCTGCCCATTTGGGCTCGTTGCTCGGCGGAAGTGTCGGCCAGCCGCCCGGTGGCCGTGGTTCCTGGCGCGATCGCGTTGACCGTGATCCGCCGGGGCGCGAACTCGATAGCCGCGACCCTGGTGAGCTGGTCGACGAAGGCCTTGACGCCTGCATAAAGCCCGCTGCCGGCCAGGGCAGTGCTGGTCACCGCGGAGGAGATGTTGATGATTCGGCCGCCGTCAGCCAGGTGATGGGTCGCGGCCTGCATCATGAGGAACGGTGCCCGAGCATCAACGGCGACGAGGCGATCGAACTCCTCCAGCGGAATGTCCGCCAGCGGGCGCCAGAACGTGACGCCCGCGTTGTTGACGATGATGTCCAACTTCCCCAGTTCCCGGACCGCGACGGGCGCCACCTCGGCGGCGGCCTCCGGGCGAGCCAGGTCGGCCTCGAATGCTACGGCGTGCCGGCCGCCCGCGCGTACATCGGCGGCCACCTTATCGGCCTCCTGGTGTCCGGTGTTGTACGTGAACGCGACGTCGGCGCCGTCAGCCGCCAGGCGTCGTACGATCGCTGCTCCGATGCCGCGGCTTCCACCCGTCACCAGCGCACACTTTCCGCTCAAGTTGCTCATGGTGTCCTCCGTTGGCGTAGACATGACGTATGTTCATCATATGGGATGTCGAGCTAAGGGGGCTGCTTGAACGATTCAGAGGGATATCGAGATGGCACCGCATACCTGCTCGGCATCGCCGGCGCAACGGCGCGACGCCACTGGACAGGCATGCTCGCCGAGTTGGACGTAACCCCAAGCCAGTTCAAGGTCATCATGGCCCTCACGGAGGCCGGTCCACGCGGTCAGCGCGAACTCGCGGACATGGTCGACATCGACCCCCGCAACTGCGTTCCCATCATCGATTCCCTCGTCGAGCGGGAAATGCTGTCTCGGGAGATCGACAGCACCGACCGGCGCCGACGCGTGCTGGCACTCACCAGTAGCGGACGCAAGCTCGCCCGCAAGCTCTCAGCCGTCAACGGAAAGGTCGAGACTGACCTACTTGACCGACTCAGCTCAGAGGAACGTATGGCGCTACGCCGCATACTGACTCAGATTCTCGCTGCAGCCACTCGGAGCACTTGAGCACGGCAGCATCAGGTGCGACTACGATGCCCCAACGGCCGCGACCTGCGGCTCGCCCGTGCGCGGATTCGACATGCGCGCTACATCCTCGAAAGCAGCAGGCTCCGGGGCCTCTTCCCCGTTGTCCGCGCCATCGGGGTCCCGAAGCAGATGCGCGTGAAGGCGCTTCGCAGCAGCAAGCGGGGCAGCCGTCTCGCGTCGAGGTGGGGGTCCTTGAGCGCCCGCGGGGCGGTGCCGACGCTGATGCCGACACGCTCGCCACCGGGCACGAAGCGGTAGCCCAGCCGAGCGCCGTCTAGCGCTGCTCCTCCTCCTCCTCCTCTTCCTCCTCGCCCAAAGCAGCGGCGCGACGGAATCTGCGGCACGGTGCCCTGCCGACGTAGCGAGGCGGGTCCGTCCGGTCTGAGCGCGGGCCTTCGGGGTCAGCGACAGGCGAGGGTCGAGAGCGGCGAGAACTCGCCGTGAAGCCCACTCCGGGGCGGTGCTGCGTGTTGGACCAGGCGCGATCGGCTACGGCACGGTCGTCCTGATTCGCGTGAGTCGCGGCGACTCACGCCGGATGGCGCATCCAAGCAGCATTCGACGCGACTCTTGGGCAGGTGAGACACCGCGTTGCGTGGCTGCTAGCGGATGCCGCAACCGCTGGCGCCAAGTCGTAGTGCACAGGCGCTTGGCTACGCTTCGGCGCGTGGAGCTGCAGCGGCGCATTGCGGAGGGAACGGGTGAGTTCTTGCTCTTCGCGCTGACGCCACCGCGCCTGACGACCGAACCGGAGCACGCCCGTCAGATCGCCGCGAAGACGCTCGAGCGCCTGCGCCCCGTGGGCATCGACGGCCTCGTGCTCTACGACATTGATGACGAGAGCGACCGTAATCCCGAGGAACGCCCCTTTCCGTTCCTGCCAACGATGGACCCCGCCGACTACCTCGCTCGCGATCTCGTCGGCTTGGAAGTGCCCGCAATCGTGTACCGCGCTGTCAGCAAGTACCCAGAGCAACAGCTTCAGTCGTGGCTCAGCGAACAGGCCCCAGCCCAGGCGCTGTCGGTGTTCGTAGGTGCGTCGTCCCGTGAGAAGCCGGTCGCGACCTCATTGCCGCGGGCCTACGAACTACGGAGTGAGGTGCGCCCGGATCTCCTGCTCGGAGGTGTGGCGATTCCAGAGCGCCACGCGCGCGGAGGCGCGGAGCACCTCCGTCTGCTGGCGAAGCAGGCTGCGGGTTGCTCGTTCTTTGTCACCCAGATCGTCTATGACGTTAATGCCGCGAAGGACCTGGTCTCCGACTATCACTACGAGTGCGCCGCTCGCGGCCTCAAGCCTGCGCCGATCGTCTTTACGTTCTCGGTCTGCGGGTCGGTGAAGACACTTGAGTTCGTTCAGTGGCTCGGTGTCGATGTGCCGCGCTGGATCGAGAACGAGCTGCGCCACGCGGAGGACACCCTCGAAGCGTCCTACGACCAAGCCGTCGCTACCGCCGTCGAGCTGATCGCATTCTGCCGACGCGTCGGCGCTCCATTCGGGGTCAGCGTCGAGAGCGTCTCAATCCGCCAAGTCGAGATCGACGCATCCATCCGCCTCGCAACGCGGCTACAGGCAGAGCTACGTCGCTAAGCCGCACCACCCGCACCGCATGTGGGGCGAGCCACCTGGCCCCACCGCGCTGTTCCGCGGCAAACGAGGCGCGACGCAGTTCGCAAACCCGCTGCCGCCTCGGACGACGGATGAAAATCAAGGGGATCGGGGCTATGTTTCGGCCGCACTTTGCGGGGGTCTCGGCTATCGGATCGGTCGGGGAGGCTGGTCGCAGGGCGGTAGATCGGCTTCTGTGGCTTGGT